>Ga0163154_10006133_pt1 | contig 14854 bp, 15 predicted proteins | sample OliLakLV19MP9P1_FD_148649 | JGI IMG/M metagenome (GOLD analysis project Ga0163154, IMG submission 148649) | Freshwater microbial mat bacterial communities from Lake Vanda, McMurdo Dry Valleys, Antarctica - Oligotrophic Lake LV.19.MP9.P1 | ecosystem: Environmental > Aquatic > Freshwater > Lake >... | reverse complement strand
CGTCTGGCGCTGGCGCCGCCGACCCAGGTGCAGACGCCGCTGACGCCGAGCGCCAGATCGAAGGCGAAGCCCAGCGCCGCCGCCAGCGCCAGACGCAGGCCTTCGCGCCCGGCACGCTCGCACACCGCGAGGTGCACGCCCACCACCACCACCACGGCAATCACTCCGGGCCACGAGAGACCACGCGCGCCACCAATCACGCAGGCGAGCCAGGCGACCTGGGTCAGCACCACGTTGACGAGCGGATAGCCAGGAATGCGTACGAGAGCCATGTCAGATTCCGGCATCGCGCTGGCGCTGCTCGGCGGAACGCCAGCCCGATTTTCCGATCGTCATCTGCACGCAGCCGATGACGCGCTCGCTGAAGCCGCCTTCGCAGTAGGCGAGGTAGAAGTCCCACAGGCGGATGAAGTCGTCAGCAAAACCGAGCGCGCGCACGGCCGGCAGCTGGGCGTGGAAGGCGGTTCGCCAGCGCGCCAGGGTATGCGCGTAATGCGGCGTGATGTCGTCGATCTCGACCACATCGAGGTCGCTGGAGCGGCTCATCGCGGCGATCAGCGCGCCCTGCGACGGGATGCAGCAACCGGGGAAGACGTAACGCTGGATGAAGTCGACTTCCTTCAGCGCCGAGCGGTAGTTGCGTTCGGCGATGGTGATCGCCTGGATCGCCATCAGGCCGTCGGGCTTGAGCAGACGCGCGCAGGTGGCGAAGTAGTCGGCATAGTACCGGTGGCCGACCGCCTCGATCATCTCGACCGAGACCAGCTTGTCGTACTGGCCCTGAAGATCGCGGTAGTCGGTGAGCACGACCTGGATGCGCGATTCGAGTCCGGCCGCGCGCACCCGCGCGCTGGCGACCTCGAACTGGCGCTGCGAGATGGTGGCGGTGGTGACCCGACAGCCATAGGTGCGCGCGGCGTGGATGGCGAACGCGCCCCAACCGGTGCCGATTTCGAGCAGATGGTCGTCGAAGCGGAGTTCGAGCTTCTCGCAGAGGCGGTCGATTTTGCGCGCCTGGGCAAGGTCGAGCGCCTCATCCGGCGTGACGAACACCGCCGAGGAATAGGTCATGGTCGGGTCGAGCCACAGTGCGAAGAATTCGTTGCCGAGGTCATAATGCGCGGCGATGTTCGCCCGGCTGCCCGCCTTAGTGTTGCGCCGTGACCAATGCCACAGTCGCCGCAGCGGCGCCAGCACGCCGGCGACGCCGCCCTCTAGGGCCAGCATCGCTGCGCGATTGCGCACCAGGATGCGCACCACCGCCACCGGATCCTCGCTCGACCACATGCCGGCGATGTACGCCTCACCGGCACCGACCGTGCCGCCCGCCGCGACCTGGACCCAGGTCGCCGGATCGTGGATGGTCAGCCGCACCGGATGTGGGGAGTTGCCGAGGCGGGTGATGACCTCGCCCTCGATCAGCTCGATGCAGCCGTCGCTGAGGTCGCGCAGGCGGGCCAGCACGGCGGAGCGCGCGAGGCGCTCGGCGAAGCCGGGATTGCGCGGAGTGGCCACGGTCGGCAGGAGGGAACGGGAGAGGTGCGCGGTGGTAGTCATGGCGTTGCCGGCAGGCTCCGTTTGGCTGGATGCGAATGGAAAGGGACACGTTTCCACCACAGCTTGGCGGCCTGCACGTGGATGCCGATGATCACGCGCAGGGTCATCAGCGGATAGCGGATGAGCAGCCCGTTAAGCGCGCGCGCGGTGAGTGGCCGACGTTCGAGGTCGAGGTCGGCGCTGAACAGTGGCAGGCCCGCTTCGAGATTCTGCATGCCCACCGCCAGGTGCTGGCCCGGCAGCGCGAAGCGCCAGCGATACTGTTGCTCCATCGCCATGAAGGGCGAGACGTGGAAGCGCTTGGGGAAGCTGAACGTCAGCCGGGCGGGATCGCGGCCCCGGCAGTCGAGCACATAGCTGAAGCGCTCACGCCAGGGGGTGTTGGTGATCTCAGCGACCACCGCCTCGAGCGCGCCATCGGGCGCGTGGCAGTAATAGAACACCACCGGATTGAAGCAGGAGCCGAAGTAGCGCACATGACCGAGCAGGCGCAGCGCGCCCAGGGGACGATGCCCGATCTCGCGTTCGACCAGATCGCGCAGGGTGACGTCGAGCGGTTTGGGGCCGGGCAGGTAGTCGTTGCGTCGGAAGCTGGCGAAGGCCGGCCGCTCGTGCCGCCACAGTGGCGTGCCCGCGAAGGCGGTGTCCAGCTCGTCGAGATCGAGGTAGAGCATGAATAGCGGAAAGGCGAAGGCGTGGCCCACCGGCGCGGTGCGCGCATGGCGCACGACCCCTTCGTAGATCGCGCTGATCACGGCGTCACCGCGACAGCGGGCGGCAGCTTTGCTTCAGGCATTTCAAGGCCGAAATCGCGCGCCACCGCCAACCCGCTGTTGACGCCGTCCTCATGGAAGCCGTTGCCCCAATAGGCGCCGCAGAACCAGGTGCTATTGACGCCATTGACCTCTGACCGGCGTTTCTGCGCCGCGACCGCGGCGACCGTGTACTCGGGATGCTGATACGGGATGCGGCGCAGCACTTTCGCCGGATCGATGCCGGTCTCGCGATTGAGCGTGACCAGGAACTGGCACGGGGCGGTCAGTCCCTGCAGGGTGTTCATGTGGTAGGTCACCGGCACCAGCGCGGTGGGATCGTCGCAGCGGTGGTAATTCCACGCTGCCCACGCCTTGCGCCGGCGCGGCATGATCGAGTCGTCGGTATGCAGGATGGCGAGGTTGGGCTGATAACGGAAGGCGCCGATCACCTCGCGCTCAGCCGGCGTCGGGTCGGCGAGCAGACGCAGCGCCTGCGGGGCGTGCGCCGCGATCACCACCGCGTCGAAGCGTTCTTCGCCGTGGCGCGAGCGCACCAGCGCCCCGGTCGCATCACGGATGATGCGCTCGACCGGGCTATCGAGGCGGATGCGTTCGCGGAAGGAAGCCACCAGCGGTGCGACGTAGCTCCACGATCCGCCAACGACGGTGCGCCACTGCGGGCGATCGTTGACGGTGAGCATCCCGTGGTGGTGGAAGAAGCGGACGAAGAAGCGCGCCGGAAAGGCGCGCATCGCGCCGACCGGCGCCGACCAGATCGCGCCGCCCATCGGGAAGAGGTACCACTCGGTGAACTCGCGCGAGTAGTGGTTGGCATCGAGGTACTCGCCGAGGGTGGTGCGGTCGTCCTCGCCCTCCAGCAGCTTGGGCGCCTCGCGAGCGAAGCGCAGCACGTCGCGCACCATGCGCCAGAACGCCGGACGCAGCAAATTGCGGCGCTGGGCGAAGAGGGTGTCGAGATTGGTGCCGTTCCATTCCAACCCGCTGGCGTCGTCGCGCACGCTGAAGCTCATTGTGGTCGGCCGCGCCGGCACGCCGAGGTGGGCGAGCAGGCGGATAAAGTTGGGGTAGGTGCGATCGTTATAAACGATGAAGCCAGTATCGACCGGATAGGCCTTGCCGCCGACTTCGACCGGGACGGTGTTGGTGTGGCCGCCGATGTGCGAGCCGGCTTCAAAGGCGGTAACCTCGTGCCCGCCGCGGGTCAGCAGCCAGGCCGAGACCATGCCCGAGATCCCCGTGCCGATCACCGCGATGCGCATCCGACCTCCATCTCGATCCTGGGTACGACCGGCCCGGCGGGCCGGATGGCCGTCATTGGCCGAGCACGCGGTCGCGGAAACCGTCGTCGATCGCCTTCGGCCCCAACCAGATGCCGAAGATGGCGTGGGCGAAGTCTGCCCCCTCGATGATACCCAGTGGGGCCCCGTCTTTCGCCAACTCGGTGCCCACTCTGGGACGGTAGGTCAGGCGGTAGCGCTGCCCCTGCGTGATGTCCTGGTAGAGGGCATTGAAGCGATCGATACGTGGTCGCAAGGCCGCAATCGCTTCGGGCGCGGCGCTCGCCGCCAGGGACTCCTCGGTCGCTTTGCGGAAGTCGGCAGCGTCGATGTCATGGAAATAATGCAGTTCGAAGGCCTTGGGCACATCGGCGAGCGCATCCTGGCCGGGTGGCAGCCAAACGGCGCTGGCATGCACCGTGACCATGCGCTTCCACTTCATCACCGCCGTGCCGCGCAACGGGACCGTGTCGCTGCCGATAGCGAGCTGATCGGGGAAGGACACGCCGTTGATCTCGGCCGCGGGCGCGGCGAGGACAGCGAGAGCAAGGAGGGCGATGAGCTGGCGTATGGGCTGGGTACGCACGGACGGAGCGTGTGGATGGTCGCATTCCCGATGCGTCTGCCTTCGTTCCCAGCCGAAGCTCGCTATCCCCGACAGGCTTCTAGAGCTTGCCTGCCAGATGGATCTTGCCGGTCGGCACCTGCACGCCGCCGATCGGCTCGTCGGTCACCGCGGCGATCGCCACATCAATGCCCATCGGCACATCGACCAGGATCTCGGCCAGGCCGTCGGCGGTGGGGACGAAGGTGTCGCTGGCGATCTTCTGGCCGTCGGGAGTGATGAACCACAGCTCGTAGCAGCGGCCTTCGACCGGCGCCGCCAGGTTCGACATGGTCACCAGCCATTTGCGCTGGGCCTTGGCATAGTAGAGGCGTCCCTGTGCCTTGGGCTGGGCCTCGGCGCCGGCAAGGGCGATGACGACATCGGCCGAACGCAATACCGCGAACTTGGTCTGCAGGGTCTGCACATCGCGCTCGCGCGCGGCCATGCGCGACTCGGACTCGCGCAGGCGATCACCGAGCTGACGGAAGCGGTCGAGGCGCTCGACCATGGCGGTGATCTGCTCGGTGGTGCCGCGCTGGGTCTCCGCGACCGCGCTGACTTGGCGCGATGTCGCCTGGACATGGCCAGACAACGCGTCGAGACGAGCATCCTGACGGGCGGTGAGCACGCCCAGACCGAGGCAGGCGGCGATGAGCGCGATCGCGGCGAGGGCGTACGGCGCGCGCCGCCGCGCCGCGGGGGCGGCCGAGGGTGGCATCGGCACGGTGCTGGGGCCGCGATTCGGGCCATTCGTCGACGCCAACGCGGGAACGGGGGCGGCGGCGGGGATTGCGGCCCGAGTTGCGCCTGACGCCGCCGCGCGTTCGGCGCGGATGCGGGCGAGCACACGCTCGCGGCCACCGGTGCTGGGGGCGAGCGGGGCGAGGTCGAGCGCGAACGCGGCGAGATCAGCTTCGGCCTCGGCCAGTTCGTGCGCGCAGTCCGGGCATGCCTGATCAAGCGCATCGCGCAGGGCGCGATCGTCGTTGCCACCGGCCGAGAGGGCGTATTCGCGGAGCAGGATGTCGCGTTCGTGGTTCACTGGCCACTTCCACCCTGGGTACGCAGCTCATCCCGCATCCGGATGAGGCCTTGCCGCATATGGGTCTTCACCGTGCCAAGCGGCCGCGAAAGGCGGGCGGCGATCTCGGTCTGGGTCAGGCCATGGAAATAGGCCAGTTCGAGCGCTTCGCGCTGTTCGGAACCCAAGGCATGTAATGCCCGGGCGATACGCGCGCGATCCTCGCCGGCAACCACCCCCTGCGCCGGATCGGTGGCCGGAGCGGCAAGCACCGAGTCGGGGCGGTCGTCGTCGCCGAGTTCGACGTGCGCATGGCGCTGGCGGGCGCGGATGCGATCGATGCCGCGGCTGCGCGTGATGGTGGCGATCCAGGTCGCCAGGCTGCCGCGTGCGGTATCGTACTGGCTGGAACGCCGCCAGATTTCGACGAACACATCTTCGGCCAGTTCGTCAGCCGCCGCGCGGTCGCGCAGCATGCGTACCGCCACGGCCTGCACCAAGGGCGCGAACCGGTCGTAAAGCCGTGCCATGGCGCCATCATCGCCAGCCGCAACCGCGGCGATCAGGGCCGCGTCGGTCTCCGCCTCGCTCGATGCCCCGTGGTGGTCCAGCATGCAGGGCGCGGACGGTAGCTCGCACGGGCAGGGGAGCAAGGCAGCGCAGGACACCGGGGTCGAGGAACCCGTCCGGTCGCTCCGTGGGCACGGGCCCAGGGAGCGCACTGACTCAGAAGATGGCTTTGAGTATGCCGGTGATGACCAGGACGATGCCCACCACCACACCCAAGGCCAGCCAGCCGACAGCACCGCTGCGAGTCGAGATGAGATCCAGCATGACATTCCTCCAGATGCGCATCCTAACCGGTCCCAGGCAGGTGGACGCGCGCAGAATCGCAGATGTGAACGGCGTGTGCTCGGAATGGCTGGGCAGGTGCCAGCGGGTGCGCAGGCCGCGGTCATGCGCAGCCCCCTCGTGGCCGTCATCGCTCTCAGGTTCGTCGCACTGGGGAGCGGGTTCGCTCTGGCTTGGCCGGCGGGCGACGATGGCTTGCTGCGCTTCCTGTATGCCACGGCCCCCTCCGCCCTGAGAACGGTGGCGCGCGAGGTCACCGCCCTCGGCAGCCAGGCGGTGATCCTGCGTCAGGAGGGCAATGCGTACAACCTGCTGCGCTGCGCTGGCGGGCACATCGAGATCGAAGTCTGCGCCCTTCGCGACCAAGCCTTCACGCGCCTGTCCGCCAGCACCTTCCAACGCATCGGGAATGGTTGGTCTCCCGTTGTAGCGTTCGCCAAAATCGCATCGCCTCGCTTCGGCTCTGGTAGGATGTGGGCATGGAGATCACCATGATCATGCAAAAAGAACTCGCCCCGCTGCGCACCCGCGCCGGTGCCGTCGCCGGTTACTCGGTGATCGGCATCATTCTCATCGCCCTTGCCGTCATCGGCATTCTCTACCTATTCGGTCGGGGCTGAACCCTCCCTCGCCGCCGCCGCCGACCCTGGCGGCGGTGGCGAGGGATTTTCATCTGCCGCTGCAGCGACCAGCTTTTCCCATTGCCCGTGGTCCTGACTGATGGCACGCCGCATGCCCAAACCATCAGTGATGGGCACGGCGCACGCATCTTTAAAGAAATCGGGCGTGGTGTAACCGCCATTGATGAAGTGGAGCGCGAGGCCGGCCCGATCGGAGGCGGTCTGATTGCCGTGCGTGCAGTGCAGGATGCCGAAGTTGAAGAAGAGGACGCCGCCGGCGGGCAGCTCGATGGCGATCGACTGGTCGTCCAACACCGCTGGCGCGTAAATGTGGTGATCGCTGCCGGGGTCCCGCTCGTGCGCCGCCAGAGCGACATGACTGCGCGGCACGATATGCATCGTGCCATTCGCCCGCGTGGCGGCGTGCACGGCGATCCACATGCCGCCGCGCCGGAACATCCTGTCGCCGATCTGGACGTCACATGGGCTGTTGACGCCAGGCGGTCGGCGAGCGGCCGACGCGCGCGCGGAAGGCTCGCGCGAACTCGTGCTGACGGGCATACCCCAAGCTTTCACCGGCAAGTCGCTCTCGAGCAGCATGTTCTTCGCCCCTTCCATGCGCAGCGAGAGCAGCGCATCGCGCGGAGCGCAGGCGTAGACCCGGCGAAACCGGTGGCGCAGGCTGTCGTAGTTGGGCACCCGCCGCCGCAGGGCGCTGGCGAAATCGGCGGGGCGCTGGATGTAATCGTTGATCACCTCGCACAGATGGCAACCAATCGGGCATGCGCACGCGCTACGACCTGCGCCGGCAATCGCACCGGGGAGCCGGAGGCCGGCCCTTTGCTTATCGCCCGCGCGCCTCGGCCAATTCGGCGCGCAGGTACTCGGCCTCGACCAGGATACGTTCGAGCGCAGTCTGGCCCGCCCGCAAGGCGGCATCCGATGCTGCGCGTTCACGTTCGCTGGCATCACGAACCTCATCGAGGTCCTTGTGCAACGCCTGCACAGCCGCGTCGAGGTCGCGAAGTTCGCGGCGCAGGTAACCTTCATCGCGGACGCGCCAGGTCTGTACCGCGGCGATGATCATCGCCACCAGGGCAGCGCCGAGGCAGCCTGCGGCGAACAGGCGATTGCGGCTCGCGATGCGATCGAGAGGGACGACGTCCATACGGAGATGATGCCACCATCGCGCCGTCATCGCCAGGGTCGAAGCGGCGCCTTGCATCGTGCGTGTAATCACGCGGCATCTACGCCCCGCGCGTCATCGCTTGCAGGAGGTAGGCTGGATTCCAGGCTGCGATCCTCCTGCGAGGTCTCATGCGCATCGAATCCGGACTGCTCCCTGGACAGGTCCTGCAACGCGTCCGCGGACGCGCGACCGCCACCCTGCGCGGCGCCGCCGATACCGTCGGTGCGGTCATCGCCACGGTGCGCGATGCGCGTGGGCCGCTGCGTGGCTGGCGTGCGCGCCGGGTCGGACGCGCCACGCACGGATCCTTCCGCGCCGAGCTGGCTGGCCTGGCGACAGGCGGACCCTACCGCATCGAGCTGACGGTTGGCAGCGAGAGGGTGGTGGTGAAGGACGTCTTCGTCGGCGACGTCTGGCTGCTCGCTGGGCAGAGCAACATGGAAGGCATCGGCGTCCTGGCGACGGCGCCCCGGCCGCACCCGTTGGTGCGTGCGTGCGCGATGAACGGCCGCTGGGCGTTGGCTCGCGACCCCTTGCACGTCCTCGAGGAATCGCCCGACGCCGTCCATAATCCGACCCAGGTCAACGCCGCCCAGGCGAAGCGCCTGCGTCGCACCCGGGCGAGGGGCACCGGCGTCGGCATCCCCTTCGCCGTCGAAATGGTGGCGCGCACCGGCGTTCCGCAGGGGCTCATCTGCACCGCGCACGGCGGCACCTCGATGGGGCAGTGGGATCCCGCGCTGCGCACCCGCGGCGGTGACTCGCTCTATGGCTCGATGCTGGCGTCCTGGCGCGCGACCGGACAGCCGGTGGCCGGCATGCTGTGGTACCAGGGCGAAAGCGACGCCGACGAAGCCCAGGCCGCAGCCTACACCGCGGCCATGCGCCGTTTCGTCAGCGAGGTGCGTCGGGACCTGCGCCAGCCGCGGCTGCCTTTCCTGATGGTGCAAATCGGCCGCCACGTCAGCGCCGCCGACCCACGCTGGTGGAATGCGATCCAGGACCAGCAGCGCCGCCTGCCCGAGAGCATCGCCCACCTCGGGGTGGCCGGCGCGGCCGACCTCAGCCTCGACGACGGCATCCACATCTCGAGCGAAGGCTACCAGCGCCTGGGCGTGCGCCTGGCGCGCCTGGCCTCGACCCTGGTGCATGGCAATCGCCGCGAACCTTTGCCGCCGGCGGTGCGGTCGATCCGTCGCGTCAACCGCACCAAGGACCAGTCCGAGCCGCCGAGCCGCTTCGAGGTGCGCTTCGCCAACGTCGTCGGCGGTCTGCGCGCGACTGGCGAACCGACCGGCTTCACCCTGGTTGACCGTGAAGGCCGTCCGCTCACCAGTATTCATCGGGTCCGACTGCGCGGCGACACGGTCGTGCTCGACAGCGAATACGCGGGCGACGGCGAACCGCGCCTGCAGTACGGCCGTGGCCGCGATCCCTACCTGAACATTACCGACGCGCGCGACCTCCCCCTGCCCGTATTCGGACCGATGACGCTCGATAACGCCATGGCCGTAACCCCCTTTGCGCGCGGCTGGGTGGCCAGCGCCATCCGCCCGGGCGAAGCCATCGCCCGCCTCCCCCGGCCCGAACCCCGCGCCTACGGCCGCCTCGCCCTGCAGCCGCAGGACGGTGATTTCACCAGCTTCCATGCCGAGTGGGAAGGACGCACCGGTCACGTCGCCGGTTTCATCGACGTGCACTCCCCCGAGGCGATGCCCCTCGACCTGCGCTTCGGCTACGATGGCCCGATCCGGGCCTGGCTGGGGACAAAGCCGGTGCTGCGCGATCTGCATGGCACCAATCCCGCCCGCTCTGACCAACGCATCGTGCGCGTGCGCCTGGCCGCCGGACGCACCCGCATCGCCGTCCTGATGGCCCTCAATCAGGGACGTGCGTGGGGCTTCTTCCTGCGCGCGAGCCGCCCCGATGCACGCCGAGCCGATATCCAGGCCGACCGCGTCCTGCTGCCGACCTTCAACGCGATCTGAGCGCCGCTGTTGAGCTTGGACCTAGGACGGCTCGCGTTGAGGCACGGCGTGCTAGGATCACCGACGTCAACGAGAGAAGAAATGAAGACCAGGTGAGCCGATCCGAGTGGTGGTGGTGACGGCTGACCAAGGATGAAGCACTTGGGGTGGAGTGGTAGGAACTGGAATGGGGAGTGGAGTGGGAGTGGGAGTGGGAGTGGGAGTGGGTTGGAGTGGTAGGAACTGGAGTGACGGTGGAGTGGTAGGAACTGGAGTAGTGGACGACATCTGACCTGACGATCAAACCCCGGCTGCCCCGCAGCCGGGGTCTTTCATTGGTCGCGCACAGACCGCTCGGCGCCTATCAGATAAGAGCTCAAATCCGGCGAGAGCGGCCCAGCTGCAAGGCGGGAGGAAGGAGTCCTCTCGGATGTCTGCTCGGCGCTGCGCGCCTGCGCGGACATCCTGCCGGACCTGGATCACCTGGGACCCTGACCCAGGTGATCGGACTGACGACCAACGCCGCAGATGGGCCGCTCTCGCCGGATTTATAGTTCAACGCACGATGGTCATGTAGGGAATGCGGCGGTTCCGCGTGCGCAGCGATTGGCAGTGCGGGCAACGCTCGCGCAGGATGAACGTCGCCATCACCCACATCGCCACCCCGAGAACGCTCACCAGCAGGTAGTCCAGCCGGTGCCAAGCCGCCAACGCGCCACCGAGCACGAACGGCAGGCTGACCAAGGCCGCCCGCAGTGCTGATGTGTGCGACCGGCGGCCAGGTCGGAAACAGCGCCGACACATACCGCATCGCGCCACGTGCACCGTCATTCCACCAGTGTAGCCACCCTGATCAGGAAGAGCGTGCGACGATGCCCCACCCGGCACCGGCGTTGAAGCTGGTCAGGGCCGCACCGCCCACAGCACCAGATCGAGCACGAACAGCAGCACGATCATCACCTCGAGAATCAGCATCTGCCGGGTGTGCTGGTCCTGGTTGGCGAGCTGATAAAGCTCGTCGAGGGTGGTCAGCTTGGCATCGATCGAACGATGCCAGTCGGGCAGGTGGAATCGCTCGGCGAGCACTTGATAGATGCGGGCGCTGTGCCAGTCGCCGAAGAACTTGGTGATGTTCGAGAGTTCGTCGCTGAGGCGCGCGAGGTCGATGCGCAGCTCGCGCAGCGGGGCGAGCGCGCCGCGCACGCGGAACAGGCTGCGCGTGGCCATGTCGCGGTACGACTGCTCGACCGACTGGTCGAGGATCTTGTCGTAGGCCTCGAACTCGGCGAGCTGCAGGTTGGCCAGCTCCATGATGTAGATGGTCTCTTCGATGCCGCGCGGATTGTCGATCACCAGCGCCGCATCCCAGTCGACGACCACCAGATCGTGATCGTAATAGCTCAGCGCGCGCGCGGTCGATTCCTCGACCTCGAGATCGCTGAGGTGGCCGAGATCGGATTCCTGCGTGAGCAGGGCCGCTACCGCGCGGCGATGCTCGCCCAGCCAGCGCACCGCGCGCAGATGACCACCCACCGGCAACGAGGTGATGGCGAAGATGGTATAAGCCTCCTCGTCAGGCAGATGCTGGACCGGACGGATATGCCAAGGCGCCAGTTCGTGTCGGGCGTCCTCGGCGAGTTGGCGCACCTCATCCTCGAGCGCGCGCTCGCCGAAGCGAAGGTCGTGGTAATGGACTAGGTCCTCGATGCGCTCGACGCTGAACGGCACGCGCACGGTGATGCTGAGCGCACCGATGGGCAGGATCTTGATCGAGCGCTCGACGCGCACCGGACCGTGCGGCCCGACTCGTTCCACCACCGGCAGGCGCACCATCTGCGGGCGGTAGAATGACAACTGGCGCGGGCTGCGCTTGCTGGCGTCGACCGAGAACTGCGCCACCTCCTGACCCAGCAGCCGACGCAGTGGCTCGCGGCGCATCTCATAGGCGACGTCGAAGGCGAACAGGTAGACGACTTCCCCGGTGATGAGGCTCATGCCGCGATCGTCGGATCGCCGTGCGACGGCGCCAGTCGGCCGCGGTGATGGACGGATGGAGCGTCCATGTTATCGTATGTTAACAACATGCTGACCATACCGAGCCTTCGCCCCCATCTTCTCGGCCTCGCGCTTCTCGGCATCCTTGGCGTGGTCACCCTCGCGTGGTACGGCCCCATCGCCCAGGATCAGTCCTACCACCACTTCGCCGACCAACGCTCCTGGCTCGGCATCCCCAATGCGGGCGACGTGATCTCGAACCTGGCCTTCGCCCTCGTGGCGCTGGCGGCCATACCGGTCCTGGGTCGCGCCACCTGGGCCGTTCCGAGCGACCGTTGGCCGTGGATCATCTCCATCGGCACCCTCCTGATGACCGCGCTCGGCTCGGGGTATTACCATTGGGCGCCTGCTGACGGCCCGCTGTTCTGGGATCGCCTGCCGTTGTCGCTCACCATCGCCGCCCTCGCCGCGGCGACGCTCGGGGAACGCTGCTCGCCCAGGCGCACACCGCAGTTGCTCGCGGTGCTGCTCCCGCTCGCCGCGTTGGCCACCTGCAGCTGGCGCTGGAGCGGCGATCTCCGGCCGTACGCCATCGCCCAGTTCCTTCCCCTGCTGATGATCGCGTGGCTCGCGCTGGCCGTCCCAGCGCGCTACGACCGCAGCCGGGATCCGCTGATCGCGGCGCTGTTCTACCTCGCGGCCAAGCTCGGCGAGCACTTCGATGCGCAGATCCTCGCGGCGCTGGGCGGAACCGTATCTGGCCACACCCTCAAGCACCTCGCCGCCGCGCTCGGCGGCTGGTGGCTGGTGCGCATGCTGGAGCGACGCCGCCCGATCGAAGCCGACATCCGGTAACCCCCATAACGGCGAGAGTGGCCCAGCGGCAAGGCGGAAGGAGGAGTGTGGCGTCCGCTCGGATGTCTGCTCGCCGCTACGCGCCTGCGCGACACCTGCCAGACCTGATCACCGGGGCTCTGGCCCCGGCTGATTTCGCAATCGGGTCAACAGTAACACCAAAACCGGCGAGAGTGGCCCAGCCGCAAGGCGGAAGGAAGGAGCATGGCCCAGCCATGTGACTGACGACCAACGCCGCAGATGGGCCGCTATCGCCGGTTTTGCTACCGCCGGATGAGGCCGAGGGGGTCGTGGCGGAAGAGGCCAAGCGGATCGGGCAAGTTGCGCGGCGGCCGGGGCAGGAAGTGCGAGCCCGGCAGCGGGGGCGGCGGCGAGAAGTGATGGCCGCCACCCGAGTGGTGACCGCCGTGTTGACTCCGGTGATGACCGTAATGTCCGCCGCCAAGGATCACCCCGACGCCGAAGTTCACGCGCGGCTGGCGCTGCTCGTAATGGTGGACCACCACCTGTTGCGGGGGCGGCGGCGGACAGGCGGCGACCACGGTGGTCGCTCCGGCATACTCCCAATGCCCGGGCTGCAGCTGCCAGGACGAACCGGTCCACAGCCAGCGCTCCGCGACCCAGACCTGGGGCGGCGGGGGCGGTGGCGAGACGACGGTGACCGTGGTGACGGTGGTGGTGGTGGTGACCTGGCGCTGGTGGTAGCCCCCCGACACCCAGACCTGCTCGTGGCCGACGTTCTGCCAGTGGCCGGGGACCCAGACCTGCGAACCATCGCTGGCGGCGAGCGGGGCGCTGGCCAGAGCGAAGAACAGAGCGGCGACAGCGAGGATGGGCTGCATCGGGGGACGGCCTCCTCCCGCGGCTGGGCGGGTATGCTGGGCTATGTTAGCAACCGCTGATGAGAAGGCCATGAGTGCCCCGACTACCTTGTTTCCGCGGTATTCGCCGCAAAAGCCAGGTGCAGGTCGAGCTTGTGCACGCAGCCGATCAGCCGCCCAGCGGGGTCAACCACCGGCAGGCGGTTGCCCTGATGGCGCGACAGCTGGTCGAGGGCCTCGGCCACGCTCGCCCCCGGCGCTACCGACGGGATCGGGCTGACCAGGTCCGCTGCCAGTACCAGCGAATCGAGGCCGCCATCGCCGAGGTGCGGCTTGATGTCGTGCAGGGCGATGGCGCCGGCGAAACGTCCGCCGCCATCGACCACGAAAAGGTGGTTGAAGCGCGCGCCGAGAAAGGCCTGCACCACCTGCGAGAACGGCGCCGCCAGCGCGATCGACGGCACCTCGCGCTGCAGGAGACCGTCGATGGTGCGCCCCGGCGCGCCAGCCGCGCGTTCACGGGCGCGCTTCTTGCCGCCGAGATCGTAGACCGGCATCGCCCCCAACCCGTGCGACACCGACGACGCGATCACGCACGCCAGCATGAGCGGGAGGATGATCTGGTAGTCGAGCGTCATCTCGAAGGCCATGACGATCGCCATGAGCGGCGCATGCGTGGTGGCGGCGAGCAACGCCGCCATGCCGACCACCGCGTAGCCGCCCGCATCGGTGATGGTGGTGGGCCACATCCGGTGCAGGCCGCTTCCCCACATGCCGCCCAGCGCCGCGCCCATCAACAGCGTCGGCGTGAACACCCCGCCCACCGCTCCTGAGCCGGTGGTGGCGGCGGTGGCGACCAGCTTGGCGACCAGCAGCAGGGCCAGCACGCCGATTGGCCGCGCTTCGTGCAGCAGGCTGTGCACCTCGGCGCCGCCGTTGCCCCATACCGCCGGCACCGCGATCGAGATCGCCCCCACCACCAGCCCGCCCAGCGCCAAACGCATCGGCAATGGCACGCTAAGCCGGGCGAAACCGCGCCGCGCGACGTCAAGCGTCATCAGCACCAGCGGCGCGACCAGCCCAGCGACGACGCCAAGACCGACGTACGCGAGCAACTCCACCGGCGAACCGAGGCTGACATCGGGATGGCCGAACATCGGTTCGGCCCCCAGCACCGAACGCGACACCACCGAGGCGGTCACCGCCGCGACCAGCAGCGGGCCGAGGCTCTCGATAGCGATCGTCTTCAGCACGATCTCGCCGACGAAGATCGCGCCGGCGAGCGGCGCGTTGTACACGGCAGCGATGCCGGCGCGA
>Ga0163154_10006132_pt1 | contig 14855 bp, 18 predicted proteins | sample OliLakLV19MP9P1_FD_148649 | JGI IMG/M metagenome (GOLD analysis project Ga0163154, IMG submission 148649) | Freshwater microbial mat bacterial communities from Lake Vanda, McMurdo Dry Valleys, Antarctica - Oligotrophic Lake LV.19.MP9.P1 | ecosystem: Environmental > Aquatic > Freshwater > Lake >... | reverse complement strand
TTAGGACGTAACTTAGCTCTCAATTTATATCGTGACTATGAATTTGATAATATGGCTCAAGCTCAACGCAGGGCTGGACAGGGCTTAAAGCTTCTCAAATCTCTCTTTAGAATGAAATAACCCTGATTAAAAACAGGTATTCCAATAGTTACGGTTGGCATAAAATATTCATATTTTTCTAGTTTTTTGGATGCAATTACTTATATATTTGAAAAATCGCTACTGTCAGAATACCATTGCAGCAATTCCAAATTCAAAAAGTAGCAAATAACGCAGATATAAGTAACCAAGCTGATTGACTGACAAAACTCCAGTTATACCTAACGCAAATTGGCTCACAGCAAGGGTTTTAGCTAAATGCGTGTTGATAAATCTAGAACGACCATCCAGTAGGGGTTTGAGCGATCATAAACAGACTTTTGTCAGTCAATCAGGTAACCAAAGGTCATGTTGCAGATGTATGGAAATCGGAAATATAGCCATTGGCATATTCATCAATCGACGTATATTTTATCGTGTTATCTAAATTTTGTTTCCCCAGATCCACAACACTACCTCCAATTTTTCGCGTTTCAGATAACCATCGGTAGCAATTTGTGATGCATACTTCTATCGATCGCAAATTCAGGATGGTTTTTCAGGTATTCCCACACGGCGGTTTTGAGATTGTTGCCAACTCCCCAAGGGCGATCTCTGCGGATGTTCGGGACGTTTTATTTAGTATTGAGGTTTAAGGCATTGTCAGGCTGAGATCGCTAACATCGTTGAGCGCATAGGGGCAGGTGTCAGGTATCTCTAAACCTGTCTCGGCGATCGCATCTAGTCTAGCTTTTTTGTAAATCACGCCCAAATATTCATCTGTGATGTATTTTTTGAGGCTAGGACTATCTGATAAATAATCAATAATATTTAGTCTCTCCCTCTGAATTGTCCCTAACCAACTTCGCGATCGCAGTGGAACTTGATAGTCCCAGTTAAGCAAATGATCCAAAATCAAACGAATGCTGCTTAGTAAGCGATCGCGCTCTCGTTTCGACAAGTCTCTAACCTCCTCCACTAGATTCTCGATGTCTAGCTCATCAAAACGCTTGCTAGATATCAAGTCAGCCATCTGTTCTGACCACAAAGCATAATCTTGTTCATGCAAGGTCGTCATATTTGTATAGCCTCTTTATTCGCTATTTTAACTTTCACATTAAACTAAGGAAAATTACTTGCGATCGCGTACGTACCTAGAATATGTTTCTGCTAATAGGTCATCGCAAGACAGAATGTTTGGGTGTTCCTGATGAGAGTTTGAGGAATATGTGACTTGCAATTTCTGGGAAGGCTTACGCATATTAAAAAAACTAAGTGTACGCAAAAATCGAGATCTTATTCGTAACGTAATAGATGCTAGCCTAGAATAAAATTTGATTGCAACCCAGTAAACTTTCTCCTCATCTCGTAAAGGCACATCAAACCCCAAATCTTGAGACAATTTAACAACAGCATTCTCTCGCCCCTGTTCCCGAAGTTGGCGCACGCTGGCATCAAATATAGATTTTACTTTTTCCATGGAGAGCAGTTCAGGTGATGTCAAAGGAAATGCTGATATGTAAGCTTCGTACAGATAGAGTAAAAATATTCCAGCACGAAGATCTCCTAGAGTTGAGTGTATAGTGAGTGTAGTTTGCATCCCGAAGAAATCAGCTTCGCGATCTTTCGTTTCGGCTTTGTTTGAATTAATTGCTTTGTGAGGGCTACTTCCAACCCACGTCATTGGGATTTCAGTTTGCAAATATCTATATGTATGCAGACAAGCCATTAATGCGGAGTAGGCATCAGGTGTTACTGACTTAAAATAAACGCCACCTTGAGATGCCCTAACACGATTAATCAGAGACCTGCGCTGAAAACCTCCAGAGTATATTTGTGGCAAACTAATATAATCGATGTCCCCCTCTAGGGCAGAATGAAGTTTTTGTTTTGAGTCACACCAAAAGTGAGCGTCACCAAACGAAAACGAGACTGCTGTATCACCGTATTCTTCTTGACAACCATCCCAGAAATAATAAGCACGAGGGGAGACTACGGCTTCTGCTTGGGGGGAATTAGTGTCTAGCCATAGCAGATGATCGACACAATGCGGCATCACTGCATCATCATCACCTATAAAAATGACCCAGTTGCCTTTGGAAAGATTTAGAAGAAACTCCCAATTTTCATGCATTGGCAAAGGGTTAGGAGGTTGTACAATTTGCAATCTGGAGTCTGAAAAACTTTTGCAGACTTGCAAGCTATCATCTTGACTATAGTTTTCAGATACGATTATCTCTATATTTGAAGATTTAATGTTGAGAGCACTTTGAATAGCAAAATACAAATATTTGGCGCGATTTCTTGTAGGAATGAGGATCGATAGAAATGGACTATTTAAAGTAAAATTTGGCATCACTAACTTCTATTTTGGGTGCGAATAAATTAAAATTATTGATGATTGAGTTATCTCATCGTATTCGTTTCAAATAACCATCGGGCGCAACGGTGATCAGCAGTTTGTGTTGCATACTTGTATCAATTTCAAATTCAGGATGAGTTTTCAAGTATTCCCACACTGCGGTTTTGGGGTTGTTGCCAACTCCCCAAGGGCGATCGCCGAACATATTATCAGGTAAGTCTTCAATCACAGTGTCAAATACTACGCAATAACTATCCACAGAAGTCAGTGGTGCGTAGGCTTCTAGCTCAGCAAGTACATGATCGTGGGTGTGGTTACTATCTAAACAAACCAAGATTTTTTGCTTACCTTCTGCTTTGGCTTTGACTTGCTCAATAATTTCAGGAGCAATGCTAGAACCTTGAATCATAGAAATACGTTTATACATAGGATGAGATTCAATTGCTTCACGATTATGTTCGCGAATATCAATATCTAAGCCCAACACCTCTGCATTTTGAGAACCGCCGCATATAGAATTAAGTTCTAATATCGAAGCCGAAAAAATCAATGAGCCACCATGAGCGATACCAGTTTCGATAATTAGATCGGGTTGAACTGACCAGATCAATTCCTGCATCGCAACCATATCTTGCGGATACTGAATAATTGGACGACCTAGCCAAGAAAAATTATAAGAATACTTTGCTTTAATTGAATTTTGGACGAAAGAATTATTGCTATTTAATAAATCTATATTGTTACTATTACTATTAATTCTTTCTTGGGTTTCTTTTTCAAAATTATTCATAATTAATCCACTGTTAAATAGTTGAATTTGTTGCCTGTTAAATCAATAATCTCATGCAAGTAATTGCTATTCATGACGAAAATATCTGTATTCAAACGTAAATATTTAAGAGCATCATCTGGAGAACTAACTAAAAGACCAGTTTCAGGCAAATATTTCCCCTGCTTAGCTGGATTAATGTCAATAATAGTCTTGATATTTATGCCTGCTCGTTGCATGAACAGAGAAAATATAACACCCTTTGACGCTCCACCCCAAACTACAAAATCTTTTTCTTGATATTTTGTTAATATATTTGCACTTTGTGAAACTGTAGCAAGAAAATCATCTGGAAACTCAATCTGACTTGCTTTGCTGAATTTAGGAGGTCTAATTGTAGCTAAGTCAGCAACAACATATAGGTACTGTTTACCAAATACATGACCTGACTCATATACGACATCAAACATTCGATAGAAATCATCGATTTGAAAATAATTAACATGTTCATAAAAAATATCGAACCAAGCACGGTGATCGCAAATCCATTTAAAGCAAGGAACTTCAATATATATTTTTCCCTTGCCACCATTTGCATCACGAATTTTTGATATAAACTCTACAGGATTTTGCAAATGTTCTAAAACATGCCTCAGAATTATTCCATCTGCATTTATTCCAGTATCTTCACTAAAATATTGCTTAATTACTGAGTGGTTATCTCCTTCATAGGTTGGATCTATCCCTATAATTTTAAATCCTTTACCTTGAAGATATTCCAAAAAATATCCCTTCCCACAACCTACTTCTATCAATGAACAATTCTCAAAGTGTTGTTGGATAATTTGAGATACATTTTGAAGATGTTCTCGAAAAGCATTACTAACAGCTTGCTCATTTTGATAATTAGCATCATATTGCATTAAGCTCTGGTCAAAAATTCGATTAAAAATTAATCCAGTTTCAAGATCCTGAATAAGTTCAATATCACCCTTAATACAGTTTTGAGCTTCTTCCTTAGAAGAAAACATTCGATTCTGAAAAACTGGCAACTGCTGAGCTTGATAGATTTTTTTATAGTCTTTCATTGCATACCTATACATTGAGCTAGTTTTTGACGATCACCCCAAAAAGCCATTGGTTCGTAATCAGGATATGAATAATATCCGAGATTAAGGCTTAAGGAATAATTTTTTTCCTGTATCCAGTTCTCAATTAACTTACGAACTGATATGGGTATTCCCGAACAAATATTTACAATTCCATTGTTTTGTTCTGTTAAAGCCAAAGCAACAAGATACTTTGCAACCTCTTGAACTGGAAGATAATCTCGTAGTTGCTCTCCGCCCGACATGTTAAAAATATTCTCTTTTCTATCTATTGCTTGATTAAGTTGAGAAAACAACGACTTTTCAGATTGACCATCACCATATATATAAAATAGCCTTGCCCATGTCAGATTAAATGGTTGAATCTGCTGTAGATACTCTAATTGACATCGCAGAGAGTTTTTTGCAAATCCATAGGGATTTGTGGGATCTGCCTGTAAATCTTCATTTAGTAAACCAGACTGCATTCCATATTCAAAACAGGTTCCTGCCACAATAAGTGTTTTTAGCCCAGATTTCACTAAATTTTTTAAAAATCTATACTGATTTGGCAATTCATCTTCAAAATGGTGCAAGGATCTATAGTTGGGTAATCCATCCCATGCAAGATGTATGAGTACATCAGGACAATCTATTTGTTTATAGCAGTCTACAGGAGGATTTTTTAAATCAATTTCGACCACGTTTTTATCTAAAAAATCATTACACTGTGTTGAAGAACGAACAATTAGTGTTGACAAAACATCCAAGCGATTTAGCTCGTTGACAACGTGTTTGCCTATAAATCCAGTTACTCCCGTAACAGCTATCTTCATAACTTTATTACTATTTAACAAAACTAGCGATCGCATACTTAGCTCCAAGATGAGTCTTGAAAGCCTCTTCAAAATGGTTTATATATTCATAAAAGCGATCGCCCCAACCGTGACGCGCCGCATCAGTTGCATATTCAACCTCTAACTCAGTGATAGAAGGCTTTGTATAGTAAATTCGGGATTTAGTCATAACAAATTAATCAATAACAATATCCAAGGATTTAAGTCTAGCCTGTAAAGCCTCAAGCTTAGCTTCTGCTTCATTTGCCCTTTGACTTTCCAGCACAGTCTTTTGACGTTCGATTTGAACCTTTTGACGTTCGATTTGCACTTTTTGGATTTCCGCTTGAGCGGACTCTTGGGGCGTTGGCAACAAAGTCCCTTCCAATGAAAAATATCGCAATTGATCTTGGTGAATTCCTAGAAACAAGCCCATTACCTCACTCCAAAACCAACCCCGATCGTTAGGAGCGATCGCCTCATAATGATCCATCACCAACCTAAACCCTTCAAATTCTAAACTATCAGGCGAAAAATAAAAATATTCGGGAGTATGAAAGCGTTTACCGTATAAATCTCGCTTAAGTGTCCGATCCACCTTAGCCGTTGACTCTGATAAAAGCTCAAGGATCAAATCAGGATAACGCCCGTCCTCTTCCCATACAACCCAAGACTTCCGAGGTTTTCGCACAGTATTTTTAACTAAGAAAAAGTCAGGACCGCGAAAATCCCGATTTTTTAACTGTTGACGACTAAAGTAGATCGTTAAATTTGCGCCAACAAAAAAATCATCCCGTTCTCGCCAAGCCCATTCTAAGGAAGTGACCAGCAATAACAACTGCATATAATGTAAAGAACTTTCCATTTCTGGCTCATCACTGTACAACTGCGTAGCATCGGGCATTTGCCGTTCTAACTCTTGGGCGGTCATCGCAGTCATTGCTTGGACTCCTCAATTTGACTTAAGTTGACTATCTCTATATAACATTCAGGATACCAACTTTCATCTAATACTTGTTCTAAATTAGCGATCGCCTTTTCAGGAAAAGTACTTAGAGGAAGTAGCGATCGCTTTGAAGCAATCTCGCGACCATCTTGATAGCATTCATCAAATATTTCTCGCAAATAAGGCTTGAGGCTGGGGCTATCTTCTAGCTCATCTCCAATTTGCTTGCGAAAATTAGCGATTTCTCCTTGCCAATGACCTTGGTTATTATTCCGTTCAGACTCCCAATACTTTAGTTTTAATAGATGCTCAATCAAATTTCTCAACAAACTTTTCAGCTTTTTTCTGTCGCGCCGACTCAAATCCGAAATCTCCTCAATCAAATTTAGCAAGTCAAGAGAATCAAAATCCCTATCTTCAAGTTGTTTGACAGTTTTCTCCACCCAAAGATGAAAGTCAGTGTCACATAAGTTTTTATTCGCTTGTTTTGATTTCGTTAACATACTCTTTTTATTAGCTGATTATTAGCTGAATAGAATACAGATCGACCCAACGTAAATTAATCCGATTATAGTTCTTCAAATGAAGGATATTGCTGATCCTTGAGAGAAATAATCAAATCTTTTTTTAAAGACCAGTCAATTGCTAACACCGAATCATCCCACCTAATCCCTCTAGCGGATTCAGGATGAAAGAAATCAGACATTTGATAAAATACTTCAGTACTATCCTCTAAAGTCTGAAAACCATGAGCAAAACCTTCAGGAATATATAGCATTTTACGATTTTCAGCACTTAACTCTATAGACAACCAATCTTTAAAAGTAGATGAATCGGGGCGAATATCAATAATTACATCATAAATTGCGCCTTGAGTACATCTAACTAATTTAGCTTCTTCGTGGGGCTTTGCTTGATAGTGCATCCCCCGTAAAGTTCCTTTTTTAAGATTGAAAGAAATATTGCACTGCACTAGATTCGGATTTAATCCGCGATCGCAAAAATCATGTTGACACCATGATCTCGCAAAAAAACCACGATCATCAGAAATTGGCTCAATTTCAATAACATAAGCACCTTTTAGCTTAGTTTCTATAAATTTCATCCCAGCACCTCGACCTCTGGAATAGGTACAACAAACTTACCGCCCCATTCATGAATGTAATCAAGTTGCTCTTTGATTTCATCTTTCAGATTCCAAGGCAGGATTAAAACATAATCGGGTTTAGTTTCTTTGATCCTTTCAGGGGCATAGATCGGAATATGCGTACCTGGCAAAAATAGCCCTTGTTTATAAGGACTGCGATCGCAGGTATAGTCAAGAAAATCTGTCCGAATGCCGCAATAATTTAATAAGGTATTGCCCTTCGCTGGTGCACCATAACCCACGATTGTTTTTCCTGCATTCTTTACTTCAATCAAAAAGTTTAATAGCTTGCGCTTAGTTGCCATCACCTGATCGCTAAATTGCAGATAAGTCTCAACCTTGTCCAGCCCTGCTTTCTTTTCTTTCTCTTTTAATACTAATAGGCGATCGCTAACAGCCAAATTTTGATTGCGATCGTGCTTCCCATATATACGCAGAGAACCACCGTGAGTCGGCAACTCTTCCACATCAAACAAAGTTAGTCCATGATCAGCAAAGATTTTTTCTACCGTTGTCAAAGAGAAATACGAAAAATGCTCATGGTAAATAGTATCAAACTGATTTTGCTCGATCAACTGCAACAAATGAGGAAATTCCATTGTGATAATCCCTTCAGGCTTTAAAACAATCTTCATTCCTGCCACAAAATCATTAACATCAGGAACATGAGCTAAAACGTTATTTCCTAATAACAAATCTGCTTTTTTATCCTGTTCTACTAACGCTTGAGCAGTCTGTATCCCAAAAAACTTGACTAACGTTGATATCCCCTTAGACTCAGCTACTTGTGCAACATTAGCGGCTGGTTCAATTCCTAGTACAGGGATATTTCGGGCTTGAAAAAATTGCAAAAGATAACCATCATTACTAGCGATTTCGACAACTTGGCTGGATTGATTAAGACCAAATCTCTCAATCATTAAACTTGTATATTGCTTTGCATGATTTAACCAAGTATCTGAATACGAAGAAAAATAAGCATAATCACTAAAAATGTGGTCAGGAGATTCAAACTCTTCTAATTGAACCAATAAACACTTTTCACAGACATAAGTATGAAGAGGATAAAATTTTTCCGATTGATTTAATTGCTCTAATTTGAGATAAGAATTAGACAGAGGCGACATACCTAAATCTACAAAAGTATGTTTTAAATGAGTTTTACAAAATCTACATTGTGCTTGCATCATAATTATCTAACTTATAGTTGGTTTTGAATTTATTACGAGATTTATTTCAGGCTGATAAATTGCTTAATTTGGTTGATGGTTATATCTTTCATATCTGCTCCAGATTGTAAGGCTTTTGTCCAATCTATAACCCAAGCTAAAGCTGTCTTGATATCTAACTTTGGCTGCCATTTTAATTGACTTCTTGCCTTCGAGCAATCTAACTTTAAGTAATGAGCTTCATGGGGCTGGACTAAATTTTCCCTAGTCCAACATACCTCGTTACCCCATAAATTTGCCATCTGCTCAACAATCCAACCCACTGTCTGGGCATCAGATTCATTTGGACCAAAATTCCAAGCCCCACCATAACTTGCTCCATCTCTATACAAATGCTCAGCTAAAGTGAGATAACCAGACAAAGGCTCAAGTACATGTTGCCAAGGTCGCATAGCTTGAGGATAGCGAATTACAACTTTTTCTCCAGATTGCCAAGCTTTAAGAATATCAGGAATCAGGCGATCGCTTGCCCAGTCACCACCACCAATCACATTACCCGCACGAGCAGTAGCAATCCCAACCCTATGTTTTGAGTCTGCTGGATGGAAAAAAGAATTGCGATAAGCTGCCGTCACCAACTCAGCACAGCCTTTACTACTGCTGTAAGGATCGTATCCTCCGATTGCCTCCGATTCTCGGTATCCCCAAACCCATTCTTGATTGTCGTAACACTTGTCGGAAGTCACATTAACGAGGGCTTTGACACTTTCGACTTGTCGCACCGCTTCCAAAACATTCACACTTCCCATGACATTAACGGCATAGGTTTCTACAGGGCTTTTGTATGACTCGCGGACAAGAGCCTGTGCAGCCATGTGAATTACAATTTCAGGTCGATATGTTTTCATGACTTGCATGAGATGAGGCAGATCGCGTATGTCGCCAATTACAGAAGTCATGCGATCGCCTACTCTTGCCAAATCAAATAGACATGGTTGTGTGGGAGCCGACAAACTATAGCCAATTACTTCGGCTCCGAGAGTCTGTAACCAAAGCGATAGCCAACCACCTTTAAATCCTGTGTGACCCGTAATTAAAACTTTTTTGCGTTGCCAAAAATCGGTATTCATCACCACACCTTCCAAGGAGCATTAGCAGAATCCCATAAACTCTCTAAATAATTTTTATCCCTTAGAGTATCCATGGCTTGCCAAAATCCATAATGATGAAAAGCCGATAATTCTTGCTTTTGAGCAATTATCGGCAAGGTTTGACCCTCCCAACTAGTTTGATCTCCTTCTAGTAAATCAAAAACTGAGGGTTCTAAAACAAAGTAGCCCCCATTAATCCATCCGCCGTCACCTTGAGGCTTTTCCTGAAAATTCAAAACTAAACCTCGATCTATATTGATATTGCCATAGCGTCCAGGTGGTTGTACTGCTGTAACCGTAGCAAGGTGCTTTTGTTGTTGATGGAAAGTAATTAGTTCGCTGATATTAACGTTACCAACTCCATCTCCGTAAGTGAAACAAAAGGTTTCATTGCCAACATAATCTTTTACTCGCCCTAATCTGCCACCCGTCAGCGTTTCTTCTCCAGTATCAACTAATGTCACCCGCCAAGGCTCTGCTTTCTTGTGATGTACTTCCATTTGATTGGATTGCATATCAAAAGTAACATCAGACATATGCAGAAAGTAATTGGCAAAATATTCCTTAATTACATAGCCCTTATATCCGCAACAAATAATAAAATCATCAATTCCGTAGGCGGAATAGGTTTTCATAATATGCCATAAAATTGGCTTACCACCAATCTCAACCATTGGCTTTGGCTTGAGATGCGTTTCTTCACTTAGTCTTGTACCCAAACCACCAGCCAAAATTACAGCTTTCATTAAACTTTCTCCAAATGCCATTGTAATTGGGGACGAACAACACCAGGCACTCTGCCTGTATATCCATACTCCCTTCCGACACTTCCTTCTAGCGGATCTTTAATATTAAAAGACAGTATATTTTGTTCGTAAAAATGTACTTTAACACCTGATTCAAAAGAACTGATTGCCAAACCCACAGAATAGGCTCCCTCATTAAGAAAGTTCATAGGAAGCATGCATTCCACTTCATAGTCACCCGCAGACAAGACCGCTACTTTTTCAATTGAAGTCACAAAAGCACAAGATCCTTCCGCAGTATAAAAGTGAAAATTAGGGATAAACTTGCAATCACTTTCTTTGAGGACTCTATACTTCATGACGACCCTAGCATTTTCACTAATTGATATCTCTGGACTGATTTCATCATTACTATTTTTAATGCACCCAGATATCATACGGATATATTCATCTCCTACAACTCGATCGTTTTCACCATAGACAACTAATGCGGGCGATGATGTACCGCTTGTGTTGTGATAGTAATGCATAATAACTTCTGACGTACTACCTTTTCTTATAACCTTCCCTTTCTCTAGCAAAATAACATTTTCACAAAGTGAGGTAATTGTCGGCATACTATGGCTGACAAACAACACAGTTCTACCTTCCCCACTAACATCTTTCATCTTGCCCAAACATTTCTTCTGAAACTGAGCATCACCAACCGCCAACACCTCATCCACAATCAAAATCTCTGGCTCTAAATGCGCCGCCACTGCAAAGGCAAGACGTACATACATCCCTGAAGAATAACGCTTCACAGGTGTATCCAAAAACTTCTCAACCTCCGCAAAAGCCACAATCTCATCAAACTTTCTCTTAATATCCACTCGATCCATCCCCAAAATCGCACCATTCAGGTAAACATTCTCCCGCCCCGTCAACTCAGGATGGAAGCCTGTACCAACCTCCAAAAGACTAGCGACTCTGCCTTTGATCGATATTTTGCCTGATGTGGGTTCAGTGATGCGGCTGAGAATTTTTAAGAGCGTAGACTTACCCGCGCCATTGCGTCCGATGATGCCAACCCTGTCTCCTTGCTTAATCTCAAACGATACATCCTTCAAAGCCCAAAAATCCTCATGAGTTGGATTTTCAACCTTGCCATTACGACTAAATAAGCCACCAAAAGACTTAATTTTATCAGCGATCGTGTCGCGCAAGGACACATATCGCTCCTGCTTCTGATGCCCAATTACATAACGTTTACTAAGATTTTCGACCCGAATCACAACATCAGACATTTTTATAAACTATCTCAATGAAACAATACCCAGTCAAACAATACCAGAAGATCGCCCAAAAATTGAGATTCGGTTTTATTTGACTCTATAGCTATACTTGGAGTCTGAATAACTTAACTTTTAAATATTTAGATCCAAGCAGGACTCGTCACAAACCAAATCATATGACAACGCAGAAACCAAAGTTAATTATCGAAGCGGGACGGACAGAATCGTAATATTGGTAAGATCTATGGCACTATCGTGAATTGTTTTATTTTACTTTTGCCCTGCTGAATGCAGGTTAATATCACTAGCGATCGCTCGTTTAGAAATAGCAAAGATTTCCTTACGACTAAACCCGAAAAACTAGAAACCGAAGTGCAACAAGCCTATCTAACCAGATTGCAAATGGAACTAATCAATATTGGAATGGAGGATCGGATTCGTACTTCTAAAAACCAAGTTAGTATTAATATCCTCAATCGTTTAATTAAATGTGAAAGTGCCTCTTGGTAATAACTCATATTATGTGTAAGAGTAAGATAAAATTAAGTAACTTAAAGTAAAGACACTGTAGATAGTGAAGAGAGTTTATTTGGATTTGTGTAGCCTTCAACGACCGCTAGATACTAAAACCCAGATTAGGATAGCTATGGAAGCAGAGGCGGTTTTAGGTATAATAAGACTTTGGGAGCTAAAAAAGTTAGAACTTATTTCATCTCAATCTCTAGTATTTGAAGCAAATCAAAACACAAACCCTGTGAGAACATCCTATGTCTTAGGAATACTGCAAAAAGCGGATGTACTTATCGAATTGAACGATCGAATTGAAAATCGTTCTAGGAAATTTGTTGCTTTAGGAATCAAGCCAATGGATTCACTGCATTTGTCATCTGCAATGGAAGCAAAAGCTGACTACTTTTGCACCTGTGATGATAGATTCCTGAAAAGAGCAAAGCTTCTTGACACATTACCAACAGAAGTATTCAGTCCCTTAGAACTCGCGCTGGAGATAGATCCATGACAATTCAGACAAACTCTTTGAATCAACTGACTCAACAAGCGATCCGAATTCTTACTAAGGAAATCGGAGTTACTGACACCTTAAGATTCATTAGTCAATTTTCTACAGGTTATGGCAACTATACAGAGGAAAGAGAAGAGTTATTTAGGGATGTTTCGCTGGATGAGATAATTGCTCAAATAAAGAACACACCATAAATTACTGTGCCCGACCCTATGCCAGATTAATTATTTTCATCCAAAGTTATTGACAGATGGTGAGTTCAACTGTTACCTAAACGATCGCTTAATTAATAAAGGGGCTTTTAAGCGCAGGATTATTGATTAAAGGATTAAGTCGCGCAGAACTACTAAAAAAGTTTTTGAATTGTGCCTGACGTTCCTCAATAGGTTCGGGACCGTAGTTCCAAAGACTATTAAAGTAAAAGAAAGATATCCCTAAATTTCGTTCTCTTGTTGCTTGCACTTGAAATTGAATCTGCCGAATTGGCGAGGGACTACTTCTCAAACCTGAAAGGATGGCGATCGCAGTGGGAATTTTTTGTTTGATTGATTGAATTTCAGAGCGATCTATAACGCTGAGAAAGCTTCGTAAATCTGGACGGTAGATTTGAACGAGCAATTCATCCACAATACCTTTACTTATCCATGCTAACCAGTCTTGAAGTTGCAATTTATAGGCAAAGTCGTAGTAATTTGGTGAAACTGAGAATATGGCATTGGGTTTTCTCTGCTTTACAGCTTTATTAAGCCTAACCATAAACTCGGTAATTTTATCGGCTCGCCACTTTACCCAATATGCATCGCTAGGATTGGTGGATGGTTCGGTAGGGATGTTATTGCAATTTTTAATGTTGGCTGCGATCGGGGCTGAAGTATCAATAGTAAGCGGAGTAATATTTTTATTAAGATTTTGTAGAGATTTTTGTAGAGATTTTTTTGGAGATCTTTTTGGAGATCTTAAGGTTCTCCGTGCTTGACAGGCTCTGATTTTTTGGATTGCCTCTTTTTTAAATAGATTTACCGTGAAGTCATCATAACCAAATTCGTTGGGCAGGCTCATGTGATCGTCAAATTGAATACCATCAACATCGTAGTTTGTGACAACTTCTAAAACCAAGTCAGTGATAAATTTTTGAACTTCAGGACGAAAAGGGTTGAGCCATACTACTTCGCCATCTTGATTGACAGAACTAAAACTGCGATCGCGCTTTTGAGTTAGCCAACTTTGACGATTTATTGCTAATTCAGATGTAGTGGGAGTCATAAGCCCAAATTCAAACCACGGAATCATTAACAAACCTTGATTGTGTGCCTGAGCGACAATACTGGCGACAATATCTTGACCTTCGTTTCCTTTAAATAGAAAAGGCTGAATTCCTGCCTTTTTCGCGGTAACACTGGGATACATGGCATAGCCCGAATTCCAAACTACAGGATAGATAGTATTAAAGTTTAATTGTTTTAATTTGATTAGTGCCTCAGAAAGTTTTTGGCGATCTCTCAATATATTTAGATCGTTATTAGTCATCCAGACTCCACGAATTTCGCCACGGGTAAGCTGGGCATTTGCCTGAAAGTTAGGAATTAATGATGGTGAGAATAAATGGGCGATCGCCACAATCATAAAACTGGAAATTAATACTAAACCCAGCCGATTTAAGATTTTTCTGGCTGCTCTTCTTACTTTTTCATACCGATCTGGCATTTGCAAAACTCTAATTTAGATCTGATTTTCTTTAATACTCAGTCTAGTCTCTTCTGGGAGCTTAGAGAGTTTGAATTATTAACTAGGTAAAAATAAAACTTATTAAAACTACGATCGAAACTACCAAATCAGCGATCGCAATGACTCTTATACAAGTCCTAAAGTTGTTGAAGTTGATATCAATACTTTCTCAAATAGTTCGCACAAAATCCAAATCGAGTCTTGGGCGTAAAAGCCTGTATTCGTTTTATAAGAAAACCCATTTTTTTGATAAAAATCTGAAGATTCAAGCAACGATAATGCAGTTAGCTTTTTTATCTTTTTTTCAATACAAGTAATTTCTGCGGCGTTTAGTAGTTTTGTCCCAATTCCCTTACACATAAAATCAGGATGTACGAATAATCCATAATATTTAATTTACTAATCCTATCGAATATTTGACAATCCAAATTAAAGTTAGATTGATTAACTTTAGGAATACAACTCTAATATTAAATTAAAATTACTTTAAGAAAATTTATATAATGAATACCGTGGTTAAATTTAGTAAAGACACTATATTAA
>Ga0163154_10006130_pt1 | contig 14858 bp, 15 predicted proteins | sample OliLakLV19MP9P1_FD_148649 | JGI IMG/M metagenome (GOLD analysis project Ga0163154, IMG submission 148649) | Freshwater microbial mat bacterial communities from Lake Vanda, McMurdo Dry Valleys, Antarctica - Oligotrophic Lake LV.19.MP9.P1 | ecosystem: Environmental > Aquatic > Freshwater > Lake >... | reverse complement strand
GTATTGTAATTCTTAACTTTTAAGTCATCAATATAAAATTCTTCATCTTTATCCCACATTCGCCACAGTTCGACTGGAAATTTGGCAGACATAAACCGACTGTGCCACTCAGCAGCAATGGCAGCACCACCTAAGCGACTACCTGATGTTGATATGTTGACAACTATAGCTTTCGGTTGACTCATATTATTAACTTATAAATTTTTAGACTATTACAATTGTTTAAACCAGCGAACATATTTCTCAATTCCTTCAGCCAATTTGTATTTGGCAACAAACCCAAGATTGTGCAGGCGTTGAGTATCAGCTATTAGGGAAAAAGGATCTCCGCTTCGCTGTTTACCAGAGAATTTTATTTGTGGAGATTCACCCCAAGCTTCGCATAAAGTAGTTGCAACATCATACACAGAAGTACTAATTCCAGTACCTCCATTAACTATAAAAGGAGTACAAGAAGCTTTTTGTGCGGCTGCAATTAAAATCTGTATAGCATCTTCAATAAATAACCAGTCACGAATTTCATTGCCAGTACCCTGAAGCTCTAATGTCTGGGGTGATTTTTGTAATCGGTGGCATAAATCCCATAAAAGCTGTTTTGTTAAACCGGGACCATAAATAGAAAATAGCCGCACAATTGCTATCTTTAAACCAAAATTATGAGCATAGGATTGACACAGTAATTCCGATGCCCGCTTATGGAAACCGTAAGGAGAATAGGGGGTAAAACAGCCATCCTCTAAGATGCTACCTTTATGACTATTACCATAGATAGCGGCACTTGAACTAATGACTAATTTAGTCTCAGGTACATTACCTCTAATCCATTCTAAAAGTGCTGCGGTTGTGGATACAGAACGACGGAAATCTTCGGCAGGTGCTTGTATAGACAAACCAACTGAACTACCTCCAGCTAAATGATAAATAACATCTGGCTGACCAGATTTTTCTAATAACTGGCGTAAGTTAGATTCTTCTATTTCGCCATTAACCCAGTAGGATATACCAAAATTAAAATCTTTAGATAATTCTGGATGCAATGCTCCGTGACCTAATCCTAAAACTTGGTTTCCTTGTTTTGCAAGGTAACTAGATAGATTTTTGCCAATAAAACCACGACCGCCTGTAACCCATACTACTTCCATTAACTTCTCTCCTGCGGCTTATAGCAAACAAAGCTAAACAGCCTTCCTGGTCTACTATCAATTGCTGATAGTAACCTAAGAAGTATATTAAAAGTCATTTTACGAGAAAATAACTGATAGAAAATATTACCGCCAGGTATTTGGTTAAACCTTTTATTTAACTCTTTTTTGAGAGATTCTTCTGTTAATGGCGCATAGTTAATAACGCTATCAAAAGGAGCTATTACTCTATTAATTCTTAATTCCGCCAATTTAATTGCTTGTAAATACTGTTTTAGTAGATAAGCATTCTCTCCTCCATAAAGTTTATGTAGTGGATGGATAGCAAGAAATTTAGGCAAGTCACTTGGAGAGGAAATAACGTGTTCTCGCACTGCGATAAATATTCCCTCAGGCTTTAGAACTCTATATATCTCATTACATAACTGCTGTAAATCTTTTGCGTGGTGCAGAACCTGTCTAGCAAACACTAAATCAAAGGTTTGGTTATCAAAAGGTAATTTTTCGCCAAATTCTTGTACAAATTCAATAGGTAATTGGCTTTCCACTGCCAATTTGCGAATCGCACCAATACCTACTAAATCACTAGAATCTGGCTCTAAAGCTTTAACTTGCCAACCATCTTTCGCCAAAGCATAACTAGCTATCCCATTACCAGCTCCAATGTCTAGGGCTTTTCCTCGATATTGGGGAAAGAATTTCTGGATAGCTTGCCATTCTTCACTTTTCCAGTAGCGTTCTGCTGCTGATTTTAAGGGTTTATCGTAATAACAAGCCTGAACTAATTCTTGCTTCTCTGGTTGGGAAATTAGCCAAGAGACGGCTTCTTCCCAAGTTTTAAATTTACTATCTTTCATTTTCAGGAATCTCACGAATTATTTTAGCTGGATTTCCGCCAACTATTGTCCATGCAGGTACATCTTTTGTGACAACTGAACCTGCACCTACAATTGCTCCCTCTCCAATGGTTACACCTCTGAGGATTATCGCATTAAAGCCAATCCACGCCTTATCATTAATATAGATTGATTTGATACTTACCGTAGACCAATCTTTCTTTCCATCCCTCCAATCAAAAATATCTCTTGAACGTTCAGAGTAGACTATGCTATGGGAATTATGATCGACTATGGTGACACCCAAAGAGATTAATACACAATTTCCTATATAGATTTCAGATGCTGTGACTAAATGAGACTTACCTATAAAAGTATTATTACCTATAGACACTTTAGAACCAATTCGCTCAAATGAAATTTTACTGTGAACAATTGAGTTGTCACCTACGCTAATGTGACAAGCATTACCTCCCCTCAGGCTTAGAGGATTTAGGAAAGCTGTAGGAGAAATGGTGAATTTCTCAAAATGATGTTTTACAAAAAAATAGTAGATTGTATTAAACAACTTATAAGGCAGCATAATTAAATATCTTTGAATTTAAACATCATCATGTTCCGTATGTTCTACACATAGTGCCGTTGCAACATACGTCATCAAATAGGTAGCAAATTTAGGGAGGTACTTTAGTAATCCTTGGCGAGTAAGGTGTTTAAGCGTTCCCTTTAACTTGCCAGATAAAAAGCATTCATATTCTTTGGAATGTGCGAATACTTGAAAACCCTCGATACTATAACCTGAAGTTGTCAAAATATTTGCAAAAGTAGAGGGCGTATAATAATTGATATGTCCATATCTTCTACTAGTATTTATTGCCTTATCTATTCTCAGAGTATGCTCAAGAGGAACCTCAATTAAAACATTCTTGGCAACCCGCTTTAACTCATATAAAAATAGTCTTTCATGTTCAACATGTTCTAATACGTGAACTGAGATGGCTAAGTCAAAATACTTATCCGGATACGGTATTTTATAGCCATCAAATTTGAGGATGTCAATTAGATTTGGGATTTTTTTATCTTGTATTATCTGACAACCACTTTCAGAGATTTCAACGCCATATAGATGCTGTGCAAAATTATTAATACTCATTTGTTCTAATAGAGAGCCTTCTCCAGATCCAACATCCAAAACTTTTTGAAAATGTTTACCTTTACAGCAATCCAATATGTGTTTATAGCTTTGTAAAGCAGTTATATAACGTTTTGAATGTAAAGAGTTGTCACCATAATAGTCGTCATACATTTTTTGTAGAGAGTCTGAAACAATCTTCTGATTCATATCAACAACCTAATAAATTTGATTAACTACTTGACTAAAGGAAAGATGAATGGACTGTAGAAAATTAATGAGTTAATAACTTTTTAAGATTATGTGCCGACAAAGACTTCAAGATATTTTTTAAGTAAGAGATCCATGAGTACTTAAGATGTAAAAGAGATTTTTTGACGAGATTCATATCCTCTTTAAGAATTTTAATTTCCGTGGGTAGATATACGATAGTTAAAGAGTCTAAAACATTAACGTCTGAAGTATTTGTTTTTTTGTCTTTAAAAATTTTATTAATTATAAATAATAATTTACCCGATTTACTATGAGTACCACTACCATCAAAACCAATATTATTTACATAACTTGTTGGCGGGTACACAACAAACCCATTATTTTTAAAAACACTCCAATACCAACGTATAGCCCAAGAGTCAATCTCTCCAGACATTTGTTGCTTCAACATTTGAAAATAATCAAAACAACCATCTAAATTGAAACGTTCTTGCATTTTTTTGTCTGTTTGCAATACCTCCCATCCATCAGCTTCAGCATCAAAATAATCCCAAGCTCGCTTCCATGTACCCCAACCCCATGAAGTCACAAAAGGTAGGAATAGTGCTTCAGTTCGATTGGCAAATTCTGGCACAGGAAACATATGTCCAGAAACCTGCATTACAGAAGGTTCATTATCATATTTCTCCAACGCAGCATTTAAAAATTCTAAAAACTGAGGTGCGACAACTAAATCATCTTCTACTACAATTACACGTTGATATTTATCACACAAAGTTGTCACGCCAGAGATAATCGAGTTTGCTAAACCCCTATTCGTTGGAGATTCTATAATCTCAGCCCTTGTCCCTACTAGAGATCGGACTACATCACGAGCTTGCATTACTTGAAATTTATCCTCTTCTTTCTTTGCACCATCGCAAAAAACATAGAGAGGACTATCAGCAAACTCTGGACATTGCATTAAGCTTTCCAATGTGCGGCGAGTATGCTCTGGACGTTTATAGACAAAGAGTGCGATCGGTGAGTAGTTCATTGAGATAAGTCAGTTAAATTAAGGTTTAGATCTGCTTTATTTTGTACTTTTGTTTTGTACACTGATGCTAGATTACACCTTTTTTTGATTTTTCAGGCCCAAAACAGCAAAAAGCAAATACCAAAATGTAGATGACCCATACAAGTTACCAGAAAACATTGCACCTATAGCATATTGAATATAAAGAAGTCCTAGCCAACCCCAAACGTTGTTTTTCGCCATAATCATACTTATTGCTTTGATTCCTGCATAAATATAAATCAACAAAAATAAAAATCCACCTAAAATCCCAGTAGCCAGAAATGCTTCTAGTATCAAATTATGTGGATATCCTATATTTGGGACTTCTAAGCCATAGCCGAATATTGGGTATTCCGCAATAAGTTCAATTGCTTTACTAAATAGCTCTGGACGTTGTACAAAGTTTGAATTAAATTCATCTCCACTAAGTAAAGATGAAAAACGATCTAAAAATTTACTGCCTGAATCAATCGCAAATGACGAAGAAAAAGTTACAATAGCAGTAATAAAAATACTTAGACTTGTCACTTTAAAAAAGTAAATATAACTTAGATTCCAGCGTATTGACTTAATTAATTGCAAAATAATTACTACTATTAAAGCAATAACCGGTCCTCTTGAAGCAGAAAATATGATTAGTGTTATTCCTAGAATAATTAATAAAGCATTTACAATCTTATTATTTATGAAATTTCTAGCTTTATGATTAACGGCATCATTTGTTTTATTTTGTAATAAATTATATATAGCAATTAAGATAAGTGAAGCAGATTGGTGTCCTAATGAAATAGGATTAAGAGCGGCTCCGCTAAGTCTACCCTGAATTAAACTATTTTGTGAAAGTAAAGGTAATACTAAAACTGAGCTAATAGCTAGAAATAGCCAAGACAAATACAAATATTTTTTAGCATTTTCTGACTTTAAAAACAAAAAACTTATTCCTGGTACTAAACAAATACCAAACCAGAAAAATAAGTATTCATTAGTATCCCTGACTAAATAACTATTATAACCTAGGTCATATATTAGTCTGATTGAATAAAGGATAATAAATAAAAACAATAATGATATTGGTGATAATTTTAGGTTGTTAGATGGTAAATTTCTTCGCTCATTCTTATCGTTAATATTAAGAATCAAAAGGAATATACTATATAAAAGTACAACTAGTCTATATGGAACAGTAATAAGACGAGACGGTGATGATTCATCTTCACTGACAAAAGTAGAAATTATTCCATAGCCCAATAGAGCTATAGGGAAAAATAATAGTTTTATTTTATTAGTCAATGATTGTGAGGAAAAAGGTGAAGCATTGGTCATAATTGTTGATTAATATTAATTTTTTTTGATTTAACAGTAGTTACAGCCTGTCGAAGATTTTAGTGTAGTAGTACAAAGAAATTTTTGAAAGTGCCGTATTTGATTAATTATCATTTATGATTTAATGTCTAAATTAAGATTAGTATATAGAGTCTGAGAAAATAGTTCGTGAGAATGTTTACAAGCAAATTGATGCATCGAATCCATATTATAGTGATTTTCATTTCTGTTGATAATAATTTTTTCTAGAGCTTTAGCTATTAAATTTGGGGATTTTGAATCTATTGTTATTCCAAGTTGATAATCCCTTATAAGCTGACCCATCAAACCATAATCCGATCCAATAACTGGCTTTTGTGCAGCAGCAGCCAGCAAAATTATACCGCTCATACCTACATGTTGTTGGTAGGGAGCTAATATGACATCAGCTATATAGAAATAGAGTTGAACATCTTGCTCAGGAATGTAATCAGAATTAGTAATAATTTGTACATTGACAGACTGAGTTATTGTTTTTATTCCCTTCTGTACTAGCAATTTATCAGCGTGTGATGACGAACCTACTATTAACAAACATATCTTTTTAGCAATATCAGGGGAAACGCATAGAATGGCTTCAAGTAGCTGATAAATACCTTTGCGACTACTTATTCTGCCAAACAGTAGAAATACTTGCCTCTCAGAATCAATTCCTAATTTAGTTTTAAGCTGGGCTGCTTTAGATTTATCAACATTATATATTTCAACAGGATCGGGTAGATGTAATATTTTTGTTTTACCATTCAAGTTTTTAATATGTTTTATGGCTAAGGGATCGAGGCAAAACAAGAATTTTAATTGTGATTTGCGTATAACAATAGATAGAAGTATCTTTTTCAGGAATTCTCTTAGTTTATCCTTCCATGATGAGACATAGTTATCAAAATTGCGATAGTGCAAAGTAGGTCTAAAGTAGATACCAGAAAAAGAACAAGGAGACTTTGATCCTAAAAATATAGGTAATTGAAATCTATCAAAGTACATCAATAAAGCGTGATCTACCTTCAAATGAGTGGCATATCTAACATAGATACTCCACTCATAAAAAATACTCGTCAAGAAAGAGTGTTGACTATTCAAATTAGAATATTCTTCCCAACTTATTGACACAAAACGAATATTGTTTTGATTTAATTTGCGAGCTATTTCTACAATATCAGCGTGTTCATCTATAAACTTAGGTGACACAACAATATCTAATTTTTCTGGCAGTTTTTGTGTGCACCAGTATCTAACTATATGCAATATATAGCTTGCATGATGTCCTCCTGTTGCTAAATCAAACAACATTAAATGAGATTTGGTCAAATTATGGTTTAAAAAGTAATCTGTATCTTTATGTACATTCATTATTTTGGTTCTTCCAGAGTAGCTATGGTAAAACAATACATAAAAAATGCTATGAGCGTTGATATAGAAAAGTTTTATTTTAGTAAGGTTATAGATTAAATTTTAATTTAATTGTATTAAATCCTTTGTTATCTAATGAATTTAAGCTTGTATTGAGTATTAATCTTCCATAGTAAAGTCTAGTAGAGCCAAATACAAGTGATCTCCTCAAATTTAATATCCACTTTGGGCAAAGCTTTCAATTTCCTGATTACTTATTGTTTATTGTGTTTTTTTAAAGATACCGTCTACTTGCATTGGAACTTCAGATTCCCCAATCAAGGGAGATGTCACTCCCACAAGTATAAATCCTAGTTTAATCATGATATTGTAAATATCATCAAAAAGTGGACTACCATCATAGAGAGGCTGAAAGCTCATTTCTATAATACAATATTTAGCCTGAGAAATCGTTTGAATTCCTCCCTCGATAACCATCATTTCATATCCTTGAACATCAATTTTTACGATATCTGGCATAGCCAGATTATTGCGTTGAACATAATTATCCAAACGAACGACTGGAATTTCAATTCGGGTATTTACACTAATATCGGGAAATTCTTTTTGGTGAAGTTGAAGCATAAGCAATAAAGAACTAGAATTACTGTTACTGCTGACATTTATTGCTAATGTATCTTCAACTTTACCTATCGCTACATTGTAACAAGATATCTTCGGAAAAGTTTTTACATTTTCCACTAGCTTCGCATAGGCTTCTGGAATTGGCTCAAACGCATATATTGTAGATACATTAGTTAGCTTAGCAAAGCATCTAGCAGTGATTCCGTCGGCTGCACCAATATCATAGATTATGATATTTTTGTCCTTCAAAACAGAGCATAGAGATAAATAAAAATTTCTTTCTTTGGAATCAAGTGGTTGCTCAGTGATTAAACCCATCTGTCTAATTTTATAACTAGAGTGGATTTTGTTATGCAGTAGATGAATAAATAATGCAAATTTCTTAATTAACTTTTTAAACATGATTTTAGAGTGTCCTATTATTTCTGATAGCAAGAGATGAAAAACGTCTTTTAATTCATTTCTTAGAAGCTATAAAATTATAAATTCCTGAGGTGTTTGTAATCTACCATCTACAACATTTATCAGATTTCCAGAAACATTGAGATAGTAAACAAAGAAGCCAAAAGAGATTATTTCTAATAAAAAATCTGGGTCTTCTGGGTTTAGAGTGGAAATTGTATCATGCGATACAATAACAGTAAGTCTTCATTGTTAAAAGCTTTTCCTAGCAAAGGTTTTAGCTCCTATTAGCTTTGTCTGTCACCGCAAGCCAAAAAAAACCAAAGTTAATCGGTGCTTTTCCTGCCTTTTGCTGACTCTTATCTTAATCGAAAATGACATCTTTTACCCAATGTAATCGATTTTCAATATGCCAACGCTGTCTAATTGCTTTGGCAAGCCTTGATGACGTTGGGGCACAGTATATTGAGGCATTAAGAGGTACAATAATGTCGTAAATATGCTGTCGGGCGGACAGTGATTAAAGCTCAATGTGTTTCCGATGCAATAGCAGGATTAGCTGAGAAGCCCGCACTGTATGTCTAAGCATCAGCATCGGGAGTCGTCACATTTGAATTTGATTCATTTGGATAGGTGCTTATTAGCAAGATGTGGAGAACTCCTTTTAATTCACCCCTAAAGCGATTAAGCATCATCAGCACTTCTATCCAATGGCTTTTACCTACCAACACACTCATAATGATAAGCACTAATTGTAAGATTCTTTTCAATAATTTTAGTAAATAAATAAATACAAAGTGTGAAAATGGATGATTTGTTGCTGATAACAAGCCTAGTTGTGGTGTCATTAGTCCAAAACCATAGTGCAGTCTAATCAGATAAGACTCCGATATTCGCTTAGAAGGGATGTAGTGTTTTAATACACACTCAGGATTGTACCAAATTTCATATCCAGTTTGACGAATGCGAATGATAATTTCACCATCACCTCCTGATGTTAGATCTTTGCCTACTCTATCAGTAAGAAATTGTTTGTTTAACCAACTACTTTGCAAAATCGCTGTACGATTAATTACTAAGCCAGTTCCAACAATAAAGCCTTTGTTATTAATTTGTTTCGACTCTTCGCCCAAATTCTGAGCAGCAAAAGAGCCTTCGTATTTTTTTAAGACTTCAGATGGAGAGACTTCCCAATTTAAGATCACTTTTCCACCAAAAGCTCCACATTTTGGGTGGGATTCAGCGAATATGACGGCTTTTTCTACCCAATCTTCTTGTAAAAGGCAGTCGTCATCGACAAAGGCAATCCAATCACTACTCGTATTTTGTATTCCACATAAACGAGCATAAGACAATCCCTGCTTTTCTTCATTAACAATAGAAAGATCAGGGATACTAGCAGACTGAATGAATTTTTTTACTATTTTTGGCGTGTCATCAGTGCAATTGTTGTCTACTACTAGGACTGACCATTTTAAATCATTATAAATAATTTGTTTGGAAAGCGCTTCTAGAACTTTTTCTAGCAAAAATACGTTGTTATATGTGCAAATAATGAGACTAATTGAAGGTTGCATACTAATAAATGATATGGCTCTATATGTTTATAGCTTATCAATTTGAGAGTTAGGTTTTTTTAAAACAATATAATACCCACTGGCAGATATATAAGCTAATGGATTACTTTCCAAAAAAAAGTCCAACCAAGTTATTGGCATCACAATTGGACTTATAATCCATTGAAGATATTGATATATTTTTTGATTACCTCCCGACAACAAAATAGATAAGGTTTCCTTCAAAATCCATGCTAGTGATGAAGCAGGACCTACGCTAACCCCACACTCTAAAACATCGAACTCGTGAAAGAGTGTTTTTAGACCTTCAAGAGTATATCTTTGAAAATCAGAGGGAGCAGCATGAACTGGTTGCATAAATGGGACTTCAATAAATACAATCGCACTTGGTTTAAGAGTTTACCAAAAAGTAAATGATCCCATTACTTAAGAAAATTGCTGCTATAGGAGTGGGCGATCCCAGTGATTTCTAAGGTAAATAAAGGATCGATTATTTTCTGACTGTCTCTAAGTACTCGATATATCTCGTTTACAACTAATTCAGGAAATCTAACATGTTCTAGCACGGCAATAGAAGCTATACCTTCAAACATATTATCTTCAAGGGGAATATTGTCTGCACTAGCAACAATGTCAATATTCGGACCAGCATAGATATCTAAATTAACGAAATTTGGACCTAAAACCTTACCTCCCGAGCCAACGTTCAGCCATTTACTATCATTGCCTGCATTAATTACATACTTTTCCAATATACGGCGGCTTCTCCTAGTCTGAAATACAGGCCAACGGGAACTATACCAAGCACGGTAAATAGGCTTCAATATTCTTTTTAGTAACTGTTTCATTTTTTCTTAGTGTAGATAGATTGGAGATATACGCTTATAGAGCTAAATAATTTGTCGGGATTTAAGAATCCAAACTTAACAAGTCCCTTTAATCCTCCAAATGAGCTGATCGGCAGTCTTATTAATTGATTCATCAGTTCACTGGAATATCCAAGCTCTTTCATTTTGTCATAAGTCAACGGATAATCGTAATGAGAAAGAAATAGTGAGCGATTCGACCAACTGCTAACATAATACGTACAATCACAGATGTTCTTAGAAGTAACATACATGCCTGATTTAGAGGCAGTCCATGCTGGCATATAAAGTGTGAAAGCCGAATTTTCAGTGTTATATTGCCAACTTTCAATTGAATGCTTAGCGAGTTGCGTATTTAAGACATTTGCAGTAATAAATAGTAACCCTCCCTGTCTATATTTGAGACAAGCTTCAACTAGCTCCCTGCCATCTTCACGATAGAGATCTTCTTGCCAAGGATAGAACTTTTCATGAACAATAGAGCCATCAATACCGCTGACACAACGATGATTAAGATGTAAAAGACCAATGTTTAGAGTGCTTTCAAGTATGTTTAATATCGAGTTTAGTGCATCTAAGTTTATAGAATCGTCATCACCAATAGTCCATACATATTTTCCTTGAGCCTGATTGACACAAAAAATGACATTCCCAACTAAGCCAAGATTAGTTGACTGACGAAAAACAATTAAATGATTAGATAATTCTTCCTTCCATTTTTTACAAACAGCAGGTGTATCATCTGTTGATGCATTATCCGAAACAATCAACTCACAGAGATCCCAGTAAAGAGCAAGGGCTTTAAAAGCCCACTCAATTTGATTATCTAACTTAGAGCTTCGGTTGTATGTGGGTATTGCAATTGTGAGTAAAGGCTTCATTTGAATTAGTTATTCGCAGATAATTTCATTATACGCATGGTGTAGACACGATAAATCTTTAATCCTATCGGAAACACTACTGCATTTGACAATAGCCCAGCTAAGGCTGCTCCCCTTATTCCAAAAAAGGATATGCAAATGGGGATAAGAACAATACTAAGAGATGCATGTATCCATGCCATCGCCACAAAAGGTTCTTCCTTAAAGCTCCTTACGAAATAGGTAAAAGAGAAAGTTAAGAAATTTATCCCTTGAGCAGCTAGTAAAAACAATAATGATAGGGGATCAACAAATCGGTTGGCTAAAGATGGATAAAAATAATTTACCCAAAATACTAAGAGCATAGTTAATATGGAGCCGATTGTATAAGTCGCCAATCCAAACTTCAGACTTTTGTGAAATAACTGATTTAACTCTTCCCATTTCTGAAGTGAATTGAGGTTAGCAAAAATCGGTGCGCGAGCAGCCATCCATATTTGTGAATAACCTACCACTACAGAAACTATTGATAATGTAAAGCCAAATTTACCAGCAGCCTCAGGTCCAATAAGGCTAAATAATATCGGATTAAACAACTGAAATACAAAGATACCCGTAAGCCAAGTGACTGCATAACGCCATTGTAATGGAAGAATTTCTCGCCGCCAAGAAATATGATTATTATTGTGGAAATTATTAAAAAGTTGTCGAAGAAAGTCTCTATGAAATATGAATATCAAAAAAACACTGACTATCAACGCCGCTAATTGTGATAAACCTAAAGCCCAAAGCTTTCCTCCCGTAGCAAAAACAAAAAACAAGGTAGCTAGCGAGGTCAATGACTGAATAGATCTTCTCAAATTTGTATAGGCAATTAGCTGACATCCTTCCATAAAACCATTTACGTAAGCCATGGTCATGTTAAACGCTGATACCAGAGATACACAAATCCATGGGGCTAACCAGTCAATGTCGAACTGGTTAGCATGAGATCGCATAATTGTACAACCCAAGATAAAGCTAAACAATGATGCAAATGTTGCAATGGCCCCTCCTAAAATTATGGTAATCCTAAAAATACTCTTTAAGCGAAGACCACTGGAAGAAGATTGGATTGTAGATATATCTTTTATATTTGCCCACTCATGAGACGAAAATTGCATGACAACCTGCCCCATTCCAAGTTCTGCGTATTGTGAGATAGCAATAAAACTAAGAAACGTATACCAATATCCTTGTTCTACTAGATTCAAAAAGCGAACCATTAATATAGCTGTAACTGGGGCAATTGCAGTCATTACAATCCGAGCAATGCCAGTAGAGAGAACTGCCGAATCAAGACCCAACTTTTTCAATGTTTTACTTATGCTCATTCAGAAACTGGTTTGCTAAGTGCTGCTACTGTGTCCCTTAATGCCTCAATAGGCTATAGCTAAATTCACAATCGACGGAAATTGTCAGTATTAATTTATGTATTAGTGACGGATGAGATAGGAAAAGAGTATAAAATAACCTTTCAGTTTTCATAATAGATATACCTAATGGAGATCGACTTTCATATATGCCTTGATTTAAGGTGGAAAGTACCTAAACAAAACGACTAGCAACCAATTTGCCACTCTTAATCGCCTGATCGCTCCATAGATATTGCCATAGCCCAAATCTACCTATCGGCAACACACCGTTCTGATCCATCCAGTCATGAATTACTTTGATCGCAGACTCTCGATTATGATCAAATATAACATAGCCATACTTAATATCAACTTGCCAAGCATGAATAACTGATTGTTTGTCAATTATCTGACATCGATCAAGATCATCTATTACCCTCGCCACGAGATCGCCAAGTGGAAGGGGACGACTATTACTGTATGGTACTTCTGCTTGCAGTGATGTGCATCCTTGTGGGGCATTGAATTCTGACAGGTTCGAGTAAATGGTAAATCTGGGAGTGATCACGTCTTCATCATAAACATAACACCAGTGATAAGGCAGTTTGGATGGATCGGAAAGTGCAATGTTGATGAGTGCAATAGAAGTACATTTAAGCTTTTCAGTCGCATCTTTTACAATTTCTGGGACATCGACAACTAATTTGACAAATTCTGGCAATGGTAAAGAACTTATGAGAGTATCTCCAAAATCAACATCTTCTTGTTCTACAAAAGATAAGGTGCGTTTCTCTAAATCAATTTTCGTGACAGTGTGATTTAGTTTGAGGTTAATTTTATCTTGAGATTCTTTCCAAAAAGAGGTATATGCGCCATACCCCCCATGTTTAGGATAACGAAATTCTGTGTAGTAATATCCAGCATCTTTTTGTAAACCTAATGAGCCATCAACAACTCTTCTTAAATTTGGACGAGCAACCCTTTCGCCAGCCCATTGGTGAGTCATTTCCTCTGGTTCTACTGTCCAAAATTTACGAGTATAAGTATGAGTGAAATTTTCTGCAAAGAATTTTCCCTGTCCAATTTCGCACCAATCTCGATAATTTTGTATTTCAGGATTAGATATTTCTTTAGATTCCAAGAAAGAAACTAAAGCGTCTCTATTAACCTCCTTTGGAAAATCACAGAGATTACAAATAGCTGGATGTCTTACCCATTTACCTTGATAGTAATTAGAGTTGGAAACTTCTTTAGTCCAAAATTCATTGTCTATTGATTTGGCTAATAGCTCTTTGACATATTTATCGTTTGTAAAAGAAACATGAGGTCCATAGTCAAAGGTAAATCCTCGCCAAGTCATGGATGACGCTGTTCCTCCAACACTATCTTTTTTCTCATAGATAGTAGATTGACCGTCAGAATGATGTGCAGTAGATAAGCCAGACAAACCGCCACCTAAAATGTACAAATGCTCCAATGCCATAATTTTAATTCCATTGTTAAATACTGCTGTTTATCCTCAAACCAAACAATCAACGAATAGGCTCAAAACAATGAAGTTGTTTTAAGAAAGGATAGTCCTTCAGATGTACCCTGAAGTTTCCAGTTTAAGGTTTGATATAAGCGATCGCATTTCATTCCCGCTTTGAGAGGACGACGAGCCGCTTGCCCAAATTCAGATGTGATTACAGGAATAATATTTTCTGTAGATAACTCAAATCTTTTATTCAAAAATCCCGTATCAGCAATAATCATTGACCTTTGCCAATCAGGTCACGAAAAATTTCTTCAGAATTCTCAGATAGTCCTGACTCACCTTGAAAACTAGCAATTAAAGGGCTTTGTTTGAGACGAGCAAGAGAATCTTTTTGTTTTTGAAATTGCTGAAAATATACATCAATTGCGGATGCGATTGCAGATCTTGATTGGTTTTTTGTTGAATATAGCCTAATTTCCTCTTGTTTTCTTCGGTTAAACTCAGTGTAGTTGTTTCCATAGTATTGAGGGATATAGATTTGTGAACTATTAGTGTCTTCATAATAC
>Ga0163154_10006129_pt1 | contig 14858 bp, 12 predicted proteins | sample OliLakLV19MP9P1_FD_148649 | JGI IMG/M metagenome (GOLD analysis project Ga0163154, IMG submission 148649) | Freshwater microbial mat bacterial communities from Lake Vanda, McMurdo Dry Valleys, Antarctica - Oligotrophic Lake LV.19.MP9.P1 | ecosystem: Environmental > Aquatic > Freshwater > Lake >... | reverse complement strand
TAATCATGAAGATAGTGTGTTCACGATTGGCGCTATCCTCCTCCCTCTCTGCGAGACGCTACGCGAACGCCTTTGGCATTGGTCAGAGGATGCACCCTCACTCACGCGCCTTTCATCCCGGCGCTCAACTGGGTACAGGTAGAACGCGGGGCTTCCCATCTATAAGCTAAAGCCGGTCTTTATTCCTCATCCTTCATCCTTCTATACTTCCTCTATGCCTCTCCGCGTCTGCATCATCCTGGGAACTCGACCCGAAGCCATCAAATTAGCTCCTGTAATTCAACAGTTTCGGGCAAATCCTAAATTTGACACCCAGGTGGTGCTAACTGGGCAGCATCGCGAAATGGTCGATCAGGTGATGCAGTTGTTTGAATTGCAGGCCGATCGCGACTTGGCAATTATGCAACCCAAGCAAACCCTGACCGACATTACCTGTCGCAGTTTGCGCGGGCTAGAAGATCTGTTTCGAGATATGCAGCCGCAGTTAGTGATTGTGCAGGGGGATACAACTACTGCCCTGTCCGCCGCGATCGCCGCCTTTTATCATCAGATCCCCGTGGGGCACGTTGAAGCCGGACTGCGTACCAACGACCTGTTTAATCCATTTCCCGAAGAGGCTAACCGCCGCCTGATTTCCCAAATTGCCCAGCTCAACTTTGCCCCCACCGAGCTATCGGTCGAGCATCTGAAGCGCTCTGGGATTGTGGGAGAAATCCATCAGACGGGCAATACTGTAATTGACGCACTGCTGGCCGTGGCGGCTCGGCATCCTGCCTGCCCGATTCCGCAGCTCGACTGGGATCAGTATCGGGTGCTGCTGGCCACGGTGCATCGTCGCGAGAATTGGGGCGCACCGCTGAACGATATTGCCAAGGGCTTTTTGGCTGTGTTAGAGCAAGTGCCCGATGCGGCATTGCTGCTGCCCCTGCACCGCAACCCAACCGTGCGAGAACCGCTGACGGCACTGCTGGGATCACACCCGAGAGTATTTTTGACGGAACCGTTAGACTATGCCGAGCTGGTAGGGGCGATTCAGCGCTGCTACCTGCTGCTAACCGATTCGGGCGGGCTGCAAGAAGAAGCGCCGAGTTTGGGGAAACCGGTGCTGGTGCTGCGAGAGACGACCGAGCGACCCGAAGCGATCGCCGCCGGAACCGCCAAACTCGTGGGCACTTCGCCGCAAACCATTACCGATGCAGCCACTGAGCTATTGGGCGATCGGCTGGCCTACGCCGCGATGGCAACGGCAGCAAACCCATTTGGCGATGGTCATGCCGCCGCCCGAATTGAGCAGATTGTAGAACAGTACTTTCAGCTCAACTAAAATTCAATCTGAAATTCAATGTGAGGTATTGCATCTATACCACCTGCGTAAGCACAAATGGCTTTATGCTTCAGGCGGCAATTCCGGTCGGGGTTGACTGGGTTGGTTTAACAAAGCTTTCTTAGATTCTTTGAGTGCTCTCCACAGCTGCCGAACTTGGGCATACGCTTCCTCAGGAGTGACCTTCCCACCTGTCTCAAGATTACAGATAATGCCAATGCGATTGGCAAATTCTTGGAGATTGGCATTGAAGGCCAAGTTCTCTGGCGTAAATTCGCCATAGTACCGACTAGTCGGATTCATGATCCGATCGATATCGTCTGAATTCTGTTCCAAGGTGTTATTCCTCCAGATGCAAAAGGCAACGTTCCAAGCGCAATGTCACAAAGAAGTGAGCTATTAAACTATAGCAACGTACCGAGAAACTCTAAGTATTATGCTTGCTGTACCGCCGGAACCCCAAACTGTGCGCTCTTCTCAGGCTGACTTGCCAGGGGTTTCGGTGGTGATTCCAATCTACAACGGCGAGCAAGATTTACCCAATTTGTTGCAGAGCTTGCGGGCACAGACTTACCCATCAGATCGAGTGGAATATTGGCTAGTCGATAACCGCAGTAGCGATCGCACCCCTACGTTACTGCAAGCGGCGGCAGCTCAAGCCGCCCAGGATCGCTTCCCGCTGTATTACCGCAGTCAAGCTCAAATTCAGAGTTCCTATGCCGCTCGCAATGTGGGCATCCGAGCCGCCACTCACAATATTTTGGCCTTCACCGATGCCGACTGCCGCCCCCAACCGGGCTGGCTAGCCGCACTGATGCAGCCGTTTAGCCAACCTGATATCGGCATCGTGGCAGGTGAAGTGCAGGGTTTACCCGGTTCCAGCATTCTGGAACAATACGCGATGCGTCGCCAAACCCTCTCGCAAACCCATACGTTGAACCATCCTGTCTGCCCCTACGGCCAAACGGCTAATCTGGCGCTGCGTCGAGCGGCATTGCAGCAAAGCGGCTTGTTTCGCCCGTACCTCACCACTGGGGGAGATGCGGATCTATGCTGGCGAATTTTGCACCAGGGGCGGTGGCAGATTCAGCTAGCCGAGGCGGCGATTGTGCAGCACCGTCATCGGGTTAGCCTATCGGAGCTGCGCGCCCAATGGCAGCGATATGGGCGCGCCAATCGCTATCTGCATCAGCTGCACGGCGTTCCCCTCACCCCAGAACTTACGGGGATTGATTGTGGGCGTCGCAGCGGTCGCTGGCTACTAAAGGAGGTGGCGATCGCGTTCCCCCAAATCCTGGCAGGGCAGGGATCACTCGCTACTCTGCTAGATACCCCGCTCGATTTATTCTGCACCCAGGCTCGCTCCCAAGGGCAACGTCAAGCTAGCTTGCCCCCCATGGCTCAAAGCATCGAGTGGCTGGAGAGCGATGGGTCGCAGGATGAGGGTTGATCCATTCTTCGGTAGGGGCGAACGGCCGTTCGCCATTCTTCGGTAGGGGCGAACGGCCGTTCGCCCCTACCAGCAATCAAATTCCCGATTTTATTAAATCCATAATCCTTAGTCAAATTGTGATGAATCTCTGCCATTGGGCACGCTAATCGTTAAGAGTCATAGGATAAACTTAGCTGAAACCATGGATCTGAGCCGTTGGATGGTCTATATTAGCGATCGCAACCTTCAGTCAGCTGCACAGATCGGCTGCACAGTTTCAAGGATTCTCGACTACTGCCCTAACCGTGCCTCAAGGAAGCCCAGTGAACGTGTTTGAGCAGTCCTCCCTCGATCCACCCATAAATGTTCCGCTAATATCTCGTTGCTCGGCCTCCGGCATCAGGCAATTTTTAGCAGGTGGGGCAGTTCTGTGGCGAGCCAACCGATGGTGCCAGGGGCTAGTGGCTGGATTGATCTTAGGCTGCGGGGTAGCGCTGCCAGCAACGGGTGCAGAACAACTATCAGTCAAGCTAGGCCCCCTGCGGCAGTCGGTGATGATTTCTGACTTGCAGTATTTTGCCCTAACGGGAGAAGTCATTGGATCGCTGCGGCCCTACGCGCTGCTGTTGAATGAACAGACTCGGCAAACCTTAGATAGCCGAATTCCGCTAGATCCGGCGGTGGGCGACCAGCTAGTTGGTGATGTGCTGAACTCATCAGCGGGCGATCGCCTCCTAACGGCACTCCAGACCGTAATCCCCAACAGCAATCGGGTCTTACTGCACCAAGCCCTAACAAATGCAGCCACCCACGCCAACGGATTAAGCCTGATCGGGTTTTTGCAAGAGCTGCAAATCAAAGACGTCGTGTTAGACCTCTCGTCTGCATTGTCGCTGACCTCCCAACTGAATTTGCCCTATTGGCAAAGCCAAGCGCTTAGCTCCGTACTAGAACGAGAATTAACGGTTCCTACGCCAAAACCGCTGCAATCTAAGCTTGATCCTGCCGAGAACGGCAGGCAATGGGTGCGGCAGCAGACGCTGGTATTTCGCGACTACCAACGCGATCGCACCATTCCGGTAGACCTCTATTGGAGTCGGCGCACCCAAGGGCCACTCGTTGTGATTTCTCACGGCTTTGGCGCAGATCGCCGATTTTTGGGCTATTTGGCCTATCACTTAGCCACCCACGGGTTTACAGTGGCCGCACTAGAACACCCGGCCAGTAATGTGGCCTGGTTGACGGCCATCACCAGCGGACAGTTAGGTCATCGCCACAAGACCAATATTTTACCCGCCACTGAATTCATTGACCGACCAGGCGATGTCAGCTTTTTGCTGAGCGAATTAGACCGGATGAACCTCAACTCCACCATTCTGCGGGGTAAGTTAAATACCCAGAAAGTGGTAGTCATTGGACACTCGCTCGGCGGCTACACCGCCCTAGCACTGGCAGGCGCAGAGTTAGACCTAAAACAATTGCGACAGTTTTGTAACCGCCCTGACTCGGTGGGGCTATCGGCTGCAGACTGGTTGCAGTGTACCGCCGCCGACCTGCCCGATCAGCTACCCGATTTGCGCGATCGCCGCGTGGCTGAAGTCATTGCTCTCAACCCAGTGATTGGGCAGTTATTTGATCCAAAAAGTTTAGCGGCCATCCGCATTCCCACCATGATTGTGTCTGGCACTGGCGATGCTGTGACCCCAGCGGTGAGCCAACAGCTGCTGCCCTTCACTCACCTGCACTCGGGCACCAAATTTTTGCTCACGGCGATCGGCGGTAGCCATCTCAGCGTCGGCGACCCCAACAACCTCAACGCAGCCCTCACCGACAACTTGTTTATGCGAGAGCGGCGCGGTGAAGATACCGAATCTCTGCGGCAGCTGCTCAAAGGGGTAACCCTGTCGTTTGTGAAACAACTCACGCCTGATGCCAAACCCTACCAAGCGTTTTTGACCTCAGCCTATGCCCAATCCTTCTCAACTCCGGGGCTACAGCTACGGCTTAACTCAGAGCTATCGGTCAATCTTTCTAATTGGCTACAGATGGCAGCATTGCCGATGGAGCAAATCACCTCTACAGCCCGCACTGCCGCACCCCAAGTCGCACCCCAAATCGCAACTCGTCAACCGTCCAGCCAGGGGCTAACATTTCTGGTGGCCGGGTTACCGCTGGTGATGTTTATTTTGCCCGGTAGTTTGCTCTTCTATCCCAGCCGCCTATTGCGGCCCAATCTGCGAAATTTGGAACAGCGCCAAAAGTGAGCAGTGCATCCACTAAAAGCGCCCACTAAAAGCATTGCTAGCTGATCCAGAGCCGCTCTGGAACTGTGTGAAAATAAATACATCCGATTCAACACTATAAAATTCTGGAATTCGGTAAAGCGCGATCGCCGCTGTGTAGTTCATATTCCAATCTACCGCTTCATCTTCGGGGTAGCAATTTGAGAGAGCTACACCCGAAATCTCAAACTTAAGAAAATCGCACCCGTTGGAATTAGGGGTCTGCCGTATGAATTTGCCGCAAGTGATATCGGGTCAGCCATCTTACCTTCTATGGCTGGTAGCAGGTATGTTTTGTTTATTTCTAAATTTATTGGTGTTTGAACCCACCATTGCAGCCCTAGGGATCGCTGCCATTATTACAGCGATCGCCGCCTTGAGCATCAACAGCTTTGGGATTCAACTGTTAATTTGGAGCATTCTATCGGTCGCGTTGGCGGTGATCTTGCGCGGCATGGTGCCTCGCGAATCACACGATCTCGATCCTCCTACAGAAGCCGAAGTTTCGGTGAGCATCCCTCGCGGTGGCATGGGTGAAGTCGCCTATGAAGGCACGCTCTGGAGCGCCCGCTGTCAGGTATCGGATGTGGCGATCGCTGCTGGGCAAACGGTTTACGTTGTAGGCCGCCAAGACAACACCTTGCTCGTGATGCCGACTCCCTATGCTGGCAACAATGCGGTCAATCGCACCGCCTAGAATCATCGCCGCATGAGCATTGTGTGAGGTGGTGTCACTACCTCACACAATGCTACAGAGCATCACAAAAAGAATTAAGGTAAAAAGTTAGATTTTCGGCACGTTACTATCGGTTCAAGATAGATTATAAGCACGTAGACATCCTGTTTATAGACATCCTGTTTGATGATTCGGAGATTTCCAATATGGAAGCCATCGTTGCCGCTCTTGCTCTGATTATTATTGGCTACACTGTTGGCTCTGTCAAAATCATCAACCAAGGAACAGAGGCGCTGGTTGAACGACTCGGTAAATATCACCGCAAGCTGATGCCGGGGCTAAATTTTGTCGTGCCGCTGCTAGATAATGTTGTGCTCGAAGAATCTACCCGTGAGCGGGTACTCGACACGGCCAAGCAAAAAGCGATTACGGGCGACAATGTCTCGGTGGATGTAGACGCCGTGATGTACTGGCGGATTTTGCAATTAGAGCGTACTTTTTATTCGGTAGAAAATATTGAAGAGGCGTTAGAGAATCTAGTTACTACCACCCTGCGCTCCGAAATTGGGCGGATGAAGCTAGCGCAGACGTTTTCGTCTAGAAACGAAATCAACCAAGCCTTGCTACATCAGTTGGATGAAGCCACCGCTACTTGGGGCGTTAAGGTCACACGGGTGGAGGTGCAAAGCATCGAACCCGCTGTCGAAGTCTTGAAGGCGATGGAGCTAGAGCGAGCCGCAGAGAGTAAAAAGAAAGCGGCAATTTTTGAGGCGCAAGGGAAGAAAGAAGCGGCAATTGAAGAAGCACAGGGCAAAAAGCAAGCCGCCATCGAAGAAGCGGAGGCCGCTGTTGAGTCCATGAAAATGATCGCTGAAGCGCTGCAATCGCAGCCCAATAGCCGAGAAATCTTGAAATATTTAGTGGCTCAGCGCTATGTAGACGCGAACTATCGCCTAGGAGACAGCCCCAATTCTAAGGTCGTATTTATGGACCCCAAAGCGCTGACTGAAGCTCTAGGCGAACTGATGGGGCCAGGTGACGGCGATCAAGGCGTGCTCAACAGCAACAAAGGCAACGGCAGTAGCCATCACGATGCCCCACGGGATCGGGACAGCTAATTGCCCCTGGTTAGAGAGAGCGATCGCCCTCTCTCACTAGCGCATCTGCCACTCGGCACACATCATACATTTCGGGAACGTCATGCACGCGCAGCAGGTCGGCTCCGTTAGCGATCGCCGCGTAGCAGGCTGCCGCCGTGCCCCAAACCCGTTGCGTCGGATCGGGCTGGCTTAACAGATGGCCAATAAAGCTTTTGCGCGAGACCCCAACTAAAATTGGACATCCCAAGGATTTGAGCCGAGGCAGCTGGCGCAAAATTTCTAAGCTTTGAGTATAGGTCTTGGCAAACCCGATGCCGGGGTCAACTGCAATCTGCGCCTGGGGAATTTGGCTGGCGATCGCCGCCTCTACGCGTCGGGCCAAAAAATCGTAGACGTCTCCCATTAGATCCCCATACTGCGTGAGCTGCTGCATCGTTTTGGGCGTCCCCCGCGAATGCATTAGCACAATGGGCACTCCTAACTCGGCCACCGTAGACAGCATGGCCGGGTCAACCGTCGCCCCCGAAATATCGTTGACCAAATTGGCACCTGCCTCGATGGCCGCTCGGGCTATAGCCGCCTTAGTCGTATCCACCGAGATGGGCACGGTCATTGGAGCGCAGACATCAGAACCGCATCGAATCGCGCGAATAATCGGCACCACCCGGCTCAGCTCCTCTGGCAGCGATACTGCTGCCGCTTGAGGCCGGGTTGATTCACCACCCACATCCAATACATCTGCCCCGCCGCGTACCATTGCTTGAGCCTGGGCGATCGCCGCCTCAATGGTTGTAAACCGCCCCCCATCACTAAAGCTATCCGGCGTCACGTTCAATACCCCCATCAGGTAAGTTCGCTGTCCCCAGATCCACCCCGCCCCATCGGCAAACTGCCACATACCTTACGATCTCATTGGATTTACATGGGTTTGAAGTACAAAAAATAATGTGTTTTCCAGCTTGGGAGACACAAAATTTATTTAAAAGAATTGTAGGGCTACCTAATTTCACTGTAGATTCAATTTATCTCCTGACACAGTGAAAGCAGACCAGATTTTAAATAGGGTCTTGGAGGACAGAAAATGTTGCGGAAACCAAAAATCAAACCCATCAATTTGGTCACTCTGCTGATCATTTTTATCCTGCCCTTTACTATTGTGGTTTATCAGCTAGTGGCTGAAATCAACCAACGGGTCAATGTGGCTCAAGCCGAGATTTATGGCAACCGCTATCTGCAACCGCTAGAACAGCTGCTGCAGGAGGTGCCAGCCGGGAAGCTGGTTACCCATCGCTATGTCAAGCAAGATGCGACCCTACCGATGCTGCGCCAACAACAGCAGCGAGTTGACGACGCGATCGCCGCCCTAGCCGAGGTAGAACACCAGTATGGCTGCCGCCTAGGCACCGCCGAGTTGTTCAGCCCGCTCGATCAAACCTGGCAACACCTCAAAGCCCAGACCAATCTAGCTCCCGACGATGCCAAACAGGCCGAAGTACAACGGCTTTATACCCAACTGACCGCACAGGTGCGGACGTTGATGGCACAAGTCGGAAACCAGTCTAGCCTGATTCTAGATCCCGACTTAGACAGCTACTACCTAATGGATGCAGTGTTGCTAAATCTACCGGAAGAGCAAGATTTGCTGGCGCGGGTGCGGCAACTCGGCGAAGACTTGGTTAAACGTCGGGCTTTAACGGTGGAAGAGAAAAGGCGGTTAACAGTATTAATGGGACAGCTGAGTGAGAACATCAATACCACTCGCAATGGTTTTGGGGTAGCCTTTCGGCAGAACCTTGCCCTTAAGCCCCCCCTAGAGGCTTCGCTCCAGACGCTGGTAACGGCGATCGCCAAATATCTGACAGTCCTCAACGAAGCCACTGTGCAGGCTAAAACCGTGCAGGTGCAGCCAACCGCCTACAACTGGGCGGACTACGATGCGGCGACTCTGAGCGCCCTCACGGCTAGCTCTGACCTGTGGCAAATCACATCAACCGAGCTAGAGCGCCTCCTTCAGCAGCGGCTCCAAACCTTTACCCATAAAACATCCCTCATAGAGGCATTTGCCATCCTGGTCTTAGTTACAGCCAGCTACGTATTGACCGAATTTTCGCGGAATATTCGCTATCAGCAGCGATCGCAGCAGCGGCTACGTGCCCAACAGGCCATTACCCAAGTGCTGGCAGAAGCCCCGGCACTACGTGAGGCCACTCCGGCCATCTTACAAGCCCTCTGTGAACGGTTGAACTGGGATAGGGGAGAGCTATATAGTCGAGCGGCTGGGGAAAGTACGCTCACCTTTGTCGCCAGTTGGCACTCATCTGACCCGAGTCTGTCGGATCCAGCATCGCGTGATCTAGAGGTGAGCGATCTAGAGGTGAATGATCAGCGATCGCCCGCCCCCACCAGTGCCCGGTTCCCCCAACCGATGGGGGAGAGTCAAGCACCTAGCTTAATCGAGCACCTGGCACCAGAACAGTGGCATGACAGACACAATAGCCCCACTCACATTAGTTTGTCTGGTGCAATCGGGTTCCCGATTTGGAGTGGGGAAGAGCTAGCAGGCGTCATCTCGGTTTTTGGTCGTGCGATCGCTAAACCCGATCCAGAATTGCTCAAAACCATGGCGACTATCGGTAGCCAAATTGGGCAATTTATGAAAATTAAGCGGGCTGAAGCCGCCCTCCGGCAAAGCGAAGAGTTGCAGCGGATGGCACTCAACGCCGCGCAGATGGGCGCATGGGACTGGAATATCCTCAATGGAGCAGAGCATTGGTCCACAGAAGCTGAACGCATTTTTGGCGTGGGTTCCGGAGGATTTACTGGCTCCTATGAGGATTTCTGTAAGTTTATCCATCCCGACGACCAGGCGATCGTAGAAGAGGCTCAGCGACGTACGCTGCTGCACGGCGATGACTACGCGCCAGAATACCGGATTATCCGCTCAGACGGCAGTACGCGCTGGCTCACTAGCCGAGGGCAAGTCTTGCGCGATGAGGCAGGCAAGCCAACCCGGCTGACGGGCGTCGTGATGGACATTACCGAACGCAAGCACGCAGAAGCCGCACTGAGAGAACGAGAACAACGATTTCGATCGCTGCTCACCAATATTTCGGGTGCGGTCTACCGCTGCAAAAACGACCCACAGTGGACGATGGAGTTTATCAGTGATGCCATTAAAGACATCACGGGCTACACTGCCGATGATTTTATTGACAGTAAAACCCTATCGTTTGACAGTATTATCCTGCCAGAAGATTCTGCCATGATTGAGCAGATGGTAGAGCGCGCTATTCAACACCGCCAACCCTACGTGCTGGAATATCGGATCAATCATGCCGATGGCCAAGTGCGCTGGGTCTACGAGAAAGGACAGGCGATCGTGGATGCTCAAGGAGCAGTGGTGTGCCTTGATGGAGTCATCGTCGATATTACCGAGCGCACCCAAAAAGAAGAACGGCTGCGGCTGTTGGAATCGGCGGTCGTCAATACTAACGATGCGGTTGTAATTACAAAGACCAGCCTCATCTGATCGGGCGCTGCTCGTAAGCCGCTAGGACAGCGCTCAGGGGCGTTTCGTGTAGGTGAGCCATATTGACAGAGCCAAACAGCTGGAATTTTTCTGTGATGATCACCTGCATGGCGGCGATCGCCTCCTCGGCAATTTCCAGCAAATCTCGATCGCCGCCCGCACACACCCCATCTTGCAACGACAGCATATACGCCTGCCGCACCTCTGTATTTACATTAAACTTGCAAACCCCCAGCCGAATCGATTCACTAATCATCGACTCTTGCAATCCGGAAGCCCCGTGCAGCACCAGCGGAATCTGCAACAGGTGACGAATTCGCTTCAGCCGCGCAAAGTCGAGGCGGGGCGGGCTTTTATATTCCCCATGCACATTGCCAATGGTCACCGCTAGCGAATCGACGCCCGTTTGCGCCACAAACTCTAGCGCCTGCTCCGGATCAGTCATTTTGGCTTCCTTTTCTGTCACTGTCAAGCCATCTTCGGTGCCACTAATCCGGCCAATTTCGGCTTCCACCACCGCCCCGTAGCGATGCGCCAAATCTGCCATTTCTCGCGTAAATGCCAAATTTTGTGCGTAAGGCAACGGCGAACCATCGGCCATAATCGACCGCACCCCTGCACTCAGCGCCAGTTGAATATCTGCCGCAGAGGTACTGTGGTCTACATGGACGGCGATCGGCACCGTTGCCGCACTAGCCGCCGCCAAACACAGAGAAATCAGCGGCAGCTTGCCATACTTCAACGCACTCGGATGCAGTTGCAGCATCGTTGGACTGCGACAGGCTTCTGCCGCGTTGACGACTGCCTTCACCCCCTCCAAGTTATAAACATTAAAAGCGCCGATGGCATAAGCATTGCGGCGGGCTGTCTCTAGCAATTCTTGAGTGGATGTCAGCATAATGATGGGTGTCTGTGCCGTATGCTGGACATGCTACGGCATTTGGGGTCAGCAATCAGGCAGGTGTTTACCAGATTTTATCTGGGGCGACTGCTCTAGTAGCAAAATATGGAGATGCTGACGCAGCATTACACGTATCAGTGGCTACAAATATCCCTCCCGGACGGTGATAGAACGGGTCTTGCTGGTGTGGGTTGATTATAAAGAATCTCAGGAGTGATGTAATAAATGAAAAAAGTTGAAGCGATTATTCGTCCCTTCAAGCTGGATGAAGTCAAGATTGCCCTGGTGAATGCCGGGATTGTCGGGATGACCGTGTCTGAAGTACGCGGATTTGGACGGCAAAAAGGCCAGACCGAACGCTATCGTGGCTCTGAGTACACCGTAGAGTTTTTGCAAAAGCTGAAGGTGGAAATCGTCGTTGAAGATGATCAAGTAGATATGGTGATTGAAAAAGTTATCGCTGCCGCTCGGACGGGAGAAATCGGAGATGGCAAAATTTTCATCACTCCAGTCGAGAAGATTATCCGCATTCGGACTGGCGAAGTGAATTTGGAAGCAATCTAATCTAGAAAATTCAAAACTATTTTTTGGATGCAGGAGGGATAAACACACCTATATTTATCCCTCCTTTTTGCTAGTTCCGTAACCCTGCTCTGTAAGGTTGAACACCCATATTTCCCTCGTAGAGACGCGATTCATCGCGTCTCATCATGATTAAGACGCGATGAATCGCGTCTCTACGGGGTTTCTGTGAGCAGAGCTGGGAGTTGAGGCAGCAGGGATAGAAACGCTTGCCCTCGGTGACTGACCGTGTGTTTTAGCGCTGGGGGCATTTCTGCAAACGTCATTTTTTCGGTAGGGACATAAAAGATCGGATCGTAGCCAAAGCCGCCGCTGCCCCGAGGTGCGGCAAGAATTGCACCCCGGCAAATTCCTTCGGTTTGCAGAGCAATGCTGCCATCTGGGCGGGCGATCGCCACCGCACACACGAACTGCGCCGTTCGATCAGCCGCATCTCCCAATTCACGCAATAGCCGCTGAATGCGATCGCCATCATCGGTGCCATAGCGAGCTGAGTAGATCCCCGGTGCGCCGCCTAGGGCATCCACCATCAACCCACTGTCGTCGGCGATCGCCCATGCTCCCAGCGCCGCCGCCACCTGAGATGCCTTCAAACCCGCATTTTCTAAAAACGTGCTGCCTGTTTCCTCAATTTCCAAGTCAGCAGGTTTTAAGGCAAGCTGCCAATCCAGATCTGTCAAATACGCCTGCATTTCCGCCAGTTTGCCGGGATTCCCTGTGGCCACAACAAGAGTTGGCATAAGCTGTCTAGTTACCTTGAATGAATCGCAAATCTGGTGTCTTGTGAATCAAAGACGAACAATCAGCAAAATCTGTGCGCTTACGCTATGAAAAGAGGTCGGGTATTGGACAAACGCTTAAAGGCGCTACGCAAAGGTTAGTCGCCTTCTGTGTAATCGCTGGCATAGATCATGACACAAACATTGCCATAGACTGCATGCTGATGACAAGCAGTCCCGGTGAATTGATAGCGAGACCGCAACAGCGCCTCACGATGTCCTCGATTGCTAACACCATCATCAATCACCCATTGCAAAATGTGCCAGTATGCACTGACCCAGGGGCTAAAACTAATATTTTCTCCAGCGGTAGAGCCTGATGTCGCATTCCAGATGCCATAGCGGCTGATCCGTTCAAACGGCGTACTGCCATCGTGGCCAGTATGTCCTCCCCTTCCAGCCGTACCCAGATCACGAGCGTGATCGGCAGCAGCTAGTGATAGGCCATTAGATAACTGCAATGGCGGCAGGCTAGATAACTGACGCAGAGCGGCAACCGCCTCTTCTACAGCGGGTACACCTTCGATCGTTTCCAGCGGCGGCAGACCGGGCAACCGCAGTAGGTGGCCATCAAAGTATTGCAACAGGTTTTCGAGTTCGGCAGCGTAGGCAACCGGATTGTCGCGCAGGCGATTCGCTTCTGCAATCAGCTCTAACTCTTGGGCATCTAAAAACTCAGCGTCGGCTAGAGTTGAAAAGTAGTTGGTCTGGGCGATCGCCGCCATTAACATCGGCGTCGGTACCTGAAGAGTCGGCTGGAGCGGATCGACCACATCAGGAGTCACGATGGGAGCGATCGCCGGGTGATGGCTCGGTGCTGCCAATTCTGGCTCAGAGGATCGCTTGCTGGGGGTTGAGGGAGTGGGCGTTGGGTCAGAAGCAAGTCCAGCCTCGGCAGCAATCGACACAGCAGGCGGCACGATGGCCGTAGGCACCCCATCTAGAGTCATCGACTGCCGCACGGTTGGCGTCTCCGATAGCGAGGCCGTGCTGCCATTTTGTTCGGTGTAGGCAGTGGCATAGTTGATGGCGCACAGTTGGGTGCTATCTGGGCGATCGCCACAGCCAATCCCAAAAAATTCTAGCTGGCTACTTAGCAATGTGGTGCGCATGGTGCGGTTGCGATCGCCATCATTAATCAGCCAAGCCGCAACGGTCATGGCCGCAGATTGCTGGCTAGAGCTGATTAGCTCTAAGGCACTGCCCGACCAAGAGCCGTAGCGACTGATACGATCGCCGACACCGCCGACACCCCCAGCACCGCTCTCCGAACTAGTCACCCCATCCCGTGCCCCCTGCGACATCCCTATCGATCGCCGCAGCGGCAGCAGCGGTGATTGGCTTCGCAGCAAGGCGATCGCCTCCTCCAATGCCGCAATTCCTTCATAGGTGCGAATTCGGCCTGCTCCTGGCAAGCTCAAAATCATGCCGTTGTAGTAGGGTCGCAATGTCTCTAACCAGTCGGCATACGCAGCAGGCTGGGTTCTGGCCCAGTTAATTTCTGCGGCTAGCTGGCGTTCTCGATTAGCGGGTAGAGAGGCGATCGCCCGATCCACTTCGCCAATTTCCACAGCCAGTGTATTCCTGACTACGGTCGGATGGGCGTTGACTTCATTCGCCATTCCTGCCCAAACTCCCAGCATAGCAATCAGTGTAGCTTTTCCCGCAGACAAGAAATATTTTTTCATACTCATATGAAAACATGGAAAGAGCCATCTCTTACTCAGTGGAAACACTGAATATTGTAGCGAAAAAATATAGTATTTGTCCTGCGATAAAAATACACCGGATCACGCCACCAGCCTCAAAATACCGTACCGTCGCTTTCAATTTGAATTGGAGGCACTCCGCCAGGGCGCTGTTTGGCCGCAATTTTACGTCCGGCAGCCCAAGTGCCGCCTTCTAGCACCTTAACTAAGGGCAGCGTCTGGGCATCTAGCTGTAAGGATTGGCGCAGGGTATCGGCGATCCGATCGAGCAAAATTACCGTCAAGGCGCGCCATTCCACAATTACCTCTGAGCTGGGCAGGTACGGCACCTGAGTAATTTCGGCATACTTGGGTTCTAGTAAGCCCAAATCTATACACAGTCCGCCATTGCGATATTCTGCTAGCCCAGTTAGCTGATCGAGATGCGTAATAGTGAGTCCCAGTTCTTGCAGCGGCTCTAGCAGCGAATAGGTCAGCCATTGGGATAGTTTGTGAAACGGCACCAGGTTGGTGCCGCGATCGCCGTCGTCGCCACCGTCAGAAT
>Ga0163154_10006127_pt1 | contig 14859 bp, 11 predicted proteins | sample OliLakLV19MP9P1_FD_148649 | JGI IMG/M metagenome (GOLD analysis project Ga0163154, IMG submission 148649) | Freshwater microbial mat bacterial communities from Lake Vanda, McMurdo Dry Valleys, Antarctica - Oligotrophic Lake LV.19.MP9.P1 | ecosystem: Environmental > Aquatic > Freshwater > Lake >... | reverse complement strand
CGTAGATGGTCTTCCAGGAGGCGAAGCCGTGCTTGCTGGCGATGGAGGAGAGGCAGTCACCGGCCTGGACGATGTAGGTGGGCATGTGGGGCTCGGGGAGGCGACGGGGGGTCGGAGCGACGGAGCGACGAAGGCAAAGAGTTGAAGTGACACCGGTTGGGAGCGAGAGGACGGGTCAGGCTTTCTCCCAAGCCTTGTCGTCAAGTTTGGGGAAACGGACCTGAGTGGAGCCCGCGGGCAGGCCTTCGAGGCGGGCGTGCCCGTTGCGGTCGAGAGTGCCCTTGTAGACCCGATCGTCCGAGGTGGTCACCGAGAAGGCCTCGCCAGAGACCGGCTTGCCGTCGTCGTCGACCAGGTCGATCTCAATCCAATGGGTTTCCTTGGGGTCGGCGGTGCCGGCGGGTGGGGGCTGGAAAGGTTGAGCCGGACTGGTGCCGTACTTGCCAGTCTTGGAGGTCTTCTGGGCGGCTTTGGCCTCCTCGACCTCGCCCGGATCGGCGGTATCGGCTTCGAGGGCTTCGGTGGGCGCGGCCGGGGCGACCGGCGTGCCAGCGGAGCCGGTTTTCTTCTCCATGGAGGAACCCCTTTGCGCACGGGCGACCGGGTGGAGGATACTCGGGGTTGAGGGCGGCGCATAGGGGGGCACGGCCGTGTGCAGGAGCACGCGGGGGGTCGCCCCAGATCACGCCGCAGGTTTGGAGTTTGAAAAGTGGAAGCGTGGGAGACGGGAGAACGGGATCGACCCGGACCTTCGCCGAGCCTCAGACGGATCATCTTTGCGACTCGGGCTTGTCACCGATCGTGGCTCTGCACGATCGGTGCGGGTTGGCCGGTCGTGGCCGAGGCACCGATCGCTCAAAGCAGCGATCGGTGGCACGACGACGCCCGAGTTCCATCACGAGTTCGTATCAGACCCGCCGTCCGGGGCCGCGGGGGAGTGGTCAGCATCCGTACGCAGACTTGAGTTCCGCGAGTGTCGCGTGGTCGGGCTTGCCGGTCACCTCGATCTTCCGGGCTTGCTGAAAGGCCTTGATTGCGGCCTGGGTGAGCGGGCCCATCAGGTTGTCGATGGGGCCGGGGGTGAAGCCCAGGTTGGTCAGGCGTGCCTGGAGGCCCGCGACGGTGTCGAGCGGGTCGAGATGGCCCAGTTTGAAGACATAGTCCTCGAGGGCGTCGGAAGGGCCCACGCGGACGCGGACCTCGGTGGCGGCCGGCGGGATAGTGTGGTCGAGCAGGCCATCGGAGTCGGTTTTGGCGTTGGATTTGATGCCGTCGATCTGGACGATGCAGGGCAGGTCGGCCCGTGGCTCGCCGTTGTCGAGGAACCTGACCTTAAGGCGGGCGGGGATGGTCTTGACCTTGAAGGGGTGGTAAGAACCGGTGGCGCGGTTCTCCTGCCGCAGCGCACGGGCGGGCAGGTGGAGCAGGTCGCCCGGAGCGAGGACCTCCTGCGCGTCGTGGTCGTGGTCACGGAGCTTTGTGTTCTCGGAGAGCTTGAAGACGATGGCGGGGTCGAGCCCGGCCTTGGCGCACACGGAAACGGTGCAGTCGCCGGGAACGACCTTGTGGGTGCTGGGCTGGGCGGTTGTGGCGACGGGCACGGGGGTCTCCGGTCGTGGCGGACAGACTGTGTGGCGGACGGGAGTGGCGGAGCGCCGGGTGGCGTGGTTGCGGCTGTGAGCGGCCACGCCCTGGGTGGTGAAGCCGTTACGACGACAGGTCGGTGTTCCAGTCGAAGTCGGCCTCGAAGTGCCAGCCGTAGTTGCCGAGTTTGTACTTGGTGGATTTGGTAAGGGCCTCGGCCAGACCTTGCCTGAGAGAGACCTTCCACTCGACGTGGACGGTCTTGTTCATGACCTTCGAGTAGGAGTCGATGTCGTACACCTTGTCGTGGTTCTCGAACCGGACGGATGACCCCTTGAGACGGTCCTCAACGTGACCTTTGTCGAGCAGGATGTCTTTGCTGCCGGCGGCGGCGGCGGCGCGGACTGACTTGATGTTGGTGTCGGGCAGGTCGGCGTAGATGTTGGTGGAAAGCGGGAAGCCAGCCGAGTCCACGCCGCCGGTGGGAAGATGGTCAAGGGTCCGCCGCAAGCCCGCGAGCCAGCACAGGATGCGGACCGGATGGTAGTGGTGAGAGACCGCACCGGCAGGCAGAAATGTCTGCTTAGCCTTGTGTACGCCGGTGTTCTTGTAGACCTCGGCCCACCACTTGAGATCACCGACCATCTTCTTGGTGGACTTCTTGGCGTCGGCGTCGAGTCCCCAGTCCTTGGCTCGCTTGTCGATGACCTTGTCGAAGTCGGCGGACCACTCGCTGACGTGCTTGGCGACGACCTTGGAGAGGGTGTTATTGAGCGCGGGGGTGAGCTCCTTGGTCCAGGCGCTGGCATCCTGCTGCTGTGGGTCGGCCTTGTCCGCGTTGGCCGCGGCGGCCTTGTAGGCGGCGGTATCGGCGGGCAGGATGCCGGTGATCTTCTCGAGGCGGGCGACGAACTCGTCGGCGTAGACATTGGCGTTGGGGTCCTCGATCGTCCAGGCTTTGTGCAGGGCCGGGTCCGGGTGGAAGAGCTGGAGCAGGTTGGAGGATGAGAAGACCTCGAAGTGGAGCAGGTTGTGCTTGGCGGCGTCGTAGACGCCCGCCTTGGCGGCGGTGGCGGTCGCGGGGCGTGCGGCGAAGGGGTTGTGCTTCCCGATGACGCCGATGATCTCACCGGCCTTGACGGGGATGGCAACGCCTGACAGGTTGAGGGCTGCTGTGCCCGGGTGGGTCAGGTCGGCGAATCGCTGGGGGTCGCGGTTGTACAGCTTTTCGAGCCACTCGAACTGGTATTCGAGCGGGGCCAGGTGCATATACAGAGAGAAGTACCGGATCGGGATCGGGACCAGGTCTTTTTTCACATGGGTGCGGCTGTCAAGCAGGTCGACCAGGCCAGGGTCCTCGTGCAGGATGAGCACGAAGTTGGCGCTCCCGAAATCATTCGACTTCTCGTCCTTTACGTTCTTGGTGACTCGCGCCCCCACGACCCAGCCGTCGTGGACGGCCCGCACGGCTTGTCCCGCGGCGCCGAAGAGGTGGATGCCGTCGTGCCACGTGTAGCGGCGCGAGATGGGGTAGAACCCGCTGCCCCCGCTGAGGTTGTTGGCGACGAGTTTTTTGGCCTGTGGAATGGCCTTGGTCGTGTCATTGGGGATGAACGCGGCGGCGTTGCCGCCATCGGGATTGATCGGCCAGCAGAAGCCCTTACCGTCCTTCCGCGGCTTGTCCTCGTGGTGCATGATCCAGTACTCGAGGTCCCAACCAGGGCAGGCGGGCTTGCCGTGCTGGAAGTGAGCCTGGACGTGCAGGTTCGAGATGGAGTGTTTGTCCTGCAGATACTTGACGACCTGGGGAAACACTCGGCGCTGGAAGTCGGAGGGTCGCCCGTCGGTCCCCGTCTTGTACTGGCCCTTGGGATTCCAGAACTCGCGTAGCGAGCCGAAGTGCGATATGGATACACCCATCTCGTTCTGGCCGGCGCCGGTGTGGTGCGAGTTAACCGTCTCGGCCTGGGTCCGCATCGCGTAGTCGAACCCGCCGTCGGTGTGCGCGTCGTAGCCGATGTCGTAGTGGTACGCGTAGCCTGGCCATTCCTTTCCCTCTTTGTCCTTGGTGGCGGGGTCGTCGTCGCCGGTGAAGAACTTGGCGGTCTGGATGCAAGACTTGGGAACGCCGGCGTCGGCGCCCTTGGCGTCGAACTTTTCGGTGCCCTTGGGCGCGCCGGCGTGGTGGTGGATGAGGACTTTGCGGATCGCCCACTTGTCACGCGTCTGGTACGACGCGCCGGCCCGCGTAGGCAGGTGGCTCACAAGGTCCACGATGCGGAGCGAGCCCACGGTCTCAAATGTCAGGGTGGGAAACTGATCTGGGTATGGCATCGGGTGGGCCTGCGGAAGGATCTGACGGGGTCGGGGCGAAGCAGCACGAAGTCAGTGGATCAGGAGGGACAGCTACGCGCTAAACCACGCGTGCCCGCCCGGACGGATGTCGATGGTGTTGAGCTGGTTGCGGGCGACCAAAGCGACGTTTGCGTGACGCTGATCGGCGAGCGGCGTGTTGGGCGGAACTTCAGGAGTCGAGTCGTCGGGCGACATGTCGGGGGGGTCGGCCTCCGACCCGCTCAGCCCGCCGGAAGTATGGATCGGGTCTTCTTCCGGAGTGGGAATGTATACGCGGTCGCCGGATCTGACGCTCTCGGGGTTGGCCCGGAGGCGTCGCAGCTCGGCATTCTCCGGGGCGTCATAGATCGTCCGAGCGCCGGCCAGTTCATTTTGCATTGCCAGACCCGCGAGGGTTTGGCCAGGTGACATTGTGAGGTGGAATCCCATGCGAGGCGGCTCCTGCGTTGAGACCGGTGAGGCCGACAACGGCGACGGGCGAGGACCTGGCTAAGCGGGTTCCCAGACTTCCTTGTCCAGGTCGGGGAAAGTGATGTCGTAGGAGCCTTCCGGGATGCCCTCGACCTTGCCCTTGCCGTCGGGCCCGGTGGTGCCGCCGGCGGTTTTGCCGTCGGCGGCGGTGATGCGGAATCGCATGCCGCGGACGGGGGCGCCCTGGTCGTCCTTGAGTTCGACGCCGATCCACGAGAGCGGCTGGCCCGGGGCCGCGTCGGCGGGGGTGATGGGTTGGGCCTGGGTCGCGCCGTACTTTCCGGTCTTCGAGGCCTTCTGGGCGGCTTTGGCCTGCTCGACCTGACCAGGATCGGCGTTGTCGGCCTCGAGCGCGTCTGTGGGCGCGGCGGGGCCGACGACGGAGCCAGCGGTGCCGGTTTTCTTTTGCACGGTCGGAGTCCTCTCCCGAGGCTGGGGCCAGAGCCCGAAGGGGGTCGCCCGACGGGCCGATCGGATCGGGCCGGGCCGACAGGGCCAGCCCCGCTTCCACTATACTGGGGGTTGACCGAAGCGCCGAGGGGGAAGAAGCCCGTCCGGCCAGGGTCAAGGCGATCGGTAGGCCTGAACCGGAGTGCGCATGTCCACGGCGGCGGGAACTCAGGAAGGCGGATCGGGGCAGGCGCCCCTGGGCGACGTCCTGGCCAGGCCGGACGAGGACCAGCCGCGCTTGGGGTATGCGGCGTGGTGCGAGCGGCAGGTTCTGTCGCCGGTGACGGTGGCGCGCGGCAAGTTCATCCGGGCCGAAGTCGGGCTGGTCGCCAAAGGTGCGTCGGCGACGTGGGACGAGCGGTTCACGCTGAGAAGCATGGCCAGCAACGCGAAGCGCGAGCACGGGGCCGCGTGGGACGCGACGCTGCGCTCGATGGTCGGTTCGGTGGAGTACGATCGGGGCTTCGTCGAGCTGGTTCGGGTGTCGGCATCGGTGTGGCGGGATCAGGGGGGCAGTATCCGCCAGATGGCCCCGGTGCGCCACTTGGACCTGGTCGGAGCGGGAGCGCTCGAACCCGCGTTCCTCGGGTCCGACGCGTTGGCCGGGATCAGATCGCTGTTGATGGATCGTGACGAGCTGACCGATGCGCACGTCGCGGCTTTGGCCTCCTCGCCGCACGTTGGCGACCTGCGATGGCTCTCGATCGCCCACAACGAGCTGACGGATAAGTCGGGCGTGGCGTTGGCCGCGTCGAAGGAGATCGCGAGGCTGGTGTACGCGGACTTCGCGGGTAATCCGAATGACCCGACCAACCAGTTCAGCCATGACGGGGTGGTGGTGGGATCGATCTGGCTGCCCCGGGAGGGAGAACGGCTTGAGGCGACGCACGGGCGCCTGGCGTGGCTGCGTTGGGCGGGCCAGACGTTCGAGACGCTGGTGCCTGACCGGTTCCGGGTGTGAGCGCGCGATGGCACGCGAGCGTCATTCGACGGCGGGCGCGACCCAGGCTCGGGACGGGCCGTAGTCGAAGAGCAGGCCCTCGATGGCCTTGTTCCAGCGTGCGACATGGCCCGTGGCCCCGGGCTCGCTCGACGGGTAGGTGAACTTGGCGGGGTCGAAGATGACGCCGTTGGTCGAGGTGAGCCCGCTGGCGTCGGGATAGAGGCCGCCGGTCCGTTCGTAGGCCTCTCTCCATGTCGGGCTGATAAGCCCGTTGCCGAAGCGGCGTTGTCGGACGATCTGTTTGGTCAGGTGCTCGGCGTCGGGGGTGCTCAGTCCGTTGCCGGTGAGGTACGCGATGAGATCGGCGGGGGCCATGGTGTTGATGTTGAGGTTGGGGTGGTCCGCGTCGAACCAGCCGTTGGCCTCGGCGATGGTGACGGCGGAGTAGATGAACCCGGGCGGGACGGCGGAGTAGGGGAGGGCGTCGAAGAAGTCCTTGGTTTCCTTGGTGACCATCTTGGGTCGTTCGGGGTCCATGGACGAGGCCGCGCCCAGCATTCGGATGGCGCCGTCGGCGGACTGGAGGCCCACGACGCGTTCCTGGTACTTGATGGCGACCAGGTCGCCCGGGAACATGGTCCTGGGCACGCCCGGCGTGCCGCGGTAGACGAAGCCGGCGCACATGCAGAGGCGGTCGTAGACCTTGGGGTCGGGCTTGTCGGACGCGAGTTTGGCGTGCTGATCGGAGTACCACTTGGAGTAGGGGAAGACGCCGTTTGGATCGAGGGGCGAGGACTTGCGGTCGAAGTCGAGCATGAACGACGACTTGGCGGGAGCCGAGCTGGAAGCGACCGTGGTGGAGCTGGGCTGGGGCGGGGGGTTGTAGGCGTCGGTCGCGGTGATCTGGATGGTCCGGGCATGCCCCGGACCGGACGGGAGGGTAGTCGCCAGAATGGTTCCGTCGCCGAAGCGCCAGTGCTTGCTAGCGGGGACGATCTCGATGTGCTCGTTGGCTGTGGCAAGCGCGTCATTGCGGACGCCCGATTCGTTGGGGTTCATGGCGCGCCCGCTGGCATGGCGGAGCACGGTGTCGTTGCGGGGCAGGTTGAAGGCGCGGTGCAGGGTCTTTGAGTATGGGAGCCCGGTGGTCTGGCTGATGCCGGCGGCGGCGTTGGGGTACCAGTCGATGTAGCAGCCCACGTCGTGGGCGCGCTCGACCATGTTGAGCGCGATCCCGCCCGAAAAGTACACGCAGACGCGATCGGTCGCCTTCCAGCGGGTGATGTACAGCAGGGCCTCGGGGCCGGTGAGCACGACGCGCTGGCGCGTCTTGTCGTCCCACTCGTGCCCGGGCCTCCAGAGCTGGGTTCGCCCCTCGGGGTTCTTGACCTTTCCCTCGTCGGGGTTGGCGCGCCCCATGCCCGTGCACAGGTCGATCTTGTGCGCGTAGGTGAACTCGCAGGACTGATCGGCCTTCACCACGACGATTCGGTACGCCGGCGCGTCGGCGGGGAAGGGGCGATCCAGCATCGACTTGAGGGCCGCCACCTCCGCGAAGCCCTCCGTGCCCATCTGATCGACGATCGCGTGGAAGTCGCTGCCGGGCTTGCCCCGGGCCTGAATGATCGGCACCCACGCGTAGAGCCCGAGGTACTTGATCCGCTCCCGGCACAGGACCGCCTGGCCCTCGGTGATCGCCGAGAACTCCCCGGAGTGCATGCCCGAGCGGATGGTCTTGGCGCCGGGCTCGGGCTTGTCCTTGAAGCCCGGAAGGCACAGCAGGTGCGGGGGCTGCCCCATTCCGTGCGGGTGGTAGTGGAGCCACGGGTCGTGCAGCCCGTAGAACTTCACACGGAGCGTGACGCCGGGCTGGGTCGGGTGCTCCATGCGTTTCTTTCCGGCCTCGGACTGCAGGAGGGTGGTGAGGTTGACGATACCGGCGGCGCCGCGCCCGATGATGACGTAGAAACCCTCGGGCGCGGGCTCAGCGACCGCATTGCTGCGGCTGGCGGACGGGACGCTGGGCGTGCCGAGCGAGACGGTGACGGCGCGACGCGGCGACGGCGTGGTGCCGAACGGATCGCCCCCGCTGGTGCCGCCCATGTTGGTGTTGACCTGACTCAATCAGCTCTCCAAGAAGGCCGGGGACGACGGACACGCCTGAAAACCACGTCGGACGGGGCTGGGAAGCCTCGGGGCGGCTACGTTGACGGCTCCTGCGCCGGAAACTCCGACGGGTCGTCGTGCTGCTCGGTGAGTTTGTCGATGGTGGCCTGGTCGGGCTCGCCGGTGATGGGCAGGCCAAAGCGGGCCTGGAACGCGCGCAGGGCGCCCTGGGTCTTGTCGTTCATCTGCCCGGTCGGCTCGCCGCAGTCGAAGCCCAGGTTGTTCAGGCGCTTTTGGATGCCGGGGAGCTCGTCGTGCGGATCGAGGTGGCCGAAGGTGAGCTCGATGAGGTACTTGTCGGGCCCGATGGTGATCTTGCCCCTGCGTGCGCCGGGGTCGATCCATTCTTCGAGCACGCCCCGGGCGTCGGTGGTGCCCTTGATGACGGCGCCGTCGACGACGAGGGTGTAGTCCTGGCTGGCGCGCGGGGTCTCGACGTCGAAGATCTGGAGGCGGAGCTGGGCCGGGACGCCCTTGCGCCGGAACTTGTGGCGCTGGGTCGCGGGCTTGCTGACGCCCTTCGGGCGCTTGTCGGGGATGACCACCACATCGCCGGGCAGCAGCGCGTTCATGTTGTCGCGCTCGGCCTTGAGCTCGGCATTGGCGGGGTCGTCCCAGATGGTCACGGCGAAGTGCCCGTGGCGCTCGGAGAGCGAGATGACGCTGTCCCCCTGCTTGACCTCGTGGCGGATCGGCACGTTACAGCTCCTCCCACGCACCCTGGTCCAGGCGCGGGAAGGTGATCTTGCAATCGCCGGGCTCAAAGCCCTGGACGCGCCCGACGCCATTCTGGTCCGTTGAGCCGCGGTAGACGCGTCCGTCGGGAACGGTGATCTCGTAGAGCTCGCCGGTCACGGGCTTGTCGTCCATGCCAACCAGTTCGAGCTCGATCCAGGTGAGTTCCTTGCCCTTCCATTCCGTGGGGTTTGGGGGCGGCACGAACGGCTGCATGGGGGTTGAGCCGTACTTGCCTTGTTTGGAGGTCTTGGCGACGGCTTTGGCCTCCTCGACCTGGCCGGGGTCGGCGTTGTCGGCTTCGAGCGCTTCGGTGGGAGCGGCGGGGGCGACGATGGCGGGTGCGGTGCCGGTTTTTTTCTCCATCCAGAGTCCTCCTCGCCGAAGGTCGCCGGGCGCGGGCCCGGCGCGAGTTGCGAGCGGTCAGTTGATCGCCACCGTGCCGGCACCGAGCGAGATCTTGACCTGGCCGGTGACTTCGACGTTGGTGCCCATCATCTCGAAGTCGCCGCTGGGGCATTCCATCAGGATGCCAGCACTCGCCGACTTGGCGATGAAGTCGGTTTGTGCCTTGAGGAAGATCTGGCCCTGAAGGCACTTGACCTGCACGTCCTCACCGGCCTCAAGCTCGATCTTGCCCGTGGTCTTGATCTTGATCCCGTCGGCGTTGATCGCGATCCAGCTCTCGCCCACGTACAGCGTGATGTTGGTGTCGGCCTCGAGGGCGATGTGGTCGGCCTTGAGGTATCGCTGCTCGGTGACCTTGGTCGAGTGGTTCTTGGCGAACTCCTCGATCACGTCGTCGACGACCTTCAGCGAGCGAGAGCCCGTGGTCTCCAGCGCCTCCTTGCCCTTGACCAGCAGGTTGCGGTCCCCGCCGATCTCCTCGTGGTGGTGGCGGGTGATCTTCTCGTGGCGGTCGTTCTCGACCCACTCGAACTTGTCGTTCTTGACGATCAGGTGGCGGTCGTACCCGATCCACTCGAAGCGGTCGGAGAGGATGCGGATGTCCAGGTTCTTCTGCCCGTGCATGAAGATCTGCTCCTCGCCCGCCTTGTCCTCGAAGCGCAACTCATTGAACCCTTCGCCGCCCTTGGACGAGTTGGTCTTCATCGTCGAGACCGTCTTGAACGCCGGCAGCTCATACGGCGGCTTGTTCACCGCGTTGTACACGCGCCCGGTGATGAGGGGGCGGTCCGGGTCGCCATCCATGAACGAGACGATGACCTCCTGCCCCACGCGGGGGATGTTGATCATGCCCCAGGACTTGCCGGCCCAGGCCTGGCTGACGCGGACCCAGGCCGACGCGTTCTCGAGCTTGGCGATGCCCTTGGCCGCGTCGGCCGAGTCGCCCACCCAGCGGTCCCAGTGGAAGTCGACCTTGACGCGCCCGTGCTCGTCGGGGTCGATCTCCTCGCCGGGCTTGCCGACGACGATCGCGGTCTGCGGCCCGGGGATCACGGGTTTGGGGGTGATGCGCGACGGCTTGAAGAACGTGTCCTTGGGGATCGCGCGGAACCGGCAGACGAACATATCCTCGTCCTGCTTGTCGCCGCCGGACTGGAACAGGTCCTGCACGACTCGGATGGAGCACGAGGTGACCAGGTACTCGCGATCCTGGCTGTCGCGCAGCGCGCTGGTGGGGTCGGTGAGCTTGAACGTGCAGCCGGCCTGCATCATGCGGACGTCGCACTCCCCGGTGATAACCTCGCTGCGGGCGTGGAGTTCCTGCAGGCGGACCTTGGACAGCGTCTCACCCTGCGCGAACTCCTCGTACTCAGCCGGGAACTCGAACTGCTCGAACTCCGACAGGTCGTGCCCCTTGGGCGCCGAGAGTTGGGCCGAGATGTCGGTGGTCGGGGTCTTGAAGTTGAAGTCCTTGACCACGAACCCGCCCGACTGGGCCTCCATCTCGACCTCCCACGACCGGATGTGCTCCACGTCGCGGTTGAGGTTCTCGGCGGGCGGATAGAACGGGAGCTCGGCGTGCCCGGTGAGCGGGTCGTGCGACGATGGGGCGTCGGCCAGCACGAGCGTGTGCTTGCCGTCCTCGTGCGTGAAGTAGTAGTAGATGCCCTCCTGCTCCTGGATGCGGGACAGGAAATCGAAGACGCTCTCGCGATACTGCACGCAGTTCTCCCACGGGAGATACGCCCCGGCCAGACGCCCGTGGTTGAACTCCGTGGAGATGTGCAGGCGGCACAGCATGGCCGCGATGTCCGGCACCGTCATGTTCTGGAAGATCCGGCAATCGGTGTGACGCGTCAGGAACCAGAGCCAGGGCACGACCTCGGCCCGGTACTCGGTCAGCGCGCCGCCCGTCGAGCCCTGCCAGATCCGGGCGATCAGACCGTTGATGTACCGCGGCGGCTGTTCCTTGCCCCGGGCGATGCGGATCGTGACGTTGGCCCCGAGCATCGCGTTCAGGTCAATCTCGCCCATCTCCGAGACCATGTCCACGTCATACGAGAACGGACGCCCCAGCACATCGTTGCCCGAGACCGAGCGAACCAGCAGCGCATCCTCGCCCAGAGGTGTGGCGATCGAGATCAGGCGCTGGGCGGTCGTGAACTTGGCCATGACGGGCTCCTGGTCGCCGGGGGAACTTGCCGAGGGGACTCACCGCAGAGGCGCATTGGACGCAGAGAAAGCCGGGATCAACTACAGAGGCACAGAGAAGGCTGGAGGCAACGAGTTGGCTGGAGCGGGTCCGGCGGCTTCGATTCGCTCCAGTCCCCTCCCGCGGCCTTCCTCATCGCGCCCTGCGGCTCCGCCGTGAACTCTTCCGCATTCTCTCCTACTCGAACGAATATGAGAAGTCCCCGTCCTTTACCCCAACAAATACCTTCTTGATCTCGGCCCCCGCCATCATGCGGGTGAGGAACTCGCTGGCCAGCGTCGGCAGCATGGTCTGGGTGAGGATGGCGTCGATGGCGCGGCCGCCCGACTCGACCTCCGTGCAGCGGGAGGCGATCAGGTCGTACACCTCGGGCTGCACCTCGAACGCGGCCTTGTGGTTCTCGCGCAGGCGCTTGCCGATCCGGTTGAGTTGGAGCTTGGTGATCTCGCGGATCATCGTGTCCGACAGCGGATAGAACGGGATCGTGTACATGCGCCCCAGCAGCGCGGCCGGGAACTTGGCCAGCAGCGGCGTCCGCATCGCCTCGCTCAGGCTCTTGATGTCCGGCAGCAACTCGGGGTCCTTGCACATGTTCATGATCAGGTCGCTGCCCACGTTGGTCGTGAGCAGGATGATCGTGTTCTTGAAGGAAACTTCCGTGCCCTCGGAGTCTTTCATCATGCCCTTGTCGAAAACCTGGAAGAACACCTCGTGGATGCTGGGGTGGGCCTTCTCGATCTCGTCGAGCAGCAGCACGCTGTAGGGCTTGCGCCGGATCGCCTCGGTCAGCACGCCGCCCGAGCCGAAGCCGACGTAGCCCGGGGGCGGGCCCATCAGCGTCGCCACCTTGTGCTCTTCCTTGTACTCGGACATGTTGATGGTGACGACGTTGTCCTCACCGCCGTAGAGCGCCTCAGCCAGGGCCAGGGCCGTCTCGGTCTTGCCCACGCCCGAGGTGCCCGCCAGCAGGAACACGCCGATGGGCTTGGAGGGATTCTCGAGCCCGGCCCGGCTGGTCTGGATGCGCTTGCTGATCGCCTCCAGCACATGGCGTTGCCCGATGATGCGGGCGTTGAGCGTGTCGGCCAGGCCGAGCACCGCCTCGATCTCGTTCTTGACCATCTTGCCGACGGGGATTCCGGTCCAGTCCGCGACGACCGAGCCGACCGCGGTGGAATCGACGCTGGCCAGGATCAGGGGCGTCTCGCCCTGGAGGGTCGCCAGCTCGCTCTGGAGCTTCTTGAGTTCTTCGAGAAGTTTGCCGCGCTCGCCCTCGGAGAGCTGCTGGCTGGCGACGGGATCGGCCTTGGCGGCGGCCGCGGCGGCGGCGGCGGCGGGCGTGCCGGTCTTCTCCACCGCCTCGGTCTTGCTCGGGCCACGCAGCTTGTGGCGGATCCCCAGGATCTTCTCCACCAGTTCCTTTTCCTTCTTCCAGTCGGCCTCGAGCTTGACCAGCCGTTCCTTCTCATGCGTCTGCTTGGCCTGGACCTCGGTGGTCCGTGCGGCGTGGTCGATCCCGACCGCCGACTCGCGCCCGAGGATCGCCAGCTCGGTCTCGAGCGCTTCGATCCGCTTGCGGGTGTCGTCAACCTCCGCCGGCACCGCGTGCTGCCCCACCGCGACGCGAGAGCAGGCGGTGTCGAGCAGGCTCACCGACTTGTCGGGCAACTGACGGCCCTGGATGTAGCGGTGGCTCAGGCGGACCGAGGCCTCGATCGCCTCATCGAGCACCTGGATCTTGTGGTGCTTCTCGAGCATGTCACCGACCTTGCGCATCATCAGGATGGCCTTGGCCTCGTCGGGTTCCTCGACCTTGACGGTCTGGAAGCGGCGGGTCAGGGCGGGGTCCTTCTCGATGTGCTTCTTGTACTCGCTCCAGGTCGTGGCGCCGATCGTCCGCAGCGTGCCGCGGGCCAGCGCGGGCTTGAGCAACTGGGCGGCATCGCCCGTGCCGGCCGACCCGCCGGCTCCCATAAGCGTGTGGACCTCGTCGATGAACATGACGATGGGCTTGACGCTGGCACGCACCTCTTCGATGACCTGCTTGAGGCGGTTCTCGAACTCGCCCTTCATGCTCGCCCCGGCCTGCAACGCGCCAAGATCGAGTTCCAGCAGGCGCACGTCCTTGAGCGGCGGGGGCACATCACCCGTGATGATTTTGTGCGCGAAGCCCTCGACCACCGCCGTCTTGCCCACGCCCGCTTCGCCCACGAGCACCGGGTTGTTCTGACGCCGCCGCATGAGGATGTCCACCACCTGGCGCGTCTCATCATCGCGTCCGACGATGGGGTCGATCTTGCCATCGCGGGCCTGCTGGGTGAGGTCCTTGCAGAACTGCTTGAGGGCCTGCTCCTTGCCCATCTGGGCGGGGGCGATGGCTCCTGATGCCTCGCCGGGGGCCGCCCCGCCGCCCGCGCCGCCGCCCGCGACCTGGAACCCGTCCTTGGCCCGCAGCGCCTCCTCGGGCGACCCGGCCACGATCTTGGCGAAGTTCTCGCTCAGCAGTTCGGGCTTGATCTTGACGAACTCGGGCGAGATGCCCGGCAGCACGAGCCGCATGTCGCGCGTCGCCAGCAGGGCGTAGACCAGGTGCCCGGTCCGCACCGCCTGCTCGCCGAACTGCAGCGTGGCGTACAGCCAGCCCTCCTTCACCGCCCCCAGCAGACTCTGGGAGAAATCGGAGATCGACGTGGCACCGCGCGGCATCCGATCTAGCGCCGCCGTCAGGTCGCCCGCCAGACGCGACCCGTTCACCTCGAAGTGCTTGAGGATCCGGTGGACGTCCGAATCCTGCAACTGCAGGATCTGCGTCAGGATGTGCTCCACCTCAACCACCGGGTTGCCCCGGAGCTTGCAGAAGACAGTCCCGCCCTCGACGGCTTTGTACGCGATCGAGTTGAGCTTCCCGAACAACGCCTGATTCGCAATCCCCGCCATTGGCAATCTCCCACGGCCCCGGGCGATCACCCGGAGGCTAGACACAGTATCGCAGAACGCGCCCCGCCGCCAATGGTCGCCACCGACCACCGCCGCCGCGCCGGTGAAGGCGCGATTCCCGCCCGCGTTCCGCGTCCTGTGACAACCAGGCCGGCGACACCCGCCGCCTTCGCTAAACGAGACTCCCGATGTCGTTCCGCATTCGCTCCGTCGCAGGCCCGCGATCGGCCCCCCTTCTCGCCGCCTTCGCCCTGGGTGTTCCCACCGCCGCTCATGCCCAGTGGGATGTCTGGAACCTCTCGCCGCCGACCTGGAACGTGTCGGGTGCGTACTCGGTCCGTGGCGGGCGGGCCGTGGGGCAGGTGGAAGATGGCGGGATGATCCAGGCCGGTCTCTGGACGGGCCTGATGGGCTCATCGTTCGTCAGCCTCCACCCCGCCGGTGCCTTCTACTCCGGTGCGTACTCATCGTCGTCGCTCTACCAGGTGGGGGCGGCGACGGTCGGCGGGGTCATCCGGGCCAGCCGATGGAACGGCAGCGCCGCCTCATGGCTCGATCTCTCGCCCACCGGCGCGACCCTCTCCTCCGCCTGGGGGAT
>Ga0163154_10006117_pt1 | contig 14871 bp, 11 predicted proteins | sample OliLakLV19MP9P1_FD_148649 | JGI IMG/M metagenome (GOLD analysis project Ga0163154, IMG submission 148649) | Freshwater microbial mat bacterial communities from Lake Vanda, McMurdo Dry Valleys, Antarctica - Oligotrophic Lake LV.19.MP9.P1 | ecosystem: Environmental > Aquatic > Freshwater > Lake >... | reverse complement strand
CATTTTGACGGCGACACCTACGGGCGCCTGGCCCGCGCCCACCCGAACCTCGTCGCCGTCAAAATGGGCGGGGAAAACACCGCGGCCTTCGCGGACATCCTCACCAAGGCGCCGGCGTTGCAGTGCTTCTTTACGGAATTCGGCTATGCCGCGATGCGCGATACTCAAGAGTGTGGCCTGCTTGCCGCAATCTCTGCCAGCAATCACCGGAAGGGCCTCGCCTACCACGCCGCACGCGGACCGCAGTTGGCGGCCCTCGCAGAGGAGTTCCGCGCGGTCCACCGTGCTCTAAAGGCCGCTCTCGATCCCGCCGCCACCTACATGGACGGCGTCTACGACAAACTTCTCCTCAAGCTCGAATTTCCTGACTTTCCCCTCCGACTTCTTCCCCCATACGCCAGCGCCGACGACGGCGCCTTCGCCCGCTTCCGCGCCGGCTTGCCCTCCGGTTGGTCGGCAGCCGAACTGTCATGAGCCGAATCCCCCGTCTCTTCGCAGCCCTCCTTGCATCCGTCCTCGCCCCCTGTGCCGCCGAACCGCTCGCGCTCGGCGTGCGTCGCGAACTTTTCGCCGACCGCTGGCTGATCGACTCCCTGAACGGGGCCGCGCTGCGCCTGCACGAGCCCCGACCGGCCGGCGTCGCGCTGACCATGGACCGCCCTTGGGAAGGTCGCTACAGCACCTACGTCACGGTCCTGCACGACGGTGCAAAGTTCCGGCTCTACTACCGCGGCAGGGCCAACCTGCCCGACAGTCGAAATCCCGTCGCCGTCGACCTTGATCTCGAATATCAGGTGACCTGTTACGCGGAGAGCGACGATGGCATCGTCTGGACCCGGCCCGATCTTGGCTTCCACGAGGTCGCCGGCACGCGCCACAACAACGTCATCCTCGCACGCTCCCCGGCGTGCGTGAAGGCCTGACGGGCGCGTTCGACACGCAAAACATCGTTTTCTGGAGCGAGCTTGAGCAGCGCTACGTTCTCTATTTCCGTACTTGGAGCAGCGGCGTGGCCTACCACGGCGAGCGCGAGATCGGCCGCTCGACCTCACCCGACCTCATCACGTGGTCCTCCCCGGAACGTATGACCTACGGGGACGCGCCCTTGGAGGAGCAGTACACGCAGCAGACGCAGTCGTACTTTCGCGCACCGCACCTCTGCGTCGCCTTCCCCAACCGCTTTCTGCCCGGGCGCAAGGTTCTCTCAGAGGACGAGTTCGTCGCTGCAGGCATCTGGCAGAGTTCCCGCACGTCCGGCGTCAACGATGGCGTGTTCATGACCTCCCGCGGCGGCACGGCGTACGGCAAGCCGCTCCCCGGCCATACGCGCGACGACCAGGACCTGATCGTCGGCGACGAACTCGCCCGCATCCGCGTACTTGCCCTGGCAGGAAATCACCCCGCCTCCCCTCGGCAGCGCCGGCTTTGCACGCGGAGCCTTCCCTGAAGGTCCTGTTTTGGCGGGAGGCAACCGCTGGGAGACGGAGCGCAAGCACACGCTCGACGAGGCTTGGCTCTATCTTCCGGACCAGGACCGCTGGGAACCTCTTGCACGACTGCCCCGACCTTTTGCCTTCGGCGTCTTCGGAGTGCGTGACGGCACGCTGATTCTTCTCGGCGGTGACGACGGCGCGACCACCCGGCAGGACGGGTTCGCCTTGCGCCGCGACAGACAGGCGCATTCGTTTCCCGCCGCCACCGCTTCTTTCGCCTACGCGGGCGGCGCGATCGTGGACGGCCCGCTCCACATCCTCGGGGGAGCGGACGATGCGCCGGCCATCGCCGCTACCCGTACGCGCGCACCTCGAAGATCCGCGCATGGTCCAGTCCGTGGGTGGACACCACGGTGATTCGCAGCGCGTCCGTCCGCACCGCCTTCGCGAGAAGATGCGTCCGGAGCCTCCGATAATTGTTCTCCTCCCTCGCCACCTCGAGCCAGCCGCCATCGACCCGCGCCTCAATCTGATACGCCTTGACCGTCTCCGACTGCGGACAGCCCCATTGCATGGTCGCGGTATATCCATCGGCCTGTGACAGCGTCAGATGCCGATGCTGGCCGGTGTCGAAGACCAACCCGATCTCCGCCACGTCCACGGGGGACGACCAGCCGATCTCGAGCCAGGCCGGCAGGCCTTGGGCCGGATCGCTCATCCATCGGTGCAGGCCGGGGCGTGCCCGGTCAGGGGGCGCAGAGGTGACTTCCTCGTCGGCGACCCGCCCGCCCGAGGCTTCCTTCAACACGTCGTCCCAGAGGTTTCCCTCGAGCCGGGCGGGGACTTTTCCAGGGCGTCCGTGTACGGACCGCGTCTGCCCGCTCCTCACCTGCTCCGGTCCCGCGCCGAGCTGGCTGCCCGACGCAGTCACAGTCGTCGCTTTGAGGACGAAGTCGCCCGGATCCTGGTTCAGAACGCCAATCAAGTAGCAATCGTCACGCAGCAGGCGCTGCTGGATCGCGCGCATCAGCTTCTCATTGGAGGCGATCTCCGCCGGTGCGACCCCAGCCCGCAACGCGAGGGCCGCCGCCGTGCCCACGCCCTGCCCAACCGCCGCGCAGGTTGCCATGACGCGGGTGGAGGCGAACGCGATGTGCGTCGCCGAAAGGTTGCGTCCCGCGAACATCAGGTTGGCCGGCCCGGCGGAGAGGCAGGAACGCAGCGGGATGTCATAGAGCCAAGGCAGATGATGTTGCTCGCAGGGAGGCAGGTCAGGTGCGTCCACGCCCTCCGGCGGATGCGTGTCGATCGGCCAGCCGCCGTAAGCGATCGCGTCGGGAAACGCCCGCGATTGAAACACATCCGCCTCGGTCAACACATGCTGTCCGACAAAGCGCCGGCTCTCGCGTTTCCCCGGCACAAAGCCGAACCACTCCAGCGCCCAGTTTGCGACGTCGTGGCCCGACTCATTCTTGATGTGGTTCCACACGCCCAGAACGACCGCGAGCAGTTCATCGCGAATGCGTTCGTTATCCTTGATCGTGTCCAGACAACCACCCCACTCGGCCCACCAGTAGCCGTACTCGAGCCCGAGGTCGGACCCCGGCTTCCCGAACGGTCGAAGCCGGAAATCTTGCGGCCGAAATCTGCGCACCCATGGCGGGGCGACGAACGGCATCGGGCGATCGTGCTTCCGCGCTTGGAAGAGAATCGTGGATCCCAGCGTGCGGCTGTCGGCCACCTCTTGTCCGAGCAACTCGCCGAATTCGTCTTTCGCTTCGCGCCCGTGTCGAAACGGAACGCCCGTCTCGACGCCGAGACGACCGTCACCCGTGCAATCGACGAAAGTCTTCGCCTCGATGACAAAGCGATCCTCGGTCGAGGATCGCGTCGCGCGCGCCGAGCGGACAAAACCGTCGGCAACCTCGGCTCCATCGATGGAGGTGTTGAGCAGAAGACGAAGGTTGGGCTCCCGCCGGCACTTGTCGTACAGCAGCAAGTCCATCATCGACGGCGAGCGCTGCGGATTCTGGACGGCGAGGTCGAGCCGGATCTCCTCGACGATCCCGCCCTCGCGCAACTCGGTCTCCAACGCCACGCCACCGCGAAGGCCGGTGGCCCCGACGATGTGCATGCGGATCTCGCTCGAAGCGTTGCCGCCAAGGACCGGGCGGTCCTGACAAAGAATCACCATTGCCCCCAGTCGAGCCGCCGCGAGGGCGCAACTCAACCCGGCCGGACCTCCGCCCGCCACCAGGATATCGCACGACAACCGATGCTCAGAAACCTTGTTCATAAATCAGTCGGAAGGCCGAACAGGGCGCGGCCGACCCTCCGGGCCTCGTGCCTCTGGTCCGCAGGTAACGTGGCCGCGAAAGGCCAGTGGTCTTCCGCTGCGAGACGCTGCACAAAGGGGGTCACCCCGCGCAGGAGCTTCAGGAGTTGCTCCACCGACACGTGCTGCAACCTGTCGTGCGGACTGTGATGCTGCGAGCGCCCGCCGGGGAAGTTGCCCCGCATAAAGCAGAGCGATGACACCCGAGCTGTTGTCGCCCGCGCCGGGATTGCCCGCCTGCGCGTCGTGATGGGCGGTGACCACGACCGCGGGCAGCCGCGGATCGGCACCGGGAAGTTTGCCGATGTCGTGGCAGAGGATGCGCCAGTCACGGCGAATCCGCAGGGGATCGATGGTGTCAGCGAATTTCACTCCAAAGGTACTCGAATTCCACAATCTGCGGCGGCTGCCGGTTGAGCGCCTTGTAGTCGACCACGTACAGGCGCGTGTGTCCATTGACCTCGCGGAAGTAGGGCGCAGGGTAGTAGGCATCGGTCACGTTCGCCTCCTCCCGGTTGTCAAGCACCGCATACGAGGTGACCGCGAGTTCGTCGGGATCGAGTCGGAAGAGACACATCTTCATCGCGGCCGGAAACGTCGGCACGCCGTCGGCACCAAGCGGTCCAGTCTGAACCTTCGTGGGCTGGGTCCAGCTGCGTCCGATCAGATAATAGCCCCCCTCGCGCACGAAGAGGCGCGGACGCCCCACATAGCTCTCGATGAACGGATGGGCTTCCGTGAGATCGACCTGCTTCCGCACCTTCAGCTCGCCGTCCGTCAGGTGCAGGCGCGCACGGTTGTCGTACCCCCGTGTCACAAAGAGGAAACCGTCCCGGTGACGAACAAAGAAGCTTTCATTGATCGGAACGTCCCCGAATTCCCGTGTGAGGTTGCGTACAAACCGCCAAGAGCGTCCGTTGTCGTCCGAGCGGATCACGCTCACCGGACCGGCATGGGGTCGCGGAGGGAACGTCGGGTAGCCGCCAGTGAGATTGGAAAAGCTCATGACGAGCATCCGCGTCGTCGAGCCCTCGACGATGAATGAAAACGGATAACCGTACTCGACCCCGTCCACCACCCCCACCCGTTCGACCGGCCCGAAGGTCCGTCCGCCATCGGTTGAACGCACGCCGGTCAGACCCGTGCGCTGATTGCGCCCGCCTCCGTCAAGTACCTGGGCGTCGATGTAGTTGGCGATGTCCCCGTTCGGGAAACGCACCCACTCGCCCATCTGCATGATCCGGTCGTTGACTGCGGCGATGGTGCGCCAGCCGCCCAGTTCGCGGGTGCGGCCGTCGATCCGAAGCATGTCCAGCACGGCCTCGGCGTCGCCGCCGTGGCGATGCCCGCGCTTGAAACTTACGAGCACGTCGTCTCCGAGGTCGAGCACGGCGGGAAAACAGAGATAATTATCCGTCATCTGCGGGAGCGACGGCACCAGCACACGCTCGGTGCGGTGCAGGGGCTTGCGCTCCGGGACCGTGGCGGAAACCGGCATGACGAGTGCAAGGCCGAGGCCGGCGAGGGCAAGGAACAGACTGGAGATGCGGACATGGGGGAATATTATGTTCATAAATCAGATATCACCGGGTTCATTCACCTGACAGCGGAGTCTTTGTCGTCTTCCAAGTCAGACCTTCCAGCGCAGTGTTCTTGCGGCGGTCGAGGAGACTCACGACCACCACCACGACGAGAGCGACGATCCAGCCCGGCACTCCGACCCAGATGAAGCTGATACGCTCAGCGGCCGGAGTATTGTAGTAGAGCTGCCAGGGCGAGTACAGGTTCGTGATCCCGCCAAGGAGCAGCGCCCAGGTCGCCGCGCGCGCCGTGGCCCAATTCGTGAAGATCCCCGCCATGACGACGAGCAGCAGCACGCCCCAGAGGCTGGTCCAGATGGTCGAAACCTCGACGACGGTGGATTCGATGCCGCGGCCCGCGTGGGTCATGAACAACGCGCCGCCGAGCATGAGAAGCCCCCAGCCGAGCGTCAGCCGCCGGCCAATGTGGAGCAGGTTGGCCGTGGGCGAAACCCAGCGACGGCGCTTGAGCACGTCGACCGCCAATACGGTCGAAAGCGAGTTGAGCGTCGAGTCGAAGGTCGACATGAGCGCGGCCAGCAACGCGGCGGTGATCAGCCCCGGCAAGGGAGACGGAAGGTGCTGATTGATGAAGTAACCGAGGATGCCGTCAGCGTGGACGCCCTCCGGAGGGGTGGTGACCGCGTTAAAGTAGAAAAACAGCATTAACCCGCTGAAATAGAAGAGCAGCGAGATCGGGAGCGCCCCGACGGTCTTGAGAATGATCGCCTTCTTCGCCCCCGCGTAGGACTTGCTCGCGAGAACCCGCTGCACGACGAGTTGGTCGGTGCCGTAGTTCGTCATGGGCGCCATGAAAGCGAGGAGCAACCAGGTCCAGAACGTGTAGCGCAAGTGCGGATCGAGCGACCAAAACTCCGGCTGCGTTACGCGGCTGAAAGTACGGTCGTGCTCCGCCGCGTACTGCCAGGCTCCGGAGAAGTCGAAGCCGATCAGCACCGAGAGCTTGATGATGATGAAGCCCAGCCCGAGCAGGATGACGATCGTCTGAAGGAAGTCCGTGATGATGATCGCGCGCATGCCGCCGAGGAAACTGTACGCAATGGTAATCGTGCCGACCACGGCGATCGTTACGGTCGGCGGCCAGCCCACGAGCGTTTGGAACGCCTTCGCCGCGGAGTAGAAAACGAGCGCGCCATAAAGCATGCGCGAGATCAGGAAGATGGTGGCGCCGAGGGTGCGGGCGTTGAGGTTGAACCGCCGCTCCAGATACTCGTAAGCCGTGAACGAGGTCGTGTTGTAGAAGAAGCGAAGGAACAACCAGACCGCCAACGGAGTGAAGAGGGTGTACCCGACCGACTGGAGGCTCAGGAGCATCCCGTTGCGGTAACCCTCACCCGGCATCCCAACGAAGCTGACCGTGCTGAACAGCGTCGCGTACATGCTGACGCCGATGAGGATCCAGTGCGAATTGCGACCCGCGAGATAATAATCGTTCTCGGTCCGCTGCCCATAACGGACCCAGAGCGCGATGCCGAAGGTCAACGCCACGTAAAGAGCGATGACGGCCCAGTCGAGGAAGTGTAGGCTGATTTCGTTCGGCATGCGGAACAATGGTTGCGTCAGGGGAGGTGTAGGAGGCGTCGGCGGAGTCCGGCCGCCTGTCGGAAGACGGAGCTGTGTTCATGGCGAAATGGTTCAGGTCGACCGGGCCGCCACCAGGGCTTGCTGCAGACCCTGGCTCACGCCGCGATAGTCGCTGAAAATATTGAAGAACCGGAATCCACGCTCTCGATATTTTGAAACCTGGTCCGCGGCGCACGGCAGGCCGGCGACCTTGCCGTGGCGCGCGCAGGCCGCGGCGACGTCATCGATGATCCTGACGATCTCCGGATCGTCCGTACGCCCAAACTTGCCCAGGCCCAGCGTGAGGTCGCCCGGACCGACGAAGAGCACATCGACCCCGGGCAGGGCCGCGATCGCGTCGATGTGCGGCAGCACCTCGGGTTCCTCGATCTGGACGACGAGGAAGGTGTCGCGGTTCGCCTCCGACATGTAGTCGGCCGGCGGTTTGCGCCCGAACGACGAGTCGGCATGGATGCCGTCAAAGCCGCGACGGCCTTCCGGCGGAAACTTGATGGCGTCGACCACGTCACGCACTTCGTCGAGCTGACGCACCCGCGGCAGCATGAGGCCCCGCGCGCCCGACTCGAGGAGATAGAGGAGATCGCTGTAGTTGCCCGGTTTCACACGCACCAACGCCTCCGCCCCACCCAGACGGCACGCCTGGAGAAGCGCATACACGGTCTCTGGTGCGAGGCGCTTGTGCTCAAGGCAGATCCATAGGGCGTCGAGGCCGGACGAGGCCATGAGCTCGACGAGTTCCGGATCATGGTAGCAGGCTTTCGCGCAGAGAACGTTTTCGCCTGAGGCAAGCTTTTGCTTGAGGGAGGAATGGGACATGGTGGCGTGGAATAGGCGTTGAGGCTGCTCGCTTCACATCCCGCTGTCAGCCTTTCGTACAGCGACGAGCCGGAAACCGATGTCCTCGGCGCCGTCGAGAGCGGGATGACTCATTTTCGCGAGGAGATTCGAATGGGTGAGACGCGCAAGGTAGCAGCCACCCTGCATGGCGATGGAGCCATTCGCCGCGACGTCGAGGTCCTCGAGCGAAGCTGGACGTGCGATCCGATCACCGGAGCCGCGCGCCTCGTAGGTCGGGGTGCGCGTCCAGTTCCAGACCCAGACGTTGCCGAGCATGTCATAAAGGCCGCGGCTGTTGGGCGGATAGGTCCGCACGGGCGACGTGTAGGCGTGGCCGTCGGAGAACTGCTCGTGGATCCACATGTAGTCTTCGAGTTCCCGGGTCCCGAAATTCATCCGACGCTCCGCCTGCGCAAGGTCGTTGCCCCAGGGGAAAATGCAGACCTGGTCACGCATCGCCTCCGGCCGGGCAGCAAGCAGCCATTCCTCCTTGGTCGGCGGACGGAAAACCACGCCGGCCTTGCGGCTGAGCCAGACCGCGAAATTCACGGCGTCGAACCAGCTGACCTGAACCACCGGATGCCCGGCCTCGCTCATCGGGTAAAACTGAAGCCTCCAGTCGTTCGCGAAGCCCTGAAGCCACTGCGCTTTTCCGTCCACCACCCATCCCGTGAGGTAACGTTCCACACTCGTCCGGTAGCCCGTTTCGCGCACGAACACATCGAACATCGCATTGGTGACGATCACCTCTGACATGAAGTAGTCGTAACGGACGGTCACGCGGTCGCGCCGGTCCACCTCGAACATGTTCTCCCAGCGCCGGAGGTCGTCGGCCCGGTTCTTCGTCGCCAGGATCTCATCGCGCAGTTCACGCGTGAAGCCATCGGTGAAGTGCGACGCACCGATGCGCACGAACCGCAGCGACACTCCCTTGGAGAGTTCGACTTCGAAGTCGGGCTGCGCGAAGCGCTCGTCCTCGCGGTCATGCCGCAACGGCAGTGTTCGCAGCCGTTGCGTCTCGAACCGAGCGGCATATTCGAGATACTCCTTCCGCGACTCGTACTTGTCGGTGGCACGATTGACGGGAAGGGGTTTGATGGCGGGCGTGTCAGCCCTCAGTATAGGCCATGCGAGGGCAAACAGGAGACAGGAGAAAAAAACAGGGAATCGGCGCGTCTTCATGGTCGGGGCGGAGGGAGGGACGAACGTTGCACAAAGGCTAGCACTTCCAGAAGCGCCGCGCGAACCACGTCGAGAGTATGGCCGCCGGGAAGCATGCGGTACGCATGCGGCACGCCGACCCGATCCAATTCGCGCGAAAAGCTCTCGTTCATGACGCGGTCGAAGGCGTCGTCCGCCGTAAGCACCAGCACCGCGCTCCCGCGAAGTGTCACCGCCTGATGGAGAGGGTTCAAGGCCCGCCACGCGGCCGGATCGTCACCAAAGCGCGTCACCGGCACCTTGTAGTTTCGCCCGGGAGGGAGCGTCTCGTCCCGAGGAAAGTCGAGCAGCCCGATGATCGTCGCCACAGCACTGAAACGCCCCGGATGCATCTGGGCAAAGCGGACGGCACCATAGCCACCCATGGACCATCCGGCGATCGCTTGTCCGCCGGGGTCGTCCCGAAGGCCGTAGCGCGAGACGGCCTCCTGGAGGATTAAATCCAAATGATCGGCGTACCGATCCGCGGGATTCACCGGAGAATTGAGGTACCAACCGTCCTCGCCGTCGGGCAAAACGACCCAGAGATTGGCGTCAAGCAGGGCAGCCTGGGCGTCGGGTAATTCGAGAAGCGAGTGGCGGTGACGCCCCCGGCCGTGAAGCAGGTAAAGAACAGGGCGATCGCGGTCCCGGTCCGCTGGACGCACGACAACGAAACGCATCTCGCGCCCCAGTGCGGCGCTGAAGAAGGCGACGTCATCGATGCGATCCGGGGAGTCGGCTGTCCGCCCGACCGGAGCGGCCAGAAGCCCGATCGAGAGCCCGAGGATGGCGGGAAGCCCGAGCGCCTCCCCGAGTCGACAGCAATCGCGGCCGGCTGCGGCCGGACACAGCTGGCCGTCGCCCGAGTGTGCCGCCGTCAGCCTCATCAGAAGCTGTAGGTGGCCGTGAGCCGAATACGGCGCTCCGGTCCAGCGAAAAGAATGTTTCGGTTGATCGAGGAGTCGACGTAGTATTTGTCGGTGACGTTGTTGGCGTTGAGGTGGAAGATCAGCTTGTCTGAGTAACGGTAGCTGACAAAAGCGTCACCAACAGTGACTGACGGAATGAAAAAGACGTTGCCCGCGTCGCCTGGATGATCGCCCTTGTAACGCACGCCCGCACCCACGGTCAACACACCGAACTTGTAGCTCCCGAAGAGTGCCCAAGTCTGGTCCGCGATATTGCGCACGCGCAGATTGTTGTCGGTCTTCGTGCTGATGTTGCTGAACGACGCCATCAACTGGAAATTCTCGACCACGTTGAAGTGAAGGTCGAACTCCACGCCGTCGAGCTCGTCCTTGGCCCGCTGCTCGAAGAAGCCGGCGCTCGCGAGCAGGGGATCGTTGGAAATGACGCGCAGGTTGCGATTCACGATCTTGAACGCCGAGATGGTTCCCGAAATACGGCCCTCCATCAGATCGGTTTTGATGCCGATCTCGTCGGTTACACCCTCGGTCGGCTTGAAGCCGGTGCCGTCGGGATTGCGGGCGAAGATGGGCGAGAACGTCTCCGAGTAGTTGTAGAAAAGGCTCAGCCCGTTGATCGGTCGGTAGACAACGCCTGCACGGTACGTGTAGTTATCGTTTTCGCCCGGCACCGAGGCGACTCCGGTGAGCACGTTACGGCCCGAGGACTCGGTGTCGTCATAGCGCACGCCGGCGTTGGCTACGACCTTGCCGTCGAACATCTCGATCTGATGCTGCAGGGAAAGCGCAAGGACCTCGCCCTCGCCCAGCGTGGACGCGCTGGTGAAGGTCGTGTCGGGACGGGCGGCAAGATCGGCCGGATTCGGACTGAACACGTCGATTAGCGGGAGGTTGGAGAAGGTCGCGTTTCCGTTCTCTCCAATCGACGTCCGCTGGCCGGAGAGCTTGCGTCCGGTTTGAGTCTGCGCAGTGACCTCGGACTGGCGCCACTGCGCGAGGAAGAGCGTCTTGTTTTTTGTGGCGCCTAGTTCCCAGTCGATCAGGCTGTCAAAAGCTGCCACCTTGTAATCGGACTGCGTGGTAACAATACGCCACGTGCGCTGCATGGTGCGGTTGTCCGGCAGGAGGTCACGAGGAATAATGTCGTTGTTGTATTCGTTGTGAGTCTTACCGAGTGCGGAAAAGCGCAGGCTCCAGTTGTCGGAGATCTGGTGGTCGAGCGTCGCGTAGAGACGGCGAACAACAAACTTCTCGCGGGCGTAGCCGCCACCCCAGTCGATGTCGCGCGGCAGCTCAAAGGAGAAGCGCCCGGTGGCATCGAAGGGACGGAACTGGAACAGTTGGCCGAACTTCTTGCCAGCGTTTCGATCAAGATAGTAGGGAACCACCGAGAGCACGGTTTTGGGTGCGAGCTTCAACGCAAAGGCTGGCGAGATGAAGTAAGAGTTGGAATCGGTGAAGCCGATATACTGGTCGAAGTGTTCGAACGAGCCCATGACGCGAACCGCGACATCGGTTGAAGCGATCGCCCCGGTGCGGTTGACGTCGAAGGCACCCGAGTACAGCCCGCCCTCGCCCACCGTGGTGGTCAGCGTGCCGGCGTTGCGGAACATGGGCTTTTTCGTGACACGGTTGACGTTGCCGCCCGGGGACGTCGACCCGTAGAGGACGGCCGCCGGCCCCTTGATCACCTCGATGCGCTCGACCATGTCGAACGGCGAGGTGATGCCCTGCGCGGTCGGCGAGCTGTCGGGTAGTCCGTCGGTGGTCACGTCGATCGAATACCCGCGGACATTAAACACATCGCGACCCGGGCCGGCGGTCGTGGAGACGCCGCTGACGTACTGCGCGGCATCGATCACGCTGCGGGCACCAAGGTCCTTCATGAACTCCGCGTTCAGCACGATGACCGACTGCGGAATGTTCACGATGGCGGTGTTGAACCGGGTGCCGCCCACCGCGTTGGTACTGGCGTAGCCCCGGTCCTGGGTCGACGCGACCTCGAAGGCGGAAAGGGAAACAACATCCTTTTCGACGGTCGCCGCGGGCGCGGTGACCTGCCCGCTCAACGCGGGCGCGCCGATGGCGAAGGCCAAGCCCAACGAACAAAAGACGAAGGGAAAACGGATCGGTGTGCTGGTAGTTTTCATGGTGGTTCTGGGTGCAGGGGATTGGGTGGAAGGTAACCGGGGAAAAGCAGGGTCAGACCCCCGCCGAAAGGCTCCACCACCCGGCCGACGGAAACATGACACACAGGGGTTTAATTTTGTTACGTAACGTACCTGTCCCATTACGACATTACCCCGCCACTGGTTTGTCAACGGTTTTTCCCATGCGTTCGCGGAGTTCCCCTCGCGTCCGTCCGCCTATTGGGCACCTGCCGAAACAGGTGGCCATTGGAATATCGGCCGGTTTCCTGCTCTGTTTTGGAACATTTTATTTTTGTTGCACTACAAATAAACTATTCGTTTGCTGCTTACCTGCAATGGACCGACCGACGATCGCTCTCCCGACCTCCCCGTCCGCCCTGCTCGCCACCGTCAGCCAGTACTTCGCCTTGTCCGGGGAATTCGTGGCCGGACACCCGCATGGCAACGGGCACATCAACGACACCTACGCGATCACCTGCGCGGCCCCGGGCGGCAACGTCCGCTACATCCTGCAGCGGATCAATGCCCGGGTCTTCAACGACGTGACGGCGCTCATGGACAACATCCGGCGCGTGACTGAGCACGCCGCGCGCAAGCTGGCAGCCATCCCGGCCGCGACGCACCCGGGCACCCAGACCTTGACGATTGTCCCCACGCACAGAGGCGCGGCCTGCCACCGCGACGACGCGGGACACCACTGGCGTTGCTACGTCTTCGTCGAACGGGCGCGAACCTACGACATGCCCCGTGACCTGGGCCAGGCGCACGAGGCGGCGAGGGCCTTCGGGTTCTTCCAGGGCCTCCTGGCTGACCTTCCGGGACCGCGCCTGCACGAGACGATCCCCGACTTCCACCATACGCGCCGGCGGTTCGACTCCCTGCAACGCGCCATCGCGGCCGATCCGCACGGCCGCCTCGCCGCGTCCCGCACAGAGGTGGCCTTCGCCCGCGAGCGCGAGCACCTCGTCGACGTTCTTCTGGCCCTGCAGGCGTCCGGCCGCATCCCCGAGCGGATCGCCCACAACGACACCAAGCTGAACAACGTAATGCTCGACGACACCACTGGCCGCGGCGTCTGCGTCATCGATCTCGACACCGTGATGCCAGGCCTGTCGCTGTACGACTTCGGCGACATGGTGCGCTCCGCGACAAATTCCTCACTTGAGGACGAAACCGACCTTGGCCGCGTGGAGATGCGCCTGCCGGTGTTCGCCGCCCTGACCGAGGGCTACCTGTCCACCACCCGTGGCCTGCTCAACGCGACGGAAATCGGACACCTCGCCTTTTCAGCCCGATTGCAGACCTTCGAGGTGGGCATCCGTTTCCTCACAGACTTCCTACTAGGCGACGTCTACTTCAAGACCAAGCATCCCAGCCACAACCTCGACCGTTGTCGCTGCCAGTTCGCCCTGCTCCGCCGCATGGAGGCACAGACTGCGGAGATGGAGGCCATCGTCCGGAGGGTCAGCGCATGACCGTCCTGATCACCGGCGGTGCCGGCTTCATCGGCAGCCACCTGGCCGCCCGCCTTCAGGGCCGCGCCCGCGTGCGCATTCTCGACAACCTCCGCACCGGTCGCCGCGAGAACCTGGCCAGACTCGACGTCGACTTCATCGAGGGCTCCGTCCTCGATCTCCCGCGCCTGACCGCGGCCATGGCGGGCGTCGACCGCGTCTTCCACCTCGCCGCACTCGTGAGTGTGGCGGAATCGGTGCGAAATCCTCACGCCTGCGTGGAGCTCAACGTCAACGGCCTGCTCCACGTACTCGAGGCCGCGGTCACCGCCAACGTCAAGAAACTCTGCTTCGCCTCCTCCGCCGCCGTCTACGGTGAAAACCCGACGGTGCCGAAACGTGAGACGATGCCGCCCGAGCCGCGCAGTCCGTACGCGGTCACCAAATTCGACGGCGAGTGTTACTGCCGACAATTCACCGAGGCCGGCCGGCTCGATACTGTTTCGCTACGCTTTTTCAACGTCTTCGGTCCACGCCAGGACCCTGCCGGTCCCTACGGTGCCGCCGTGCCGATTTTCTTCCGAGAAGCCCTTGCAGGCCGACCGCTGCACATCCACGGCGACGGTGGCCAGACGCGGGACTTCATCGCCGTCGAGGACATCGCTGGCGCGCTCGATTTCGCCGCAGGCTGCCCCGGACTCACTGGCGTGTTCAACGCTGGATACGGCGGCCATATCACCATTCTCGAACTGGCGCAGAAAATCATCGCCCTCACCGGCTCTGCCTCCTCCATCGAGTCCGCCCCACCCCGCCCCGGCGACGTTCGTCACTCAAGCGCCGACATTTCTAAACTCCGAGCCGCGGGCTGGACGCCGGAAGGCACGCTGGACGCGGGTCTGGCACGCCTCCTCGCCCACCTCCGCTCCCTCCCGATCTAAATCGGGGCATGTCTCCTCTGCCCCCCAGCTCCGCCGCAAACCGTTCGTCGTAGAACGTCGTCTGCGAGATTTAAGCGATGCGGCAGTTGATTTCGGTATTGGCCAAGCCCGGGACGACCAGGTTCCAGAGATCCCAAATGACCGAATTGCAGGCGTCGAAGGAGGTAGCGCAGTTCTGCTTTTGGTCGGACCGTCCAGGAGGCGGCCACTGGCGTTTTGCCGAAGTCGGGCTACAGTCGGCGGTTCAAGACAGTACCAAGCACTTCCCTTCAACTTCCCGAAAGTTAATTCCCCATCCCAGGTTTTCCTCATGAGCAATGAAACCACTCCGGTCATGGTCATCGTCGGCGGATCAGGCGGCATCGGATCCGCGACCGCCCGCCGGCTCTCCGCACAGGGTTGCCGTGTCG
>Ga0163154_10006116_pt1 | contig 14872 bp, 15 predicted proteins | sample OliLakLV19MP9P1_FD_148649 | JGI IMG/M metagenome (GOLD analysis project Ga0163154, IMG submission 148649) | Freshwater microbial mat bacterial communities from Lake Vanda, McMurdo Dry Valleys, Antarctica - Oligotrophic Lake LV.19.MP9.P1 | ecosystem: Environmental > Aquatic > Freshwater > Lake >... | reverse complement strand
CTTTCGTGCCGATCCAAATGAAATACGAACCGCGATCAATCGGCGTGAACGTCAAAGCGAGCTTTTTATCCTCGCGTGCATTATCGTCGCAGTGAACGTTTTCATCCGGGTCGAGGACGAGCATCGTGTAATCGGTGCTATCGACTTGACGACGATGCTGACATCGGCGCTTTCTGTGAACAGATCGTCCGGGTTGTTCTCATCCGCCACGATCAGGCGAAAGGTATATGAACCGGGCGCAGCACTCGCAGGGACAGCGACTTTCACCTGATAATTCTCTGTCGCGCCCAGATCGTATGAGCGCAAGGTGCCGGGCAGTTCGGGCGCGTCGTTTTGCCCGCCCGGTTGCAATATCTTCACCCATGCGCCAGCGGGTGATCCCGTCGGTACGCCGATCTGTGCCGTCGCCCGCAGCCGCCGCGAAAGCGTGTTGGTCACGGTGAAGGCAATGGTCGATTGGCGTTTGCTATCGTCGATGGTGACAAGACTGGACGATGAACTGATCGAAAAGGGACCCGGCATGGATGCAGCGCTCCTCGTTTGACTGGAATGGCACATTGTATCGCAGTATAGCTTAGGCGAAAATTTTCAGCCGCAAACCGCCGGGATTGGTGTCACAAACCAATGCGAAGTTATAGAGACGCGCCCCGAACCTGCGCGTCCCTACAATCCGTTGTAAATTTTGAAGCGGTTGCCCTGTTTACAGCCCTTACAACAACGCAATGATGATCACGATCACCAGCCCGATAGCGACCGGGATCGTGACGACTTCGCCTACTTCGCTGAACTTGGCGATCACCCCGCGCTTGCTGAAATCCGGCTTGAACGTCCCGCGTGCCTCCCACAATCCCGCCCAAATCGTGGACAGGATCGCCCAGATGCCGAACGCGATGAACGCCTCGCCGTTTTGCGCGGGGTTGGATGAACCGACGACGATAGTAACGACGCCAATAGCGATTCCGATGATGTACGTAGCGACATTGATTGCAGCGGACATAATGTATTTCTCCTTGAAGTAAGCGAATTATCGTGAGAACACGCTTACGCTCACGACCACATCAACAGTTTGGGGCGTGCGGACGCCGGGTGGTGACTTTCCGCAAGTTTTTCCGTGAGCGCGTTTTCGTGGCTGAACACCCACTCGTCCACCGCGCCGACCAGGTGGATAAAGCTGCCGAACGCGCCTAAATTCAGACTGTGGCCGGACTCGTGTTCGATGTGCGCGACGTCGGATTCGCGGTGAACGAACGAAAAATTGCCCATGTTGAACGCCGTCTTGTAAATGTTGCAGTTCGAGGCAAACCCGCCGAAGATGAAAATTGTCCCGGTCGCCCAATCCACGTCAATCGATTTGCCCGCCAGCGCCGTGCCGGAGTCGGATGGGACGCCGAAGCGGAAAAAGAGAATCTTAAACGGCAAATGCAGCAGCACATGGAAAATCAGGCTGATCAGTACGAATGCCACCCCAAGCACGACGATCAGCCATGACATCGGCATGATCCAGTTCAGCCAACCGATCAATCCCTGATACACGCTCCATCGCGATATCACGCCGATGCTGGCGATAAAGTTCAGCCCGCTCAGTGTTAGCCCGACGACCAGCCCGGCGGTGTCGGAATTGGAGAGCGCCCCAATGATCAGGTATGCCAGAAAGCCGTTCAGCACGCTGTTGATCCCGATGAGGACGCCGCGTGTGAGGGCGGTGATCGGTTCTTCTTCCGTTTCTGCGCCTTTGACCGTCACAGTGGCGATGATAAAGCAGATCAGCGCTAACACGCCTAGAATGAGCGCGATGATCCACACTTCCGACGTGACGACGCGGCATAAAAGCGCCACGACAACCCCCATGAATGCTCCGAAAACCGCTCCGCCTGTGTTCAGCGACATGGAATGACACCTTTCAAATGTGTAAACATAAAAGAAACCCCTCCTCCAGACTTTACTTGTCCTGCTGAATTTCCGCTGTGACATATGCGGGCTTTTCGAGTGCGACGATCCGCTCGATCAAGCCGCGATACGCCGCCGCTGCCTGTGGCACATGCACGCGGATGTGAAACGGAATCACGCTGCCGTCCGCATCCGCCACCTGTTCGTCGATGCGATAGCCGCGCACGCCCGTCGCCGTTTCCAAAAAGTCGATCATACCTTTTTGCGTGCCGCGCCACTTGGATAGATATGCCGCCCGCGCCACCACATCACGCAGTCGATCCAGCCCAGCGGGGAACGCCGGAAGCTGGGCGGCTTCTGTGAAATCTTCCGGGTTGCGAACCCAGAACGGATCGAGATCGACCCACCCTGCCAGGTAGTACACGAACAACTGCGGCGCACGGTACGGATCGAAAAATGTCTGCAACGTATCAAGGATACGCTCGGATGGATCGGGCAGCGCCTCCATAACGTCCAACATGCCACTGAGCAGCGATTCCGACTCTTGCTCAAGTGTCAGCCGGAAAATTTCTGGGAGCAATAGTTCGATCTCAGAACGTTTCATCTTCGCTCGTCACATCTAGGATATGCTCACCGGACACAAACAGACGGTGCAGCGGCAGCGTCACGCGGTCTTCGTAGATCAGGGTCGAGACTTTCTCGTATTTCCAAGTCGCGTAATCGCCAGTCTGATTCGTTCGCGCTCGGTAGATGCCCTGTCCGCGCAGCGTTTGCGACGAGTCGCCGTTGGGTAAGCCGAGTGCGCCGCCCATGATGATCGCGCCGTTCGGGTCGGTCGCTACCGAATGGATGGGCAGAAACGGACGATCCCCGGTGCCACGAATAGGCAGTCCGGCGCTCTCGTTGGGCGCGACCGTCTTCCAAGTCGGTTCGCTCTTGCTCACATCCATGTACATGATGCCGCCGCGATGCGTTCCCGCCACGACCGTATCCTTGCTTGGGAAGGTGAGCGCGTAGCAGCTTCCCGCCGTCCACCCTTTGGCAAAATTGCGCCACCCATCGGGATCGTCAGCGTCAGCGCCAATGATTTCCCATCGCCACGCGCCTTTCCCTGGATCGTTACCCGACCCGACATAAGCGCCTGCCCATAAAAAGGTGCGCGGACCATCCTGTTGAAATTCGAGCGTGCGAATGTCTTCTTCGGAAAGATTGGTTCTGGTTTGATCGTCAAGCAGTTGGCGGAACGACTTCCCACCATTGCTGGAGAGATACACCCCGCCGACATTGCCCGATTTCTTGGCGGCGACGGCGATATTTAGGTTGCCATTCACATCGACGACAGCGGATACGGCGTAAAAGCCAAGCTGTGGCGTGCGTGGCACGACGACGGTCTGAATAAGATCGGGGTTCGGGCGCAGGGCGGGCAGTTCGTACAGCGCAACATCGGTAGCGATCAGCAAGCTGGTCTGTTTGTTGCGCGTCATCCACGCCATATCGTGTATTGGCACACTGCCAAAGTGCGCGATTTTGTTCTGCCATGTTTCGCCACAGTCGCGGCTGATGTAGACACGTGATACCGAGTCCGTCACGTTATCATCCGCCCGCGTACAAAGCGCGACCACGCCCGCATGATCCGGGTGGGGCAGCACGCGCCACAAAGTTTGAGGTGCTTCGGTAAAGTCAGCGGGGGGATGCCATGCTTCCCACCCGTCGCCATCGTCCAGCGACCGATACAGCGTTGCGCCGCTGCACGCATACCAGGTATGTGGCTGCCAGCGGTCGGCGGCAATCGACGTGACCGACTCCGGCGCATTGCTCACCACCATGCGGACTTGCTCCACATAGCGCACGCCCGGTTCATGCAGCGCCACATCGTAGATGTGCGAAGCACGGAGCGCCTGCCCAAACTGCCATCCGCGAGTATTGACTCCGGGGGTGGGCAACGGACAAATCGTCTTGTACAGCTGTTCTTCCAGTCGTTTCTGCACCGCTTCTCTATCTTCTTCGCGCCGCACCTTGATCGATGCCCGCACGCTCACCTTGATATAGCGCGTCCACATCGCCTCGCTGATCGTGCCGACTGGTTTGCGTTCCTGTATCGCGCTCTGTGCGCCCTCCAGCGCCAGCGCCGTTTGCGCCGCAAGGAGCATGTCCTCGGTCAGTTTGCCGTCGCGCCACTGTCCCTCGTCGATGTCCGGCACGAGCAGTACATCGACCGCGCCGCGCCGTCCATAACTCCATTCCGCTTCGGTGATGGCTTTGGCACGGGCGACACCAGGCGTTTTGCGGGCGACTTCCTCGAAATCGCGCACGGTGACGGCGCGTTCAAGTGCGTGCAGATCACGTGGACCGCGCAACCGCGCATTGGCGAGGGTTTCGGCGCTGCGTCCGCCCGTTGCTGCTTCAGGATTCGTCACTTCCACGCCGGGGATCACGTCTTTGAGGACGGTCAGGGTATTGGCGGCGATATTGCCTTCCACCCCGCCTCCATGCCGATACCAGGCACGGATCATCCGGTTCGGCGGCGGCACGGCTGCCGCGCCGATCACACTGGGCGTTTCTGGGAGCGCGCCGCTTTCATCCATCAGACGGGCGGCGGGCGCAAACTGGATCACGCCGGACATCCGATCCACTTTATACACGTATTTATCTTCGTTCGTGTTGCTGAAATATTCGACTTCGCTCCACTGCCGATACGTCTTGCCATCGAATTGCAGTTCGCGCAGCCGTTCGAGCGTTTCGTCCGCGCCGATTTCGACGCCCACCACCAGGTCGCGCCCATCCCCGGTCGGTGTGATGATCGGCGGCACGCCCACCTGTACGGTTTGCCCCGCCTCACCGCGCCCGACGCCGATCAGTTCGCCATCCACCTGCACGGCATTGACCGCTGTGACCGTGACGCTGTTTTCGTTCCCGCCGATGCGTGTCGCCTTATCAGTGATAAAAATCGGCGCAACGCCGCCCCCGGTTGGGCGCGTGGTGATACGCGTGCCGCGTGGAATTTCAACCACGCGCCGCGCAAAAGGTGCCGTTTTGGTGAACACCAATTCCACAGTTGCGGCGGCGTGCGGCTGAAGCGAGACGCCGAGCAGATTCAGGAAGGCGATATACGCTTTATCCGGCAGACGGTTCATGCGTGCGATCATGGTTTCCGTCAGGAACGCGAACAGTTCCAGCAGCACCATCCCCGGATCGCTGGGCGATAAATCCGTCCATTCCTGCGTGGACGCTTTCAGACGCGCTGTGGCATCCTTGAGCAATTGGTCAAACGTGCGATCATCGAGTTTGGGCAGCGGTAACGGCATTAGCCTACATCCCCCGCGAGGTTGAACGAAAAATTCAAAGTGTCGATTTGATGAGTCGGCTTCACTCGGTAACGCAGGTGAATATCGAGTTGATGCGGCGCTTCTGGATGGCGCTCCGCGTCGATGTCCAGCACGGTTACACGCGGCTCCCAGCGATCAATAGCCCGCTGCACGTAGTAGATGGCGAGTCCGGCGGTCGTCTCGTCGTTGGGGGCGAACAACAGCCGATGCAGCATACACCCGTAGTCCGGGCGCATCACGCGCTCGCCCACACGGGTAGAGAGCAGCAGCAGAATCGCCTGACGCACCGCGTCATCGTCCTCTACCATATCCACGCCGCCGCGCAGATGCACCCGCAACCCGGCGACCGGTGAAGGATCGGTGTCACCGGGCTTGGACAAGGTGGGATACTGAAATCGCCACGACCGAAAACGCGCTTTTACCATTCCGCTACTCCGCTGCATTTACCCAGTCCTGACCGGGAGTGACGACAAGATAATCGGCGGGCGGCACACCATCGCTCAAGCCCATGATGGTATCTAGGCACAGCGGATGCCCGCCCACATTGATGAAGGTCGAATAACCCGCGTTATTCTTCAGGGTCGCCACGCATGGCTTACTCGATGGCGATACGGCAAGTGGGCAGTTATTGATCTTCCATCCCACCGGATCAGGCTCGACCAATATTTTCTTGCCGTTGATGGTCACCCAGGGCTGGTTGGGCTTGTTCTGCACTCGGCTCGTAACGCGGTGTCCGCACGCCAAAAACGCATCTTCGGTCAGAATTTTCATGGGTGACTCTCCCTGCGATAAACCAAACGTACCCCTCCCCAATCCGTAAGCTCCGTAGGGAGGGGTTTCTACCCCCGCTCGAAGTTGATCGTATTGCCTTTTATCGTGATCGTCTTGCCCGGTGCTTCAAATGTTAAATCGACCTCCGCATGAACGGTCACACGATCCGGCGTCAGTTCGATGAAGCTTTTGCCACTGTTTTCCACGCGGATCGTCGCATCGGCGTCGTTCAACTGGATGCGCTGTCCACCGGGGGTTCGCAGCGTGAAGCGGCGTACCGCGCCTTCGTGGATACCGGAGTCGTGCATGCCCTTCATGCCGAACAATCCACCCAACACCACACCTTGCGCCGGATCGCCGCCGATGAGCAAGACCAGCACTTCATCGCCCACATCCGGCAGGATGATGAGACCTTTGTTCGCGCCCGCGCCTAAACTGAGGACGTGCATCCACTCGGTTTCGATGTCCTGATACGCGCTCAGCGACGCCCGCACACGCCCTAACTCGCCGTCGATACCGGTCACAACGCCGATGGTCGCGTCCGCGCTGGTGCTGCGTTCGCGGCGCGGCGGCGGCAGCGTAGAAAGTTCGGTTGTGTACGAGGATCGGGCGTTGATCGTGTGGATCGCGCTCGTGATCACGTACCGACCGCTGAAATCGTCATCCACACCCTGCACATCGACCTTTGCGCCCGGTCTCAGCAGTGGATCGCCTTCCGCCACGCCCCAGAACGTCACTTCGCGGGCGATCTGGCGGTCGAGTTCCGCCTGTGCCAGCGCATCGGCGTGCGCGGAATCCTGCGCCTGTTCGCCCACAAGCAATCGTTCGCCCGATCCGTTGACTGTGTACGGCGACGCATCGACGCGCACGGCGCGTCCACTTCGCGCCGCGCTGCTCCCGCCGCTGTGCGTTTCCACACGCAGCGCATTCCAGCCAATGGCAGTGGTGGATCGCAGCGCCGGTTCGGCGTTCCATTCCAGCCGTGCTTCCAACAGGGTCGCGCCCAGTACCAGCGGGGCGACTTCATCCAGCCCTTCGAGCGTGAGCAGATGCAGCATCGCATCGCGCACGGTGAAATACATCCCGCCGCGATCCGCCAGTTCCGCCAGCAGGTCGAAATCCGACTGGCGGTGCTGGATCACGTAATCCCATACCGGGCTTGTCCCCTGTTCGTCTACGGACAGCCCCAGATCGCCCACCAGATCACGTGCTACATCGCTTACCGATGCGGCTTGATGCGTCCGCACCGTCTGCCGTTTTCGCAGCGCGTGCAGCGGATCATACGCCCGCACGCGGATTTCGCGCTGATTTCCGGCATGATACGTCCGTTCGACCGCTGTGATCTGCCCGGCGAACAGCGCCGGGTAGTGATCCTGCACGATCACGCGTAGCGCCGATCCCGACTGAAACGGGGTGAGCAGCATGGCGGCGGCGGGCGAATCGGTAAACGTCAGTTCGCACAGCGTCGGCAGCGACAGGCGCTGTTGTACGAGAACGTCGGTCAGAATACCCGTTGTGAGCGCAAACGGAGCGCCATCCACTTCCAGTCGCACTCGTGCCAGTGTCGTAATCGGGCTCATAATTGTTCTCGCAACGGCGACAAAAGCGGCAACCGCAAAATGCTGGAAAACGAGAGCCGCGCTGTTTGTTCGTCGCCGCTTGCTACGATGCTCAGGACGCGCTCGATAATGACGGGCGCGGGCGGAATGCTGATCAGCGTCCCCGGTATCAGGCGGTTGGGCGCGTCCAGATTGTTGAACGTCGCTAACAGCCGCCAGTACGACGCCCGTCCGTAGTAGCGGAAGGCGATGGTATCGAGGCGGTCGCCTTCGATGACACTGTGATAGCGCAGCCGTTCTTCGGACAACTCGGTTTCCAAATCCAATTCCTCAAGCGGTACTTCGACCGCCACCGCGTTAAGCTGATCCAGCGGTGGTGCGTTCAGTTCGCGCACGCGCAGCATTCGCATTTTCAGCCACGAACGGCGCGGCGATCCTTCCGCCGTGAAGTCGTCGAGGTGTTCGGATACTGACGCAATCACACCGGGAATATTCCAGCGCCGCCCCCAGATGAAGCGCACGAGCGGCGGCTGACGGTAGCCATCCCCGCCGACGGTATTTTCCGATAAATTCCAGAGCGGACCGGTCAGATCGCGCACATCTTCGCTCGTGACCGTCGATCCGCTCAACGCGACATCGAACAATAACTCCAATTCGAGTTCGGTACGCCCGCCGCCTGTGAGCAGCAGCGGATCATCCGACAGCCCCGCGCCCGTGAGCAGGCTTGAAACGGAATCGCGCACGCGCACACCCGCCGTCCGCCGTAGGACCAGCGTTTCCGGGTTGAGCAGACAGGTGAGCATCTCGTTCGTTTGCTCAACCAAAAAGGCTACTCGTTCCAAAAGTCCTCGACCCCTCGCTGCTCAGAATCGAGCTTTGCGCGATGCCGTCGCACGGTATCCGGCGCTTCGACCGGATCGGAGTATACGTCTGGCAGTGATGCCCATTTGCCCTCGACAGCGCGAATGGAGGCGGTATCGAGCGCTTGTGACGCCAAAATGGTTGTCATTCGCTGTTCGGTTTCCAGCGGGCGCGTCAGATACGGTTCCGGCGCTGAAGCATAATCTATCGCTGTTTCAACCTGATGGATGTCCGCGACGGGATTGCGCGCGGTCGTGAGCGGCTGCACGTCCGCCGCATGACCTGTATGCTCATGTACCCTGAATGGGACGAATGCCCGCCGCTGTGGGGTCGCTAACGGAATGGACGTTGGCGGGTTCGACTCGATGTGCGCGACTGTTTCGGCGTCGTTTGCTGTGGTGGGGACATGACGAACCGACCTATTACCCACTGTTTGACGCTCAACCATCATTGGGTCATGCTCACGCCTCGCCGTTTCTCTCCCCCTCTCCTCAGCCGACATTTTGAGAGGGGGACGGAGGGTGAGACTGGTCACTTCCTGAATGCGATACGCGGGTCGTTTTGGCGTCACGGTATGAGCGGGCGGCTGAATGTGCGTTTGTCGTGGGTCGGGCGTGGAGGGGTCGTAACCATTCTGCTGCGTGCGTAAAGCGGGGAGCGGCGCTTTCAGGATCGAGCGCACGTAGCGCGGATCGACACGATCCAGCAGATAGGGCGCTTTGTCCGCGACCATGCGTATCCAATCGGCGGGCGGACGCGGGGTGGCGTGTTCCAGCCAATGCGCGGGTGCATCGAACTCGCGCTGTCGAGCATCCGGCGCGAAATCACGTTCACGAGTCGATGGCTCACTCGCCATCTGTCCGTGCAACCGTGCGCGGGCGTGGGAAAGCAACCCTTCCAGCACACGCACGATCCATCCCCAAACTGCCTGTGTCACGCTTACACGCATGCGTTAGCCTCGCGTCAGACGCTCATAAACAAGGGTGACACTTTCGATAGCCACATCCGGGCTGAGCGCATCGAGCTGTGCGCCATGCCATGCCGCCACCCACGCCTGGTCGAGATTCCACTTGGGCGCGTCGGGCGCGTCGTTGCCCTGGCTGTTGGTCATGGCGATGGAGACGTTGCGGCGTTCGACGCGCCCTTCCACGCCGAGCATCATCCAGTTGAATACATCCCGCGACGACGTTAAGCCGTAATGCAGCGTGATTGGGGAGTAGCGTACCTGACCGGGGATGGCGCGGATCACCTGACGATTGCCCGCTTCCCGGTAGTTGATCACGTCGATGTTGACGCCTATGCCACTGCACGCGGTAAAGTACGCCTGGGTTTGTTCCCCGATGACAAGCCGCCAGTTATAGGCGTGATACGGGTCGAGTGGGCGTCCAGTTTCAGGCATTTTCGCCTCCTTCTTCACTACCGCCAGCGTACTGGCTGATGCGGAACACGACAAATTCAGCGGGTTTGACGGGTGCCATGCCGATCGCAGTGGTGACGATGCCCGCGTCGATATTTTCCTGTGGGTTAGTCTCATCGTCGCACTTGACGAAAAACGCCTGCGCCGGGGTCGCGCCTTGCAGCGCTCCATCGCGCCACAGGCGCATCAGGAAGGCGGTCACATCGCGGCGGATCAAGTCCCACAGCGGACGGTCGTTCGGCTCAAAGATCACCCAGCGCATACTTTCCGCGATGGACTCTTCGACCATACTGAACAGGCGGCGCACGTTCAGGTAGCGATACTCGCTGGATGCGGGCGCGACCGTGCGTGCGCCCATCACGCGCACCCCCTCGCTGGAGTAAAAGCGGATCGCGTTGATGCCCGCGCTGTTGAGAATCCCGTGTTCTTCGCGGCTGAGGCGGGTTTCGACACGCAGCGCCCCCCGAATGATCTCGTTGGCGGGCGCTTTATGTACACCGCGAGTCGCATCGGTACGCGCCCAAATGCCCGCGATGTGACCGGACGGCGGGGTGAACACCTTCAATTTCGAGAGACTATCCACCACTTCGATCCACGGATAGTACACCGCACCGAAGCCACCATCGGAAGTACGCGGACGTGCGCCCGAATCCGCGTCCGTGTCGTCCCCGGTATCGACACGGGTGAGCGTGTTCACATCTGGGATGTTCTCCGGCACGTCGATGATCGCTACCCGATCCTTCAACAGTTCGCAGTGGGTGAGCAGCTCATCGGCGGCGGCGGCGCCGGTGATTCCCGGTGCAGCGACAATCGCGATCTCGTCGATGCGCCCCAGCACATCTAACCCGGCGGGCAGGTCCGTTGATTCATCCCCGATGTTGCACACGTAGCACATCGATCCGCCGTTGTCGAAGAAGCCAATGACCGCCCGTGTGAACGCATTGCCGCCGTCGATACCATCCGCATACGTCTCAAGGAATTGGGTGCGATTGGTGATCGGGACTGCCTCGTTCAGGCGTGCGCGAGTCGGCGCTTTGCCGACGAACCCGGCGATGCTGGTGCCGACCGCCTGAATCGGTCGCGCCCCCAATGCCACTTCTTCAATGTAGAGATCAGGCGCTTGATAATTGCCGATGGGCATACCTTACTCCTTCTATTCATCCAGATCGATGCGAATAATGACAGGATCGGCGGCAGTGGATAGGCGCGACTCGATCTCGCGCTCGAAAACCCGTCCTTTGGCGCGGATGCTCACACGCTGACGCGGCTGCACCGGAACGGTTTCAAACTCAAATGCGCCAGCGCGGTCTGTGCGCTGCGTACGCCCCAACGCGGGTAGTTCGATCACCGCGCCATGAAGGGGGATGTCGTCCGGTCCCAGAATCACACCGCGTAGCGTGGTCAACGATGCACTTTGCAAATTCAATGGCTTGCGAACGAGTTGAACATCGCGTTCCGGGCGTTCACGGCGCAGCGGTACCTTCAGCACAAAAGCGGGCTGTGGAAGCTGCTGGAATGACGCCCACGCCGCCAGCGGAAGCAGTTCGAGATCGACCTCGTACGCCGGTTCCTCGAGCGCGGCGAACATCAGCGTGCCGAGCAATTTGTGTGCTTCCAGTGGATCATCGTGGTGGACGGTGACGAGGTAATGCAGCCGGATCGTGGTCGGCGCGGGTTGATTACGGAGGCTTTCATTGGCAGTCATCACGCGCACGACCTGCATCAGGTACAGGCTAACTATACCCGACTTTATACCGGGCGCGAATAAGGTGATCTGATGGGCTTGAACAGGAGCGACATTGCTAACCCATGTCTGAAGTTCACGATCTATCTGATCGAACATAGCCCGCCTGATGTGATTCTGCGCCGATTTCTGAACTTTGTACAACTTTAGTTTAGAGCCAAATGAGAGTCATTGTCAACTAATGGATTTTGGATATCAACCATTCACAGCTTGTTGTTTTTGTGTTTTTATGTAATGATAAAGTGATATTAAGCACTCTTCATTTCATGCTTCCGTTTATCGCCGAAGCCATCCGCAGGAGATTCTTGTGCATGAAGGATATATCCCACCGAGAGTTTTCCGTCTTGAAGCTGAAGAACTAAACGACATCGTTGACCGTCTTCATGAACGGTTTCAAGAAGTAACAGGCTGCAAGATTGTTAAATTACGAACACCACTCACTGATGGATTATCTGGTGCAATTATTCATCGAGTTGAAATTCACGGCACTGACTATGATGGATACGGGTACGCGAAGGTCGACCATACCCGACGATCACAGCGTGAATTTACCAATCATAGTGCAGTCAAGCAGCAACCCATTGGTGAGTATATGCCGGATTTGTTGAACGGCAAAATGATTCTGGAGGAGAAATCAGCCGAATATCGTTACGAGGATGGTGACTTTAAGTCATATTCGGTCAATGTGTATAAACAAGCCCAAGACAACCCTGATGCTGAGCTGTTGGCGAATTTGATTGGCGATGTATCCATCCCGTTGGGTGAGCCTGTTGGTCATATTACGCGATTTGTCGTACAGGTGATTGGCGCGTGGCACCCAGAATTTGGAAAGCACTGGAAAACGCTGCAAGTACCTGTACTTAAAGATGATCCCCATAATCGCGAATCACTATTCAGCCGAATGTTGAATTTAGGTGGGGATGACCGTATCAGTGATCTTGCCGAACGCGCCAGTACCTATTTCGGACTGGAGGCTAACCACGACTATATGTGTTTTCAAAGTAGCCCCATGTTGCCCAACCCCTTTGCGTTTATCTTCAAGCCAGAACTTTGGGACGGTAAAGCTGACTTAGGGGTACCTCTTGGACCAATCCACGGGGATTGCAATGCCAAGAATATTATGTGCATTCGTCCTGCTTCTGAGACGACACCTTCTTTAATCGACTTCGCGCAATACGATGATGAAAACTCGGCATTTTTCGATGTCGCTTATTTAGAAGTGGATTTACTTCTGCGCCGCCATCCTGAGTTAGGAAGCAATTGGAGGACATGGCTCACCTTTATGGAAACATTAAGCAAAGATGTAAAAACTAACGATGAACCAAATAGCCCTAACGAATTAATGTTGTTCAGAACCGTAATGCCACTCCGAACGTTTGTGCAAGCACAGTTAGAGAGCGTTCAACGTAATCCGAAGACGAGGAGCAAAGTCCGCGATTTTAAAGTTGCATGGTGGTTAAGCTGTGTGGCAGCAGGATTGTTATTTGCACGGCGGCTCAATACGCGTCCAGAGCAGCGCATGGCAGCCTTGTTATATGCGGGGTACTGCATGAAGAGCGCATTGAAAGCCAGAGGGGTCGCTTTGCCAGATGAACGCTCGGTCGACTTATTCCGTTTGTCATTGGATGTTTCGGACAAAAAGGTAGGGCAGCCTAGTTCACCATTATATGCTATAAATCCCAGTGCTACATCTACAGCGCCCCCGAAACCAGTAGCACCTTCTCTTGTTCAGATATCCGACACCTTGCAAGCCGTTGAGAGACAACCTGCTAATGCCCTTGATTTGTTGCAAAACATCCTCCCACAGTCGAAGTGGTGCCTTGTCCCCCAAAAAGAGAATGTCACGATTGGTGATGATAGTTTACCCGATTCACCTTTGAAGCAGACATCCATCGGACAGCCTTATAGGATGCTGGAAACGCTGGTAACTCAATCCTACTATCAACGCTTTTTACAAGCAGAGGTCAATTTTCCTGTGCCACTCGGCCAGCAAAAACCATATCAATGGGATTCCGAACGCCGTCTTTACCCCGATGGGAAAGCTGATCACCCAGTGGTAGGGGTAAACTTGAAAGATGCGTGGTTGTTTTGTAATTGGCTACAAACTCAGTGCCAGTCAATTGATCCACTGATACGGGTGGAACTTCCATCCGAGGTAGAATGGGAATATGCGGCACGCGGCGACAATTCGTCCCGTTATCCATGGGGTAACAATGCCCCAAAACACAATATTTGTAACTATGGGGGCTATTACAACGGCACAACACCCGTATACGAATTTGTGAACTCAATTAGTCAATTTGGCTGTTTGGATATGTGCGGCAATGTGTGGGAATGGACGAGATCTCTGTACCGCCCGAACTCTGATAAGGCGACTGATGTATTAGATCTGCAAAAGCTAGGGTTGTTTGACCGCACAGTGGTGCGTGGCGGTAGCTGGGACAACATTTCTGATGAACGCACCCTTTACAGTGCCTATCGTCACCGCGAATTTCCGCATGTACGCAGCGACATGATCGGGTTCCGCGTGACAGTGCGCCGAGCGAATTAAGCCAGCTCACTCGAGACGATGGGATGCCCTGCAACGTTCCGTGGGTAGTTAGTAGTTAACCTTCAAAATACTGAGAGTATTGATTTGACAACCTAGATGACTGCGGCTATTAATTTTCAGATCATTTTCGCCGCTCTGTTTAACCCTTAAAGAGTTTTTATGAGGGAAGCTCAGAATATCGATAAACGGCGATTTGCAAATTTGACGACCACTCATCAATTCATCTCAATTCTTCCGTTATTGTGAAGGTTAACTAGTAGTTAAACTTCACAATAATTTCTCTGAGGGGAAGTGAAACTTTCGTTTTCTCTCAGAAATTTTATTCTGTAGGTTATCTAGTGATCATACTTGCGAATACTATCGCCTGATGCTTTTGCATGATTGATTACGAAAGCACGGGAAATCGCCTGATGTTTAGTGTTGCCATCAACAAACTAACCAGAAATTCTTCTCTAACCGACAGACTCTTCGTTGAATCTGAACCGAAGATGGGGGTATTGCCATACAGTTCTGTCCTTTTGGCAATATGACGTAGTTTATATAATAATCAATAGGCATTGGGTAACTACACAGGGGGTAAGAAAACCGGAGTGAAAGGGGTACCAGAGAAGGCATCGACGAGGGCAGAAAACATGGACAAGCCGTGCTTGCGGGCAGTCGAAAGATAGCTGCGGACAGCACAGAAAAGCTGCACACCGTCGAAGGTGCGAAAACAGCCAGACACCTTCTGCTTGACTTTCATCATGCGCAGATCGC
>Ga0163154_10006115_pt1 | contig 14872 bp, 14 predicted proteins | sample OliLakLV19MP9P1_FD_148649 | JGI IMG/M metagenome (GOLD analysis project Ga0163154, IMG submission 148649) | Freshwater microbial mat bacterial communities from Lake Vanda, McMurdo Dry Valleys, Antarctica - Oligotrophic Lake LV.19.MP9.P1 | ecosystem: Environmental > Aquatic > Freshwater > Lake >... | reverse complement strand
CGTCGGAATCACGGGTCGCTACGCCGGCGAGGCCGCGTCGGACCTGACGTTCCGACCGCGATCGGCCGGCGACGTCGGTGCGACCGCGAACCTGCTCGTCGACGTGTTCGATCAGAGCGGCGACCGCGTCGGCACGCTCGATGTCGGAGCGGGCTACGTTCCGGGCACCGAGCTCGATCTGGGAAACGGCTTGAAAGCGAGCTTCGGACTCGGCGCGATCACGAACAACGACTCGTTCGAGCTGCACGCGGTGGCCGACGGTGACACGGCGAACGTCCTCGCCGCGCTGGGCATGAACTCGCTGTTCGAAGGCAGTAGCGCGAACGACATCGCGGTGTCGGCGCGCATCCTCGACGACCCCCGCTTCTTCGCGGCCAGCGCGACCGGCGCCGACGGCGATGGTGGGGCGTTGAGCGCGATGCTTCTCGTGTCGGAAGGTTCGTTCGATGGACTGGCCGGCTCCTCACCCGTGCAGTTCATCGGGTCCGTCGCAGCCGACATCGGCTTCGAGCGCTCGTCGGCCGAGCTCGCGATGGACACCGAACGCGCCCTGCACGACGGACTCGTCGCTCAACGCGATGCGCGCTCGGGCGTCAACGTCGACGAAGAACTCGTGAACATGCTGCGTTTCCAGCAGGCCTATCAAGCCTCGGCCCAATACATCCAAGTCGTGAACTCACTCAACGACGAGATCCTCCGACTCCTCTAGCCGCCATGCCTCTGAGACCCACGCACGCTGCACTCTTCGGGATCGTTCAAGCGACCCTCGAACGCCGCCTCTCGGAGGTGGTGCGCGCTCAAGAACAAGCTTCGTCGGGCAAGCGCATCCAGCGCCCATCGGATGATCCGGTCGGCGCGTCCCTCGCGATCGATCTACGCGGCGAGCAGGCGCTCGTCGCGCGTTGGCGCGAGACAGCCGCTACCTCGCGGCCCTATCTCGACAGTGCGAACTCGGCCCTCGACTCGGCACAGGAACTGATCGGGCAGATCCGTGCACTTGCGGTCCAAGGACTGTCCGCGACGATGAACAGCAGCGATCGTGACGGGCTCGCGAATCAGATCGAGTCGCTCAAGGCCAGCCTGCTCGACGTCGCCAACACCAGCTTCGACGGGAAGTACCTGTTCGGCGGCACGGCCAGCAACGCGAAGCCCTTCACGCCGGGTGCGGACGGCAAAGTCTCGTACCGCGGCAACGACGAGCTGCACAGCGTTATCCTCGGTCTCGGCGTCGAAGTCCCGATCAACGTGCCCGGATCCGATCTCTTCCAAGCCCGTGATCCGCGCGGCCTCTCGATCTCGGGGCTCAGCGGCGTCGGCGTCGGCAACGCACCGAGTCAAGGTGAGGAATGGGTGAACATCGACGTTCGTCACGATGCGACGAGCGGCACGCCGGGATCCGGCATGGTGCTCGTGAACGGCGGCTCGACCGATTCGTTCCTCGGCTCACGCGATCTCGTGGTCGATGCGACCGCCGGCACCGTGCGTTTCGGCAACGGACCGTTGGTGCATCTTCCGGACGTGACCGATCCCAATGCCGCGGACGTGTTGGTGCGCGACGAGAACGGCGCCGTGATCCACATCGACGCGCGCGGCTTCGACGGAACGAGCTCGACTGCCACCATGACGGGAACTGGCTCGATTCGCGCTGGATCCGGCGATTTCGTCGCGATCGATCCGTCCGCGACCGCGTTCGAGCTCGTGGACCCGACGACCGATTCGATCCTGCGCGTCGACACCACCGCCGTCGTACGCGCGACTCGCGACGTCGCGCAGTTCGAAGGGACATCCGACGTCTTCTCGGCCATCGACGGCATCGTCGAAGACCTGCGCAACGACGGGAACTTGTCTCTCGACGAGACGCAAGCACGGATGGACGCGCGGCTCTCGGAGCTGATCCGCAACCACGACGCGATCCTCACGGGGATCGGGCGCGCGGGCGCATCGACGCAGCGTCTCGCGTCGACCGACGAGCGTCTGTCGAACCAACAACTCACCGTCGCCGGTCGTCTGTCGCAGGTCGAGGACATCGACATCGCCGAGGCGATCCTCGCGTTCACACGGGCGCAGCAATCGCTCGAGCTGGCGCAATCGACCGGTGCGCGCCTGCTACAAACATCGTTGCTCGACTACCTGAGGTGATGCCATGAACGACCTCCGACCCATCCAACCTCTGAGCGCCGTCCAGGGCTCCGTCACCGACCTCACACAGGTCGCGAACCAGCGACCGACCGAACCGTCGATCGAGTTCCGCGCGCTGCTCGAGCGGTTGCGCGAGCAAGCCGCGTCGCTGCAACGGGCGACGGAGAAGCCGTTGAACGCGGGCGAACTGTCGGGCGCCGTGCAGGAAGCCGGCGCGTCGCTGCACGGTGCCTTGTCGATCGCGGAGGGCCTGATGGAGGCCTACCGCGCGGGCCGGATGCCGCAAGCGGACAGTGCGGCGGGCGCCGCCACCAACTCCTGATCCGCACGACGTTCGTGGTCGGGAAGGACGGAATCTCCAGATACCGGTGAGGAATCGCCGGCCCGTGTTGAGATCACCTCGATGTCCGATCGCCGGCTCGAGCACCTCTTCGAACGGTTCCGCGTCCAGGGCGACGTGCACGCGCTCGGTCAGGTCTTCGATGCGACTGCGCCGGCTTTGCGACGCGTTGCACGGCATCTGACGCGTGATGTGGCCGAGGCGGAGGACTTGGTGCAGGCGACGTTCCTCGCTGCGATCGAGAAGCGTGCGACGTTCGATGTCGCGCGCAAAGTGAGCCCGTGGCTCACGGGAATCCTGCTGAAACTGGCCAGCGTCGTGCGTCGAGCTCGCAGGCGCGCGATCGAACCGGATCGCTTGGCGGAGCGGTCGGTCGAGGATCCGCTCGATGCTGCGGCGGCGCGCGAACTGTCAGAGGCCCTCACCGTCGCTCTCACGCGCCTCAGCGCATCGGATCGCGACGTGCTGATCCCCCTCCTGCTCGACGGTCGCCGCGCGGTCGAGATCGCGCGCGAACTCGGTCGCAGGCCCGACACGGTGAACATGCGCATTCACCGCGGACTCGCGCGATTGCGTCAGCTCTTGCCGGCGAGCTTCGCGGTGGCCGCCCTGGCGCGCTTCGGCGGAGCCCGTGGTTTGTCCGTCGTGCGATCTGAAGTGTTGAGAAGCGCGCGGCTGGAAGTCGCGTTGTGCGGAGTCGGATCGGCCGGTGTGGCAGCGGTGGGGATCGCGATGTCCATGAAAAAGCTCGCTGTCGTGCTCGCGCTGGTCGTGTCGCTCGGCGTCGGCGGATATGTCGTCGCGACGATTGCAGGAGACTTCGACACAGCGCGCGCCGCGCAGTTCGACATCGTGAAGCTCGAACCGGACATACTCGGCGCGTCGCAAGCGCCGGCGGACGAGAACGCACGGGCGCCAGCGGTGAGCGGAGCCAGGGAAGCCCAGACAGGGCCGCTGAGCGAGACCCAACTCATCATCGACATCGTGCGCGAGAGGGACGGCGCTGCAGCGGACGTGCTCGTCGCTCTGGTCGACGGCGAAGGGAAGGTGAAAGCTGCGCGGACCGACGAGGCTGGTCGCTGCGAGTTCGCGCCGGGCACGGGCTCGGGTCACGTCTATGTGCGTGACGAGGCCGCGTTTCCGCGTCACTTCGTCGTCGAACTCGCCCCGGGCCGGCGCACGATCGAGCTGCCGCGCGGGAGCGAACTCTCGGGACGCCTCGGGATGAGCGGCGGCGAACCGATGCCGCGCATCGAACTGCTGCTCACGACGGACTGCGCTCCGGAAGGTCTGACCGCAGCGAGCAAGGACGTGTTCCGCGCCCTCGACATGCTTCAGTACGACGAGCCACTGCTTGTAGCGCGCACGGCGCTGAGTCGCGACGGTGCGTTCCGCTTCCGTGTGCCCGACGCGAGTTGGAGCGGTGCGCTGCAGCTGCCGCCGGAGCTCGTGTTCGTCGCCGGCGCGCAGCCCACGCGGTCGAGCGAGAGGATCGTCGAGCAAGCGGCTGCGAACTTCGAGGCGGACATCGCCTACCGGCCGCGTGTCATCGGTCGCCTCGTCGATGCCGCTACGCACGATCCAGTTTCGAACGCAGTTCTAGAGTGCTCCCTCATCTGGTCCGACGGCAACGGGATGGGCACGAGCGGGCGGACTTCCTCGGACGGGCGTTTCATCATCGCCCTCGACGACTATCGCACGGACGCAATCGAGCTTCGGATCGACGGCGTACGCGCTCCAGGCGGAAGACTCGCTCGAGTTCCGAACTCGCCGAAGTGGAAAGGGGCGTGCGAGCCGTTCGACGCCGGCGACATCGAGTGCGTCTTCCAAGCAGCGCGGCCGATCGTCTTCCGCGCGGTCGATTCCAATGGTGCGCCGCTGAGGGGAGCGCGCGCGCGGATCCGCGAGGTCGAGGTCGTCACGGCGGATGATCGCGGCGTGGGCACGTTCGGCGCGGTTCCGTTCGAATCGCGCGAGATGCGTGTCGTCGCGGTCGGGCACCGGATCGCGGCAGTTCAACTGTCCGAGGACACGGTCTCGCCGCTCGACGTCGTGCTCGCGAGAACGAACCGGCTGACGATCGCTCTGCCCTCGGAGGCCGCGGGGCGCAAGGACCTGTACGTCGAACTCGCCAGCCGACAACTGCTCTTCGGCGGGACTTCACGCATGTACGACTGGGCCCTGCGCGGGGAGATGGTCGGGCAATGCTTCAGCGCCGACGGAGATGGAGGCACGAGGGAAGGATCGGTCCGGCTCGGATTCAGCGCGGAGGGTCGCATCGAGGTCGAGGACATCGCGACCGGCATTCCGTTCCGCGTGCGCTTGGCGGGTTGGGAGTCCCGTGGCGCGCCGGTAGCCGCACTGGCGGAGGTAGCGATCGATGCTCTCGGAGCAGAAGAACATCGTCGCGTGGATCTCGTTCTCGACCCAAGCGTGGCAGGCTCGATGCGCGTCCTGCGCGGTCGCGCTCTCGACGAATCCGGAAGACCGATCCACCAGGCCGGCATCGAGGCCCAGATCGGGCAGTGGTTCGTCGGAACGCGCACCGAAATGGACGGAACGTTTCGCTACGACCTGTCTAACTGGGACACGGTGGACGTGGATGTCACCAAGCGCGGATACATCCCATTCCGCTCGAAAGCGTGGGATTTGACGTCGGATCGTTCCCTCGAGGCAACCCTGCGACGCGGACGCGATGTACGTGTCGAGCTCGTCGACGCGCTAGGTCGCGCGATACCGGGCGCTCATGTGGATGCCGACATCGAGGGCTTTGGACGGCCGTGGAAGATCCTGGACAGCGCGCCCGGCGTTCACGTCCTCTGCGACGTGCCTCCGGGGCGCGCGGACCTCACGATTCGTATCGCGGAGCGAGACTACTCGCGTACGTACGACGGCGTCGGCGACGTCGTGCGCCTCGTGCTGCCCGGTCACGGTCGACTGGAACTCCAATGGATGATCGACGAGGTCGCCGTCTCGGGTCGTTCGTTCCAGATTGCGCTACGACCGCTCGATCCAGACGTCGAGGCGCAGTTCGAGTGGACACCCCATGTGCAGCGGGCCGAGGGGCACGTGTTCGAGGCGCTCCTGCCCGGCGAGTACACGGTCAGTATCGAGGCCGGATCGGCGCATTCGAGCAACGGAGACACCGTGTTCACTCCATTGCGCGGACCGCTGAAGGTCACCATCGTCGCGGGTGCGACCGAGCGTGTCACCCTGTAGCGACGATCCTCGAGTGGAGCCCCGACGCGCCTACTGCATCAACAACTGCCCGCGATAGATCCGTCGCACGTGCCCCGCGACGCCGATCGGCACGTTGCCGACGAACTTCGGGTCGAGACCCGTGACGTTCACGAAGAGGTACTCGCCGTTCTCGCCCTCGAGTTTCAGATCGCGCTCGTCACCGGTGAACGCGACCGGCGGACCTTGATCGAGACGAATCGTCTTCGTCGGTGCGGACACTTCGAGGTGATGATCGTGGAGCATGCCGCGCATCGTCGAGTCCATGATCGACTCGCCGACGCGCAGGCCGGACTTGCCGTCGGCGTGTTGCGGACCTACCGAATCGCCAATGCACACTGGGAAGAGCAGAGGTTCCACCTTCGCGCGGATCTCCATCAGGAACGCTTCCATCTGGACAGGATCCTCGACGTGTTCGCGAGTCTTGCGACTCGCCATGCGCACGAGCAGGTCCTTCAGCATCGCCGTGTAGAGCGGGTCCTCGACGCCGGGCGTGGTGCCGCCCGCTGCGGCGTTACCGAGCCGCGCGGCCACGAAGCTCTCGTCGTAGGCGAAGTACTCGGCGTTCAGTCCGAGGACGAGGTAGCGCTTGCCGTTCTCACCGGCGAGGTTCACTTGCACGTCTTCCTTCGACAGCTTCGCGACGAAGGGGCCCTCGAGCTGCGGCTTGGGATCGGGCTTCTTCGGCACGACGGTGAACGCGGCGCCCGCGCCGGCGACGCACGCGATCGCGGCTCCGATGATCCAGAGCTTCGCCTTGCTCGGCGTCGCTTCCGCGGCTTGATCGCCTTTCGGTTTCGACGCGTCCGGCGTCTTCTGCTTGGTATCGGTCTTGGTGGCCATGGGCGAACTCTTCTGGTCAAGGACCGGTGGGGGGATCGATCGGATGAACGAGGCGGAAGTCGACGGTGCGCGACGTCTCGGCGAGTTCCTTGGGGTCGTTGGCGCGAACACCGCCGCGCGCTTCGACGCGCACGAGGATGAAACGGTGTTCGTCGGCGACGTACTTGCGCACTGCTCTGGCGCGAGCAGCGCCGAGTCGGGCGTCGCTGCCGGACCAGCCTTCGAGCACGAGGATCTGCTTGCTGCCGGGCCGCAGGATCTTCGCCATGCGATCGAGGTAGTCGCGCGTCGCCTCGGTCAGCTCGCTCGATCCGGGCTCGAACGTCGCCATCGCAGGCTGCATCAACTCGCTGTAGTCGCGTAGAGAATCCTGCACCATCTTCTCGAGCTCGGGCGCACTCTTCGTCTCGGGCTGACCCGCGAGGTAGTCCTCGAGCTCGAGCGGCACGAGGCCGAATCGCTGGCGGAACTCGTTCACTTTGATCAACCGCGCTTCACCGTCCATCGCGCCGCCGACGCCGCTGCCTTCGAGGACGTTGACGAACTCACCCAAGCCGGCGGCGACGAGGCCGGACTCCGGCTTCGGCGCCATCGTCACGAGGATGATGAAGAAGCAGAGGAACAGGGTCATCATGTCCCCGAACGAGATCAGCCACGGCGGAACGCCAGGGCCCGACGGTTCGTCGTGGTCCGACATGATCAGCTCCGCGGACCCAGCGGTTCGCGCGTCGGGGCCAGGGACACGATCTTGATCTCGACGCGGCGATTGCTCGCGATGCCGATCGGAGTCGTCTCCAGCGCGCGCGGACGCGCCGTGCCGTGGCTCGCGATCTGGACACGTGAACGCGGAAGCGGTGAGGATGCGAACAACAAGTCCGCCGCTGCCGCGGCGCGGTCGAGGCCCAACGCCTCGGCGTCCGTGTACTTGCCGTTCGGCTGGAAGTCGCCCTCGACGAAGCCTTCCACGATCACGAGGCGCGACCAGCGCGCGAGGATCGGCGACAGCTCGGCCAAGTTGGCCGCGAGCGCCTCGGTCGGTACCGCGGATCCAGCTTCGAACGAAGAATCGAGGTCGAATGCGATCGAGAAGCCATCGGAGCTGGGCTTGATCGTCCCGGATTCGTCTGTGCCGCGACGCTCGAGGAACTTGCGCAGATCCTCGGCCAATTCCTGTACTTCGTCGCGGTCGAGCTTCTCGCCCATCGGCAACGTGGGAGGGCCGTCGAATGGTCCGCCACCGCCTTCGAGGATTCCGATGCCGATCTGCTCCAAGTCACCCGACGATTTGGAGGAGAACGTCATCATCATCAAGAAGAAGGTGACGAGCAGCGAGATCATGTCGCAGTAGCTGACGAGCCAGCTCTCGCCGTGCGCATGCTCCTCGGGCTTCTTCTTGCGTGCCATCGGGGCGTCATGCCGCGGCGCGTTCGCCCGGCGCGAGGAAGCTCGACAGCTTTTCCTTGAGAGGTTGCGGCTTCTCGCCGGCTTGGATCGCCGTGAGGCCTTCGATGATCAGCTCGCGCAGGCGGTGCTCTTCCTTGGCGCGGACGTCGAGCTTTCCGGCCATCGGCAGGAACATCATGTTCGCCGCGAACGCGCCGTAGAACGTGCCGACGAGCGCGCCGGCCATCCCGGCGCCGATCTTCGACGGGTCGGACAGGTTCGAGAGCATCTGCACGAGAGCGATCAGCGTCTCGACCATGCCGAACGCCGGAGCGAACGCGCCGAGCTGCTCCAACATGCGCTTCCCGTTCGTGTGGCGTTGCTTCTCGACGTCCATCTCGATCTCGAGGATGTCGCGCACGCGCTCGGGCGGCATGCCGTCGATGACGAGCTGCAGACCCTTCTTGAAGAACGGGTCGTGAACTTCCGCTACCTTCGATTCCAGGCCGAGAATGCCGTCTTTCCGCGCGATGAGCGCGTACTCCATGATCTTCTCGATCTGGTCCTTCTGAGGCGGCTCCTTGTGGAAGAAGACCTTCAGGATGACCTTGAAGAGACCCTTCACGTCCGACATCGGGAAGTGAATCAAGATCGCGGCGAAGCTGCCGCCGAACACGACTGCCGCGGCCGGACCGTGGACGAACAGCGCCAGTCCGGCTATGCCGCTGTGCGCCATCGACCAGACGACGAGGAAGAAGCCGAGGCCGTAGCCGAGGAATGTTGCGCGGTCCATCGAGGAGGGGAGCGGGACGAAGAGATATCGACTGCCGCGAACGGGGATCTGAAAGCGATCCAGGACCGACGTCGTGGCGGAGGGGCGAAGAGGCGCACCTTGGGTTTCGTCCGACCGCGGTGGTCACCCGAAGTTCATCGCGCGACCGATTGCCTGAAAACTCGGCATCCCGGTTGCGTCAGTCAGCTCATGGACACGACCAACCCTCTCGCGACCGACATCGACGTGCCTTCGACCCAGGGCTCTCTTTCCGAATTGAAGAAATTATTGCAGGAGTTCGAGACGGCGCTGCTCGTGACGAGCACCGACGAAGATCAACTGCGCGGCCGTCCCATGGCCATCCAGAAGCCGGCCTCCGAATTGGACTGCGACTTATGGTTCGTGACCTCGATCGACTCCGCCAAGATGGGCGAGATCGAGCGAAAGCCGCACGTGTGCGTGATGTGCCTGCGGGGCAAGCACGGTAGTGCCTACATATCGATCTCGGCTCGCGCACGCGTACGTCGAGATCGAGAGCTGGTTCGGAAGCTGTTCCAGCCCGACTGGAAGATCTGGTGGCCGGCAGGTCCCGACGATCCGAACATCGCGTTCATCGAGATGGACATCGAGCGAGCCGAATACTGGGAGCCGGAGGGCGGCGCGGTGCGCGTCCTCTACGAGATGGTCAAGTCTCTCGTGCGCGGGGAAGCGGCGGACGCGAATTTGCCCCCGCCGAAGAAGATCTGAACGATCAAGAAGCGCTCAGTGACGTGATGCGGATGCCGTATTTCTCGCCGACAACGACGACTTCGCCGCGCGCGTACGGCCGTCCGCCGACGAACAAGTCGACGGGTTCGTGGGCTGCCCGATCGAGGAGGACGAGCGAACCCGGCGCGAGAGCGAGGACTTCCGCGAGGGGCAAACGCACGCGACCGAGCTCGATGGAGATCGAAACCGGCACGTCGCGCAAACCTTCGACACCGAGCGGTTCACCGACCGGCTTGCCGGCTTCGAGTGCGTCGAGTCGACTCGTCCGCACGGCAACAGATCGAGTGGCCGCCTCGATCGCGCGCTCGAGCTGGGTGGTCTCCGGAACTTGTTGCGTCTCTTGGCTCATCGGATGGATGGGTTTCGAAGGATCTCTTGAATGCGAACGGCGAGTCGTCCGTCGCGCGTGCCGAATCGAGCGCGCGCGCGCGGCTGACCTTCGACCTCGATGGCGATCGCGTCGCCGGGGCCGCAGTCGAGCGTGATCACGTCGCCCGCTTCGAGCGCGAGGAGTTCGGTGAGCAGGATGTCCGTGCGCTCCAGAACCGCGCACACATCCACCGTGGTCGGCGCGATCTCGGTAGGGATGCTCGCCTTGCGCGGGTCCTTCGCGGGGGGCGCGAGGGGAGTGTTCTTGGGCGCGGGAACCTTGACGCCCGCGAGGAGGACGTGGATCACGAGCCGCGTCGGGCCGATCACGAGCGGGATCCGCAGCGCGATCCGGCGCCGATCGCCGTCGAACCCGACCTCGCGGGACAGGGCTGTGCGGTTCGCGAACGAGCGTGTTTCCTTGACCGCGATCTGAAGGCTCTGCGTCGCGCGCTCGAGCACGCGCACGAGCAGGCGATCGATCAAGGCCTTCTCGAAAGGTGTCAGAGCGCGAGCGGTCGGAGCGTCGTTCTCGTCGGACCCGAGCGCGACCTCGGCCAAGCCCACGGCCGACTGCGCGTCGAGCAGCACGACCGACGATCCGGCAGCGCCCTCGCAGAAAGCGCCGACGATGTCCGTGCCGTCCTCGCGGAGAACGGAGTCCAAGCTCGCCTCACCGGTCTCGATCGTTTCCATGACGATCTCGACGGGCACGACGAGACGGACGGCCTCGAGCACCGCGTTCGCAGCGCCATCGAGCGGGCGCTGAAGCGCTACGAGATCCGCCGCGGACAAGCGCTTGGGCTCGCGGAAATCGCGCGCGACGACCGGCGTCCGCGGCTCGTCCTCGCGGGCGAGCAGCGCGTCGATCTCGGGTTCGGAAACGTTGCGTGCCACGGGTCGGGACCTGATTTCCCAGGGTCCTCATCGTCGCGATCGCGCGCGGGCTTGACCCCGTCGCGCGAGGCGGCGCGAGGTCAGTCCTTGGCCCGCCGCCAAGCGTCCAGGAAGGGCTTGTACTTCGGCGTGGGCAGCGCGTTCAGGAGGAGTGCTACTCGCTCGGGTGCGAGCCCCTTCAACACCTGCGCCGCCTCGTCGGGTTCGAAACTCGCGAGCTTCGTGGCCATCTCCTCCGCGTCGCCATCCTCGAAGAGCCCGGCCATCGCGCGCCACGAAGCCGGATCGTCCTGCGCTGCCGCCTCGCTCGAGCCGGGCGTGGTCGCCGCGGTCGGCGTCGAGCCGAGAATCAGCCCGACACGCGCAGCGTCGATGTCGCGCATGCGCTCCTCGAGGGTCTTCTGCCAATCGTCGAGATCGCGCGCGCGCTTCTCGAGCAGACGTTCGGTCTCCTCGATCCGCGTGCGTCGCTCGGCGAGCTCCTTCTGGAGGCTCTGCAGTTCGCGCGAGTCGAACGGTGAAGGCAGCACGAATGCACCGAGCACTCCGGCGGTCATCGGGGGAACGATGGGGGCCTCCACCCGCGGAGCCGGCGCCGCCACGATCGGCGGGACGTGAGCGTCGGGGGCGGCGGGCGGCACCTCGTGCGCGAACCACGCGAACGGTGGGATTGCGCTCATGGGAACGCCCTTCGCGACCGCGACACCGACGTAGGTCAGTGCGAACAAGACTGCGCTGACGCCACCGACGGCGACGATGGATCCGACTTTGCTCATGACAAGTTCCTCGCTCGTGCTGCAGCCATTCGTTGCGCTTCCGCGCGACGAGAGGCGACTTCTTCGATGGCGCGTTCTTCATGCGTGTCACGTTCCGTGCGGAACCGTTGGCGTTCGCGCTCCTCGAGTCGTTCGAGGCCGAGCACGCCGGCACGCGCATCGCGCCACGTTGCATGTTCGACCTCGGCCGCGCTTCGAGCGGTCACGGCGCGCGCCTGCGCGGCCCGTTCGATCGCCTCGAGACGAGCGGTGGCCTCGATGGCCACCAGCACACGCTGCGGGTCCAACTGTTCAGCCGACTGATCGGCCGAGAGCGACGAATGCGCCGCGCGCACCGATTCCGTGCGAGCCGAGGCTTCCGACTCGCGGGTACGAGCTCCAAATTCGGCGTCGGCGAGGCGCACACGTTGGATCTCTTCGGTTGCACGGCGAACGCGCAAGACGCGATCCAACTTGAAGCGGAACCCGCTCACGCGCCGCCTCCGCGCACGACCATGCGCAGGAGCTCGCGCGTCTCCTCGAGAGATGTCGTTTCACGCGGAGTCTGCCGCAAGAAAGCCTCGATTGCGGGCAATCGAGCCAACGCCTCGTCCAAACGCTGGTTCGTGCCCGGCTTGTAAGCGCCGATCTCGACCAGGTCGCGACCTTCGCGATACGCGGCCAGCCACGAGCGCAAGCGCGTCGCGTCCTGCATGTGGTCGTCGTCGACGAGCTCGGGCATGAGTCGCGACAAGCCCTGCAACACGTCGACCGCCGGCCAGTGTCCGCGCCCGGCGAGATCGCGCGACAAGACGAGGTGGCCGTCGAGCAGGCCGCGCAAGGTGTCGGACACCGGATCGTTCGGATCGTCGCCGTCCAGCAGCACGGTCAAGAGAGCCGTGATACTGCCCACTTTGGCCGTGCCCATGCGCTCGAGGAGCTTCGGCACGGTCGCGAAGAAGCTCGGCGGATAACCGCGCACCGTCGGCGGCTCGCCGGCTGCGAGACCGATCTCGCGCGAGGCCGCGGCGAAACGCGTGATCGAATCGACGAGGAGGAGCACGTCGTGACCCTGGTCGCGGAAACTCTCGGCGATCGCCGTGGCCGTGAAAGGTGCCAGGAAACGCTCGATCGGCGGTCGATCCGACGTCGCTGCGACGAGGACGCAGCGATCGAGGCCGCGCGGCTCGAGGACGTCACGGACGTACGCACCGACCTCGCGGCCGCGTTCGCCGACGAGCGCCGCCACCAGCACCGTCGCGTTCGTTCCGCGTGCGACTTGGCCGAGCAACGTCGACTTGCCGACGCCCGAGCCCGCGAAGATCCCGACGCGCTGTCCACGTCCGATCGTGTTCAAGCCGTCGACGACGCGCACCCCCGTTTGCAACGGCTCGTGAATCGGCCGGCGCGTCAGCGGATCGGGACCCGGTCCACGAGCAGGGCGCTTCTCCTTCGCGCCGAGCGGACCCTTGCCGTCGATCGGATGGCCGAAGCCGTCGACCGCGCGACCGAGCATCACGTCTCCGACAGGGACGGCGAAAGGCCGACCGAGCGCGACGACTTCTTGTGCGGGGCCGACACCGGCGAGTTCGGCGTGCGGCATCAGCAACGTGCGCGCCCCGTCGAAGCCGACGACTTCGGCGTCCACCGAGGCGCCGTTCGTGCGACGGATCCGACAGGTCTCACCGACAGCGGCGGGGACGCCGTGAGCTTCGACCAAGACGCCGGAAACGCGCTCCACGCGACCACGGTAGGCCGGTGCGCACGACGCACGGACATGGCGCTCAGCGATATCGAAATCGAGCCTTTTCACAGCAGTTCCTCTTGGAAGCGTTCGGCCAGAGTCGCGAGGGCGGCGTCGACGTCGCGCACGAGCGTGCCGCGCTGCGTCGACACGTGGACGTCACCCGGCGAGACCTCGGGATCGCTCTCGAGGCGCGTCGCGGCGCGGAAGGGGACTCCCGCCAGGCGCTCGATGTCGACCGGGTTCAGGTGGACGACGCAGGCCGCGCGACCGGCACCCGATGCGGCGAGCGCTTCGCGGACGATGCGCTGGATGTCGTAGCGGCCGGCGTCGATCTCGGTGCGCACGATCTCGCGCGCGATGGCGAGCGCGAGGCGAGTCGTGTCCTCGATCACTGCGCGATCGGACGCCTCCCGCGCGAGGCGCATCGTTTCGACGGCGTCGTCGATGCGCTTCACCGCGCCCGAGACCATGCGCGCTTCGCCCTCGGCGAGGCCACGCGCGTGCGCGCGACCCTCTGCTTCCGAACGCGCGCGAAGTTCCGCGGGCTCGATGACTCGGATCGCCGTCGGCAGTGCGAGCAGCCGGACCGCGAGGCTGGAATCCGTGCGTTGTTCGACGTCGGGCGCCATGGTCAGCTCACCAAGCCTTCCGCAGTGGCCTGAGCGGACAGTTCGCCCGATTCGACCAACGGTCGGATGCCTTTCATCAGCTGCGCGCGAGCGGCGTCGACTTCGGCGCGGGGACGCGGTCCGAGCAACTCACGCTCGTCCGCGACCATGTCGCGCACTCGCTGCGAGAGGTTCGCCAAGACGTTCTCCTCCACTTCGGCCGGGCCGCCCTTCAGCGCCATCGCGAGCTTGTCGGTCTCTACCGTCGAGAGCACCTTCTGCATCGCGCGCCGATCGAGCTTCGCGAGATCGTTCCAGGTGAACATCATCTCGCGAATGCCCTCCGCGACGGGCTTGTCGGATTCCTCGAGGCCCGCGAGCACGCTCCGGCCGAGTTCCTTGTCGCCGCGGTTCAGGATGTCGGCGATCGAACGCAGACGGTCTTCGGTGCGAGGCTTCTTCGGATCGGCGGCGAGTCGCTCGACAGCGGCCGCGATGTTCTTGGCGACGAGGTCGATCGTCTCGCGACGCGGAGCGCCTTGTTTCGCGAGGCGTTGGACGATGCGCAGGGATTCGTCGGAATCGAAAGCGGCCATGACGCCGGCCGAGAGTTTGGGCGGAAGGTTGCCGATCACGAGGGCACGGACTGCGGACGATTCGGATTCGAGGGCCTTCGCGATGTGCGCGGGCGTCGCGTTCTCGAGGGCGACGAAAGGACGCTCGACCCGTCGGCGTTCCCGCATCTCGGCGAGCACTGCGGTGGCGCGCTCTCGGCCGATACCCATTTCGAGGAAGTGCGCCAGCTCGTCTTCATCGCGCGCACGCGGGTGTTCGACGTGGCCGTTCTCGAGCTCGCGCACGAGGTCGCGCCAGATCTGCTTGCGCACCTCGGCGTCGGGACCTTCCGACTCGATCGCCGTCATCGCGTCCGCGACGCGGGGGAGGACATCGGGTGCCAACGTCTTGAGCAGCGCCGCCGCCGACGCCGAATCGAGCGACAGGAGCAACGCGGCG
>Ga0163154_10006112_pt1 | contig 14882 bp, 13 predicted proteins | sample OliLakLV19MP9P1_FD_148649 | JGI IMG/M metagenome (GOLD analysis project Ga0163154, IMG submission 148649) | Freshwater microbial mat bacterial communities from Lake Vanda, McMurdo Dry Valleys, Antarctica - Oligotrophic Lake LV.19.MP9.P1 | ecosystem: Environmental > Aquatic > Freshwater > Lake >... | reverse complement strand
TACGTTTAACGGATCGTTTACGAATGCGAACACGGCTGATCGAATCTACACGCTGCAAAATTTGGCGGGGACGATAGCGTTCACTTCGGATATCACAGGAACGAATAGCGGAACGAATACGGGTGACAACGCAACAAACTCGCAGTACTCGGGTCTAGTGACTAACGCGACCCATACGGGCGACGCTACCGGAGCAACGACTCTAACGATAGCCGCTGGCGTAGTCACGCTCGCTAAACAGGCTGACATAGCTACTGCCAGATTTATTGGGAGAATAACCGCAGCGACTGGAGTGCCTGAAGCATTAACCGGGACGCAGGCGACTACCCTGATAGACACTGTCACTACCTCACTGAAGGGACTCGCCCCAGCTAGCGGCGGCGGTACTACGAATTTCTTGCGTGCGGATGGGACTTGGGCCGCTCCGGCTGGCGGCGGAGACATGGTCTTAGCATCGGCACAAACCGTAAGCGGTGCTAAGACGTTTGACGCTACTACGCTACTGATGCGTAACGTCGCTAATACGTTTAACGGATCGTTTACGAATGCGAACACGGCTGATCGAATCTACACGCTGCAAAATTTGGCGGGGACGATAGCGTTCACTTCGGATATCACAGGAACGAATAGCGGAACGAATACGGGTGACCAGACCATCACCTTAACGGGCGGAGTGACAGGATCGGGAACGGGTAGTTTTGCGGCTACCGTTGTAACGAATGCAAACTTAATTGGACATGTAACGAGCACTGGAAATGCCACGATTCTTGGTTCGTTCACCAAAGCTCAGCTTGATACCGCAGTAAATGATGGAAACGTATTATACGTCGGTGACGCACCAACGGCACATAATCAGGCGTGGAGTACGATTACAGGCACTCCAACAACATTATCGGGTTATGGAATTACTAATGGATTAGCACTTACTGGCGGAGCACTGACCGGGAATTTATCTTTTAACTCAACAACAATTGCCGGTTTGCAACTTAATAACCTAACTACTGCCCAAAGAGATGCTCTCGGCACCCCACTTGCCGGTTGGTCAGTTTGGAATACAACATCAAGCAGGTTCAATATTTACAACGGGTCTGCTTGGACAGCGGGTTTTGCTAGGATAGAAGGGGATACTTTTACCGGGCCTGTAATTTCTAATCAGTCATTAGACATTACGATTGAGACAATTACATACGCGGGCACAATGGCCGTTGACGCTGCCACGTCGAACAAAAAATACATAGTTCTTACGGGTAATTCAACCATTAGTAATCCAACGAACCCAGTCAATGGACGAATACTAATGTTCAGATTGCGTCAAGATGCTACCGGCTCACGAACTATAACATGGGACACCAAATACCGCTTTCGCGGTGACTTAATTTTAGCTAACGTGGTTTTGTCAACTACGGCAGCAATGATAGATCGGATTGCGTTTGAATACGACGTGACCGACGATAGATGGGACGCAGTATCATTTTTACGTGGGAGCACATAATGCCTTGGACAATTGATTTTATACAAGATACAAACGCAAAGGGAACTGGCACTGCAACGACTAATTTTGTCGGAGCAGATGCTGACCTTGGCATATCATTTTCGTCGTCGACTCGGCTCGACACAAACGATGGAGCGAGCATCGATGAGTTCCTAACCGCAGCCCTCGCTACTCTGAAAAAGCATCGAGAAGCAAAGACTGAGAAAAACACAGTCGTAGACAAACTCACAATAATCCTCAACGCAAAGACTGCTTAAACCATGCCAGATATTAAACCATTTTACGCTACCGAAATAAACGCCACGATTACGCTTGCGTCTCTTGCTACGTCAACGACTCTGCTAGTTGGCAGGCAATCGTCAGAAATCGATAATAGGACTGCACTTAATCAAGACTACCTAGTCTCGGGTAAGATCACTACAGGCACCTCTCCAACCACGGCAAGGCCAATAGAAATTTGGGTTCTTGGTGCATTAGACAACGCTGCACCAACGTATTTGGGCGGGTTCGGAACAGCCGATGGGGCAGGGCCTACTCTGATCCAAGAAAACAAAAACACTATGTGTGTTCTGGTTGCTTCAATTACATGCAACGCGACCAGCAATCAGCAATATGATTTTGGACCTGTTTCGATTGCTGCACTTTTCGGTGGGTTTTGTCCTGCAAGGTTTGTGTTTTTTGTAACGCAAAACACAGCCGCTGCATTAAACGCAACTGCGGGAAATCACCAGATCCGATTACAACCAGTATATGAGACAGCTTAATGAGACCGCGTAAATATCCAAATCTGTGGCGAGGTTGCGTCGGTGCATGGTGTCCGTCTGAAGATCGATCCCGTTCGAATCGGCTAACGGATTTCAGCGGGTACAACAATCACGGTGTGTTGACGAACATGGACCCGGCTACGGACTGGGTGCCAAGTGGTGGTAAGATGGCTTTGGATTTCGATGGGGTGAATGATCAACTTGTATTTCCTGCGTTTAATCTATCAAACAATTTAACTTGGTGCATTTGGGTTCACAAGACCTCTGCTACAGCCAATCATCATATCTTCGGCCAAGGTGACGGTTTAACAACCGGGATGTATTTGCAAACAAATGGCTCATCCCAATTTGTAGTGTATGTAACTCAAGTATCAATATCAGGTGGACTGCTTGAAAGTAACAAATGGACGGCTGTTTCAGTAACGAAAACAGGATCGTCAATTTCGCTTTATGTGAATGGCACAATCAGGGCTACGGGAACAGCGTCTCCAACAGATTCGACAACTCCTTTGGCCGTTGGGTATGTTAGGTTCAACTCCGGAAATTTTTACTCAGGGAGTTCTTCAAATGTCGATGATTTTCGCGTTTATAACCGTGCCCTATCCCCATCAGAAATCAGAACCCTATCCTTACGTCGTGGCATCGCATACGAAACCGAACGACCGAGAAGAACCCGATCAGTACCAGTACCAACAAAAGTAAGAACTGCTCGACGTATCCCTAAGAGAGTTTACCCAAATCTATGGCGAGGTTGTGTTGGTGCATGGTGTCCATCGGAAGATCGATCTCGTTCGAATAGGCTCACGGATTTCAGCGGGTACAACAATCACGGTGTGTTGACGAACATGGACCCGGCTACGGACTGGGTGCCGAGCCAAGGCAAGATGGCTTTGGATTTCGATGGGGTGAATGATCATGCAGTTTTAACCACTACCGATCAGACAATCCTTAATCTGCCGTCGCAGAACCAATGGTCGGTCGCGTTTTGGTTTTTTGCTGGTACGCTCAAAGGGGATAACGCTCTATTGGCGTGGTCCGGTGTGGACGGTCTTTTATTTTACGGAGGCGACTCAGCGGCTAACCGGCAACGAATGTTTTGGAGTAACCGGGGAGGCGCATTGGCTTTTACTACTACCGACCTAACGGCAGGATGGTCGCATTACTGCATAGCAGCCACAGACAGTACGCAGTTAACCTATTCGCAAAATGGAATTGCCTCTGCTAACACAACGATAACAGGATCGTCTTCATCGTTTACTAATTGTTACATTGCTAACTCAACAAGATACAGTCAGTTTGGGAGGTCGTTGATTGACGACATTCGATTCTACAACCGTGCCATCACACCCTCAGAAATCAGAACCCTATCCTTACGTCGTGGGATAGCATACGAAACCGAACGACCACGACGATATTGGGCAGTGACAACAGGGAATAATCGCAGACGTTCCTTACGCTACCTAACATTTCCGGGATAATTACTATACAAAAAATAGTAATATTCTATAACCAAAAAACATAAAGTTACTCCAATTTTGGACTAATTTACCCCAGAACGGCTCTATGGGCCGATTTTGAGTATAACACTTAGTACCAGTCCACTGTGGAAAGGTACTTATTACGATTTAAAGAGGATTTATTATGGATCAAATGACAGCAGAACAAGCAATTAAGATTTTGGACAATGCAGTAGCCCAGATTAACGTAAACCGAGAGGGGCATATTACTTTGGTGAAAGCTATTGAAGTTCTTAATGGACTGGTTGTAGCGGCATCTAAAGAGGGTTCTGAAGTTTAAGGTTTAGACTTAGGGTTTAAGTTTTAATTATGTAAAATGCTTAGGGGTCGATATGTTACAATTTAATTACGTTTCGGCCCAAAGTATCTCTGTTAAGTTCTGGACCAAGGCAGATGAAACTATTCAGGTCGGAACTCTTGGGGGTTATTCTGCCACAGCTTCACCAACATTAATTAATTTATACAAGGTGAACCCTCCTCTTTTACAAGTTCCTATTGGAGACTATTATGTCACGATAGAGCTTTCTGGTGGTCAGGCTGGTTTTTTTGCCGCAAGAAGATCTGATTTAGATAATTGGATAGTTGGTAGCTCTTTTGAAGCGTTAGATAAGGTCAATGTCTTACTTTTTGGAGGCAGTGTTTCTATTTTGCCTTTTTCTTATGATACAGAAGAAAGAGTTAAGAATAAATCAATTAATGTACTTTACATGGAAAAAATTCCAGTAACAGTATTTATTAACGATGCTTCTGGGGCACTAGATCTAACCCATAAAACACTAAAGTTCGTCATAGAATCGCCCAGTAAGGTAGATATTGCAACCATACTTGACGCTAATATACGGAGATCTGCCACGTCTTTTACTGTTGATATAACTACCGTTGTAAGCTCTGCCATTGGAACCTATTGGTGGTCCCTCAGAGACATAACTAGTGACGAAATAGTATTGGCTCACGGAAAACTAGATGTTACTTATGTAGCGAGGGCCGAATAATGAACTGGGTAGAAGATTTAGTAATAATGCTAAGGGCAGAAATTGGTGACTTAGATGCTACCTCATACAGCGATTCACGCCTTAGACAGGTGCTGGTTTACGCTGCTTATAACGTAAGACAGAGTGCCCGATTTCCCAACTCTTACACCGTGGACGTTACTAGCTTAACCATATCTCCTGACCCGGTAACTAATAACGATTACGATTTTTCCATCTTAACGGTTTATAAAGCCGCCTGTATAATATTAACGGGCGAGGCAAAAGAAAAAGGGGGGAAGGGTGTTATGATTAAGGATGGGCCCTCCACATTTGACAATCGTGATTCCGGTAAAAACCTAATGAGTCTAATGAAAACTGCGTGCGACATGTATAACACTCTACTATATAACTACCAGTTGGTGGGCGGCGAAAATTCTGACATGTCGAGTGTTGGACAAGCCATACTAAGCCCCTATTCTCCGGGTAGTTTTCTAATGAACTGGACCAGAAACGAGCCTAGGTCGGGTGGTGGAAGATGGTAACTGACTACGATTCTTATTTTACAGAATTTAATCAAATAGTTCGGGACCAGCTAGAAGAAAATATAACTCTGTATTATCCCGAGGTAAGACAAGATTGCCCTAACTGTTACTTAGATACGTTTGGGGCGGTTTCTAGATCTGTGAGTATATATAGGGCGGGCGGGCCCATGCCTTTTGAAAATGGAATGCCCTGTCCACACTGTGATGGGGCCGGGTATAAAGCTGTTGAGGTTAAAGAAGAAATAGCGGGTCGTTCTTACATAACTAATAAGCCATTTGTAAGTGGGTCTGGGTTAAATATACCTCAGGGATCTTATCAATTCATATGTAAATACACTCATTACCCCAAGATAATAATGTCTAAATTTATGGTGCCCAGAACAAAATTAGAAAATTATGTAAATCAAAGATATTATATGGTGGGCCAACCCGACGTAACAGGATTTAAGATGAATCCGGTAATATATATGACATCATACTGGGCGAGGCAAGTGAACTAGGTAGTTCACGAACCTTGTTTCGCCCGAGAAAAATCGGGCGATCTTTCGCCAATGACGGCTTCAGATCAACTTTTGGAAAAGTTGCAAAACTATACGCTGACACAAATGGTGCAAAGAGAAAAATATACATAGGGGGGCGGATGAGCCGATGCACTAGGGTGGGCCCCTTACTTACTTTTTTATTTGCCACCTCATGTTATCACAAATTTGTCGTGCGGGGACAAAACCCCACATGGAGAAGGTCTTTAGCCTGTCGGATTCAAGGTTTGCCTTGAGCGAATAGTTTGCGGCACTTTTCTAAAGTGTCATAAAATTCATATTAACTACCAGAGGTAGACATGGCCCGCATCAAAGAATCTCTTAAAGAATTGACGGCAAAAATAGCCAACATACTTAATGATCAGGCCACTAAAAGGGCTCGCAAGAATCAGCCCAGAGTTCGCACACTTGTTAAGTACGAGCTTTATCAAGCTATTTACGAATGCCCCGAAATGGAATCTATTAGATCCGGCAAATTAAAGTTTGATTTTGGATTAGATTTCGACCCCACCATGCAAATTGCCAATGCTGTATCTGAAGCATTTAGGATGAGGTATCCAAAAAATGCCGCTAATGAATTTGGTTTTGATATAGATATTCAACCACTCTCTTATTTTAATGTTCTCGATTTACCGGGGGCTGTTCAGATTAGCGAAAAAGGAGAGGTCTTATCTTGGCTAGACTGGTTATTAACTTATGGTAGCACTGTGGTCATAATTAATAATTACGGAGTAAAATATATGAACTCTGGCCGTTCTGGTGGAGCCAACATGATAGAGGGCTATAATTATGGCCGTGGATTTATGGTTGATCCAGTATTCTCGGGAACGTATGGAGACAACTTTGTAACTAGGGCAATTTCCGCCCACAAAGATGCTATTATAGCAGCGACATATTCAATACTACAATAGTTCAATTCCGTTGATTGTGTAATAATATAGGGTGGCAAAAAGAAAAATATACTATGGGGCGAACGACCCGACCCAACTGGATTAGCCCCCACCATGATTTCTTAACTTCTATCCTTATTTTTTTCTTTGTATCCTTTATGCCCAACAATCCAACCGAATTATCTGGATTTAATAATACACAGGATTTAACTCTGACAAATATATTGTTAGAGAATTTTACCATGTTGTATGATTGGGGTTTTGTAAACAAAGGGGGATTTTCCAATATCCCAGTTCCCGCCTCCGGATTATACGGTGGAGATAAATCTAAGTTGGCCCCAGTTAATGATCCAAACTTTACAAATGGGCAAATCTGGCAGGCAAATAGGGCAAATTGGGTGTGGGAAACTGGCACCTCCTTAGGGACTCCAGTTAACATAAGCGGGGTTTATGTTAATAATACTCTGGTCACGTCCGGGTATAATATAAATTATAAAGATGGTCGGGTTGTATTTAATACTCCCCAAAGTGTTAATTCTAATGTTAAGGTTTCATATTCATCTAAGTATTTAAGTGTAGTGCCAGCCCGAGGAATTCCTTGGATTCGTAATATTCAGCAATATTCTAATAGGGTTGATAACGAACAGTTTACTTTCAGGGGTTCGGGAGATTGGGCTATTTTGGGCCAAAGTAGAATCCAATTACCAGCTATAGCCATAGAAGTGATCCCCCCTAAAGATACCACCCCCTATCAACTAGGCGGCGGCAAATGGATTCATAACGACATTATATTTTATATTATCGCGTCTCAGGATTGGCAAGCCGTCAATATAATGGACCAAATAGTGGCCCAAGATGACCGTACAATCACCCTGTTCGACCCAAACGAAGCTATCCGCTCAGGTGTTTACCCATTTGACGGAAGAGGCTATTTAAGAGATTCTGCCCGCCCAAGTGGTACTTATCCAGCTTTGGTGAAAAATTTTGAATACAAAGACTGCTTTATACATAAAACTGGTCGCCCACAAATATCGCAATTAAACCCGGATCTTTATTTTGGTGTAATAAAATGTAGCACTGAAGTTAGAGATATCTAAATCTATCAAAAATCATATAAATTAATGGAGCCTCCAAATGTCAAATAGAATTTTTTATGCTTGCCAAGCTGTTGCCATCGCAAAATCAGGGCATGGCTCCGCAGACTCCCCTCAGTTTGAAGTTATGAAGGGTGTTCAAAGTGTTGGTATTACAACGAATTTTACATTAGAACAAATTTTTGAGCTTGGACAGGTTCAGCTTTATGCTAATGAAGAACAACTTTCTACTGTAGAAATAACAATCGAAAAAGTTATTGATGGTGAAAAACTGCTTTATTTGCAGGCAGTTGGGGAAATTGGCAAGACCAATCTTGTGTCCGCATCTAATTCTCGGTGTGACGTTTATCTAGCTATTTATCCTGACTCTACATCCTCGATTTCGGGCGTTACCCGTGATCACACCTTGATGTGCTCTGGCGTAGTTATTTCTAATGCGTCTTATAACTATTCGGTAGATGGAAACGCTACTGAATCAATTACGCTGATGGGAAATAATAAGTTTTGGGATGCTGGCACTTACGGTATTCTGAGTGCTTCTCCAAATACATTGTTTGGCACTGGTGGAAGCACAGCTTCTCCTATCGATGGTACAGACGTTCCGGTTTCTGGCATTGTTCGTCGGCACAGATTTAATATGCTCAATTCTATTATTCCACCAGAAGTTTGTTCTCAAGGCGGTAATGTAGCTGGAGCTTCTGGTATTCAAAGCGTATCCGTTAGTATGGATATGGGGCGTGAAGATCAGTTGCAATTAGGTACTTTCGGGCCGTATAACAAATATGCATCGTTCCCATTTGAAGTTACTACTGAGTTTGAAGTAACCGCAACCAACGGTGATCAGGTTGCTATTTCTGGTCAGGGAGTCGGAACCGCAGATCGCCAAATTATTATTCGAGATGCTGCTGGAACCATCCTTAATATGGGCCTTAGAAATAAGCTTACTTCTGTATCCCAGTCTGGTGGAGATACTGGCGGCGGAAATGCCACTATCACCTATTCGTATTCCACATATAGTGACTTGACTGTTAATGGTGGTGGAACTTACTGGAGTTAACGGCTAGTTAGGATGAAGAATAAGGACAGGACATTATATAAAATTATTTCGGGCCGTTCAAGGTTATCCTTGGACGGCTTTGTTTTGTATATAACAGAGCCCGGCCCCAAACTTATTAATAAATCTTACGAGATATATGATGAGGTATATGAAGAAGCCTATATGTCGGGCCTTTATATAGATGAGGAATTGCCCATGCTACTTATAGAGCAGGGTATTTGGGTCCCTCATGAGGAAAAACTAATTGAAGATATCCGTAAGAAAATAGATGAGCAAAAAATACAGGCTTTTGAAAATTTCTTTCGGGCCCGAGAACTAGGCAAAATAAAAAATACTATTGCGGGCCTCAATACTGAACTTTTTTCTTTGTTAAGTCGCAAGCACACATTTAACCATCTTACGTGCGATTACGCTGCTGAGTCGGCCCGGTTTAACTGGGTAATACTAAACACTACTCGGTGCGATGGGAGAATTATTAAAGATATGGAATTTAATATAGATTCTGTTAGTCGGGCATATATGGGAAAATTACTCAGTGTGGCTGAAGTTAGAGAAACTGCCCGGCACGATACTTGGCGAGCAATATGGAATTCTAACAAAACTCATGGGGGCAAATTGTTTAATAAAAGCCCTATAAATTTTAGCAGGGATCAGTTGTCACTATGTTCTTATACAGCAATGTACGATAACGTATATGAGCATCCCGAGAGTCCGGACCCAAAGGTAATTGAGGACGATGACTGCTTAGACGGATGGTTCTTACATCAAAGGGAGAAGAGAGATAAGACTAATAAAGAAAAGCAGTCTGAAGATGTTATTAGAAACCCTAAGATAAAAAATGCCCAAGACATATTTATGGTTACAAATAAAGAAGATGCCAAGAATGTATACGCCATGAACAGTAATCATATCAGATCAATAGTAAGGCAGAGAGAAGATGTTATTGCCGAAAAGGGCAAGGTTAAAGATACGGATTTCTTTGATGTTCAAAATGATTTAGCGATTAGAAACAATAAGATAATTTCGGAAAAGATGAAAGGACGTTAAAATGTCGGGATTCAAAAAATTTAGGGAAGATCAGAACGCTATTAAAGCTAATGAGCAATTATTTGAAAAGGCAAAGAAGAAAATTATAACCACTATGATTGGGGCCCTTGCCGATGTTGAATCTATGCTGGCTTACGAGCTAGGAAAAGACTCAGAATTGCACGAAAAGCTAAGATCGAGTATCTTAGATAGAGGGAATAATCAAATTAGGAACCTTGAGGTGGATTTTGCCGCCTACGAGATTAATTTAAAGAAGTATGTTTTTATTTTACCAGTTCAGCCAAGGGATTAAACAATGGATTTTCAAGAAGTTAAAGCGGATAATGTTAGTGTTTTTGTACGAAAGCCCGGAGTAAAAGATTATAGGGACGCCCAGTTAGTATACAACAAGGCGTTCAGAAAAGCTCTGGAGGGCGGGGCTATCCTAAAACAAAAACTCAATGATTTTATTGTTGAGCAGGGGCTTTGGGATGACAAGAAAGAAAGTAAGTATAAGGGGCTCTTGAACAAGATTCGAGATATCGAAACAGTTTTGAGCGGTGGGGGAATTTCCCTCTCAAAGGCTAAGGAGGCCGCAATTGATCTTCGTAGGACCCGAAACGATCTTCAGGAACTTATCTCTGATCGAAATTCTTATGAGGTAAACTGTGCCGAGGGTCAGGCCGATAACGAAAAGTTTAACTATCTCGTTGTCTGCTGCACAGTAAAGGCTGATAAGTCCGCCAAGGTGTGGAATACGCCCGAAGAATATGATAATGATGCTGTAAAGCCTTGGGCCATTGAGTGTGCCACAAAGCTCGCTGGAGTCCTTTACGGGCTAGACCCCGATTATGAAAAGAATTTGCCCGAAAACAAGTTCTTGTTGGATTACAAATTCGCCAATAAGGATTTTGATTTGGTTAATAAAGAGGGCCACCTAGTAGATGTTGATGGCCGACTGATTGATGATGAAGGCTATTACATCAAATATGTAGATGGGGTCAAGGTAAAGGTTAATAAGGATGGGGCCGAACTTACTGATGCTGGTAAGATCAAGACTGAATTTAAGCCCTTTACTGATGATGAAGGAAACCCTATAGTAACTGAACCAGAAGTAGTAGAGGTTATAGTAGAAGCTGTAGCTGAAGCTGTACCGGTAGAAGGGGCTCACCCTACTGGGTCGGCTTAACCGCCCCATATACTACTTTTTCTTTTTGTCACCTAAACCTACAACATAGAGTCGCCTTTTCTGGGCGGCTTTTTTTATATGGTTTTGAGTATTTAAAAGTGTAACGCCACATTTACTTAGGGGATTCTTATGGATAAATTCGCACTCACAGCACAATTATTGTTGCAGGCACCTGCTAACACGATGCAGGTCATGAGAGGTATAAGAAATTCTTTCAAAGATGTTGACGTAAATGTTAGGGTTAAGACCGATATTAGAGCCCTACAAGGTATTGAGAATGATCTTAAAAGACTCAGGGATGCCGGTAAACAGACTTCTCAGTTCTATAATGAAATCGGGGGCATTCTTGCTAATGCAACCCGTAGGTTTGCTGGTATTAGTATTGCTACTGGTACTTTCTTAGGTCTAGCCAGAGCTATTAAAGGGGGTATTGGGGACGCTATTACGTTTGAGAGAGAAATGGCGAAAATCGCACAGGCGACCGGCACAGCCACGTCTGCGACAAGAGAGCTAGCTAAAGAAATCGGGAATATTGGTAAACAATATGGTGTTGCTTCGGATGAGTTGGTAAAATTTGCTCGTAATTTTGCTCAGGCAGGTTTTAATGCTAGAGAAACTAGTGCCGCACTTGACCTTTTGGCCCGTACAGATGTTATTGGGACATTTGGTACTATGGAAAATACTATGGAGGGTATTCTTACAATACAGGCGGTGTTTAATAAAGAAATTAAGGGTTCTGCTGCCTCCATTGCGTTTTTAGAAAAATCTTTCGATTCGATTAATAGGGTTTCTAAAAAGTATGCTATTGAGTCTGAAGATATTATGACGGCTATAAGTAGAACTGGGGCCGTATTTGAGGCTGCTGGAGGTAGCGTTACTGAACTTATGGCTGTTATGACCTCCATTAGGTCTACAACGAGAGAGTCGGCTGACACTATCGCTAACGGTCTTAAAACGATTTTTACTAGGTTGCAGCGTAAAGATACTTTAGCGTCTTTAAAAGAACTTGGTGTTGAGCTAGAAGATTTGGAGGGTAAGTTTGTTGGGCCTAACCAAGCATTTGATAAACTTTCAATTGCCCTATCTGCTTTGCCCGATGGAAGCACTCTTAAGAATAGCATATTAGAACAAATTGGTGGAGTCTATCAAATTGGCCGATTGATTCCGGCTATTAAAAATATGGCTTTGAGGCAGCAGGCATTAAATGAGGCAAATGCTGCTGGTGGGGATATAAATAAGGATTTGGCCATTTCGCAAGAGACTCTCGCTAACAAGATAACGAGGACTAAAGAATCTTTTACTTCTCTAATCAGAGAGGTTACATTAAGTGACGAATTTAAGCAGGGTATTAATATTGCGTTAGCTTATGCAGATTCTTTTATTAGAATAGCTTCTGCCCTAAGACAAGTTTTGCCGATGCTCGGGCTTTATGCAGCCCTAGTTGCTACAAAGACTAGCGTTTCGTTTTTAACATCATTTTCTGGCGGCAGGGTTACTACCCCTAAAACTGGTGCTGGAAAAGCTTTGGCCGGAACTAATGGTGGGGCCCACCTTGCTTCTGGAGGGTTTGTTTCGGGAGTTCCGGGAATAGATAAGAATCCGGCGATGTTAACTGACGGAGAGTTTGTAGTAAATAGGAAAGATGCTCAGAGGAACAAGGGGCTTTTGGCTGCAATTAATAGTGGGCGAAAAGTAAGGATGTTGGCAGGCGGAAGTAAAAAAATTCCGGCAGGCAAAAAGATTGCTTCTGATAAAGATTTTGATGAAGATCCGTTTGGACATACTTTGTTAGAGAGTAGTAAAGTGTTAAGGGTTATTCACGGAACAATTTCTTCCATAATGTCAAAAGCTAACTCCTTTTTGCCACAAACCGAGGAGGAAAAGGAGGCTAGCGGCATTCCGGTAACTCCTAAGCTACCAAAAACACCAACCCCTCCTGTTGTGGCTACAAGCACTACGCCAGTAACCGCTACTACATTAAAATCAAACCCAGTAGTGCCCTCGATAACCCCAGCTTTGAAGCCAAGTAAGATCAGTGCCGTCATGGCTAATACTCCTGAGATTATGGTAAAATTTCAGAAGCGTCTTGAGGAGTTAGTTAAAGCTATGGGTCCTGAGGCCAAAAAGCTAAAATCAGCATTTCGTAATGAAGAAGCAAAGGTTTATGAACCAACTGCTAAAGAATTAAGCCCTAGTGCTAGAGAGTCACTATCCCATTCTGGTAAACATGTTGCATCATATAGTGGTACGCCAAAGATTATTGCGGCTAATCCTATGAAAGCTAGGTTAGAAGATATTGATCATGAAGTTGGCCATGCCGCAGATAGGTCTGGTAAGAAGGGAGTTTTAGATGTTGGGGCTTTTGGTCCGTCTCTTCCTAGTACGCATGGTGGTACTGTAAATAATGTTATTGCTAAATTAGCGACACCTGCTAATGTAGAAGCTTCGAAAATTGCCGCCCAAAATGCGACTAAAGATGTTCAAGATAAACATGTCGCATATAAGAGTAAGCCACAAGAAGCCTACGCAGATATGTTCATGAGAGCTAATGATGAAGGCAAAAAACTTTTAATTAATTTATCATCTTCCTCAAAAAGTCAAAAAGACGTAGATAATGCCCTAAAGAAAATGGCTACATCTATTTTGGCGGGAAAAGCCTCTTATGATAAAATTACTGAACAAAATATATTAGCTGAGGCGAGATCTAGGGGGCTTGTAGCACAAACAAATGTTAATAAACCCATACAGCCCCCACATCCTCCAACGTCGTCTTTTGTGCCATTGTCTGGACTTATATCTTCAGTTAAGCCGCTAAAAGATTCTCAGGCCGCAAAAGCCGCAAAAGCCGCTGCCGAAGCCGCCGCTGAAGCTAAAGCCAAGCAAGCTGAGCAGTTTTCTGGAATGAGATCCTCTTCTCTTAAGCCGCCAAAGCCTCCTAAACCGCCAAGGTCTCCAAGAGGAGTTTCTGGTCCAGTCTCCGAACCTGAAGATGACCAAGTAGCTCAAAATTCTGCGACGGCTGGCATTGGATTATTCGCCTTCGTTAGTGCCTTAACTCTTGCCACGGAGCATGTGTCGGGATTTAGTGATTCTACTAAGAAGGCTTTTGAAAGCTCTTTGGTAATGGGTGTTTTGTTTTATTCTATGGCCAAGTCTACATTACCTATGTTAGCTCAGGTAGTTCTTGACTCAAGAGTTGGTTTGAGTAATCTTAAAGATCGCTTGGGATCAATTACTTCCATTTTTAAAAAGGTTGAGGTGGCAGCTTTGTCCGCAGCAGTCTCAGAAAATGTAGAAACCGCCGCAAATACTAAGGCTGCTGCGTCTACTACTGCTACGTCTGCTGCTGCTAGTGGCGGTGGTGGGAAATTTTTAGGCAGTCTTAATTTTGTTATAGCGGGACTTTCTATCGTCGTCGCTGCGATGCAATATTATTCTTCAAAAATGAGATCTGAAGCAGAAAAACTTAATAAAGAATCTAACGATGAAATTGACGATATACGTAAAACAGGTGGTGGGAAAGATTCTGCGCAAAAAATTATTGATAATGATATTAGAGCACTTGAATTAAACAATAGAGCTGATTCTTGGGACGGAGGGGCTGAACTTGACATTAGGGAAATTTCAAGACAAACTGTTACATCTCAAAGGAGAGCTGAAAATGAAAAAGTTTCTTTTCAATCTCAAGAAGCTAGCAAGAAAGCCTCTAAAACATCAGGTCCAGAAGAATATGTAAAATCATTATCTGAAAATTCTGACGATATTAATAAAAATGCTAAACTAGCTAATATAGTATATGAT
>Ga0163154_10006107_pt1 | contig 14892 bp, 15 predicted proteins | sample OliLakLV19MP9P1_FD_148649 | JGI IMG/M metagenome (GOLD analysis project Ga0163154, IMG submission 148649) | Freshwater microbial mat bacterial communities from Lake Vanda, McMurdo Dry Valleys, Antarctica - Oligotrophic Lake LV.19.MP9.P1 | ecosystem: Environmental > Aquatic > Freshwater > Lake >... | reverse complement strand
GCTAAAAAAATAAGCTAAAAAAAAAGATAGTCACTTGACTATCCTGTACTTAAATTATTTAATCAAAATTATTTAATCTAAATTATTAAATCTATACACCCACAGCAATCCGTACAGGCGCAGCATAGACTCCTTTAGCATATTTAGCAGCAAAATCATCCAAGGATACAGCCTTAATCTTGCTGGCATTACCTGCGGAACCGAATTGGTTATAGCGATCGCCACAAACTTTTTGCATATATTTAATCGATGGCTTGAGGAAATGACGAGGATCGAACTCAGCAGGATTTTTTGCCAATGCTTCACGCACCGCCGCAGTGATAGCTAAACGACAGTCGGTATCGATGTTGATCTTACGCACACCATTTTTGATCCCTTTTTGAATTTCTTCGACGGGTACGCCGTAGGTTTCAGGAATTTCACCACCAAATTGATTGATGATTGCTAATAAATCTTCAGGAACCGACGAAGAACCGTGCATGACCAAGTGCGTATTAGGTAGACGACGATGAATTTCAGCAATGCGATCCATAGCTAGGATTTCACCTGTAGGCTTACGACTGAACTTGTAAGCACCATGACTGGTACCGATCGCTACGGCTAAAGCATCTACACCCGTTTGAGTCACAAAGTCCACAGCTTCATCGGGATCGGTTAAAAGTTGATCGTGTGACAAAGTACCTTCAAATCCATGTCCATCTTCTTTATCGCCAGTGCCAGTTTCCAAAGATCCAAGACAACCTAATTCACCTTCAACGCTAACGCCGACCGCATGAGCTACTTCAACTACAGAACGAGTTACTTCCACGTTGTACTCATAGCTGGCTGGGGTTTTAGCATCTTCTTGGAGCGAGCCGTCCATCATCACACTGGTAAAACCGTGACGAATTGCCGAGAAACAGGTGGCAGGTCCATTACCGTGGTCTTGGTGCATGGCAATGGGGATATCAGGATAGGTTTCCACTGCGGCTAGAATTAAATGCTTGAGAAAAGATTCACCCGCATATTTACGGGCACCACGGGAAGCTTGCAAAATCACGGGGCTATCAGCTTCGGCGGCAGCTTGCATGATGGCTTGGATTTGCTCCATGTTATTGACGTTATATGCAGGGATGCCATAACCATTTTCGGCAGCATGATCCAATAAAAGGCGCAATGAGACGAGTGCCATATAGAATTCTCCTAAAGGTTCTTGAAAAGTCGGTATTTCGATTACCTAAAATCTTAAAACATTTTGAACATTTCTGAGCTATAGATATTTTTCTGCGTTGAACTATCGATCTTTCATGTCTGCGAATCAAGTGTGTGTGATTGGCAATAAATGTGACTTGCGGTTTTACACAGACAGGAACGAAAAGAGCAAACTAGACTAAGTTGAACTCAAGTTGGACTTTAAATCGGCTGAGAACTTATCTAGTTTTAAGCTCCACAGGAACTGCAATATTAGTTAGCCCAGCGATCGCGCGTAAATTCTGACAACGTAGTAACTCTAAAAATTCGGGAGTAGTCCGTCCTTCTAGCTTTGCCACGGTTTGAATCGCTTCAAGTAAAGTTTGAGCCGCCGCAGTTTCTTTATATCCCCGCTTAACTGCCACTTTTAAAGCATCAGTATCTGCCTCTAGCAGAGTCTCGCTACTCCGATTTTTTTGCCAAAGTTGACGGATGGCGATCGCTAAAAGTCCACCACTAGCAACTATACCCACAGCATCACCTTGCCAAAGCTGCGAAATTATACCGACACTTGCCCCTAACGTCACAAACTGATAGGTACCCAATGTAAACCACTTTTCCCGTTGCCGCCATGCCACTTCTCGAATTAATAGTAAGTCTTGACACTCAGGTGATAATTGCATCCACAGCTTAAAATTAATCGTAATTTCACTGATAGAAGACCAAGGCAGGATCGGATTGCTAGCAATCACTTGAGGCTGATCGGGCAGGTTTCTAATTTTACTCGCCATGCGCCAAGAGGCAGGTAGCAAGTCAGCTAATCGGTTGATTTCTGAGGTAGGATTCATCATAATTTTTTGCTACTTTGAGGATAGCTTTAGAACTTATATCGAATATATCGCATAGCTGGTAGTTTTTAGATTGATAAATTCTCAAAATCAAGATGCTTTTTTGATTTCTTTTTCAATTAAATAATGCCAATGCGTCCAGACAATTACCATTGCCAAAGTATCAAGACGACAGTATTGTTTGAGCAGTGTTTCCCATTTTTCTCGAATTATTAGATCGTGTTTAAGAGGGCTGTAAAGAATTTCTTGATAGGCAATCATGGCTCCACTACCTTCTTTGATTACTTGATATTTATCATCAATTTTGATTTCGGGTAGAGTTTGATAGGGGCTGAGGACGTTCCCAAGGCGATCGCGTTGTAAATAAGGAGATAGCCATGAAATTTGATGCAGATAACTATTAGTCGTCCAGATTGCAGGTAATACAGATTTAAGCGAAGTTTTACCTTTCATTAATGGATGAAAATAGTGTTTTAATGTCAGATTATTCATATCTATCAAACTCAGAGATATAGAGTCTGAAATCAAGCCTTCTAACCAAATTAGTAAATCTTGATTTGGATATTGATAATAATTAATTTGTTCGTAAATATCTTTTAGTACGCTTTTTTCATGGGTTCCCCACACTAAAACTGTGCCGCGATCGCCTAGTTGCTGCATCAAACTTTCGGCAAATTTAAAGTTAGGAAAATCACCCGTTATATCAATAAAGCTGCTATCAATAAAACTACTATCAATAAAATTTGTACTTATACATTCACTCGAGCGATCGCTAATTGTATGACAACTCCACTGAAAGGCTAACTGCTCGTAGGGGCGAATTTGACGATTATAGGGAATATCCAAATGACAGGTTTCAAAGTCAATAAAATGGATAGGATACTTAAAAGAATTTATGGTTTCCGCTAAGGTTTCAGATATCCATTCTCGATTATTTTTGGTGTAATTGATTTGAATTAGTTGCCTGCTTTTAAATGTTTCATTATTTAAACTCTGAATAGGAATATCGTATAAGCTTGATTTGCCTTCTTCAATTAAAGTATTGACTAAAGGATTATTATATTCACCAATTTTAGCAACTTGATAAAGATCTAAAATATGATCGTTTTGAGAATTCGCTTGCTCCCAACATTCATTAAAGCCATTTCTGGGATCGCCATTTTTAGAATCTATAGAGTATTGCGTTTCAGGTATTCTAAATTCGCAGTTTTTACAGTTTTTATTAATAGGATTGGGGATTTTTGTAATACCGTTAGTTATCGTATCTAAATAAATTTGAGTATTTGTAATAACTTTTTCCTGTAGCTCTAAAACTTCTTGATTGACATTTATAAACTGGAGAATATGATCGTTTCTAAGCTCGTTAATATCACCTAAAAACTCAACTTTATAGTTTGATGAGATCGAAAAATTCGATCCCAAGCAACTATCGGATATTTTGTCTTTGATCGGCAAACATAAGTAGGAATTAAGCTCGTAGTGATCAAACAAAGTATCTAGCAGTTCTGATAAAACATAAGCTTGATAAGTAATATCTTCTATGTAGCCTTTCCAAATTGAGTTAATTTTGCCATCTTTTTTATTTCTTAAGCTGTTTTTATACTTTGAATTAATAGCCTTAGGCTTAACGTAGACTAGATCGAATTTGTTACCATTCTTGCTTAGAATATCAATCCTAGCTAATTTATGCTGGTGATAGATTAAAGGCTTAAAGATATTAACCTTTTCTTTTTGAAGTTCTTGAATTGTTCGATCTACAATTGAGATAAGTTTATTCTCACTATCAAAATTTGGATTATCAAAATTTAGATCGATAGTAATGGCATCATCGTAGAGTAACTCGGCAATTTTATTAATTATTAACGCGCTAATCGAAAAAGTATAATCTTCTTGTTGATTTTGTGGATAATCTAGTTTTTTATAATAAAGCTTAGTTGGACAACTTTTGGCGATTTTGAAGTCTGACTTAGAGAGATAGATAAGCTTAGACATTCGATCTAATATTTATTTTTATGGTTTTTTTAATAATTAAGCAGATGTAATACTGGCGATGGGAAATATTAAATATTCTATATAAAATAGCTTCCAAATAAATTGATAAAACTGAGTAATTGTGGTGCGATCGCCCTGACTAATAGCGAGATCGATTGTTAAGCTTTTCCACCAAAGCAAAATACCTAAAATAATATGGGATGTGACTAAAACTAGATTATTTAAGCCCAAACTGGTCAAGCTAATTAAGGCTGTAATCACATATAGACCTATTAATATTTGTCGAGAAAGATTAAATACTGCTAATTGCCCCCAGTTAATTGATAGCGTTACTACGTTAAATTGGCGATCGCCTTCAATATCGGGCATATCTTTAAATATGGCAATTACATAGGTAAATATCAGCACAAATACTGTTAGCAACCACACTTTTATTGGAATTTCTTGGCTTTGATTTAGAGTTTGATTGAAATGCAAAAATAATCCTAAATTAACAATTAATCCCCGTACCGAAAATATACAAACCGATGCCCAAAATGGAAATCTTTTTAAGCGAATGGGTGGCATGGAATAGATCGTGCCGATAATTAAGCTTGAGATTACTGTTAATAATAAAAATTGCCCTTGAATTAAAGATAGGACTAATCCCAAAATTAGCGATACGGTAATAATTATGAATCCCTGTTGAGGTGAGAAATCTCCAGAGGCGAGAGGTAGATTCGGTTTGTTAATTTTATCGATCTCAATATCCGATAACTGATTTAATCCGACGATATACACATTGGCACATAAACAGGCGATCGCTACGCCCAGCCATTCACCAATTGAAGCTGAGATCGACGTAAGTACTGATTCCGAATTTCCTCTAATAGCTACTGCCATTAGATATAAAGCCGTAACACTAAGGGTAGTGCCAATGATGGTATGGGGACGACTAAACTCCCAAAGTGCAGCTAACTTATTTCTACTCACTTATTTTTATTTTAGATTATTTATTATTTTTTCTTAAGAATTTGGATGAATTTAGATTTTAGAATTTGATGGCATCAGGTTCGGACTGGTTTTATTTGGGATTAGCTTCATAAAATGTTACACTAACTTCGATCTATCCTAACCTAAAAACTAGGAAGGGCTTGAGTTTTGAGCTATCCATCGATATTTTTGTTGTTGTTATTTTATCGTTAATTATGAATTTATCTTATCCTCCATCTCAAGTATTACTTTATGGATTGGCGATCGCGGCGGGCTTGGTATATTTCCCCTATATATTTGTCGCTTTTGCCCGTGTAACTAATGATTATGATATGAGCGCACCGAGAGCAATGTTCGATCGCCTTCCTGAATATGCTAAACGGGCAAGTTGGGCACACCAAAACTCGTTTGAAGTCTTCATGCTGTTTAGCGCCTCCGCCTTGATGGTCTATGTATCTGGAAATAGTTCGGAATATACAAATTTATTAGTGATCGGCTTCTTGGGATCGAGAGTTTTGTATAGTGTAGGCTATATTGCCGATATTCCCATCTTGAGATCGCTGATGTGGGCTGGAAGTATGACGGCGATCGCCAGTTTGATGACCCGTAGTTTTGGAATTTAATTAGATAATTTAAGTCAAAAGTAATTTCTCTTCACACTTCTTTAGCGCGGCTTTTAGCTCTTCAACTCTAATTGGTTTGCTCACATAATCATTCATATCCACAGATAGACAAGCTGCACGATCCAGCAATTCCAAATTGAGAATATAACAAATAATACAGACCTAATTACCAATATCAGCAGTCTTCTCTAAAGTAATATTAATTTCTACTCATTGGAGAGGTAGTTTGTTGATTTTATCTATCTACATATCTGGTAATTTGTCAATAATAATAAAAAATACAGAGCTTATTGATAATATTCTCAACAAGAAGTGCCATTATGAGCTTCAAATTTTGAATTTGTCATTGCTGATGTACGAATATCCTAGCTGCAAGGTAAGTATCGGTTTGAATGACGTTATGTCCTGCCCGATCTCGCCACATAGACCGATTGATCCTGGTTATGGATAAAGATTCAATGGTAAAACCTTGGCGGAGATCTTTTCTAATCTAATTTCCAGCCTAGTTTCAAGTCTGTTATCAAAAGATGAATTACTGCATTCGGTCAAGCTGCCATCGTTAGTTTCTGCCAATATGACTTCATAGCGATCGCTACTTAACTTTGCCATTACGCCAATATTCAGCCCGAAATGTAAAAAGATATTTAAGAATTGCGATCGCAGTTTCGATCCCATCATGAAACTAGAGGAGTGTATTACGTAAATTCTTGGGGATCGAAGCCTTAAAGTAGTATGAGTAAGTCTGTCTCAATTTAAATTGTAATTGTAAGTTGTTGTAAACTCTAAACCTTGAGTACCAATCCAAATAATATCAATCTAAATAACTTTCCAAATAACTATATGGAAGGGGAAGCTAATGACTATCTCCAAAATGCGTTCGGTCGTTTTAGTCATTATTTAGGTAAAAATATTAATCAACTCGATCGATCTGACTGTCAACAGATTCAAAGCCTTCAATCTAAACTTAAAAATCATGTATTTGAAATTGCCGCCTTTGGCTTGAGTTCCTGCGGTAAAACTGCGGTTTTGAATGCTTTGCAGGTTAGAATTGGCCAAACTCCTCAAAATATCGGACAAACTAGCCCCCTTCATGGCACGACTGTCGAGTTAAGTTATTCTACTTGGGATGATGGTATTGCCTTAAGTTCTATTGCCTTAGATTGTAACGATCGCCCGCCAAAATCTTTAAATCCGCCCAAAGTTCAAATTAAGCTGATCGATACGCCCGGACTGGATGAAGTTGACGGAGAATTGAGGGCAAAAATAGCGATCGCCGCCGCCCGCCAAGCAGATTTAATTTTATTTGTCACGGCAGGAGATCTAACTCGTCTGGAACTAGAAGCGATCGCCCAACTCCAACAGGCATATAAGCCCATTTTATTGATTTGTAATAAAGTCGATCTTTATCCTCAGCGCGATCGGCAACTAATTTATCAAGCTCTTCAAGATCCAGAATTACAAGCCTTAATATCCACCGATGAAATCATTTTTACCAGTGCTGCCCCGATGCCGCGCCGAGTCCGTTTGGAGTATGCCGATCGCGCTCAAGAAATTTGGGAAAGTCCCGCAATCGAGATTACAGACTTAAAGCAAAAAATTTTAGATCTGCTCAATCAAGATGGTAAAGCTCTTTTGGCACTTAATGTCCTGCGATCGCTATGGGAAATTCAGACAAAAGTAAGGCAAAAGCGACTAGATTGGTTCCCGCCCCAACGGACAATTGCCAGTGGCATATTCATAATTAAGGCGATCTCTATTCTGCTATCTCCGTCATCGGGATTAGATTTAGTTCTAAGTATTGTTATTGATGGGGGGGCGATCGTTTTGGCAACGACTTTGTTGGGATCTCTCAATTTGTCAGCAGGAATGAGTTTGAGTATTACAAGTGCGATCGTTTTGGCAAATATCCACAGCCATTATGGACAAATTATTTGGGTCGCGATGACTACACCTTGGTTAATTGACTGGATCGTGCAAGATTTACAAAAACCTCATGCAATCAATCAGTTTATAAAAAATCTGAGGGCAAGCAGTCCCCAAAACTCGATCTTAATTAGGCTCAACTTCTTTAAAGATAAGAGCTAAAACTTACAAGGTCCTTGCTTGCCATTGATACAAGTGGTAGTACTACTGGTTTTAGGCGCAAACTTAGCCCATTTAGCACCATCCAAGTTTGCGCCTTTAAGGTCAGCACCCGAAAAATTTGTACCTGTAAGATCTGCACCTGAAAGATTCGCGTCCGCTAGATCGGCATTGACAAAATTGACCCACGCCAACTTCGCTTCGGACAGATTAGCTTTTTTTAAATTGGCTGTACTCAAGAAAAACCCATCTAAGTTTTGTCTGCTTAGATTTCTACCTGCTAAGGGTCGGTTGATAATTCTCCACATCAGCAAATCACTTGGATCGAGTTTTGTCGCTTGTTCACCTTTTAATTCGATTTTGCTATTTTTAAGGTCTACGGCTCTAAGGTTGGCTCCAATTAGGTTAGCTCCTTTAAGATTGGCACCATTCAAGCTGGCACCTGCTAAGTTAGCTTTTTTAAAATTGGCATTCTGGAGGTTAGTATTGCTAAAGTTTACTTTTTCTAACTTTGCAGCTTGAAAGTTGATCCCTGCAAGATCTTTATAACTGGCATCTTTAAATAATTGCCATTTCAAGCCTGTTTCAGTTACGGCTCTATTTACAAATGGCATAGAATAAATTGCAAATAACCCACCTAAAACTGCGATCGCGGCGATCGGAACCTTAAATTTTTGCCATAACTGGGTGAGAGAAAGTTTTAAATCGAGACGAGGTTTTCCTGATTCCGAAGCTCCCGTCTCAGCTTCAGTAAAAGATTTGGGTGGATTATAATTCCAGACTGCGGTAGATTCCACTTGCTCCTCTTCGCCTAAGTCAATTAAAATTTTCCCATCTGGATTCCAGACTCTAGGGGTAGGGGATGCAGGTTGACTTTGAGCTTTTTGGTTTAAGCTTGTCCAGCTAAATTGATCGTTTTCACAAATCTCTTCCGCAAGTCGATCGAAATGATAGGCGGAATTTGGTTCGGGTGGAATTTTGTCTGGAATCTCCCCCAAACTATCTTGGGAGCGATCGTGATATTTTTCAAACCAATCTAAGTCAGGTGCGGTAGTAGATTTTTTGGGTTGCCTTTTCTTTGGTTGTAAAACTGGTAATGGGGGAAGAGGTCCGGATTCGTCAGATACCGTTGGGGGCAAGTGGTTGAGATTTGGTTTCTCTAGATTTGGTTTCTCTAGATTAATTTTCTCTGGCTTAATTTTCTCGGAGTTAATTTTTTCTAGATTGCGATCGTGTCGGGCGGGAGCGGGATTAAAACCATTTACTAAAGCTTTTTCTGGGGGTATATTTTCTAAAGAATCACCTTCGGATAAATCTATACCAGTAAGAGCCGAAATTCGGGCTGCACTCTCTTCCCATTCTTTCATAAACTCGGTGTTTACTTCATCGCTGGCTTTTTCCCAACCTTCTATCATCATATAATTGGGTTCTGGAGGAATATTATTGTCTATCTCCCAGTCTGGAATTACTGCTTCTAAATTGTTATCCGTGTTTATGTCTGTAGAGGCGATCGCCTGTTCCCAATCGAGATAATCTACGTCCTCCATATCTATATTCAAATCTGGATCTATATTCAAATTTGGAGTGGGATGTTCTGAAATTTTAGCTGCACTTTCTTCCCATTCTTTCATAAACTCGGTGTTCACTTCATCGCTGGCTTTTTCCCAACCTTCAGTCATGGCATTATTGGTCGATTCACTAACTTTGCTACTAATATCATCACTGGTAGTCTCCCAATCTTGGGTCGCCTGCGATCGCGGCTCGGTTCCATTTACTTGTTCCCAATTGGGATATTCTGTATTTTTATTTGTAGATTTACCGCTATTTTCTGGTGTTGATTCTTGTTCGATTAAATAATCCCAATTCATATCGATTTGGTCGAAATTAAATCCACCATTTGGCTGTAATGTTGATTGCGGAATGTCCAGAGTCACTTCATTTAAATCAACTAAATTGATGTTTTTAATATTCTTATCGGGATCATTGGCTGTTTTAACATGAGAATGTCTCTTTTGCTCGGCTAGGGCAGCCTCTAGCTCATCGTCACTGAGAGCTACTAAATTTTCCCAATCAGAATTTTCTCCAAAATCATTCATTTGCTTTTTGATTAACTGATTTGATAGGTTGGTACTAATCGGTAGAGATACACTTATCATTACTACTGTTAATATAACAGGTGAATATAGTTAGTGTGAAATGGCTTTTATGCGGTTAATGCTAAGTTTTGTGAATTATTTCTTGCTTTCTACAGCAGTAATCAGTTTTACATCCGTTTCAGTGGTGCCATCTTATAGTGAGATGGTTAGTGCGGCAAGTGCGACGGCAGGTATACCTATAATTGCCCAAAAGCCAGCCAGCTTAAAAGCTGAGATCAAACAATTTCCTGTGCAGGATACCAATAGGGATGTTAGTAATTCCCGCCCAGATCTCTCCTATTTAAAAGCTGTTCAAAATCATTGGGCAAAGATTTTTATTCAAGGACTCGCCGATCGCAATCTTATTAGTAAGTCTGAAAACTTTGAACCAGATCGAAAAATTACCCGTGCCGAATTTGCTGTGATTTTGGATCGGTCGTTTCCATTTCAACCCACAGTAAGATCTGCGATCGCTTTTAATGATGTTCCTGCTAATTTCTGGGCAGCCGAGGCTATTCAAAGTGCTTATAGTAAAGGTTTTATCGTTGGTAATCTGGGCTCATTTCGTCCTAATGAATATATCAAGCGATCGCAGGCAATGGTGGCAATTGCGAATGGATTAGGTGTGCCTAGAAATTCTATAACAAATTCATTAAAGAACTCACTTGTAAATTCACTATCAAATTCTCAGCTAGATCCCAAAATTTTAGATCCCAAGATTTTGCTATTTTCCATGTATACGGATGCTAGTTTAATTCCAGACTGGGCGATCGCTTCTATTGCAGCTTTAACTGACAAACAGATCGTAGTTAACTATCCCAATGTCCAAAAAGTTAATCCCAATAGTTTTATTACCAAGGCTGAACTATCGGCTTTAATCTATCAATCTTTAGTCTATACAGGGCAATTACCTAAAATTAACTCTAACTTTATTCCCAGTCCTAATACTCGGTTATTTAATGCTACCGATTTTACCTCAAAAGAGATCATAACTCACCTTAAAGTTAGTCTCAGCAAGCGGTTGGTGGTCGCTTATCAGGGTAACAAAAAGCTCAAAACTTATCCCATAGGCGTAGGGCGAGCGGGCTGGGAGACTCCTTTGGGTTCTTACCGTGCTGTCCAAATTATTCGCAATCCTGCTTGGAAAAATCCGTTTACAGGCGATGTCATTAAAGCTAACGATCCTGATAATCCTTTAGGCGGCTATTGGATTGGTTTTTGGACAAATGGCAAAGATTGGTCGGGATTTCACGCTACATCACAACGCGATTCTGTCGGTAAAGCCTCTTCTCATGGCTGCTTGCGCATGTATAAAGAAGATATTAGAGCTATATTTGCTCGGGTAACTCCTGCCACCATCGTCCAAATTTCTCGCTAAGATTACTATTCCTTTTGCTTCATTCCTTTTGTAAAGCTAAAATTGCTAACTGGGTGCGATCGCGCAGGTTTAAGATACTCAAAATATTAGTGATGCGGTTTTTAACGGTTTTTTCGGCAATAAAGAGAGCCTGAGCAATTTCGCGGTTACTAGCACCTTGGGCAATTAGCCGAACGATCTCTAAATCCTTAGAATTTATATCCTTCCATGCTAAAGAGCTACTTGGTTAGGACTTACGCAGCGTAAAAAGAAAACCTATATTTAAAGTGGGTTTGGGGCACAGCCCCAATCGAGGGCTTCGCCCTCAAACTCCCTCACACTAAGTTTCTATAACTTTGAGTGCGTAAGTCCTATTGGTATAGCAAAAGACTGTTGAGGAGAAGTCCTTAATATTTGGTGAGATAATCCCGGTCCTAATTGGGTATATCCTTTGAGAATGAGGCGAATTGTCTGGGTTAGCTCTTCAAAAGGAGTATCTTTAAGCAAATAACCCGATGCTCCCGATCGCAATGCTTGGGTTACATATTCGCGATCGTCAAAAGTAGTTAAAACCAAAACTTTGATCTGAGGGCATCTTTGACAAATTTCCCGTGTTGCTTCCACTCCATCCATTACAGGCATACGGATATCCATAATTACCAGATCTGGCTGTAAGGTGTCGGCTAGGGACACGGACTCTATCCCATTTTCGGCTTCGCCAATTACTTCCAATTCTGGATCGGTTTTAAGTAATGCTCTCAACCCACGGCGAATTAAGCTTTGATCGTCTGTGAGTAAAATCCGAATCATTTTAGTTATCTAATCTTTATTTAAAGTTACGAGAGAGGATTTATTGGAAAGCTAGCGTAAATTTCACAGCCCTGATTTGGAGCGGTTTTAATCTTAAGATCTCCCGAGATCGCTGAAGTTCTCTCTTTCATCCCTTGCAGTCCAAATCCACAAGTATGTTGATTTAGATTGAATCCTCTACCATTATCTTTTATCCAAACTTTAATTTCTTTTCCTGGCTCCTTTAATATAGCTTGAATGGTAATCTCAACTTCAGAAGCGGCAGAATGCTTGTAGATGTTAGTTAAGCTCTCTTGAACTAGACGATAGATTGTAGATTTTTGAGAATCGGATAAATCTTTAGATAAATTGTCAAATGAACACTCTGGAAATACCTCAAATTTATACTGGGGAATAATTCCAGTGGTTCTTTGAAATTCCTTAACTAATATTGCGATCGCCTCAAATAAAGACTTCCCTTGTAAGCGATCTGCTCTCAGCATCATCACCGATTCGCGAACTTCTTGTAGAGATTGCTTGCTAATTTGTTTTACTTCGAGTAAAAGGGCTTCCGCTTCGGTTGGTTCGGAATAAATAAGTCTTAAAGCGGCTTCGAGGTGAATATTAAAAATCGTCAGCGAATGTCCTAAAGAATCATGAATATCACGGGCGATGCGATTGCGTTCTTGAAGGGTAGCAAGTTCTTCAATTTGCAGGGCATATTCACGTAGCCGATCCTGACTTTGCTTTTGGGCTAAAACCGCATCTACTAAAAGCTGAAGAAACAAAATTACCAAGCCAAATACAATCAATAAACCTATCCAAACTAAGCCAATTTGATTTAGAGCGATCGCGAAAACAAAATGCCCTTACCATAAGCGCAAACTTTGAGAAACTAGGCAAGCAACAAAACAAATGACGGTGATTGTCGAACGTTGAAGGAGATCTTCATCGGCAAATAAAACACAATTGCGAATTACCATCACTACAAACAAAATCGCAGGTAGGGGAAATCCCAAGCTAAAAACCAGCAACAAAACTATGACAAATTCTGAAGTTGTGTACAGCCATTTATCCCGCAATTTTTCGGGAAAATACAATCCCATTCCTGCTAATAGGATTAATCCCAAACTGTTGAACCAGAAATTAGAACCATGATTGAGTCCCGCCACGACAATCAAAGCGATCGCCGCAATAGCTAATAAGAGCCATTCTAAAATTAGCAGAATGTTTACAAGGATAACTGGATTGGGAATAGGATCGTAACTCCATTTCAACTCTCACTAAACTTAACTCTCATCAACGGGTTTGTTTTGAAGCTTGAGGGACTCAGAATCTCGTGATTTTGAGTTCAACGAAGACGATTGTTTGCTGTTTGGCAGTGAAGCTTTTGGGCTACCTCGAGCAGTCTTAGATCGAAATATTGTAGTCTCAATTCCCATGGAACATCCCAAATACGGAGTTTGAATTTATCCGTGAGTGTGGCGATCGCCTTATTTGAAGCTAAAAGACAGTTAAACATCTAATCTAATCCCCTATAATCGATTCGCTATCTGTGGGAGTAGAGGTTTAAGTTCACAGGATAATTCTTGAATTAAATTAGTAATTGCCTGCGCGCACTGATCGGGACGATCTAAAACCTCATTAGGATTAAGGTTAGCCACAATCCAACCTGATTTGAGTAAGAATGTATGGCAGATATTTTGTTGTTCCTTAATATTTTTGTCTGAATTTTTACCTGATTGTTCAGAAATAGCGATCGCTAGGTGGAGATTAGTATCGGGATTTATATAGGTAAGATCGGGGCTAAATATATAATTGAATCCTGGGATTTGAACAGTAATACCCTGATGCAGATTATCTTTTAGGCTTCTCTTCAAGCTCTTAGAAAATATAAATGGCTCATTTTTAATCTTATCTGTAATTACTAATTCCGATTCTGGGGTAGCTCCAACTGGGATTTCTTGAATGATTTGCGTATTTGTAGATCTTAAAATTTCTAGGATTCTAGGGGAGCGAAATTCTCGGAGGCGATCGCTGGTCTGGGAGAGGAAAATCTTCTGCTTATACTCACTTTGTTTAAGGGAATAGGATTCGAGTAATTCAAAATAGGATTCAGTAAGTACGGAATGATCCCGTAGTCGGCTCTGATAGATTTTGTATATTGGTCCCAGAATTAGAAATAAGCCAGCGAGAAGTAGGATTTTAAATCCTAAAATAAGAAAGTTGATAAGTGGTAAAAAAAGCATTACAAGTAATGATAAAAGATCTTTCACCATAGGTTGGGGAAGTGGTTGCAACTTAATGTAGATATATCCCACAAGAATCATTAATCCAGTGATAACGATCGCATCTCGAATCAGATTTAATGGCTTTGGTGGTAGTGGTGGTGTAGGAAGAGATTCGTTAAATGGGAGAATTGGTGGCAACTCTCCCATTGCTTTTTGCAACTGGACAGGAATTTGGATTTGCATAGCCCATTTATTGTGGTTGAAGCCATTTTACCTGAGATTTTACAGAATTGATTTTAGGGAAAATATTTGAAGCCCTCTGCCAAGGCTGGAATGAGAATAATAAATGGGCTTGTTGCCATGTAAGGGACTAGGGGATTAATAAAATACCAGTTATTATAGAGAACGTAGTCTATAAGTGACCAAAAATGCTAACAGAAGAAGTAAAGTCAACCTTCAAAGATGCAGCCAAGAAGCTAACAGGAAATAAGAAGAGGGATTTCATCGCCAAAGTCATAGAAGACTACTTTGGAGGGAGTGCCCGAAAAGGAGAAACGGTTATGGGTTGGAATCGAAAAAGCATAGAACTAGGCATCCACGAACGCAGGACAGGGATAATATGCATAGATAACTACAGAGCAAGGGAAAAGTGAAGAGAAGCTACCAAACCTAGAGGCAGATATTCGGTCAATA
>Ga0163154_10006105_pt1 | contig 14899 bp, 10 predicted proteins | sample OliLakLV19MP9P1_FD_148649 | JGI IMG/M metagenome (GOLD analysis project Ga0163154, IMG submission 148649) | Freshwater microbial mat bacterial communities from Lake Vanda, McMurdo Dry Valleys, Antarctica - Oligotrophic Lake LV.19.MP9.P1 | ecosystem: Environmental > Aquatic > Freshwater > Lake >... | reverse complement strand
AACCTGCCCTTAGCACAGCGCTCGATCAAAACAGTGCTACCAATCAAGACAAGCGTGCGCCGATGGCGTCGGCCGCATTTGTCTATAACGAGGACAACTCGGTCGCGTGGGATCAAATGTGGGACAATTTTTGTGTCTTGGCCAGTGCCGGCGGCCCACCCCACCGCGCCACACTCTTACAGGCGCAAACCGACGGCGATCCAAACAGCGCCGGTTACCAGTTTGCTGTCGAAGAAATTGTGCGTGGCATTGCCCTCGTCAGTGGGCTACAGGCCACCCCGGCTGCGAATGGCTGGATTGGCATTGAATGTGGTCAGGCTGGCAAAGCCCGCTGGCTGAGCGAACAGATCCGCCAGGAGAACGTCGATGCCTATGCAACCGGCAGCCAATGTTTCGTCCCTGTCGGTGACTATTTTACCGTCAAAGGTGAGATTAAGAATGTGATCACGGCGGTTGCCAAAACCACGCATTATTGGGGCGATCATTTAGCCGATCCGGTCAAGGCATCGTTGGAGTGGGAAGAAAAGCTGAAGGCGTTGGTAACACGGGTGCGGAGGTGGTTGCGACGGTAAGGGCAGCAAGCGGGGTAGAAGACGGATGATCGGAATGGGCAGATTGATTGGCGGTCCAACGAGCAATCCGCCCATTCTGATCATCCGCTTTTACCCCGCTTATACATGCGTATGCAGGAGGCGCTGACTAGCGCGTTTCTGAAGTGAGGTAACCGTCAGCACCAAGCCAAAGAGGGTGGCTTGCAGCAATACAATGGTGGCGCCCGAGGCTACATCGACATAGTAGCTTAGATACATGCCAATCAGACCAGTGAGCGCACCGATCAAGGTGGATGCGAGCACCATACGGTCAAAGCTGTCAGTCATGAGGCGAGCCGTGATCGCAGGGATGACCAGTGCAGCCGCAATCAGCGTGACGCCCAGAATTTGCATCGAGACAATCAGAGCGGCAGCCAGTAACAGGGCAAACATTGTATCTACCCACTGGGTTTGCACCCCGTACACCTGGGCCACTTCGGCATCAAAAGTTGTGAAGAGCAGTTGTTTATAAAAAAAGAAGATAATGACGGTCACTAACACGGTGACACCGGCCACCATCCATACATCTTGGGGCGTGACGCCCAGAATATTGCCAAAGAGCGCAGCATCAAATGAACGCGTAAAGCGCCGGTAACGGCTGATCAGCGCCACACCGATGGCAAAACTGGCCGTCGTGATCACACCAATCGCCGCGTCCGCGCCAATCTTGGTACGCCGTACGGTCTGGTTAATGAGTACGGCGGCTACAAAGCCCCATAGCCCGGCCCCTACATAAAAATTCCACGCCATTACAAAAGAGACGACAGCGCCCCCAAAAATAGCATGTGACAAACCATGCCCGATATAACTCATGCCGCGCAAAACAATATAGACGCCGATCAACCCGCACAGCCCGCCGACCAGCACAGCGGCGATGGTACCATTGCGGAAGAATTCAAATTGAAAAGGTTCTAGGAGAGTAGTGAGCACAAATTGTCCTGTCGTATGTTATCTATCGCCATGAGCGCGCTGCGTTCAAGGGCAGGCTTGTGCTCTCTACGCACATCAAGCTGCTACATGTCCCAAGATGGGGTTCGGCAACACATCATGGTAGGTGTGATGATGGGGCCGTTGTTGGACCAAGAGCAAGCCATCTTGGTGAATGACTAACATGTCGGCCTGGTAGGTTTCGTTGAGCGTTGCCACGTTAAAGACATCTTCGGGTCGGCCTTGGGCAATGATCCGGCGATTTAGACAGACGACCCAGGGTACATGCGCAGCAGCGGCATTCAAGTCATGCGTTGTCATCAAAATTGTCATCCCCTGGCGGTTGAGGCCGGCCAGCATGTGCAACACGTTCTCCGCCGTGCGCATATCCACGCCGGTCGTTGGCTCATCCAATACCAACAGGTCGGGCTTGGCAATCAGGGCCCGCGCCAGAAAGACACGCTGCTGTTGCCCGCCAGATAGATCGCGAATATGGCGCTCCGCCAGTTGCCCGATTTCGAGCGAATCCAATAGGGTAGCGAGTACACGCCGATCCGCTTTGGTAGGCCACGGCCACCAACCGGATTGGCGCGTACGCCCCATCAGCACCACTTGCGCCACAGTGACAGGAAAGTTCCAATCCACCGTCTCTAGTTGGGGAACATAGCCAACTTGAGGGGCAGGTCGCCCATTGAGGGCGCGGCCATCAATACGGATTTCGCCACGCGTCGGACGCAGACTCCCCAGGATCAGTTTAAGCAGGCTAGTTTTGCCGGCCCCACTTGGCCCCACCAAAGCGGCAAACTGGCCGGAGTGTAGATGTAAATCGATTTTCTCTAACACCGGCGCAGCGCCATAACCAAAAGTAACATCTTGGAGTTCAACAAGTGCTTGCACGCAGCTTCCCCCGCTTTGATGCGCTCCCGCTTTGGCGGCCGCAGCAACGCCCACCCGGCGCATAATATTTCTTCGCTTACTGCGGTTGGATAATAGCAGCATCGACACCAGTGACATTCGACGTATCGAAACTGGCGATCAAGGCTGGGTCGCCGCCTAGTGCCGCGGCCATGATCTTCACATCCTCAACCATCAAACCAATGTAAGAGTGATTGTCCTCGCCGGGTGCGCCAGGCAAGTCATCATCACGCAGTGTGTCAATGAATTCCACGCCCGCCTCTTTACCAATCTGCTCCAATACAGGCGACGGGAAAACTTCTGAACCAAAGATAGCCGGTACTCGCTCTGCACGCAACTGCGTGATCAAACCGGCCACTTCCTGAGCAGAAGGTTCGGCAAAATCAGACGGTTGGATTGCGCCGATCACAGTCATGCCGTAGCGCGGAGCAAAATAGGCCCAGGAGTCATGGTAGGTCAATAGCTTACGATTCGCTTCAGGAATACTCGCAATTGTCGCTTGGATCGCCTGGTCTAACGCTTCGATGCGAGCCTTGAAGGCCGTATAATTCTGGTTGTAGTAATCAGCATTGGTCCTATCGCGCCGCACTAGCGCATCGCGCGCAAGTTCGGCGTAACGCAGAGCGTAAAGCGGATTGGGCCACAAATGCGGATTGGGGCTGCCTGCCGCTTTAGGGAATGAAAAATCGTAGGCGTATTCTGCCGGGGTGATCGTCTGCTCGCCCAGCAGGATAATTTCTGCATCCATTTTTTTGTTGGCCTCAGCCAGTTCTAGCGTCGGTTCTTCCAGTTTTAAGCCATTGATAAAAATCAGATCGGCCTGGGCCAACGTTTTGGCATCCGAAGGCGCCGGCTCAAAGGTGTGCGAATTGGTGCCTTCGGGGACAATCCCAGTCAGGTTAATACGCTCGCCGCCAATGTTATAGACAATGTTGGTAATCGGTGAGACGGTAGTGACCACATTCAATTGGCCGTCATTCGTCGCTGTCGGCGCCGTTGTAGGGGCAATACAGGCAGCCATCAACCAACTGAATATGAGTAGGCAAGGCAACGCGTAGGTAAGTCGCATGGCAAAAATCTCCTCTATTTGAGTGTTAAAGTTTAAGCATTATTGGCACGCAATCATCACGCTTGGTGCTTTTCAGTCGCGCAACATTGCTTACACAACCCCACCAACGCTAGGTGATCGGTTTCTACTACAAACCCCTGCTCGCGTTCAATCTTTTTAAAGAGCGCTGCAACCGTATCATGGCCGATCTGTTCTACAGCGCCACAGGTACGACAAATCAGATGATGATGTGGGTCATGACCAGCAACTTCGTAATAGGTCTTACTGCCGACATGCATTTCGGTAATTAAACGCAAGTCGTTTAAAAAGGTAACCGTCCGATAAACCGTCGCCCGATTCACGGCGGGCGCTTTGATATGCACTCGTTCATAAATAGCATCGGGGGTCAGATGGCCGCCCCCTTCACAAATGGCATCCAGAATCATCTGGCGTTGCGGTGTTACGCGAAAACCACGTTCACGCATTAAGTTTGCGTAGTCGATTGTTTGATGCGTCATTGCACTTTCTCGTTATTACAAAATTTTGCAGAAACAAATATAGCACCGTTGTGTGCGCGCGTCAAGCCCAACGCGTGTTTAGCAAAAGGAATGAATAACGAGGATCAAAAGCGCGATCTACCTAGTTTAACGAACGCGCAGCACAAATGGATGTAATGAAAAATACCGAGAATTGGCGTATATAGCGGTTGTCTTTTAGGCTTGGATCGCTTACAATGAGGGTTAGCACGAACACTTGTTCTTGCATCAGAAATAAGAGAGAAGCTTTACAGACAAATCTTCCTATAGCGATTATTATAGATGTTTGTTCTTTTTTCTTGCCAAGTCTGACATTCTGTCAAGTCGACATTCAATCACGTTGACATTTAGTGTTGACATTTAATGAGGTTGCTGAACATATGGCCCTGGACAAATTGGTGGTACGCGGCGCGCGCGAACACAACCTAAAGAATATCAATCTGGAAATTCCACGCGACAAACTGGTGGTCATCACTGGTTTGAGCGGCAGTGGTAAAAGCAGCCTGGCCTTCGACACGATTTACGCCGAAGGTCAACGCCGCTATGTCGAGTCACTTTCTGCCTATGCTCGCCAGTTCCTTGGCCTAATGGAAAAACCCGAGGTCGACCAGATCGAAGGGTTAAGCCCCGCCATCTCGATCGACCAAAAAGGGGCTGGCCGCAACCCGCGCTCCACCGTGGGCACCGTCACCGAGATTTACGATTATATGCGTCTGCTGTATGCCCGCATCGGCAAGCCACACTGCCCCACCTGTGGCGAACCAATCGCGCAGCAGACGGCGACGCAAATTGTTGACAGCATTATGGAGCTGCCAGAAGGGACGCGCCTGCTGATCTTGGCCCCCGTGATCAAAGATCGCAAGGGGCATCACAAGTCGGTTTTTGAAGATCTGCAAAAGCAAGGCTTTGTGCGCGTACGCGTCAACGGTGAGCTTTACGAAGTGACGGAAGTGCCTGATTTAGATCGTTATAAGATGCACACCGTCGAAGCCGTCGTGGATCGCATTATTGTACGCCACGGCCAACCCGATGCAGATGAAACGGCCGCCGGCACCGACATGAGCCGCCTCAGTGATTCTGTCGAGACGGCGTTGCGTCTGGGCGACGGCGTGATGAGTATCTCCGACATCACAGACCGGGACAATCCGCAGGATCGCACCTACAGCGAACATTTCTCTTGTGTCAAGTGCGGCACCAACCTGGGCGAGATCGAACCGCGCACCTTTAGCTTTAACAGCCCACATGGCGCTTGTCCCACCTGTCACGGTTTGGGCGCACTCCAAGAGTTTGACCCGGACCTGATCTTGAACAGCGAGTTGTCATTGGATGAAGGAGCGGTCATCCCCTGGCAACGTCAAAACGACAGCGACAACGAAGGTTACTATCGCCAAGTATTGCAGGCCGTCTGCAAACAATTTGCAATCCCATTCAAAACGCCAGTGCGTGAATTGAGCTTAAAGCAACGCGATGTGATTCTCTTTGGCCCGCCCCGCAAAGGCGAGAAGGTCAAAATTGAATATCGCACCGGCTCGGGGGAACTACGCACCTACGACACGCCATTTACCGGCGTAATTCCTAGCTTACAAAAGCGCTATCAGGAGACAAGTAGCGAATATATCCGCAGCAAATTGGACGAATTTATGGGTCAGCGCCCCTGCCCCACTTGTCAAGGCAAACGGTTAAAACCAGAAGCATTGGCGGTAACGGTTGGCGGTCGCAATATTTATGAAGTAACCCAAATGGCCGTCGAAGACACCCTGGGTTGGACACGCTGGCTGCAAGGCGAAGGCGGTTGGCAGTTGAGCAACGGTCACGGACCGGCGAGCAATGGAGCAACCAGCAATGGACAAGCTGGCAAAACCAATGGTCAGCACGAGGGGTTGATTCCTAGTTTGCAATTTCAGGAAACGCCACTCTCCCCGCGCGAGCAGACGATTGGGTTGCAAGTGCTCAAGGAGATTGCCGCTCGCCTCTATTTTATGGTCAATGTCGGGCTGGACTATCTGACGTTGGACCGCACGGCCGTTTCGCTTTCCGGCGGCGAGGCGCAACGCATTCGGCTGGCAACGCAGATCGGCAGCCAATTGATGGGTGTGCTCTATATTCTAGACGAACCGAGCATTGGCTTACATCAGCGCGACAATGCCCGCTTGATCGAAACCTTGCAAGGTATGCGCGATTTGGGCAACACGGTGCTGGTAGTCGAACACGACGAAGATACGATTCGGGCCGCCGATTGGGTTGTCGATATGGGACCCGGCGCCGGTGAGCATGGCGGCTATGTCGTGGCTTCGGCGGCGCGGCGTGACTTTGTCCATTCCAAAGAGAGTTTGACGGCTCAATATCTGCGCGGCGAGCGGCGCATTGCGGTGCCCAAAGAACGGCGCGAGGGCAACGGCAACTATCTCTACATCCGCAATGCGACAGAGAACAACCTGAAGAATGTGAGCGCCCGCATCCCATTGGGTAAATTTGTGGCGATCACCGGCGTCAGCGGCAGCGGCAAATCGACACTAGTCGTCGATGTGCTCTACAAGCGGTTGGCCCAGTTGATGTACAAGGCCAAAGATCGACCTGGCAAACACGAAGCAATTGAGGGCATCGAATTTCTGGACAAGATTATCGAGATCGATCAAGGCCCGATCGGGCGCACGCCGCGCAGCAATCCGGCGACCTATATTGGCCTGTTCACTTTTATGCGTGAACTCTTTGCCACCATCCCAGAAGCCAAAGCACGTGGCTTCGGACCCGGCCGCTTTAGCTTCAATGTCAAGGGCGGTCGTTGTGAAGCATGCCAGGGCGATGGCATCATCCGCATCGAGATGCAATTTTTGCCCGATGTCTATGTGCCGTGCGATGAGTGTAAGGGCAAACGTTACAACCGCGAGACGTTAGAAATCAAGTTCCGCGGCAAATCGATCTCTGATGTGCTGGATATGACAGTGGAGGAAGGGCTGGACTTTTTCCAGAATATCCCCCGCATCCGCAACAAGTTGGAGACACTAAACTCGGTCGGGTTGAGCTATATCCGCTTGGGGCAGCCGGCAACACAGCTTTCCGGTGGCGAGGCGCAACGCATCAAGCTGAGCAAGGAATTGAGTCGCCGGGCGACGGGCAATACGTTCTACATCTTGGACGAGCCGACCACCGGTCTGCACTTTGAAGATGTGCGCAAACTGCTGGAAGTGTTGCACGAATTGGTCAACATGGGCAACACCGTGTTGGTGATCGAGCACAATCTGGACGTGATCAAGAATTGTGACTGGCTGATCGATATGGGACCCGAGGGTGGCAACAAGGGTGGCTATGTGATCGCCGAAGGCACACCCGAGCATGTCGTCACGATCGAGAAGAGTTACACGGGGAAATTTTTACGCCCCATGTTGACAGAAGAGAATTATCAGTTGGCGTAGCCACGCACTTGGGCGAGCACTGCGTCTAACGCAGCAGGCTAGCGGGCAATGGTCAAAGTGATGGAGCACCTGCCCAGCAACAACTCTATCACCTTGATCAGCCAGCAGCTCGCCCAATGTTGCCAGCGCGTCTTACATTGAGCGCCATCTCCGCTGAGTAGGTCTGGATTTATGCCAGCAGCAAGCGCTTGCGTGGCACCCACCGCTTTGATGAGACCATGCCAAGAAAATAAGCGAGTGTGGAGGTAGCCGAGGTAGAGGCCATTACCAGCTTGTTTTGTTAGAACTCGTAATGAAAACGTACACGTTCACATAAAACTTGCAAATCACTCCATATTATGGTACAATCCACAATATAGAAGTATACATTGCTACGCTGTGATCTTGATCAGATTAATTTTTAGTCATCATGTAAACAGCTATAGCGATGCATATGTGTTGGTCCATTCAAGCATGTTTGAGCGAAGTGGGGAAACCCCACTTTTCTTGTTGTAAGGGGTAAAGCAATTATGTCAAAAGCCTTGATTGCTGGCATTAATCAGGTTGCCACCGACAAAGGTCTTGACCGCGAAGTCATATTTCAAGCCATTGAAGCGGCTTTGGTTTCGGCTTACCGGCGCAATTATGGTTCGGTGGCCAATGTAACCGCCGAGGTAGACCGCACCAGTGGTGACATGCACGTCTTTGCCGAACGCGAAGTTGTCGAAGATGTGATGAACCCGCGCACAGAGATTACCGAGCAAGATGTGCGCAAGATCCAGCCGACAGCCAAGCTAGGCGATGTTGTACGGGTGCCCAGCACACCGGATGATTTCGGCCGTATTGCCGCGCAAACCGCCAAGCAGGTGATTTTGCAGCGCATTCGTGAAGCTGAGCGCGACACGGTTTACGAAAACTTTGCCCACCAAGTCAACGAGATCGTCAGCACGCAAGTGCGCAGCATCGACGCCCAATCCGGCGCCGTCACTGTGCTACTTGGCGAAAAGTATGAAGTTCTGCTGATGCGCGAAGACCTGATTGCCAGCGAGAAATTACGCCGTGGCGATTTCGTCAAGGTTTACGTCGTCGATGTCCACAAAAGTAACCGTGGCCCGGTGATCAAGCTGAGCCGCACCCATCGTAACCTGCTCCGTCGCTTAATGGAACAAGAAATTCCTGAAGTGCGCGATGGTGTTGTTGAAATCAAGGCGATTGCGCGTGAACCTGGGGCGCGCAGCAAAGTCGCCGTTGTTGCGACCTTGCCGGGCGTCGACCCTGTGGGCAGCTGCGTAGGCATGCGCGGCTTACGCATTCAAAATATTGTTAATGAGCTGGCTGGCGAAAAGATTGATGTGATCGAGTGGAGCACCGATATCGGTAGCTACATCACCAATGCTCTGAGCCCAGCCAAGGTGAGCAACGTTCTACTTGACGAAAATAATTCGTCGATCAAAACGGCGATTGTGGTCGTGCCAGACCGGCAGTTGAGCCTGGCGATTGGCAAAGAGGGCCAAAATGCTCGCTTAGCCGCCAAACTAACCGGTTGGCGCATCGACATTAAGAGTGAAAGCGAAGCGCAAGCCGAAGGGTTGGACAAATTGGCAGGCGAGCGCGTGCGGCGCGGTGCTTCGGCATCGGAAGATCTGCTCTCGATGGCCGAGCGAATTTTGCGCAACGAAGACGAGGCGCCAGCACCTACGGGTGGCGATCGCCTCTGGCAGGCTATGCAGTCGTTGCAAGATATGGCCCCGCGCACGGCCGAATCGTTGGATGTGTTGGGTGGTCTAGCCATCGAGCCACCGATTCCGCAACGCAAAGAAACAAGAGCCAAGCCGCGCGATACAGAACGAGCAGTCGACCGAGGTGAAAGTGAGAAACGACCGGTCGAAGAAACGGCGCCGGTGGAATGGCCAGCCGAATTGCTGACACCCGAAGTCTTGGAGCCGGCCTTTAGCGCGGACGAAACAACTTTACCTGAATTGCCGCCTTTGCCAGACGTTGAAGAGGTGGTTAAAGCCCAAGCACGCCCAGAGAAGCTGGTCGAAGAACCAGTGGTTGAGGAGAGCAACGAAGCAGTTGGATTGCCACAGGTGATTACGGCCGATATGTTGCGCAAACGCATGGCGCAACGCAAAGAGAATGCCAACAAGGTGGCGGCCGATATCGAAGTTCCGGCTGAATTGCTCATCGGCTTGGAAGAAGAAGTCATTGCAGAGGACTGGGAAGAAGAAATCGAGGACAAAGACAAGGTCAAAGGCAAAGGCAAAGCCAAAAAACCATCGATGGCCAGCGTCAAGCCTGGCGCCAAACCGGCCAAAAAGAAGAAGCGGCGCACGGTGCAGGACGACGACGATTACAGCGGTTATTATTGATCGCTTGACAATCAAGGTGCATTCGTCGATCCTTGACTGTCAAGTGTAGAGAAGAGGGTGCTGGTCATGCCATCTAAACAGCAACGAGGGCCAAAGCCCAAGCATGTGCCACAACGCACTTGCATTGCTTGTCGTAAAGTGGCTGGTAAGCGCAGCTTGATCCGGATTGTGCGGACAGAACAGGGTATAGAAATGGACCCAACCGGCAAAAAAGCGGGGCGGGGCGCCTATCTTCATCCGAATCAAGCATGTTGGAAGGCTATTTTGACGGGCAATCGTCTGAGCCAAGCGTTACGCACGCCACTTAGTGCAGAAAATCGCCAGACATTAACTGCCTTCATGGCAGGTCTGCCGGAACAGGAAGATGAGGAAGAGGTGCTGAGTGCTGCATAAAACGTACAAGCTACGCAACCAACAGTACTTAGCCCGCGAATAGACAAACCATTTAAAAGTCATCCATATCAGGTCATATATACACGAAAGACCCGGTATGACTTTTAAGGGTTTTATCTATAAGTAGGTCAATTTACAAACGGGTGTTATCAAATCCAATTATTCAGTACAAACGATGATTCTTGACAACGATTCTTGGTGACTCAAATGATACGGTTAACAATGATACGGTTAACAATGATACGGTTAACAATGGCACACAGTACGCACGGCTATGGCAACGCGTAATCTAACCCAAATTGGGTATGGCCGGCAAGACAGTGAGCAACCGCTACGCGAGCGGGTAAACTATTCGGCAAACAACGGGGTAACGCAACGGAGGACAGCCATGATCAGGTGATTCATGGATGTTGTTTTTTGCAGGGACAAAGATTAATTATAGCTTCGTCCCCAAAAAACAAATGTAATTTTTGTCCACCTAGCCCACCTCTTCTTTTACCGCTTTGTCTACTTCCTCCTCGCCTGTCGCTTTACTATCTCGCCTGTTTGTAGCCATTCAACGAAATAAGCGCTGATAAAAAGATGTTGCTTATGCTTCTCTTTGCGTCTACGTGTGCCCATTACGAAAGTACTGATACGAATCATGCCCAGCGTGGAACGATCAGGCTACGGCTAGACAGGTTCTACGCTATATCAGGATTTACTAGCTATTTTATATATTAGAAGGACAGGGAGATTGGATTTATGACGACAAAAAGCAGAGCACCGCAGGGCGGTGTCAAACAGCAGCCGCGTGGACAGCAACCGGCTCGATCCAACAATCAGCCTAACAACCAACAGCGAAATGGGACGCCCAATCGCTCTAGACCGAACAACCAACCGCCAGCAGGTCGACCGCCGGTGAATCATGCACCTGTTGTACAAGCTAAGGCGCCAGCGACGAAAGCCCACAAGTTGCCTACCGAGGTAGTGGTTGGTGAGTTTATTACAGTACGTGATTTAGCGATTTTAATGGAACGCAGCCCGATCGATCTGATCAAAGTCTTGATGCAATATGGCATCATGGCTCCGATCACACACAATATTGATCATGATACGGCAGTGATCTTGGGCGAAGAGCTCAATGTGGCCGTTAAATGGCCAGAGCGGGATAACGTCGTTGAAGAGGTTGCAGAAGCAGACCTCGTGCCTGAACATCAGGCAAAACGCACGGCTATCCGCCAGGTTGTACGTGGCGAGCATGAAGAAAATCTCGTGGAGCGGCCACCGGTAGTGGCAGTACTTGGACATGTCGACCATGGCAAAACCACGCTGCTCGATCGGATTCGCAAAACTGATGTGGCTGGCGGCGAAGCGGGTGGGATTACGCAGCGCACTGGCGCTTATCAAGTGACGGTCAATGGGCGTAAAATCACCTTCTTGGACACACCGGGCCATGAAGCTTTTACGTCCATGCGCGCACGTGGCGCCCAAGTCACTGATATTGTGGTGCTGGTGGTTGCAGCCGATGATGGTGTAATGCCGCAAACCAAAGAGGCAATTAGCCATGCCAAAGCAGCTGGTGTCATCATTATGGTGGCGCTCAACAAGATTGATAAGGCCAATTCCAATCCAGATCGGGTAAAAGAGGAACTGGCCAACAATGGCTTACAACCCGAAGAGTGGGGCGGCGATACGATTGTCGTACCAGTCAGCGCGCTCAACAAGATTGGCATTGATGATTTGTTGGAAAATATTTTGGTCGTGGCCGAGTTGGAACAATTTAGGGCCAACCCAGATGGCAAATGTGTCGGTACTGTAATCGAATCGGAAATTGACAAGCAGCGTGGCATCACGGCAACGATGTTGGTACAAAATGGCACCCTGCGCCAAAATGATACGATTGTGGTCGGCCAAACCTGGGGTCGCATCAAGGCGATGTTTGACCATGAAGGCAAGCCGCTCAAAGTGGCCGGCCCTAGCACACCAGTTGTGATTCTTGGTTTACAAGACGCGCCAGCCGCAGGTGATAACTTTGAACGTGTGGCAAATGACCGTGAGGCACGCCGCATCTCCGAAGAGCGTCGCGAACGCGCCGCGGCTTTGGTACACACGCCCGAACGCCCGGCCATGTCGTTGGAAGATCTCTTTGCCCGACTGGAAGGTACCGACAACAAGGTGCTCAACCTGATCGTGCGGGCGGACATGCAAGGTACACTCGAGCCGGTGATGCACAGTTTGCAAGAGATTCACAATGAGAAGGTCTCGATCAAGCTCTTACAGGCGAGTATCGGCAATATTTCTGAATCTGATGTGATGTTGGCCGAAGCTAGTGATGCAGTGATTATTGGCTTTAGCGTAAGTGTCGACAAAGCTGCGCAGTCACGCGCCGAGCAGTCTGGCGTCGAAATTCGTCAGTATAATATCATCTACAAGATGATTGAAGATATCGAGGATGCGATTAAAGGCATGCTCGATCCTGTGTACGCCGACATCACGATCGGCCATGCCCAGGTATTGCAGCTCTTCCCGTTGCGCAAGGGTGTGATCGCCGGCTGTACCGTCAACGATGGCATCGTAAAGCGCAACTCGTTGGCACGCATCACGCGCGACAACACGGAGCTATTCACCGGCATCAAAATTGAAGCGCTACGTCGCTTTACCGAAGATGTCAGCGAAGTGCGCACTGGTTTTGAGTGCGGCATTAAGCTTGCGGAACATGATCACGACCTACAAGAAGGCGATATCATCGAATTTTACGAAAAGCAGCGCGTGCGGTAGGGAGTAGGAAGTAAGCAAGGTTCGTTGTCCGGTGGCTACTTGAAAGCAGTCACCGGACAATCAACGATATTGCTAGCCTACTTCCTAATTCTTACGCTCCACGCCTGAGATTGGATAAATTAGCATGAACACGATCCGTCAACAACGTGTGGCCGAGTTGCTCTACGAAGAGTTGAGCATCATGGTCAGCAATGAACTTGATGACCCCAAATTGAGCTTGGTAATAGTAACACGTGTTGAGATCAGCCGCGACCTGCGCAACGCTAAGGTATTTGTCAACCATCAGCAGGAAGATGTAACGCCGCGTGAGGTGCTCAAGCACCTACGCCGTGCCATGCCCTATCTGCGCAGCCAGATCGCCGTACGGTGTAGTATGCGTATGGTGCCGGAATTAAACTTCGCCTATGACGACATTCCCGCCAAAGCTGCTCGCGTCGATGAGTTGCTGCGTAGCCTGGCGCAAGAACGCGAACAGGAAGCGTCAACAAGCAACGCGGCCAAAACCGAGCCATCCGCTGAACAATAAAGCTAGCGGTCATCAGTTATCAGTCAATAGTGGCGCTAGGCTACTGACGATTGATAGCTGATGACTGAGCATTATCACTATTCAGCCAACATCACCACTCGCACACCACAATGATTGAACCAACCGTCCTAGCTGCCATCCAAAGCAGTGACCACATTCTTTGCGTCAGCCACGTTAGCCCAGATGGCGATGCCTACGGCAGCCTGTTGGGGATGGGCTGGATCCTACGTCACTTGGGCAAAACACCCGTCTTGGCGATGCATGATCCAACCCCCAAGGAGTTTCAGTACCTGCCAGGGGCGAGTGCGATTATTGGCGCCAAGGCAGTGGCGGACCATTATGATTTAATTATCTGTCTAGATGCATCCAGTGTGGATCGGATGGGAGCCATCTATCGCGACGCCCACCGCCAGCTTCCACTCCTCGTGATCGACCACCATATCACCAATACGCGTTTTGGGACCATCAACTGGGTTGAGCCGATTTGCGCTGCTACCTGTCAGATGTTGGTGGCGTTGGCCGATGCCTTGGAGACACCGCTCACCGGCCCGCTGGCCGAGTGTTTGCTTACTGGCATTGTGACCGACACCCTCTGTTTTCGCACTAGTAATACTACAGCCGAAGTGCTCGAAGCGGCGATGCGTCTGATCCGCGGCGGAGCCGATTTGGCGACGATCACCCAGCGCACCTTAAATCAACGTTCTGCCGCTGTTCTTCGCCTATGGGGAATGGCGCTCTCACAAATGAGCCTAGAAGAGGGTGTCATTTGGACGACCGTCAGCCGCCAGCAATTAAAGGCAGCGGGCGATCTAACCAGTGAGGGCCAACTCAGCAGCACCTTGATCACAGCCGCTGAAGCTAATCTCAGCGCTACATTTACCGAGAAATTAGACCCGCAAGGCCGTCCGACGGTAGAATGTAGCTTCCGCGCCAAACCGGGCTTCAATGTTGGCAGCGTGGCGCTGGCATTAGGGGGTGGTGGCCATCCAGCCGCCAGTGGTTGCACATTGTCCGGCACCTTGGCCGAAGTGACAGCTACAGTCGTACCGATGTTAAAACAGGTCCGCCAAGGCTAACTAATTTCGCTCATCAGTTTTCTACGGAGTAGACACTGCGCGTGCCAAAACGTGATCACCCGCTGCATGGCTTGCTCGTCGTCGACAAGCCGGGCCAACATTCGGCCAAACCATCCATCAACGCCGGCGCCCCCTCCTCTGTTGAATCTGCCCCCACTTTTCAGCCTTATTCATTTGATCCTACGCGCCTACCGACCAGCCACGACATTGTGCAGATGGTGCGCCGCTGGAGTGGACAGCGCCAAATTGGCCACACCGGCACCCTCGATCCGATGGCAAGCGGCGTGCTCATGCTTTGTCTGGGCAACGCCACGCGATTGGTGGAATATTATCAAGGCCAGCCCAAACAATATTATGCCGAGGT
>Ga0163154_10006104_pt1 | contig 14902 bp, 16 predicted proteins | sample OliLakLV19MP9P1_FD_148649 | JGI IMG/M metagenome (GOLD analysis project Ga0163154, IMG submission 148649) | Freshwater microbial mat bacterial communities from Lake Vanda, McMurdo Dry Valleys, Antarctica - Oligotrophic Lake LV.19.MP9.P1 | ecosystem: Environmental > Aquatic > Freshwater > Lake >... | reverse complement strand
GCTACGGGGGGCAGGGGCACAACAGATAAGGCCGCCTGAACAAACACCGGAACCAGCTACTTGACCGGTACTACATGCTTGAGGTTGACAACTACCACCGGCGACTGAACAGTCGTAGGCGGCCTGCTGCCGGACATCCTGGCTTTGAGTAGATAAGTAGTAAGCGGCAATGCCCCCGATTATGAGTAATGCAAAGAATAATCCCCCTATGATCATGCGTGGGGAGAATTTAGTGGGCAACTTGAAAGAACGAGTTGTGGTGGTTGTGGTACTAGTCGCGGTGGTTACTGAGCTCTGTGTAGGTACGCTAATCTTAGGAGATTCTTGTAAAGGATTTGGGCTGGGTTGTGAGGTAGGGATGTTTTCAGTCATGTTTTGCAATAATATAAGAAAGCGACCAAAATCTTGGCTCTGATAAATGTAGAGTAAAAAGTATGTTCAGGTCAATAGGGAAGAAAAGACGAAGCTTCTGCTGGGGAATGTTTGGTTTTTGCTACTGCCCCTTTTTCTCCATACGCTATAATTCCGCCCATAATGAATGCTTCAAAGTTACATTGGCTTGAATTCCTTGTATCCATGACCGAGAAAGAGATTAAAGCGCGATACAAACATGCAGTGCTTGGTTTTCTGTGGATCCTTATAAATCCTCTCTTGCAGATGCTGGTGATTGGATTGGTTTTCAGGTTTTTTGTTCCAGTTCAGGTAGACAATTATTTTTTATTCCTGTTTGCAGGGTTATTACCTTGGAACTTTTTTTCTTACTCCCTGTCTAAGACGACGCCGATGGTTTTAAATGAGCGAAACTTAATAAAAAAAGCAAGTTTTCCGAGAGAAGTAATTATTTTCTCAATAATTCTTTCAAATCTTTTTCACTTATTTGTAGCATTAGGCTTATTTATTATCATTTTACTGGGGCAGAAAATTCTTTCAGGAGAAGCTTCCTTTGTAGAGATTCTCTTTTTTACGCTGAGATTCTTATGGATCATTCCGATAACGCTCTGGCTGACTATTTTGGTTAGTGGTTTCTCACTGCTTTTCTCCAGTTTAAATGTAAAGTATCGAGATGTGAACTTTGCTGTTCAGGCGATATTACCGCTTTGGTTTTATGCTACTCCAATTGTTTATACATTATCTCTACTACCTCCTTCTTTGAGGCATGTACTCTATCTAAATCCCGTCACTACGGTCTTGGAGTTATATCAGGCCATTTTCTTAGAGCAGCCGATTTCTTTTTCATGGGCTCAAGTAGCTAGCATTCTAATGGGGGTGGTGATCTTCTTTATTGGTTTTTACTTCTTTAAAAAGGAAGAGCCGTTCTTTGATGACTGGGTTTAGGCTATGAAATCAAAAAAACAGACTGTTATAGAGCTCGACCATGTTTACAAGATTTACACACTTCACCATGAGAAGCCAACTTTTGTGGAAAATGTAGTAAAGCTTGGCCGAAAAGAGCAGTTTACTGCGCTAGAAGATATTAATTTAAGAATTTACAAAGGCGAGAAGGTAGGAATCATTGGTTCAAATGGATCAGGGAAAACTACTTTGCTGAAAATAATTGTAGGCATCACCAGACAAAATTCTGGAACAGTGAAAATTAAGGGCAGAATTGTCTCTTTGATTGATGTAGAGGCGGGTTTTCATCCAGACCTGACTGGAGAAGAAAACATTTTTCTCAATGGTTTAATCATTGGCATGAATAAACAAGAGATTAGGAATAAGTTCGAGCAGATTGTAAAATTTGCCGATATAGGTAAGTTTATTGACGCTTCGCTTTACTCGTATTCTGAGGGGATGAAGCTAAGGCTGGGCTTTGCTGTAGCAGTTCATGCAGAGCCTGACATTCTTATTTTAGATGAAGGAATCAGTGCGGGTGATAAGGATTTTCAGAAAAAAAGTAGTAAAAAGATAGAAGAATTTTTTAAAAAAGGGAAGACAATCTTAATTGTGAGCCATTGGCTTGAGTACTTAGAAAAGAACTGCGATAGAATTATTTGGATTGGAAATGGGAAGATCATTTCGGAAGGAAATAAAGAAGTGCTGGAGTCTTATATTAAGGGAAAATAGTACTGATTTTATATATTCAAGTGGGAGTCAAAGAATTTAGTCTTAAATGCTAATTTTATTCCATCTGACTCAAACTTTTCTCTGGTTTCACCAGCATAATGCAGAGAAGTACTATTTTTCTGAATTCACTCTTATATTGCAAATAAAGCCAAAAATTTAAATAGTTATTTGTAGGTAATGAGGTGTATATTACTTTGCTAAAAAGTAACATAAGTGTCTGTTCTTCTGCAAGATAATAATTTGAGTAGTTAATACCGGATATATAATTCTTCAATACTAACTTCATTTGTTGTGTTCACCATTTTTGTGTTGGGAGGATAACTGTAAAATACTTCTCCAACCTAGCGATATCTAGTCTCTCAAGTGAGCTATCATCAATAATAAATACGGGTGGATTTCGATTAATTCTCAAGAAAAGAGACTGCAGTGATTAAATACACATATTTACATCTCGATGACAGAGTAAAGCGCACACCCCAACAGATAAATACTTTCTCTTTGTCTCACGAGTTGGAAAGAAATTTATAAGACAACTAAAGCTTGTCTTCAGAACATATGTCTCGAATCTATTGAACAATTATTTAATTCCTACATTGATGAGCTATTATAAAGTATTGAAATAGCTCTTTTTGCATCTATAGAAAAGTACTTTTCTCTAACCGCTCGAATATAATGGCCACAAACTAATTCTGATTCATAATCGGAGATAGTGTCACTTTCAAGGTAGGACTTGGGTAAATTTAAAATCTTTTTCGAATTTTTATTTTTTTCTAATAAAATTGCAAAATAAGTTTGAATCTGAGGTTCTCGCCCAACTGAAAGTCCCGTCTCATAAAGCTCACAAAGCTTCATTAGTATTTTCCAATCTAGCAGAGCATAAGGTATTCCTAAAAGTCCAGAATTAACTCGAGGAAAAAGACCTACTTTAAACACCACTTTAGATTCAATATAAGATAAAAAGTAAGAATCTTCTATGTCTTGGTTAAACACAATATCGTACTCACCGTGGAACCATTTTTGAAGAGCATTCGGTTTTTTAAAGAAGAGAATGTCACTGTCAACAAATAAAACTTTTTCTGATGAACAAAAAAGAATTGCACCTAGTTTTTTCCGGATATAGGGATTCGATTTAAGTCTATAAAAAACACTCCTCTTAGACCATTTAGCTTCTATTTTGCAGTCTAAAACTTCCTTAGAAATAATTTTTGCCCCAAGCAGATGTGTTTGGAGTTTTTCAACATGTTCCGCCTCAAGTGTGCCATCATCGATGATGAGAACTTTAAAGGGAATCTTCATATGTCTTTTTAATGTTTTGATCGCCAAAATTAACATAAGATAGTCATTTTTACTGGTTAAAGAAGTTACTTCTATTATTTGCTCAGAAGAACGTAGATAACTAAAGTTAGAAGGGGGCGTTTTTAGTATTTCCAGAAAGAGTTCTCTTTTTTTTACCTCTATGAGAGCGACGGCAAGATCTTTTCGAATATCTCTTATGACAGAGAGAATGAGTAGCCTGACTATTTTGGGATGAAGTAATAGCATTTAAGGTAAGGTCTTACAACTTTAGGCTTTGATATACTTTTTTATAATCTTTTGCAACTGCATGATATGAAAAGTTCTCAGTGATATGTTTTTGCGATGATACCACTATTTTTCTAAAGTAGCTTTGATCCTTTTTTAAAATGGATTTGAGTTGGTGATGAAGAGATGAAAAAGTTGGTTCTATAAGAAAACCATTCTCTTTATCAATTATAATGTTGTTCTCAGCAGCTTCTGAAGTTGTAATAACTATAAAACCAAGAGCCATCGCTTCTATAATTACATAACCAAATGGTTCATAACGAGATGGGAATACTGCTATACCTTTAATCTTTTTTAGCTGCTCAACAAGTTTCTTCCTATCATTAATTCTTGGAATTAAATGTATCCTTTGTAAAATTGAATTAGGTACATTCATCCTTTTGAGATTCTCTCCAAAATTCAAAGTTGATTTGCCCCACTTAATATACCCCGTATCTTCTCCCAGCATCCATAGCTCAATCTTTTTATTTCCTTTTGCCAAAGTAGCAAAAGCCCTAATTAACAAATCAACCCCTTTTCTATATTCTAATCTTCCTAAAAAAACAATTTTATTTCGATCAACTTTTTTAAGAGAGTTGTCATTATGTAGGGAAGTAAAGTTGGGAATATAGTAGATATTATTTTCTAATCCTAGGCTTTTTTTTAACTCCGTTGCGAACTTCTCATTACAAGTAATAATTGCTTTGGAGTATTTTTTGATGTAAAAATTTTCCATTCTTGCTAAGAATCGTCTTTCAAAGTTACTTTCTTCAAGTCTAATAATTTCTTGTCTTGTTCCTTGGATATGGGTAACTATGGGAATTCCTCCCCCTAGGAAGTTCCAGAGTAGTGTCGGAAGAAAGTAACTTGGTGTATGTATGAGATCAAAAGTATTTAACTTACTGAATTTAGTAAAGTAGAGATAGAAAAACAAATTCCATTCTATTAAAAAGCCCAAGTCAGGAAATTTTCCTTTGAACTTTGAAAAAAAGAGATGGGAAAGAAAAGAGTATATGAAGTTGAAGAAGTTATTTGAGCTAGTGAAGGGAATATAGTTGACTCTAATACCATCAATGAGTTTAGATTTTTGAAGAGAAGCAAAGTTATCAAATGTAAATACGACAACCTCATGACCTAACTCTCCTAGTAGCTTGGCCAATTCCTGGTTAAAAGTAGCAATTCCCCCCCAATTAGTTAGAGGGGGAAACTCAGGGCTGACAATCGCAATTTTCATATTTGAAATTAAGAAAATATTTCTGAAAATCTACCTACAACCTTATTGTCTAGCTCTTTAAAAGTTGAAGGTGATAGGTAGCTTGAGAAAGTGAGAGACCACATCAGGTTTTCATACTGATAAGTGCTTAATTTATAAGGTATCGAATGAGTTCTAAGGTTCAAAGTAATTGGATGAAAAAATCTTTTTAATGTCAAACCTAGTTCTATGGTTTGACATTCAAATTGGTTAAAATCTTCGTTACAAGCCTTAATAGTGAAATTACTCAATTTTCGAGTTTGTCCTCCAAGAAAAATAGTATTAGTTAGTCTAATCTTAAGTAACAGAAGTTGAAAAAAATATAAAAACTGGCTAAGTATTGGTACTAATAAAAATTTGCTATGTTTAAGAATACATTTTTTATTAATAGTGTAGCCATTGTTTGAGAAATTCATGGTAGATCACCATTAATTCTCATTCTTTTGATCCAAACCTCATCAAACAACCTTTCGCTACTATGAATTTTCGCATCATTAAGGGGGTTATCGATGTTATAAGAATAAAGTACCTCATTGATAACAGAATACCTACCCTCACTGTTTTCTAATAAAGGATAAAAAATTGCCTGATCTTCACAGAACTTAATCCATGTTTTATCTGGTCTTAAAAAATCATTTTTTTTGATTTTCTTAAAAGCATCAGCTTTCCAAGTTCGAAGATGTAACGGGATGAAAGGAGTATGTCGGTAGCTTCTCGTCTCTTCAACCTCTTTTGAGAAACGTTGGTTAAGAGTAGGCTGGATGCTCGTAACAACCTTAAGATGATTAGGAGTTTTAGGCGCGTAATATTGGCAGTTTCCAAAGGTTAGAATACATTCAGTTGATTTGTATTCATAGGCTATTCTCTCAATGACGTCAGGGCTTAGAAGCCAATCATCTCCATCTACGTTTATGATTACTGCTTCTTTTTCATCCACAAATGAGTGAATTGCCTCGTACGCATTTTGAAGAGAGAACCTCTGAACGTCATTGAAAATGCAAACGTGTCTTTTTAATTTAGATTTAACCCATCTCTTTAATTCTAGATCTTCAATTGAGGCATCATCAATAAATAGTATGGAAAAATTGCTAAAACTTTGACTTAGAATAGAATTTAAACACCTTTTTAGGTAGCTAGGAGATTTCCAATGTCTAACCAAGAAATAAAATCTTCTTTTCATTATTACTCTAGCCTTCCTTCTAACTTTAAATTCTTTTTAAATTCTTATTCCAAACCTCTTTGCCTAACTCAGAATTATAGATTCTTACCGCCATAGCCAAATCTTCTGTAAAAGCTGGGAAGAAAAACTTTATACATAACTTTAGCTCTTTGAGTCCCGAGATAGTTAATAAAAGTATTTTCATTAATATTAGTGCTGGTAAAAAAAGCAACGTAATTTTTCGCTTCGGCATCCAGTTGTTCACAAAGTCTTTACACCATGTTTGAGTAGCATGAAGTTTCATTATTCCTCGTCCATACTCAAGATGGCTTCGAAAATATGGGAGAAAACTGCTCTTAAAAACATGAAGAACGCCTATTTTAGGAGCAAAGCATGATTCTTCTCCAAGGTTTTTAAATTTAGTAAAAAAAATCATGATCCTCTGCTTTAGTGAGATCCTCAGCAAAGGAGAGGTTGTGCTCTTTTAAGAAGCTCCTTTTAATGGTATAAGCTCCACTTGGAGCATACGGAACTTTACGGTTATGCTTTATGCATGACCTTTCACCATTTGCGTACAGACAGTTATATTCTGACCAAACTCCTTTTTCGTAAGGGTGAAGCTTCATAGCCTGCGCATCAATATTAGGATATTTACTATAGTATCTAGCGACTTTGCTTAAAGTTGCAGGGGGTAGAAAAATGTCACCTTCAATATACAGAATCACTTTACCAGTAGCGTTCTTAACTCCATATCTTCGCGAACGGGAGCAATTGTTAAACTTTACTTTAAATCTAGTAAAGTTTACTCCTTTCTGCCTAAATTTTAATTTCCAATCCTGAAGATTGATAGGAGGAGTTGAGCTGATATCTTCTATAATAATCAACTTTTGTAAAAAGGTATCTTGTTTTTCTAAGTGATCTAGACATGGTACTAAAATATTTGGCCTATCCTTAGTAATAATACATAAGATAGATGGAGATTTATTTCTATTCTTAATCTTTTTTAGCATGCAGTCTTGCCTAGTTGAGTGGTTTTTAAACTAGTTAATGATATAGTGTCTTGAGCTTTAAGCAACTTGAATTCAATTCTAATTATTTATGGGCAAAATGAAGCAAAATATTTTTAAAATTTACTCACAGAGACTTAAATTTTCTAATAAAAGACAAGCTCTTTACATTCAAAATTTGATGGTTGCCTTCTTTACTATTGCAACTTCCTTTTTATTGCTAAATTTCAAGGGAGACTTCAAGATTTCGGTGATGATCTGTTTTATTGTTATGGGTCTTCTTTGGATATCTTTAAGAAACTTCTTCCTAGCTTTATTTTGGATTTTTTTAATTACATCTCAATTTATAGAGCCTGGAAAATACTACTCTTTTGTACTAATTGAAATAGGTAAAATTCAAAAAGAGCCATTTTTTAGTCAAGGTCTTATAGATGGTTTTGGCTTAGTAAATTCTGATATCTTTGCATTCTTACTAACACTTTACCTTTTTAGGCTGTTTCTTTTTGAGCTAAAAGGGCGGTTTAAAAAAAACTTTTTAAACTTGCTCTCAACAAAGCAAATACTTTTTATATCAGTTTGCTGGACATCGTTTTTTCTCTGGGCTCTTTCTTCATCACTCAATTATTCTTTTTATCCCATTTTTTCTGTGGTTAACCTTTTTCAGTATATGAAGATGATTGTGTTTTTTATTTCCACTAGCTATCTGATTTTGTCACCAAATCTTTTATTCAAGCCTTTCTTGATCTCCATACTTTCTGGTTTAATAGTTTTTCAAAGTTTATTAGGAGGCTTACAAATTCTTGCAGGTTTAGCCTCAATAGGAGAAAATCATAGAAACGAAAGCTTTTCAATAGTAACAGAGGAAAAATTTCTTTTTCCAAGAAGCTCAGGAGCTTTTTTACATTCCAATCAGTTCGGTCTTTTTATGTTCTTGTTTTTACTAATTTTAATGATTAGTAAATCTTTCTTAAATTTTCAAAAAGAGTTCCCCCCTGGGTGGCTAGTAGCAATGTCAGGATTATGTATTGGAAGCATTATTTTCTCGCAAAGCAGGACTATTTGGTTTTGCTCACTATTAACTTTGATCTGGTATCTTTTCTATTATGGTTGGAAAGAGCTTAAATTTTACTCTCTGAAAGTTTTGAAAGATATTTCTTTTAAACAGTCAGTTCTGATAGCTACTCTAACAGTGGTAATTCTTTCAGTGGTAATTCCCAGATTTTTTCTTAGCATGTATACCCTTGAGGGTGGGGGAGGAAGTATTAGACTTAGAATGCTTGACGAGGGTAGTCAAGCTCTTCAAGAGTCACTCATATTTGGATTTGGTGTAAATACTAATGTAAATGTTCTATATGAGCGATTTCCTAATGGGTATTTACAAGATTTTCCTTATGCAATTCATATTGGTTATTTGCAGCTAGCACTTGAGTCAGGAATTATCGGTGTTGTTTTCTTTTTTACACCTTTTATAGTTTTGCTTAGAAAGCGATTAGTACTCTTAATTAACTCAAAATTGGGAAATATGCAGATCTTTTTTTCTGCTTGTGGTATTTTATCGTTACTCATATATTATTGCTTGCAGCCCCATGGAGGTAGACTCGAGCTGCCACTCTTAGGTCTTGTACTTGCTTTTTTCTTCAATGTTGACCAGGGGAAAAAACGTAAAACAGCAACACTTGTATGAAGATACTTTCTTTTAAAAAAATATCACTAATTGATGTAATTTTAGGCCTCACTCTTATTCTAGGCCTAATCTTCTTTATACTGTTCTTTCGCCGACAGAATACATTTATCAATATTAGAGTCAAAGTTACTGATCCAAATGTTCTATATCTCACAAGAAAACCTGATGACCAGTACGCTCACGCTTTTTTAATAGGCGATACTGAAAAAAACGAGATAGGTGAAGAGACAGCAAAAATAATAAATATTGATAAGTTCAGGTCAGAATCTCAACAACAAACTCTCTATTTAGAGCTAAGCTTGAAAGCGAACTATAACCCCAGACGGGGTATATATACTGTAAAGGGCCGCCCTATAGTATTTGGCCAGCCTATGACCTTCACATTTTCTAATGTGAAGGTTGAGGCCTTAGTAGTTGACTACCCAGGCTTTAGATCAGATGCCCAAGCTGGCTCTCTCGTTGTAAAAGCTCAGCTTAGATACGAAAGTCGCGATTTTTCCGATGTAGTGGGAGTTCCTGCTTACTTAGCGAATTCAGTGAAAAAGGGTGATAAAGTGTTTAATTCCAAAGGCGAGACTTTAGCAGAGATACTTGAAGTAGATATTAAACCTGCGAAGCGGATAATTATTTCACAGGCAGGTAAAAGTATAGCTATTCAAGACCAAGAACTCAAAGATGTGTACTTAACAATAAAGATAAAGACCCTAGAAGTCGATGGAATGAAGTATGCCTATGATTATTTGCCTATTCTTATAGGCAACTCATTACCTCTTAATTTTAAAGATGTGAGTATTTGGCCTACTATTACTGAAATTCTTGATGAAACATGAAAATTCCCCAAGTTTCGGTTATCATAGTGACTAAAAATCGCGTTGAACACTTGTTAGAATGTTTAGCAAGTTTGGCGGTGCAATCTGTAAAGCCAGATGAAGTCATTGTGATTGATAATAATTCAAGCGATTTAACCGCCTCAGCAATAAAGAAGTTCTCTCAGGGTGTGAATTTTCCGGTTAAACGCTACTTAGAAAAGCGAGATGGTTATCCCGTTATCTACAATATGGGGATTAAACAAGCTTCCTTCAAATGGGTAGCATTCATAGATGATGACTGTGTAGCAGATATACATTGGCTTGACACAATTAAAAAATCGATTACAGATCATTCGCAAGTGGCTGCAATCTTAGGTCACTCTCAAACGTATCATTCTCAAAATGTTTATTCGTTAGCTACTTATTTATTTGATCAAGATTGGAAGAAGAAGAACCTAGAAGGAAAGAAGGTACTGAATTTTGAAATTTTGGATAATAAGAATATTGTTTATAGTAAATCTTTTCTGGATCAACACAAAATTCGCTTTGATGAAAAACGAGTCCACCTTCATAACGGAGCAGCAGAAGATGCCGATCTTGGTTTACAGATTCAATTATCTGGAGGAATGGCAATTTTTGTGGCCAGGATAGTTGTAAAACATAAGGATCCTATAACTTGGACACATTTTTTTATGAAACGATTTGTAGCATTTGCTGCTTATCTGGATTTCCAAGAAAAATGGAGTTGTCCCAAGACCTCATCAACTAGAAAAATTAAGTTTAGGCAAGTAATCACTCAAGTTCTTAATGAGCACCCTTCTACCATCTTTTTCCAAGCACGATTGATCCTGCTGGTTTCTTTTACAGTCTTTATAAGTTTGGTCCTAGAAAATTTACTTCATTTTCCTAAATTTAAAGATAGATATCTTCGAAGGTTTTAACACTATGTCTAGCAAGCGTTTACTCTTTATTACACAAGTCTATCCTTCTGGAGCAACAGGTACTACCGTGAAGACTCGCAATACTCTCTCATTTTTACTTGCAAAGGGCTTTGAGATAGACGTTTGTTGTGTTCACCATCAAGCAATGGTTAAGAATGAATTTGTAGCTAAAGGTCTGAGAATCTTCACTGTTCCAAAAGAGGTAGTCTCAAAGGTGAACCTAAAATACTTTTTAAAAGCTGCTGCAGTTGTTTTATCTCCACTGCCTTTCAGAATAAAGAAAATGTACGACAAGAGGCTAGAAATATTATTTTCTGTTTTGGAGAACAACTTCACATATGATTATGTGTTCTTTGATGGGTTTTCCACCTTACAGTATGCAAAAAGATATCAAAAAAACTATATCTACATTGATGATGAAGATATTTCTGATCTCTTAGCCAAGAGAGGGCGGGAAACGACCAGCATTTTACTGAAGTTGTTTTTTAAATTGGAAAGATTAAAGTGCCTGAATTATGAACTAAAGTTTCTGCCTCGAGTTTCTCAACTATGGGCAATTAGTCCTAATACACATAAAAGATTAAAGAAGCTAACAAAAGCAAAGTCAATTTTAATGCCAACAGTAGTTCCATTTAAGCAGAATGCTTATCGGAAGCAGTCTAAGGATATTGTCTTCAGCGGTCTACTTAGTTGGATGGAGAACGTTCAAGGACTAAAGTGGTTTTTAGAGAATCATTGGGAAAGAATTCTTCAGGAGAGACCAACTACAAAATTAATAATAACTGGTCAACTTGCAAGTGAGGAACTGCAAAATTATCTCAAAGACTTTAGAAATGTGATTTTAAAAGGATATGTTGATGATTTATTTGAAGTATATTCAAAATGTGCTTTGGCCATCTCACCCATTTTGATTAATAGCGGAATTAAGGTGAAAGTCTTAACCTATCTTAGCTATGGCTTGCCAGTGGTAGCCCTTTCTCAATCAACCTGGGGAATGAGTAGTTCCAAAGGTTTGGGTGCAACGAATGAAGAGAGTTTTGGTAGAGCAGTTGTGAGTTTGCTTAAAAATGATGAGGAAAGACATACACTGGCATCGGAGGGTATTTCAAATATTAAGAAGTATCATTCAGATCAAACACTAGAGAATTTTTTCCATAAAGTAGGTATTATTTAGGAGATATGTCAGTAACTAAGTCAGCTGGAAGAAAAATATTAATTACAGGTGGAGCAGGTTTTATCGGCTCACACCTTGTCAGTCGCTTAGTTGAGAGAGGCGATACTGTAACTGTAGTTGATGACTTATCAAGAGGTTCTCTGCTCACTTTAGACGCTACTACAAAAAAAATTAGATTTGAACAAAGAGATTTACGCTGTGAGGATGGTTTAGCAGAAATTTTCCACGGCCATGAAGTGGTTTTCAACTTAGCAGCTTTAAATACTGGAGTAGATTATGATTTGGGTAGAACCCAGACCATGTTTGAAGACAACATGTTGCTGCAGTTGATACCCTTAAGAGTTGCTGGACGAACAAAGAGTATAAAGAAGTTTATTCAGATTAGCTCTGCCAGTGTTTACTCACGCGCCGCTATGGAAAATCAGGTGCCTACCCCTGAAGATGCTGATACCAGCAATCCTGAGCCCTCTAAGTTAGGCTATGCCTTGGCAAAGAAGATGGGAGAGAACTTGGCAGGGTGGTACGCTGAGAACTCTCAGCTTAAAACTGTAGTTGCCCGCTTTATAAATGTGTATGGAGAAAACGATAACTTTGATGATAAAGGGCATTTTATCCCGGTGATGATTCGAAAATTTTTAGAAGCAAAGAAAGAGGTTCAAGTTTTTGGTAGCGGTAAGCAAAAAAGATCTTTTTTATATGTTGCTGATGCGGTTGAAGCATTACTGGCTCTAGAAAAAAAAGGCAAAAATGGTGAGCCATATAACATTGATGCGGGAGAAGAACACTCAGTTAAGGAAGTTGTAGAGCATATTTCTCAACTCCTCGGAATGCCAAGGCTTAAAATTATTTATGACACCACCAAGCCAGAGGGTTCACAGCGCAGACTTCTTGATAGCAGTAAATTAGAGAAGTTGGGGTGGTCACCTCAGGTTTCTTTTGAGATCGGACTTAAAAAGACAGTTGAAGATATTAAAAAAAAGTTGAAGTCGTGAGATGAAATCTTCTCAAGTTTTTTCACAACGAATTGACTGTCTTACCTTGGATGAGCTTTATTTAGAACTTAAGCAGAGAATTCAGGAAAGAAAAAAAACCTTAGTGTTTGCAATGAACTTGCACATTTTAGTTGAACTTTCAAAGAATCCAAAATTAAAGAAAAAACATTCAAGGGCAAACTTCATCTTTGCAGATGGCGTGCCTTTAGTTTGGTTTTCTCGTTTTACAAAAATAAAACTCCCTGAAAGAGTGAGTGGAACAGATCTTTGCGAGAGAATTTTAGCAGATCAAAGCATTCAAGTATTTCTCCTTGGTTCTACTGAAACAGTTCTTAAAAAAATAAAAGAAAAATTTCCTCTTACTGTAAAGGAGTCTTACTCACCTGCTTTTCAAAATAAATGGACAGAAGAAGAGAATTCTAAGATTATAAACTTAATCAATAAATCTAAAGCTAAGATCCTTATAGTAGCTGTGGGCCCAACTAAGCAAGAAGAGTGGCTACTCGAACATTTTGAAAAAACAAATGCAGTTATGGCATTAGGAATGGGATCGGCATTAGATATCTTATCGGGTGAGAAGAGGAGAGCACCTGTTATAATGAGAGATTATGGATTGGAATGGCTCTGGAGAATTTGCCTAGAACCAAAAAGGTTATTTACGCGTTATGCTATAGATTGTCGGGAGTTTCTGCTACTTTTATTAACTAGAAAATAGTAGGTCTTGAAATGCCAAAAAAAAACCCAACAGTTCTAATCCTTCTAGATGAATACAGCTACGGTGGGGTCACTAGCTTTACAAGTATTTACGCTAAAATTCTTCTGCAAAGTGGCTTTGAAGTAATAGTCTTAGGTTTCAGTTCTGATATTTCTAACATTAAACAGATTTTCCCTGGCTGCGTTGTCAAAGTTGTAAACCACCGACTTGGTCAGGGATTGCCCGGGCGGTTGAGATCGCTTTTTCCATTCTGGAGAGCGCTGTCAGCTATTAACACCGAGTATTCCATCTCGAGCATCCACTTGAGTTTGAGCTGGTCGCTAATTTACCTGTCTGCTGTTCCAAAATTATGGAGGGCAACTAGAATAGCTACATTTTACGGGGCTTATGATCTCGAGTCGATTAGTCAGAAAAATTTTCTAAATCAAAAAATTACTACAAAGGAAAAGGTTGCCAGCATCCTTCGGAAGCAGCTACAGCGAATGGTTTTTAATGTTTCAGACATTATCATTGTTTTCAGTGAGTATGCTCTCCAGTTGCTAGAAGATCATTTTTCTAAGCATTTAACTACAAAAACTGTTGTAATTCCCGGTATGCTCTCTGAAAAAGATATACTGAAAAACCCGATAAAACCAATCAAAAGCCAACAGTTAACTATTGTAAATATTGGTCGAGCAGAACCACGGAAAGGCCTGCAACTACTTTTAGAGGCAGTAGCTCTTCTTAAAAAGGATCATCTTTCAATTAGACTCATCATCGCATCACCTGTAGACTACTATCTCTGGTACAATTTGTTGTATGCATATCAGGAAAAAAATTTATTTCTCGATGTACATTTAGTACATGCTGTAAATGCAAAGCAGAAACGAATATTATTGAAAATGGCTGACGTATTTGTGATGCCTTCTTTAGATCTGGAAACTTTTGGATTGACTATGATAGAAAGTTTATCCATGGGAGTACCAGTTATAGGTACTCCGGCAGGAGCTATTCCTGAGGTCCTGCGTTTAATTGACCAGAGGTTGGTTGCTAAAGAAATTTCAGCTGCTTCTCTAGCACGAAGTATTAAGTGGTTTTATTTTCTTAGTCAAAAAGAAAAATTTGCGCTCAGAAAGAAATCATTGCAAATCGTAAAAGAACACTTTGTCACGAACAAATATCGTGCTCAGTTTGTTGCGCTACATTCTTAGTGCTCTAATACTGTTTCTTTACCAATAAAGTAACCATAAAAAAGAAGACTATTTGCAGCCATAAAGTAAAGGAAAAACCTGGGAAGAACTAAGGTTTTTTTTGTATAAAGGAAACTTTCGAGCCAGAATAGCATTCACGAGGTGATTTTCTATGCCGGTGTAGTAAAAGCACTTTGCTAGTCTTATGAAGTCTAGTCGCTGCTCTTAAATGAAGTGTCTAACGAGAATAGAACTGTCTATCGCATAATGTTGTTTAGGTCTAAAAGGTCCTTTCTCCATCCATAGGGTGGAGATGCCGTATCCCAGACCGATTTCTACTATTAGTTTTGGTTTAAAATCGTTAACAAATTTATTT
>Ga0163154_10006102_pt1 | contig 14905 bp, 16 predicted proteins | sample OliLakLV19MP9P1_FD_148649 | JGI IMG/M metagenome (GOLD analysis project Ga0163154, IMG submission 148649) | Freshwater microbial mat bacterial communities from Lake Vanda, McMurdo Dry Valleys, Antarctica - Oligotrophic Lake LV.19.MP9.P1 | ecosystem: Environmental > Aquatic > Freshwater > Lake >... | reverse complement strand
GGGTTGATGAGGTTGATGGGGTTGACGGGGTTGATGAGGTTGATGGGGTTGACGGGGTTGATAGGGTTGATGAGGTTGATAGGGTTGATGGGGTTGACGGGGTTGATGAGGTTGATAGGGTTGATGGGGTTGATGAGGTTGACGGGGTTGATAGGGTTGATGAGGTTGATAGGGTTGATGGAGTTGATAAGGTTGATAGGGTTGATGAGGTTAAAACTACAAACTAAAGAAGATGCAATCAATTGACATTATAGGGCATATTGGTTCTGCAATCAGCAGTATCACATTTATGCCACAGGTTTACCAGGCATGGAAAACAAAACGTGTGGAGGATTTAAATCTGGCTATGTTGGTAATTGTTTTTGTAAGTACTATTGTGTGGCTGATATATGGAGTGGGAAAGGGCTTGTGGCCGGTAATTATTTGTAACGGTATTATATGTTTATTGTCGTTACTGCTTATCTATTTCAAATTTAGTTTCACTAAAAAATAACCCTGGTTCAGTTTACCAAATGCAAAAGCCACCAAAATATAATTGGTGGCTTTTAAATATTTTACCTCCCCATGAGATACTTGCTTCGGCTAATAATTACTAATATTAATGATTTTGCTTTAGGTCTTCATCTAAACATCTAAACCCTCTAAACCCACTAAACATAAATGAGAGAATGACTTTAAAACGACTTAGTTTTTAAACTATTAATATTCGTCTTCATTAAAGAAGAAATCTTCCTGGCTTGGATAATCCGGCCAGATGTCTTCAAGACTTTCATAAACATCTCCACCTTCGTCTTCAAGTTCCTGTAAGTTTTCAATTACCTCAATAGGGGCACCACTACGAATTGAAAAATCTATCAGCTCGTCTTTGGTTGCTGGCCAGGGTGCGTCTTCTAAATGCGATGCTAGTTCTAGTGTCCAAAACATTGTATAAATGTGTTTAATTTTTTGCAAATGTAGAAGTTTGATTGAATCTACCAAATGAGTTTTTAAAATAGTTGCTTTTTTATAAAACCAGATGTGATATATTGCCTTCTCATTATTGTAACGAAACAATCCAATCAAATATTTTGCCGAATGTTAATTGCTTCAAATATTGTTAAAAGCTATGGCAGTCTTCCGGTTTTAAGATCGGTAGACATTACAATTAATAAAGGTGAAATTGTAAGCATTGTAGGCTCGTCCGGTGCTGGCAAAAGCACGCTGCTGCACATTTTAGGCACTTTAGACAAGGCCGATAGTGGCAGTATAGTTATAGAAGGCCAATCGCTGGGATCGCTAAAACCGAAGCAACTGGCCGCATTCCGAAACAAGCATATTGGCTTTGTTTTTCAGTTTCATCATCTGCTACCGGAATTTACTGCTTTGGAAAATGTTTGTATCCCGGGCTGGATTGCACGTGGAAAAAAAAAGGAAGTAGCAGCTGAAGCAACTAAAATTTTAACAAATCTTGGTCTTGCTGACAGGTTAAGTAATAAGCCTCAGCAACTTTCCGGGGGCGAGCAGCAACGGGTTGCCGTAGCCAGGGCATTGATAAATCAGCCCTCAATAATAATGGCAGATGAGCCAACTGGTAACCTGGACAGTGCAAGGGCAAAAGAACTACATCAGCTATTCATTGATCTTCGCAATCAATTTAATCAAACATTTTTGATTGTTACCCACAACGAAGAACTGGCTCAAATGAGCGACCGGGTATTGGTGATGAAAGATGGAAAAATGATCAATCCTAATTTATAATCCCAACGTTTTTATTGGCTTTGGATTACAATGGCATGGCAGATAAATATTAAAAGCCAGTATGAAACAGTACCGTAGAAATGTTTCTGCTAATTATAAATGGTTTGTTATGCAGGTCTTCATTTAAATTGCTAAGCCCTCTAAACACCTAAACCTTCTAAACATCTAAACCTTTTAAACATAGATGGCCGCATAACTTTGAAATGACTTAGTTACTAAACTATTAATAATATCCTATTTATTTATTCTTGGTTTCCATACAGTCTCGGGTACTCTCAGCAAATGCCCTGCATATCTTGATAAAACAAAAAGATAATCACTTAGCCTGTTGATGTATTTTATAACCAAAGGGTCAACAAAAAGCTGATGTTCGTGCATATTAACGCAAAGCCTTTCCGCACGCCTGCAAACGCACCTGGCAATATGTGTGGTGGAAATAGCCTGGTGGCCTCCGGGGAGAATAAAATGTTTCATCGGGGCAAGCACGTCATTCATCTCGTCAATTTCTGTTTCAAGATAAACAACGTCACTTTCTTTCAGGTCGGGTATTTTCATCAGCGGTTCCTTATCCGGATCGCATGCAAGGGATGAACCAATGGTAAACAACCTATCCTGAATTTCTTTTAATGTACTGGTGACTGGATGGTTGGCTATTAAATCACTCACCAAACCAATATAAGAATTGAGTTCGTCGACTGTGCCGTAGGTTTCAATTCTAAGATGACTTTTGGGTACTTTGGTGCCGCCAATCAGGCTTGTTGTACCCAAGTCGCCCGTTTTGGTATATATCTTTAATGACATTATAAACTGGTTGTTTTTGTTACTGTCTTCAACAAAGAAAGTAATAAATAGTTTATAAAACTAAGCAGGTTGTAAAATGGTAGCAGGGTGTTCGTTCATTTTATCCGTTTCAACCACACCGTCTCTAAGGCGTATTACACGGTGTGCAAAATGGGAGATATCTTCTTCGTGGGTTACCAATATTACTGTGTTGCCATCTGTATGAATTTTACCTAAAATATCCATTATTTCATAAGATGTTTTAGAATCAAGGTTACCGGTAGGTTCATCAGCCAAAATGATGGAAGGATTGTTGATGAGTGCCCTCGCAATGGCAACCCGCTGACATTGTCCACCGCTTAATTCATTGGGTTTATGATGGCTCCTGTCGTCTAGTTTTACTTTGCTTAATACAGCCAATGATCTTTCAATTCGCTCCTTTTTGCTAATGCCGCTATAAATAAGGGGCAGGGCTACATTTTCTGCAGCAGTAAGCCTGGGCAATAAATTAAATTGCTGAAATACAAAGCCAATTTCTTTGTTTCTTACTTCTGCCAAATCATTGTCTTCCATCCGGCTTACATCTTTTCCATTTAAAATATACCTGCCGCTGGTAGGCGAATCCAGACAGCCCAATATATTCATCAAGGTAGATTTTCCAGATCCGCTGGGTCCCATTAATGCTACATATTCATTCTTGAAAATATCCAGATTAATGCCTTTTAATACAGGCAAAGGCTCTTTGCCCAGGTAGTAACTTTTAGAGATATTTTCTAAATGAATAATGCTTTGCATATAATTAGTTTATTTTTTTTAGCAACACTTTAAACGCTGTAAACCTTTTCAACTCTATTAACTTTTTCAACTTTATTAACCTTATCACTTCTTTCACCTCTATCACCTCTTTCAACTAAATCAACTAAATCAACTTTATTAACTCTATTAACTCTATCACCTCTATCAACCCCATCATCCAAATCACCCCCGTCACCCTTCCTCCCGCTTAATTACTTTTGGAACTTTAAAAAACACCCCATCTTGTTGTGGAGCATTTTGCAGGGCTTCTGCTCTTGTAATACTGCCTTTTACTTCATCATCCCTTAATACATTGATACCATCACTCATATGCAATAAGGGCGCTACTCCGTTAGTATCTAGCCCATTTAATTTTTCTACAAACTGTATCATTCTTTGTAAATCTGCCTGCACCTGTTCTTTTTCTGAATCATTAAATTGCAGCCTTGACAAGTGAGCCAGTTTATCAACCAATTCAATATTAACTTCCATCAAACAAAAATAAAGGATTCATTGCAGCTGTGGTTAATAATTGGATAAATGGTTGAGTTAATCAGTAAGTGTAGTTTTAAGCAGGAGGATATCAACAACATGTTTGGACTGTTGCGTTATAAGCATTATTCATTTGGAAAAATACTGCTTTTAAAGCTGCTTTTATTTTAAACCAATTACCAACCCATCGTTATTTGTAGTTCTACCAGCCTGAATATTGCAGAAAAATCATTGCAACTAAATAATGTTTTATAAAACCATCCAGTTGCAATTGAATTGTTCAACATAAAAGCTACACAATAATTTAGCCCTTCAACAATGCATCCATCTTAATTTATTTATCTTCGCCCGCTTATGAAAGATAATAGAGAAATAGTTATGAGTGGGATACGGCCCACTGGTTTTTTACACCTGGGGAATTATTTTGGAGCTATAAGGAATTATGTAAAAATGCAGGATGACTTCAACTGTTTTTTTATGGTGGCCGATTGGCATTCTCTTACAACACATCCTGATACAAAGCAACTGAAATTAAATGTACACCGGGTTTTGGCAGAAAATATAGCCTGCGGTTTAAACCCGGATAAGGTTGCCTTATACTGCCAGAGTCATGTACATGAAACTGCCGAACTATATCTTTATCTGAATATGCTAGCCTACAAGGGTGAACTTGAAAAGACAGTTACTTTTAAGGATAAGGTGAGGCAGAACCCCGAAAACGTAAATGCAGGGTTACTTACCTATCCGGTGTTACAGGCTGCTGATATTATTTTACATCGTGCTAAATACGTTCCGGTTGGAAAAGACCAGGAGCAACACCTGGAAATGGCCCGCAACTTTGTTAATCGATTTAATCATCGGTATGGTGAGGTATTTCCGGAGCCACAGGCTTTTAATTATAACCAGGCGCTGGTTAAAGTTCCCAGTTTGGATAACACAGGCAAAATGAGTAAGAGTGAAAACCAGCTGGCAACTTTGTACCTGGCAGATGACGATGCTACCATACGCAAGAAAGTTATGAAAGCCGTAACGGATAGCGGCCCTCTTGAAATGAATTCGGCCAAACCGGATTATATCGAAAATATTTTCGACCTGATGAAATTGGTAAGTTCAGCTGAAGTGATTATTAGGTTTGAAAATGATTTTAATAAATGTACCATTCGTTATGGTGATTTAAAAAAGCAACTGGCAGACGATATGGTTAACTTTATTTCTCCCATAAGAAACCAGGTAGAAGCCATATTACAGGATGAAAAATATTTGCAGCATGTAATGGAAACGGGAGCTGCTAAAGCCATTGCAAGCGCTAATGCTACCATGTTACAGGTGCGAAATGCCATGGGACTTCAATATTACTAAAATGTAGTTTGTATACTCACTGCCTAACAGCAATAATTTCTTTGGCAATAACTTCATTTATGATGGCTTATTTACGTACTGAAAACGAGCTGCAAATTATTTAGAACCAGTGTAAATCACTTCAAAAGAAAATAGTTAAAACATTTATGTAGAAATCGTAATTAATTACTGTTTAAATTTCATACTTTCATTAGTAGTTAATTTATTACTGCATTGTAAACAGCATATCTCAATAAAAAATTACCATTACAGGTAGGGGCATTATGGCAAAAACAAAAAAACCAAAACATATCGCAATTGCAGGAAATATCGGTGCCGGCAAAACAACATTAACCGAGATGCTAAGCAAGCATTACAAATGGATTCCACAGTTTGAAGATGTTGATCACAATCCTTACCTGAATGACTTTTATGAGGATATGCCCCGCTGGAGTTTTAATCTGCAGATATTTTTTTTAAACAGCCGTCTTAAACAGTTATTGGAGATTCATCACGGTACGGAAACTGTAATTCAGGATCGTACCATTTATGAAGATGCTAACATATTTGCACCCAATCTGCATGATATGGGCCTGATGGGCAAGCGGGACTTTGATAACTACTTCCAGTTTTTTGAAACATTAAAAACGATGGTACAGCCGCCGGATTTGTTGATTTATTTGAAGGCATCTGTACCTACGCTGGTTGCTCAAATTCAAAAAAGAGGAAGAGAGTACGAAGAAAATATCCGGTTGGATTATCTTAAAAAACTAAATGATTACTACAATAGTTTTATTGAAAATTATAAAGAAGGTCCGCTGTTGATTATAAATGCCGACAGCAATAAGTTTGCAGAAAATGAGGAGCACCTGGGGCAAATAATTACCAAAATTGATGCTACTTTATTTGGCTTATTTTAGCAAGGAAGGGGGGGGAGAGGGAAATAAATTTTTAATGCTGGTATTAAAAACGCTAGCCTACAGTTGTTTATAATAACAGCATTCAACAACTAATCAATCAATTGATTTTTCATTGCATAAAATACCAGCCCAACAGAATTTTTTACACCAAATCTTTCCATTAACCTGTCTTTGATAGCTTCTACAGTCCTTGAGCTAATCTCCATTTTAAGGGCTATTTCCGATGCTGTATATTCCATGCAAACCAACGTAAGTACTTCTTTTTCTCTTTCAGTAACAATAATTTCTGTACTAAGGGAAGGGTTGAATTTTTGCCTGCCGTAATTCTTTTTTATTAATACTTTATTCACGAAAGGGTTTAGGTAAAAGCCCGTCCTCATTACATCCTGAATGGCGCTTCTAATTTCAGACGGTTCTGTACTTTTAAGCAAATAACCGGCAGCGCCACAGTCCATTAAGTGACCAACAAAGCGCTCATCTTCATACATGGTAAGTATTATCACTCTTACTTTTGGGTATTCCTTTGTAATTTGTTTGGTAGTATCAATGCCATCTTTTACCGGCATCTTTAAATCGCATAATATTACATCCGGCTCTTCCTGCTCTTTTATTTTTTGAAGTAACTCTTCTCCATTGCTTGCTTCAAAAATAAATTCAATATTGGTATATGCTCTCATAGAGAGTATAACCCCTTTGCGGAATATCTGGTGATCGTCTGCTATTGCTACTCTGATTTGTTCCATAGATTAAACTGTATAAAATCTACTTAAAAGATATTGGGTTATTCACACATGCAAGGTAACCGATTAATTTATTATACTGCCTATGATTGTATAAGCGGCTTTTACAACACTTTAACAGTTAGCTCAAACAAACTAATAAGTAGAATCTTTAGGGATTTCTATTGTTACCTTATAGTAAGTGTGGCTAGGGTCAATTTCAAAAAATATTCGTCCATTTAATACCTTAATCCTGCTGGCAATGTTTTTAAGGCCTAATCCGGTGCTTACATGGTTAAGCCTTTCAAATTCACTCTGAATAATGCCATGCCCATCGTGGTGAAGCCTTAAATAGCTGTGGGTGGCATTTGCATTTTGGGTAAGATGAATAAAGCCTGCATGACTATGTTTGATAATGTTGTTTACCAGTTCCTGTATAATACGGAATATAAGTAATTCCTGCTCTAGCTTTAACCGGGTACGGTAATCGTGAAAACGCACACTGGCATTGAGTGAACCACTACCATTTATTTTTTGAAAAAGATCACTCATGGCACTTTCTAACCCAAAGTTTTTAAGGGTGGGCGGCATCATACTATGACTGATATTCCGGATAAGCTGAATAGCATCATCAATAATTTGTTTGGCGCTAAAGATTGATTGTAACTGAGCGGCAGGCTCCTGGTTAATCATATTTTCATTCAGGTAAAGCCGGGCAGTGGCCAGCAATGGACCCACATCATCGTGCAAATCCGCTGCAATTCGGTTACGCTCTTCTTCCTGGAATTTGATAGAAGCATTTAGTAATATCTGTTGCTTTTCGTCCTCCATCTTTTTCAATGCAGCATTAAAGCGGGTTACCTTTCGCTGGTGAAAAACCACAAAGAATACAATGCCGATGGTTAAACCAACCATACCCAGGGTTCCCAAAAGCATAATATAATTTGAACCGGGAGGTGGTACACCGGTAGTAATTTGTAAAAATATCATTTGCGGTTAGAGGTTTATATTTTTTGTAAATGGGTATGCAGTATCTAAATCAATATCCATATTTTTATTCGGACTGTTTAATTGATCGCCATTTTTTGCATTTACGATGATGGCTGTGCAAATAAATATGTTTTTGATGATGGTAACAGTACTGTAGATAACTGTGTATTGAAACCTAAATTCAAGATTATTAATCATCGATCTGGAAAAAAGGAAAAGAAAAAAATTTCCGGAAAAGTAAATTAAGAAACCAACTGAAATCCAAAAAACAGGTTGGAAATAAATGGAAGTATTTAAATCATTTTGTATTTTATCATAAAAAAAATATACTATAATAAGTAAAAAATACAAGCATTCCATTACAAGTGGAATAAAACTAAAGGGGCCTGATTTGGTAATAACATAATCGTAAATGGAGTAGGAAAAGAAAACTATTACGGATAATATAAAAATGATTTTACTTCTTTTACTTGTTATACAGGTATAATAAAAGTAAGAAAGAAATGAAAATTCTGCGAGAAGTGAAAATCTGTTGACCAATAACCTGCTAGGGCCATTTATAGAAATGAATTTGAAATAAAACGATAGGAAAAGAAAAAAAGTAAATGCTGTTATGTACAAAAAAAATACCTTTATTTCTGCAGACTTAAATTTTTTATAAAAAATTAAGCACAGAAAAAAAGGCGTAAACTCAGCTAAATAAGTAATATAAATTAGATTCTGTGAAATAGGATTTAGTTTTTTCAAATATAACTAACCCTTAGACAAAATAAAAATTTACTTAGTTTTAATGATTTAAAGGCTCCACATAAAATAAGATAGTTTAGAGGTTTACTTAATAGTTTCGTACAGTAAACTTCAATTAGTTTTTAATTAAAAAAAACAGGTAAAATAATGGTGTAAACTTTTCATTTAGCCAAGAGCCAGTATTGGTAAGGGTTTTACCATAAACTGAACGTTAAATTACTTTTTAAAATTTGGTAAATATACGCCTTGTAAATAGTAAAAATACTATTAAGTTTAACTGTATCTTTACCTGCGTAGTAATACTAATGCAAAATAAGAGGGATAAAATATTACCTGCCGGGAGGGAGCAGGTAATTAATTCTTTATTTTAAACTTGAATTTTATAAACTGGAGTTATTTCCTTTAATATTTTTTAAAAAAAGTGCCAAAATATTAAAATAGTATTTTATTTAAATATGAAATTACAAAAGCGAATGTGGAAGAAAAAATAAGTTGATTGGCACTACTAAAACAATGTTTTTTACGGTAGCAAATAACAATGGTGGTATATGTTTAAATAGATTGGGATAATTAGCTGAAACGAAACTATCAAGTAAAGTATCCATTACCAATCAACAATACAAAAGTATTAAAGTAATGCATCTAATTTCAGAGCAGTAGTACCCATTTTTAATAGTGATATTTTTACTTTAAAGGTGGTACAACTCACAAAAAATCAGGCGTATAAGTACCTTATATCAATGTAAAAAATACTAAGGGTTTTTACACAATTTAATGTTATATTTTTCGTTAAATTCTTAGGGTTTCAAAAACCATTTAAGATTCTAATTGATTATAAAAAAAATATCCGGAATTTATTTATTTACATGCATCGTTGAACAGCATAAATACTTACTTTTAACCACTAAGATTAATCAAGCAAACCTATTATGTCCATTTCCTCCAGTTCAGATTACCTTATAAAAATTGCAATCGCTGACGACCATAAAATTTTTCGGGAAGGAATTAAAATGGCCCTTTCCGGAAAAACCAACCTTAAAATGTTATGGGAAGCAGAGGATGGCAAAGACATGATGCATAAAATTGCAATTAAAAAACCTGAAGTGCTGCTTATGGATATCCGGATGCCCGAAATTGATGGCATCAATGGGATAGAACTTATTCGCAAAGGATATGAAGACATAAAAATTATTGTACTTACCATGTACGACGATCACCAGATGATCAGCAAAATGATGGAGATGGGGGCAAATGCTTACCTGACAAAAACCACTGATCCTGAGGAAATTTACAACGCTATCTTAACCTGCATGAATGACGACTTTTACTTTAACGACCTGGTAAACAGGGCAGTAATGGGGAAGCTGATGCAAAAGAAAAATGTACGGCAAATTTATGGAACCAACGCAATTGTACATTTTAGTGAAAAGGAAATTAAAATATTGAAACTATTGGCTGAGGACAAAACTACAGACGAAATTTCTAAAACTATTTTCCTTAGTCCCAGAACAATTGAAACCATCAGGCAAAACATGAAAACCAAGGTAAATGCAAAAACCATTGGTGGGCTAATTATGTATGGCATGAGGAATAAACTTATTGAGTAAGGAATATTTAATAAAGCCAACTTATATATTTCATTGGTTATTCGCTCTATCAATTAAACTTTGTAACAAAAAAAGTGTTTATACAAAGTGTTTTACGCTACCCTGTTTTTAAAGGGAAGAATTAAAATTTTGGATTGATTGATTTCTAGGTATTAAAAATTAATCTGTTTGATATAGACTCCAACTTTTTTTGAATTTAATATGTTGAGAATGAGTTTCTGAAAATATTTTAATTGTTTAAATCTTGAGTAGTCGTTCAGCTGGCTTTATCATAATTTTTCTTGTTAAAACCTGGATACGTACCTTTATTGTATTAAAACTAAATTTTTACCGTATTTTCCCTAAGTATAAATTAAACGTAGTTTTACTATTTTTTTTACCAGATATATTATCAAATTGAATACTTTCGTTAGTATTGTATCTTATGCTACATAAATATTAAACCCGATGGCACAAAATAACGATTACCCGGAACCTATAAAAGTTTTAATAGCAGATGATCATGTATTATACAGAGCTGGTGTTAAAACTGCATTAAGCACTAAAAATGATATTAAAGTAATTGCTGAGGCTGACAACGGCATGCATTTATTGAACATGCTGAAAATAATTCAGCCTGATGTTATTCTTTTAGACATTCAAATGCCTGTAATGGATGGCATTGGTGCTTTGCCTGAAATTAAGAAAAACTGGCCGCATATAAAAGTCATCATGCTTACGATGATGGATGATCATAGCATGATTACACGTTTAATGGAATTGGGCGCAAACAGTTACTTAAGTAAAACCAGTGATAGCGAAATAATTTATGAAGCTATTAAAACCTGCTACGAGCAGGAGTATTACTTTAATACACTAACCAATAAGGCGTTGCTTACCAATTTAAAAATTAAAAATACCATTACGCCGCAAAAGATTGTGCAAATGGAAGCCAATCTGAATGATAAGGATATTTTGATTTTAAAGTTGATGTGCGAAGAAAAAAGCACCAAGGAAATTGCTGATATTGTAGATTTGAGCCCACGTACTGTAGAAGCTATCCGGGATAAGCTAAAAGTTAAAACCGGAGCCAAAAGTACAGCGGGGCTGATAATGTACGCTGTAAAAAATAACCTTTTAGACGAGGCTTTATAGGCCATCTTACCGTAATTAAATAGCTGAAAGTCCTGTCATATTTGATGGGATTTTTTTGTGACTGTATTATTTCAGCTTGTTTCTCTTTATTTAAACCCTTCCCTGGTAAATCAAAAGAAATGTAATCATTGCATCAAAATTTTTATATAGCAATTGCGCAATTAAACCAGGCAGCCATTTGAATCGCTTTCAACTAAATTCAACCATCTTCAACTTCGCCTTTAACTTTGCAGAATGAGCTATTGTAACTGGAACGGAAAAATTGTGCAGGAAGGCACACCCATTATTGCTGCCGATAACCGTGGACTTCGCTATGGAGATGGTTTGTTTGAGACAATTAAACTAAGTAATGGCCGTTTGGTATTGCCTGATGAACATTTTGCAAGATTGTGGAATGGAATGCAGCGGTTGCAGTTTGATATACCAAAACACTTTAGTCCCGATGTGTTGGAAGAACAGGTGTATGCTTTGGCAAAAAAGAATAGTCACACCGGTGCAGGCAGAGTAAGGCTTAGCATCATAAGAGGGGATGGAGGTTTATATGATGCAAAAAATCATTTCCCCAATTACATTATTCAAACATGGGCCTTGCCCGAGGGTAATGGGGAATGGAATAGCAATGGATTGGTAGCTGGCATTTATACAGATGCAACAAAATCCTGCGATACTATCAGTAATTTAAAACACAACAATTACCTGCCTTATGTTTTAGCAGCACTTCATGCAAAAAAAGAAAAATGGAACGATGCCATTCTTTTAAATTCGCAACACACTATTTGTGATAGTACCATCGCCAATATCTTTATGGTTAAGGATGAAATTATTTATACCCCGGGCCTTTCACAAGGCTGTGTAGCAGGTGTAATGCGGCATGCGTTGATACAGTTCCTGAAAAAATCAGGTTGGCAAATAGTAGAGAAAGCAATTACAGTGGATGAGCTTTTATTTGCTGAGGAAGTTTTTTTTACCAACAGTATGTATAACATCAGGTGGGTGAAGCAAATTAATGGCAGCACTTACTCCAACAGTATTACACAAAAAATTTACAGCAATTTTGTGCCAACTATTTGCTGATAAATCTGTTCTCTTTTTTATAAAATAATAAACATGCAGGAGGTAACTATTTTTTGGTTTAGGAGAGATTTAAGATTGAACGATAATGCGGCCCTTTATCATGCCCTAAAAGAAGGACATCCTGTTATTCCCATTTTTATTTTTGACAAAAATATTCTTGATAAATTAGAGGATAAGGCTGACCGTAGAGTTGAATTTATTCACGCTGCCTTGCATAATATTCAGGAACAGTTACAACAAATGGGGGCATCGCTGGAAGTTTATTACAGCACACCCATGGAGGTATTTGAGCTGCTGGTTAAAAAGTACAACCTGCAAAAAGTGTACATCAACCACGACTATGAACCTTATGCAACCGATAGAGATATTGCTTTAAAAGAATTTTTGAAACAACACTCTATTGAACTGGCAACTTATAAAGATCAGGTGATTTTTGAAAAGAATGAAGTGGTAAAGGATGATGGTAAACCTTACACCGTATTTACACCTTACAGTCGTAAATGGAAAGCTGCACTCAATAATTCTTCATTAAATTCTTACCCAACTGAAAAATATTTCTCTAATTTCTTTAAGCAATCACCGCAGTTAATGCCATCATTACACTCAATGGGATTTCAACCAACCGGCAACCCATTTCCTCCCACAACGTTAAATGAAGAGCTGGTAAAAAAATATGCTGCCCAAAGGGATATTCCATCTATAGCCGGTACCTCTAAGCTGGGCGTTCATTTGCGTTTTGGTACAATAAGCATCCGTTCGTTGGCAGCAAAAAGTCAGGGCCTTTCAGAAACTTTTTTAAATGAATTAATCTGGAGAGATTTTTACCACATGATTCTTTGGCATTTTCCCCAGGTTGGAAAAGGTAAAGCTTTTAAACCAGCCTATGATTTTATTGAATGGCGGATTGATGCTGGCGAATATGACAAATGGTGCAACGGACAAACCGGCTATCCCATTGTAGATGCCGGTATGCGGGAGTTAAATGCTACCGGTTTTATGCACAACAGGGTGCGCATGATTGTAGCTTCTTTTTTTACCAAACACTTGCTGCTGGACTGGAGATTGGGAGAAGCCTATTTTGCACAAAAACTATTGGATTTTGATTTGGCTGCCAACAACGGTGGCTGGCAATGGGCTGCTGGCAGTGGCTGCGATGCTGCGCCATACTTCAGGATATTTAATCCATACCTGCAAACACAAAAGTTTGACCCGCAATTGAATTATATAAAAAAATGGGTACCCGAGTTTCAGGAATTTACCTACCCCAAGCCCATTGTTGTTCATGAAGAAGCAAGAAAACGATGCCTGGAAGTTTATGCAAAAGCATTGAAAAAATAAAGGCCGGAGTTAAAGCTGGTAGACGTTTCTATTGCAGAAAAATATTTTCAGCAGTAATGTTTAAATTGTAATCTTTATGCGCCTTCATCAGGTTTACGATCGCTTGTTTGCCTAAATGTCCAAGTGCAAGCGAATATTCATTTACATACAAATCAATATGCTTCCTCATTACTTCTTCGCTCATTTCCTGCGAATGAAACCTGATGTAGTCATTCAGCTCCGGGTATTTTAAAAAAGCATATTCAATACTTTTTTTGATAAGACCGTCAACTTTGTGTTTAATAACAGGATCAATTTCTTTTTTAATTACAATGCCCCCCAATGGTATTGGATTGCCAGTTTTGGCCTCCCAGAAATCGCCTAAATCAATAATTTTTATCAACCCCCTGTCTGCGTATGTAAACCGGTTTTCATGAATAATAACCCCCATCCCTTTACCTTCCAGCACAAAACGTTCTATTTCATCATACTTCAAAAATATTTTCTTCATTGCAAGGGGGTATGCCTGTGAAAAAAGAAGATGAGCGGTGGTATTTTCTCCAGGTATGGCTATTAGTTGCTCCTCCACGTTTATCACTACCTCTTTCAAATTCGTAATTAATAAAGGGCCAACACCTCTGCCAAGCGCACTGCCGCTATTCAACACCAAATATTTATCCAGCACCAAAGGCAGTACGCCGTAGCTTATTTTAGTGATATCCAGCTTGCCTTCAATGGCCCATTGGTTAAGTGTTTGCACATCTTCCAACACAACGTCCAGCTCAATACCTTCGCTATCTATTTTATTGTTTACCCATGCATCAAAAATAAACGTATCGTTGGGGCAAGGAGAAAAACCAAGCGTTAGTTTCATTTGTAATTTTTAATTTGTGGTTTCAACCATGTAAACTCTATCAACCATATCAACTCAGTCAACCGTATCAACTCAGTCAACCGTATCAACTCAGTCAACCATATCAACTCTGTCAACCATATCAACTCAGTCAACCATATCAACTCTGTCAACCGTATCAACTCAGTCAACCGTATCAACTCAGTCAACCGTATCAACATATTTACCCCTCATCCCAACAACCTCACCAACTCCTTGTTCAAATTCAAGATAGCCTCTTTCATTTTCCATTTCAATTTATCCCTTTCGCCCACTGCGTTACTGATGCTGCGAAGCTGGAGGAAATTTACTTTTTCCTGCAGACAAACTAAATGAAGGGCAGCACCTTCCATCGTTTCAATC
>Ga0163154_10006101_pt1 | contig 14906 bp, 9 predicted proteins | sample OliLakLV19MP9P1_FD_148649 | JGI IMG/M metagenome (GOLD analysis project Ga0163154, IMG submission 148649) | Freshwater microbial mat bacterial communities from Lake Vanda, McMurdo Dry Valleys, Antarctica - Oligotrophic Lake LV.19.MP9.P1 | ecosystem: Environmental > Aquatic > Freshwater > Lake >... | reverse complement strand
TTTTGACAACGTAGCAGGTAGTTTCCCTATTGGATTTACTATCTGGGATTTTAAATTGCCTGAAAAAATACGGGAAATAGCATGTGATATTGTAGAAAATAATGGTGTGAAAATAGGCAAGAAGAAGTTTTTTGGAGAACTCCCGCAAAGCATCAATAAATGGATAAAACTTTTTGACAATGGCAGTAACGAACACATCGCTTATATGGGAAATCCATCACCTGATTTTCAACACAATAATCAAATGTATTTATCTGCAAAAAAGGGGATAGAACACTTTAATTTTTGGTCTTTCACCAAAAATAATATTTTTAAGGGCGCAATTTATTTTGCAGTTAGGCAAGTTATAACGGCTACATGGCTGAATGACCGCGACCAATTTCTATTCCCTAACGATAAATGGGAAAAAGATACCGCATTTCAAAATAATTGCCTTGCCTATATGCTCTTTCACGGACAAAATAGAATAACTGCACGCGAAAGTACAAACCACTGGATACCGTTTACAGAAAACGAAGTCGACTCTCGTGATAATTTTGAGAGTAATTTTATGGCGCATTTTATAGCAGGCAAGCTCAAAGATGATGCCTCCCAAGAATTATTCAAAGCAACCGAAACTACGCCCAAAACACCTTTGGTATTCTCGCCTGAAGCCCAAACCGTATTCGAGGCAGGCAAGGTGCTTTGGCATTATTATCACCAACTTATCAAAAATATCCCCCTCGCAAACCTACAAAGTGAAACGCTTAATGCCTCCCTTTATGATATAAAAGCCTATTTTCAAGGCAGGAACGAAAAAGGCAGAATGAACCCCAAAAGCGAAGACGAAAAATACATGGAAATAATAAAAAATCTAAGAGAAAGCCTCAAAATATTGGCACAAAAAATCGAGCCGAAAGTATATGAATACGGTTTTTTGAAGGCGTGAAAAACATAGATAAAATGCAGCAGAAAGAAATTGAACAAAAAACAGCATAGCCAAAAACTGTAATATTACAGTTTTTGGCTATTTTGTTGCTGACATTTTGTCATATAATTAACTTGCCTGCTGACATGCCTAAAAAGTAATAAAAAACATAACTCATTGAAAAGCAAGTGATTAACTATAAGCATGCGACAAGCAATGGATTAAGCTCAACCATTGGCACAAAAAGTGTTTATCTGTTTGCAAAGTATTAACAATTCATCTACTCATTTATGGCTCTAAATATTAAGCCCTTAGCTGACCGCGTGTTGGTTCAAGCCGCACCCGCAGAAGAAAAAACGTCTTCTGGTATCATCATTCCTGACACTGCTAAAGAAAAGCCCCAACGCGGCACCATCATAGCAATCGGTACAGGCAAAAAAGATGAGCCTATCACTGTAAAAGTAGGCGACCAAGTGCTTTATGGCAAATATGCTGGAACTGAAATCACAGTGGAAGGCAAAGAATACCTCATCATGCGTGAATCTGATATTTTCGCAGTAATTTAGGTTGTTACATGTTGAATAGCTTAACTTTTCAACACGTGACACTCTTTTCCTCTTTCCATTTTCTCATTTAATTCAAAAAAACAATAAACATTTATGGCAAAGCAAATATTCTTTGATGCAGAAGCCCGCGAAAAATTGAAAAAAGGCGTGGACACCCTCGCCAATGCGGTAAAAGTAACCCTCGGACCCAAAGGTCGCAATGTCATCATTGACAAAAAATTCGGCGCACCCACAGTTACAAAAGACGGTGTTACTGTAGCAAAGGAAATCGATCTTAAAGACCCTATCGAAAATATGGGCGCACAACTTGTGCGCGAAGTAGCTTCAAAAACAGCAGACACAGCAGGCGACGGTACTACCACAGCTACTGTACTCGCACAAGCTATCTACAACGCAGGTATTCGCAACGTTGCCTCTGGAGCTAATCCTATGGATTTGAAACGTGGTATTGACAAAGCAGTAGAAGCGATAGTAGCCGAATTGAAAAGAACGTCTAAAGCTATCTCCAGCACACAAGAAATAGCACAAGTAGGCACTATCTCAGCTAACAATGACGAAACTATCGGCAAAATGATCGCTGATGCTATGGACAAAGTAGGCAAGGATGGCGTTATCACAGTTGAAGAAGCTAAAGGCACTGAAACCGAAGTGAAAACCGTAAAAGGTATGCAGTTTGACAGAGGCTACCTTTCTCCTTATTTTGTAACCAATGCAGAAACAATGGAAGTCGAAATGGAAAATGCTTATATCCTCATATCTGAGAAAAAAGTATCTTCTATGAAAGAAATCCTACCCGTACTGGAAGCAGTAGCACAATCTGGCCGTCCCTTGCTTATCATTGCAGAAGACGTGGATGGCGAAGCTTTGGCTACGCTTGTAGTAAACCGTTTGCGTGGCGCATTGAAAGTAGCAGCTGTAAAAGCGCCAGGCTTTGGCGACCGCCGCAAGGCAATGCTTGAAGACATCGCTGTGCTAACAGGTGGTACAGTAATCTCTGAAGAGCGTGGTTACAAACTTGAAAACGCTACCTTAGAGTATCTTGGAAAAGCTGAAAAAATAACGATTGACAAAGACAACACGACTGTCATCAAAGGGGCAGGCGACGTTAAAACTATAGAAGGACGTATAAATACTATCAAAAGTCAAATGGAAGCAACTACTTCTGATTATGACCGCGAGAAATTACAAGAGCGTTTGGCAAAACTTTCTGGTGGTGTGGCTATCCTTTATATAGGTGCGGCTACCGAAGTAGAAATGAAAGAGAAAAAAGACCGTGTAGATGATGCACTTCATGCTACTCGCGCCGCTGTACAAGAAGGCGTAGTAACAGGCGGTGGCGTTGCGTTTATTCGTGCCGCAAGCGTCTTAGATGCTGTGGTTACTTTGAACGAAGACGAAGCAACAGGTGTAAACATCATTCGCAATGCAATCGAAGCACCTTTGCGTACTATCGTGGCAAACTGCGGCGGCGAAGGCTCTGTAGTTGTAAACCGCGTGAAAGCAGGAGAAGGCTCTTTTGGGTATAATGCTCGTACTGATAAGTACGAAGACCTTATGGCTATGGGTGTTCTTGACCCTACTAAAGTAACACGCCTCGCACTTGAAAATGCGGCTTCTATCTCTGGTTTGTTGCTTACTACCGAAGCAGTAATAGCTGACAATCCTGATGATGAAAAAGGTGGACAAATGCCTTCTATGGGCGGCGGCATGGGCGGCATGATGTAAAATCTGCTTGCCTAATAAGCTAAAAAAACCGCAATACTGAAGAGTATTGCGGTTTTTTTTTGTTTAATAATCTTAACAATTTTTTAACCTTTATTTTAACCTTTTTTATGCACCTTTGCATAAAATTCAGCATATATGAAAATAGGCATAGTTTGTTACCCTACTTTTGGAGGGAGTGGCGTAGTCGCTACAGAGCTTGGCAAGGCACTTGCTGCCAAAGGCCATCATATCCATTTTATCACCTATAATCAACCTGTTAGACTCAATTTTTTTGATGCTAACTTATACTACCATGCCGTATATGTTCCGAATTATCCTTTGTTTCAATATCCACCTTATGAACTCGCTTTGGCAAGCGAGATGGTAAAAGTAGCACGCTATCAAGAGTTGGATTTATTGCATGTACATTATGCCATCCCGCACGCATCTGCAGCTTTCTTGGCAAAACAAATATTGCTTACGCAAGGTATTCGAATACCCGTTGTTACTACTTTGCATGGTACAGACATCACACTGGTAGGCAAGGACCCTTCCTTTGAACCCGTAGTAACATTCAGCATCAACCAATCTGACGGCGTTACAACTGTTTCAGAAAGCCTCAAAAAAGACACCTACGCACATTTTCAGGTTACAAAAGACATACAAGTTATTCCTAATTTTATAGACCTTGAGCGTTTCAAACGTCAAGAGAAAGAACATTTTAAAAAGGCTATTTGTCCCAACAATGAAAAATTATTGGTACATACTTCGAACTTCCGCAAACTAAAACGTATCCAAGATGTATTGTATGTATTTGCAGGAGTACGCAAAAAAATGCCAAGCAAGTTGCTTTTGGTAGGCGATGGACCTGAAAGAGCGTCTATGGAAATGATTTGTCGAGAATTGGACATAAGTGCCGATGTGCGCTTTTTGGGCAAACTCGACGCGGTAGAAGAAGTTTTATCTATTGCCGATGTGTTTTTGATGCCTTCTGAATCCGAAAGTTTTGGATTGGCGGCGTTGGAAGCGATGGCGTGTCAAGTGCCTGTTGTATCGAGCAATATAGGTGGGATTCCTGAATTGAACATAGATGGCTTTTCAGGTTTTACAGCTAATGTAGGCGATATAGCGGCTATGGTGCGACATACATTGCATATATTGGACGAGGAGAACTTGCCTACCTTCCGCGTCAATGCGTTCAAACGCGCTCAAGAATTTGAACTATCTAAAATCCTTCCGCAATATGAAGCTGTTTATGAAAAGGTATTGCAAGGAATTAAAGCTATAAAGCATTAAAAGCTCGATTTTTGTAGTATTACACTTTTTTGTATATCTTTGTGCAAAATAAGAAGCATCACTGCGTATGCACATAAAATTAGTTGTAATAGTTTTATTTCTATTTGTAAGACTGTCGCCTTTATTTGCACAAAATAAAGAATTGGACAGTCTTAAGAAAGTCTTGCCTACCCTGCGCGACACGGCACAAATATATATGTTGATTGATATTGGTTGGAAGGCAAGGAATATAGACCCGCTTGCCACTATAGCTTATACGCGCCAAGCATTCAAATTAGCCAAAGACAGCCTGAAACGTGAAGACCTTGCAGCCCGCGCACTCAACTATTTGGGCGTGGGTTACCGCAATATTGGCAACTATAAACAAGCGTTAGAAACTTTTTTCAGTGCCTCAAAATTATCTGAAAAGTATAAACTTTATGAAGTACTGGGCTACAATTTACAAAGTATAGGCGACATTTACAACAAACAAGGCAAACTTGATGACGCTATCCCGTATGTAGAAAGAGGTTTGAATGCCTTTGAAAAGATAAATAACATGCGTGGTATAGGATATTGTTATTATACGCTTGGGCAGATTTACGATAATCAAAAAAAACACAAGGAGGCTATCAAAAGTTACACAAAATCGCTTAGTATTCGCAGAGAAATGGGCGACAAAGATGGTGCAGCAGCGGTTACAAATCGGCTCGGTATCGTACACAAAGCAATAAAAGACTACAAAAGCGCGTTGCAATATCATGTCGAAGCCTTGCAAGTGTATGAAAAATTGGATAGCAAACGCAATATCGTGTGGGTGAATTTGAGCATAGCCCAAGTCTATAGAAAAACAAACCGTGTTGAAGAAGCTATCTATATTCTAAAAAAACACATTCCACTTGCGCAAAAAGCAAAATCGAGAGACTACCTGAAAGATATCTATGGCGAACTATCAGCTTGTTACGCTATGCAAAAAAACTACTTGCAAGCATACGAAGCCGGACAACTTTTTATAACATACAAAGACAGCGCATTGACAGAAAGCACTCTGAGAGATATAGAATATTTGCAAATAGCTTATGACAAAGAGAAAAATGACAGGGAAATGGAAGCCATGCGCAACCAACAAAAGACAAACGATAACGAACAAAAAATAAAAGACAATCGCGCAAAAAACCAACTATATTTTATTTATTCTCTGTTGCTAGGGCTTTTGTTTATTTCGGCATTTGTCTATTCGCTCATCAGGGGAGGCAAGAAACAAAAACAAGCAAACAAGTTATTGGCAGAAAAAAATGAGGAAATTTTGTCGCAACGAGATGCTTTAGAGGATAAAAAGAAAGAGATAGAGCAAAAGAATGAATACATCAGTTCGAGTATCAGCTATGCCAAAACCATTCAACAAGCCATCTTGCCTACCCAAGCCGTCATGGACGAGCTATTCCCTGAACATTTTATATTCTACAGCCCAAAAGATGTTGTCTCAGGTGATTTTTATTGGTTGCAATCCTTCGAAAATGCGCATATTCTGGTAGTCGCTGACTGCACAGGGCATGGCGTAGCAGGTGCGTTTATGACCTTGATAGCAGGGACATTGTTGGATAAAATCACCTATACAGAAAAAACGCACAGCCCACAAGAAATCCTCAACCACTTGCATGAAGAAATAAAAAGCCTGTTGCACCAAGAACAGACAGGTAATAACAACGGCATGGACGCAGTGGTTTTGCACTTATCTACAGAAGGCGAAACTATTAACGCCACTTTCTGTGGCGCCAAAAATTCACTGTATTATCTTTTGCCTGATACAGAAAAAGTATTGAAATTGGCAGGCGATAGGAAAGGTGTTGGCGGTTTGCAAAATGAACGCATACAATTCCAAAACCAATCGCTCTCACTGCCAAAAGGAAGCATGCTTTATTTTGGTTCAGATGGATTGGAAGACCAAAACAATGAACAACGCAAGCGTGTTGGAGAAACAAAACTTATGGCGTTATTAAGCGAAATGAGTACTTTATCAATAGAAGCACAAAAAGTATTTTTAGAAAACTTTTTGGCTATGTATATGCAAAATACCAAACAACGTGATGATATTCTTTGGATGGGGGTTAGGTTGTAATAAAACCTCTTGCGAAAGTACTGCCTAAGACCTCACGCCCTGCCCTTTCTCCAATTTGGAGGGACGAAAAAGGACTTCTGCAAGAAGTCTATTGGAAAAACAAAGTATTTTATATAGCTTTGCAAAACTTTTATTTTTAAACAAAATTCATTTTTGTCATGCAAGCAAAGCATAGCGATACAGTGCGCATACACTACACTGGCAAATTTACTGACGGCGAGATATTTGATAGCTCGATAGGCGCAGAACCCCTTGAGTTCATTCTCGGACAAGGTATGATGATTGCTGGATTCGAAGCCGCTGTAACAGGCATGGCAGTTGGCGAAAGCAAAACTACTATCATCAAACCTGAAGACGGCTATGGCATTGCCAATCCCAACCTTATTTTTAGCGTTCAACGCCATGAAATACCAGCCGACATTCCACTCGAAGTTGGCATGACGCTTATGGCGCATGTAAGCGAAGACGATGAAATGCCTGTTGTTGTAAAAGAAATCAGCAATGACGCGGTAACTTTAGATGGCAATCATCCATTGGCAGGCGAGGAATTGGTATTTGACATTACATTGGAATACATCAAGCCACGTATTATTTTGTAAGTAATACGAGCCTCAAAATGCTTATGCGCAAGGTTTATCGCCTTGCGCATAAACGTTTTTAAATGCCGATTCCCAAAAACAAAAACTGTAGATTGTGTGGACTACTTTGCCTAACCAATTCATTGTCAAATAAATAGCTGTAACGCGCACCTATCTCAAGCTCCAATAAGCGCAACACGCGCATATCAAAAGTAATATCAACACCCATAGAACGCATATAACTTCCGCCCACAGTTCGCTTCGTAAAGGGCGGATAAATGGAGTTGAAATTGATGATAGCCCCATCAAAAAAAGCATTTGCCTTGATGCGTTTCAAAAACACCAATGAGCCTAACTTGATATCAGGATAGCACAACGGAAGCGCGTAATTTATAGCCACCTTGCCTACCCCATCTACATAAAAGGGCGAAAAGTTATAGCCACGTGGGTAGAAAAACAAATTGCGGAACTTGTAATTGTTCGTAAACTTTTCGTATTGGTAGGCAAGGTTTGCCGAAATGCTGTGCGTTTTCCACAAACTCGGCATGTATAAATCTAACCGCATCAAAAAAGTATTGCCTTTCAAATCGCCCTTGCCTAAAGTAGTCAAGTAGCGAATGTCGCTAAAAGCCGCCAAGCGTGGCAAAAACTGCCTATGCGCTGTAGTAACTTGGCTACTCATACGCAGGCGGAAATCCAAAGTATGTATGTTTTGATTTTGTAGGCGAGGCTGGAAAAAGCTTGGATTATCACGCGGTATCAACGTATTTTTTATTCTAAACCGTTGGTTTCTGCTATTATCCAAAAAGCGGTTTTCGGTTTGTAATTGCAAATAATGGTAATCAGTCGAGAACGTAAGGTTGTTAAAAGCCGTTCCGCGTGTAAGGTTGAGCGGGATACGCACCCCTGCATAAAAGTCCCTTTCCTGCCAACGCTCGTTGTAAATAGTAGCTACAAAAGCTGTATCGCTTTCCTGTCTATAGTTGATAAATCCTCTTGCGCGATTGCCTTGTAAAAAACCTGCACGGAAAATAGGGTAAAATTCTGCATAATTAAATTGTATGCCGTGTCGCCATGTCTTTTCATTGATATTGTAATGGCTTTCTGCCTCGCCTGAAAAGGTACTGAACTTGTTATCAGCTAATAAGCGTCCTCCAATTTCGGGCGGATACGCATAAGGCAAAAAGCTATGCACGTTCAATAACCCTGATGCTTTATGAAATTTCTTGACTGCAAAAGTTTCCTTGCCTGCCTTCGATATGATACTTTCTCCCCCTTCTTGCTTCACGATAGGCATAAAAAAGCGCAACTTATTTTCGGTTTTCGGTAGGTAAGGTTGCCAATTTTCGGGCTTCAATACCATTTCATAAATATCATAACCCATAGCACTAAATCCACTGTAGGCAAGGTATTTTCGATTTGGCGACACGGCAGGAAAGTATGCGCCTAATGCGTGATTGGTAACTTGAAAAAGGCTATCTGAACCGCGCTTGAGTGCAAAAATATTATTCGTACCTGTATAAGCAGAGCTAAAGAAAATATGCTTTTCAGTAACACAGGGGTAGCTCAACTGCCAAATAGTCCGTGCTGTGAGTTCGCGCAATTCGCCTGTGGCGACATTGATTTCAGAAAGCCAATTATATTCGCCTTGTTGCGTTATGGCTATGATACTTTGCGCATCAGGTGAGAAAACGGGAAAAGAGAAAAAGTAGTTGTTCGGATTGGGCAGACGGCTGATCTCCTTGCCTGTTCCCACAGAAAGCAACACGATGCTATAGCGCAATGTATCTGGCACATGAACCGCTACGATTTGCCTATTGTCGGGCGAGAGCGAAGGCGCGAAATAGCGTGAGCGAGTGGTGATTTTGCGCGGGTTGGGGTTGGCTTCGCCCTCGTTTTTCATCCGAATAATGGAGTAATTCTTGCCTCCCCACCGCTCATGGTAGGTAAGTTCGCTCCAAACCATCATGCCTTTATTCACTGAAAGCGTAATATTAGAGCCTACATTGATGCCGGGTGAGAAAAGTCTTTCACCATTTTCTTCGTATGAAGGTTCTACAAAAGCATTTTTTGTAGAAGTTAATTTGTAGAAAGTGCGTATTTCATTGAAGCTACTTTTTTCTACGATTAAGGTGTTTTCATTTAAATATTGAGGGAACTTATAATCTGTATAAACTTTTTTAGGTTGTTGAATAATCCAAGATTCATCTTGAAGCGCTCCTTTTTCTGTTGTTTCTTGTTTCCAATTTTCATCTAATTCTTTAAAAGTCTTTTCATACAATTTTCTGGGGCGGAGTCCCATGTGTTTTTGCATATTGCGTCCAAAAGGATAAAATAATCCTTTGAATTGTACGGCATCATTGACCACTTTATTCCAAACATCATTGCCAAATTCGCGCCTTGCGTAGCCCGTCATATAGTAGCCCAAATTATAGAAACTCGGCACATAATTTCGGAAAGAACCTGCATACGCTTTGTCGTATTTATAATGAATACCTGAAAGAGCAAGCGATTTATATTCCATATCAAATTCAGGCAAGCGGCCGCGTCCAGCATTGGTAAGGGCAGTTTCAGTCATAGTCGCATCGCCTTCGAGATACCAACGCGGCAAAGTAAGCCCAAAAAAACCGCCCCAAGTCCACGAGCCAAAGATGTTTTTGGCTAATTTGGTGATGCCTCTTTTGGAATTGGCGAACTGTTTTACATGCCTATATTCGTGAATGATGAGCAAATCAAACCAATCTCCTGCCCCATTTACATTGAATTGCGGGGGCGTGGTGTAACATTCAGAGCGGAAAGGACCTACCGTAACAAAACCGTTGGGAATAGTGGTCTGGTTTTGCAAAATCATAGTGATGCGTTGGCGTTTCTCGCCTACGCTTTCATTGTGGTGGTCATAGAGATAATGCACCAAATTCGCGGCGCGTTGCCCTTGCGTTGCCATACCTGCAGGAAAGATGATTTGCACCTTGTCCGTTTTGATTTGTTGCCACTTCAGGCGCGATGGATTTAACCCCAAGCTGTTATTGGGAACTTGCGCCTTGCCTGCCAAACAGACAAGAAAGAGCGCGAAAAAACAAAAGAAAGCCTTTTTTTGCATAGCGCAAAGATAAACTTATTTTGTAAAATATCGGGTACTCTGACAAATTTTGTGTTGAATCATATATGGTTATTGTCAGAGTACCAAAACTTCATTCTAAGCGAATTTAGGTTTTAACATTGTGCAATGCTTTTTGAGCATGGAAACGATATGTTACACTGTGAGGCGCGTTGCTTTGATAATAGGCTTGCCTACCATTCTATCTTGCCACATATTTTATACCGTTTTTTTCAAAGCAAAGATAACACACTTTTCTGCAAACTCGCCTACTTTTGCTTAATTTTACGGCAAGAAAGTAAAACCAACAATAGCCTTGGTAGGCAAGTTTTTTTGCAAAACCGCCTACTTTTGCTTAATTTTACGGCAAGAAAACGAAAATCAAAACATTCTTGCACAATGGATACTCAACAACGCATTGCTGACCTATCGGAGCAAATCCACTACCACAACCAAAAGTATTACCAAGAACATACTTCCGATATTTCGGACTATGACTTCGATATGCTCCTTGAAGAGCTAAACCAACTCGAAGCAGAATATCCCCAATTTAAACTTGCCGACTCGCCTACACAGCGCGTAGGTGGGGCGGTTACGAAAGACTTCCCTACCGTAATGCACAAGCGTGTGATGCTCTCTTTGGGCAATACCTACTCTGAAGAAGAGTTAGAAGACTTTGATAAGCGCATCAAAAAAATATTGCAAGAAGAAAATATCCCGCTCAATACGTTGGAATATATTTGCGAACTGAAGTTTGATGGGGCTTCTATCAGCCTTACCTACCAAAACGGCTCACTCGTTGCAGGTGTAACACGTGGCGATGGCGTAAAAGGAGATGATGTAACCAACAACGTGAAGACTATCAAGACTTTGCCATTGCGCATCACGCATGCCGAAGCCCCTGCTGATTTTGAAGTAAGAGGCGAGGTTTTTATGTCGCATAAGGTATTCGAAGCACTGAACAAAGACCGCGAACAGGCAGGCGAGCCACTCTATGCGAATCCGCGCAACACCGCTTCTGGCTCGCTGAAGCAACAAGATTCCAAAGAGGTCGCGAGGCGCAAGCTTGATGTGTTTTTGTATTATTTATTGGGTGAAAACCTTCCCTACCAAACCCACGAAGAGGCTATCAAAGCTATAGAAAAATGGGGCTTTCAAGTGTCACCAACTTATCGCAAATGCGCTGATATTAAAGAAGTTATGGCGTATATCAATGAGTGGGAAAGCAAACGAAAAACCTTGCCTCTGGATACAGACGGTGTTGTTATTAAGGTGAATTCGCTTGACCAACAACGCATTTTGGGCTTTACTGCCAAAAGTCCGCGTTGGGCTATAGCATACAAATACAAAGCAGAAAGTATAAGCACGCCGCTTTTATCCGTTACATTCCAAGTAGGTAGGACGGGAGCTATCACGCCTGTAGCAGAACTAAAACCTGTCCAATTATCAGGAAGCACCGTAAAACGCGCCTCATTACACAATGCCAACGAAATAGAACGCTTGGGACTGCATGTAGGCGATACCGTTTTTGTAGAAAAGGGAGGCGAGATAATACCCAAAGTTACAGCAGTAGATTTGACAAAACGCCCTGCAAACAGCACAGCGATAGCGTATATTACGCACTGCCCCGAATGTAATACGCAACTCGTGAGGCAGGAAGGCGAAGCACAACATTATTGCCCCAATGAAAAAGGTTGCCCGCCACAAGTAAAAGGCAAAATAGAGCATTTTATCAGCCGAGATGCTATGAAAATTGACGGCTTGGGAGGCGAAACGATAGACAAAATGTATCAATTAGGCTTGGTGCATACCATAGCGGACTTGTATGACCTTACGGCTGATAAGTTGATGCGCTTGCCTAATTTTAAAGCAAAATCTATCCAAAACGCACTCGAAGGGCTTGCAGAATCAAGAAAACAACCATTTGCACAAGTGTTGTTTGGTATTGGTATTCGGCAGGTAGGCAAGGGCGGTGCAAAACGTTTGACAGAGCATTTTAAGAATATGGACGCGCTTATGAATGCTACCATCGAGGAGCTAACAGGCGTAGCTGATGTAGGCGAGAAAACTGCTCAAAGTGTATTCGATTTTTTGCAAATATCTGAAAATCAATACATTGTAACAAGACTCAAAGCCGCAGGTTTGCAAATGGAAATAGGCGCGAATACAGCCGCCGCAGAAAGCGACACGTTGGCAGGCAAGTCTTTTGTGATTTCGGGAACATTCAGTAAATTCAGCCGCGAAGAACTAACCGCCAAAATTATCGCTAATGGAGGCAAGATTTTATCGAGTGTTTCGGCAAAATTGGATTACTTGGTGGCAGGCGAGAACATGGGTCCCGCCAAGCTCGAAAAAGCCAAGCAGTCAAAGGTTACAATCGTTTCTGAAGACGAGTTTTTGGTAATGTTAGGGAATGTCGCCTTGCCTACCCAAGACGCAAAACAAGACGCGCCTAAACAAGGAGGGCTGTTTTAAAATTAAACTTCCCGAAAGTTAAAAAATTTTCGGGAGGTTTAATTTAATTCATTTTAGTTTATTCCCAAACCGATACTTCGACTCTGCGATTTTCTTTGGCTTGCCATTCTTCCCTTTCTTTTTTCCAAATAGGATTTTTTGAACTCATTGCTTTGAGGTTGATGCGTGTTTTGTCAATGCCCTTGTTGATAAGATAAGTAGCTACACTTTCGGCTCTGTTTTTCGATAACTCCGTGTTTTTTTCATCAGTGCCTGTCAAATCAGTGTGTCCCAATATATCAACACTTGCTTGTGGATTTTGCTTCATGAGCAGCACAACAGCGTCTATATTTGCCGTAAAATTATTGTTCAAAATGGCATTGTTTGAATCAAACAATGCTACGGCTTGTTTGGGTACTATGGCTTGTTTGGGTATGTTTTTATTTTCGGGAGATATAAAGCCTTGTTCTTCAAAAAGTCTGAACTTATCACCTATATAATATTGTGTACTTGCGGTTGTAACTTGTCTGTTATTGTTGTATTTCAACAAAACATCTTGTTTGCCTTCTTCTACGTGATTAGTTCTGTATGTGATTTCATAATAATTTTTGGTGTTTTGCGAAAGCTCTTTATACATAGCCTCAACGTCTTTGCTTTTCATATCTAAAAATAGCTTTGCCGTCTGTAAGCCACACCAGGTCAATTAACAATTTTTCATTGACACCTCCGCCCAATCCTATAGGAAATATTTTGACACCTAATTTTCTTGCTTTTTGGGCTAATTTTTGCACGCTACAGGCTCTGCCACTTGCGAGGTGTACCAAAGAACTGTTTTCTTGTCCATCAGTGAGCAAGAACAATACTTTTTGGTTGCTGGAGATGCTATTAAAAGATGCCAATGCTTCGTCTGCTCCTGCGTATAAGGCAGTCCCGCCCAACGCTATTTTTTTTCGTTCAACCCATTGCTTTGTTAGTTCTTCATTGTTTTTCTTCAAGCGTGTATCTGTGAATAAATCGTGGTTAAATCGGACTATAGACATAAAATCTCTGTCATCTTTTGTGTTCACGACTTTGTTTATGGCTTTTTCCAAATCACTTATATAACCAGACATAGAGCCACTATAATCCAAACAGAGTGCTATGTCGTAAGGTTCTGCTATTTTTTCATTTATTTCGCTGACTTTGAAATCCGTCATATAATTGCTTTTGCCATCCTCTCCTTTTTCTATAATTTCCATAAAAATCTTTTTGGCTTGGGCTTCGCTTAAATCAGGCGGTGATAGCCCGCGTATAAAATTGCCTAAAGAATCTGCTACTATTAAGCGGATTTTCATTTGTTTGGGTAATGCGGTTCTATCTACTTCAAAAATATCAATGGTTAGCCTGCGCATTTTCTACTCTTTTTTACTTCTTCATAGCTGATAGTATTGCGAATAAAAGGGCGTTGTGCACTACGGATTAACCAACTTCGTTTTTCATCTTTACCGTAGGAGGCGATTTATCTATGATGGTGTATTTAGCTTCGCTCACCTTCCAATTCAAAAAAGCGGGTTTTGCATTGCCCATGTAATGCAAATTTGTGCCTCCGAATTTTTCTATAACAGGCAAGGATTTAATCATTTTGCCACTGAACACAGCTTCAGTTTTTATAGTTTTATTTTCAGCTGTGAGCTTAAAACTAAAATCCTTGTTTACCAAAAAACTAAAGGTGTCTTTTTTTGCACCTCGCGTTTTTGGTTATTGACAATATCAAGTAGGTAAACGTTTTTAGCGTTTTTCACGTGCCAGCTCAACACGTTTTTGTTGCCTTTGTTTGTTTGTTCAGCACCTTTGAAATAAATAATTTATGGCTTCTTTTGAGCGTAGGAAAGTGCTGTACTTATCACCATAACGGCAATGTATAATGCTGCTATATTTCTCATAAAGTACGGGTGTAATTTGCCTACGTATATATACTAAAAAGCAAAGAAAAAGTGGAATACTTTTCCTGTTATTTTTCAAAAATTTGTTAAATTTCTTTCTATAACAAAATAAAAAAGCCTTGCCTGCCAAAATCAAGGCGAAAAATATTTTTTAGTTTTGCAAAATTTAAAAAAATATAAAACATAAATATTTGATAGTCAATATTTTAAATGCTGAAATTACAATATTTTACAATTTTTTTCTGAAAATATAAACAAAATAAGAGCATATTTTGTTATTAGAT
>Ga0163154_10006099_pt1 | contig 14910 bp, 13 predicted proteins | sample OliLakLV19MP9P1_FD_148649 | JGI IMG/M metagenome (GOLD analysis project Ga0163154, IMG submission 148649) | Freshwater microbial mat bacterial communities from Lake Vanda, McMurdo Dry Valleys, Antarctica - Oligotrophic Lake LV.19.MP9.P1 | ecosystem: Environmental > Aquatic > Freshwater > Lake >... | reverse complement strand
CTTTTTTAGTGCTATCCAATTTATTTGTTTCTGTACTTAATTCTTTTTCTTTTTTTGCTATTTCTTCAAATTTCGGTTTTATTTTTTCTAGATCGTTTATTTTAAATTTATTTTTTTCGATAGTATCTTCCCATATTTCCTGATTTTCTTTTAGTATTTGGCTTATTTCAGTTATTTTTTTCTCAGTTCTCATGAGAATAGCTTGTTGATTGAGTATATTTTTTTCATAACTGTCACGTTGCTTTTCGGCATCTTTCTGCTGTGCGATATTGGCTTTAAAAGGTTCAGCATTTTCGTTGTTTTTCAATTTTTCCTGCAATGTATCGAAAATGCTTTGCTGTTGTGTATGTTTTAAAAGGGCAGTTTCTGCTTGCGCAAATTCTATAAATACTTTGTCTAATGCTTGCGCTTCCGCAATGGTTTTCTGTGATTTTCTGTATTGTTTTTCTTGAATAGGAAGTTGTGCTTCAAGATTTGCGATGTCTGTTTCATACTCCATTATTTTCGTTTCTATATCTGCGGAGGTTTGAAATTTATTGGCGTGTAAAATAGTTTGTATTTTATTATCTAATTCATCATGTTTCTTTTGTGCATCTTTTGCTTTCTCCTCTAATTTTTCGCGTATTTGGCGATAAATATCGGCATTAAAAAGTTTTTGTAAAACTTCCGTCTTTTCATTATTTTTAGAGCGTAGAAACTCTTGAAAATTGCCTTGTGGCAATACAATAATTTGTTTAAATTGTGCTTCTGTGAAGCCCAAAACTTGTTCTATTTTGTCTTTTATGTCAGTTTTTTTTGTAAGTGGTTGTTCATCAGCAGTGAATATGTTTTTTAGCCAAACGCCTTGCTCATACGTTTGCTTCTCTGTGATAGTTTTTTCTATCTTACCTGTTACTTTGAGTTTGCGCACCATTTTATAGGCTTGCAAACCTACAGAAAAGACAAACTCTACTTCAGTTTCAGTTTTTTCGGGTGCATAATCGGAGCGCATGTTTTTGCGTCCGCCTGTCGTTTCGCCATAAAGGGCATAACACATGGCATCAAATATAGTGGTCTTGCCTGCCCCCGTTGGTCCGTGTATAAGAAAGAGTGAGCTAAATTGTTGAAAATCAATGACTTGTTTTTCGTGAAATGCGCCAAAGGCTTGGATAGAGAGAAATAAAGGTTTCATGTAGCAAAGGTAGAAGAAAATTATGGTACTCTGACAAATTTTGTGTTGAACCACATAGAAACATAGCGGACATAGCCCGAAACACTGTGTGCCATATCTTTCTATGTATGTGGTTTATACCTTGCGCCACTAAAATTGTCGGAGCACCAAAATTATTGTTTTTCTTAATTTTTTGGAAACTCGTAGAAAAAAAGAAACCTTCCACTACTCATGTAGCTGAAGGTTTCAAAATAGGTGCGGAAATGGGAATTGAACCGCATTACCTCGAGGTTATGAGCCTCACGTGCAACCGTTACACTTCTCCGCACTGCAAAATTAGTTTATTCTGTTAAGATAACCAAATTTTAGCGACTTTCTTTTGAAATTATTTTTTATTCCTTAGTTATGAGTATCTTTGCAAAATTTTCTTTTTAACACACATGAAATATAAACGCATACTACTCAAGCTGAGTGGAGAAGCCCTCATGGGTGAACAATCGTTTGGTATAGATGCCAATCGCTTAGCCCAATACGCCCTAGAAATCAAGCGCGTGGTACAAGAAGGCATACAAGTAGCTGTAGTAATAGGCGGAGGCAATATTTTTCGTGGAGCTGTTGGTGAAAGCCTTGGCATAGACCGCGTGCAAGGCGACTACATGGGGATGCTTGCTACTGTCATCAATTCTATGGCTTTGCAAAGTACACTCGAAGCGCACCATATCTACACACGCCTGATGTCGGGTATTAAAATGGAACAAGTTTGCGAGCCATTCATCAAAAGGCGCGCTATTCGCCATTTAGAGAAAGGGCGCGTGGTTATTTTTGGAGCAGGCATAGGCAGCCCGTACTTTACCACTGACTCAGCCGCAAGCCTCCGCGCTATAGAAATAGAAGCTGACGTAGTGCTAAAAGGCACACGTGTTGATGGCGTATATTCGGCTGACCCCGAACAAGACCACGAGGCTGAACGCTTTATCAACATCTCGTTTGAAGAAGTCTATAAACGCGGTTTGAATGTAATGGACATGACCGCCTTTACGCTGTGTAAAGAAAACGAATTGCCCATTATCGTATTTGACATGAATAAACCCGGCAATTTACTCAAAATTGTAAAAGGGGAGTCAGTTGGTACGCTTATCACAATGAATTAACGCTATACCTTTTATCTTTTTATTTATGGAAGAAGAAATTAAAATGTACCTCGACGATGCCCGCGACACTATGGGCAAAGCAGTAGAACACATCAACCGCGAACTGCAACGTATCCGCGCAGGCAAGGCACTACCCAGCATGCTTGACGGTATCAAAATTGACTACTATGGCGTAGAAACACCCATAGCCCAAGCCGCCTCTATCACTTCAGGCGATGCCCGGACTTTGCTCATCAAACCTTTTGAAAGGCCTATTATTGGAAAAATAGAAAAGGCAATACGCGACAGCGACCTCGGATTGAACCCCCAAAATGATGGTGAATTGATACGAATCACTATCCCACCACTCACAGAAGAACGCCGTAAAGCACTCGTGAAACAAGTGAAACAAGAGGGCGAGGCAGGCAAGGTAAGTATCCGCAATATCCGAAAAGATACAAACAGCACCTTGAAAGACCTTCAAAAAGATGGCGCCTCTGAAGATGCTATCAAACTCGCAGAAGAAAAAGTCCAAAAACTTACTGATGAGTTTATTGTTAAAATAGACGACCTGCTCACCAAAAAAGAAACCGAACTCATGACAGTGTAAGTAGTTTATTTATAGCTACTTGCCTGCCAAAAACCAAAAGCCTAACACTTAAAAACTGTTAGGCTTTTGGTTTATAAAATAAAAAAACAGCTAAAATTTGAGAAATTTTAATTTTTTACCTACTTTTAGGCACTTTTGAACCTACCCCTGCAAAATATGAACACTGCCCCACGTTTTGATAAGTCTTTTCTACCTCCTATGATCAGTGTATTGAACTCTGACTACTGGAATGTAGTCATAAATACATACGAAAGAGGCGAACACCTCGAAACCATTCACGCCGTATTGGATTATATCCAAAAAGGACTCTCTTTGAAAGCTATTGATGCGGGCAAAACGCGCTACGCCATACCGCACGGCTCTACTGTTGTGAACTTAGAAATAGTAAACAATATACTGGAAATAAGCGCGCCTTTCCTCAAAATACCAGCCCGTAGCCTCATTCCATTGATGCGCCAAGTAGCCGAAATAAACTTTGGCACCCTCGTTTTAGCACAAATCATACTCGAAGGTGATGAAATATTCTTTCGCTACGAATGCCCAATAGCCTTGTGCGAACCCTTTAAATTGTACCGCGTTTTGGAAGAAATATGTATCCAAGCAGACTCGAATGATGACATATTTATAGAAAAATTTGGAGCGCAACGCCTCGCCCAAATGCAAATAGAGCCGTTTGATGAGGCTAAAATAAGCCTCTGTTATGAAAAATTCCAAGCCTATCTGAACGAAGCATTGGCTTATATCGCACATTATGAAAGCCGCCGCATCGAACACTTCGGCTGGGACGCTATCTATTTGGCATTCACCAAAATAGACTACTTCATGCGCCCACAAGGCGTGCTAAAATCATACACGGAAAAAGCTATCAAAGAGCTTAATTCACCCCTCGACATGGCTGAAAAAATAGCCAAAGGAAAAGCAACAGTAGAGAAATTACTCCAAATCAACCAAGCCTACTTTGCAGAATCCATGTACAAATCAAGCCAGTTTATTTCGGAAAAACCCAAATTTGAAGTAACAGGCGCGCAAGACTACCTCAGTAAAACATTCACAACGGCACGCGATGAACGCAACAAACGCGATTATATCGGCTCAAGCCTAACTATGCTTTGTGGCTTTTACGGCTTGATGTTTTATTACAATATTCCACAAACTACCCACGAAATTATTACGCAAGGACTCGCCAAAACCAACAGCGTAGAGTGGGAACTCACCTCCCAAATCTTATGGGAAACTTTAGAAGGAGTTATGAACCAAAGCACGCGCACCGCAAACAGTTATGGATTGAGAGATGTTTAGTGTTTTGCATTTAAAATGTTATTGATGTTTAGAAAAGTGCAGGCAAGTTGCACTTTTCTAAACCAACAACAACACAAAAAAGTAGGTACTCTGACGAATTTTGTGTTGAACCACATAGAAACATAGAGAACATAGCCCGAAACACTGTGTGCCATATATTTCTAGGTGGTTTATACCTTGCCCCACTAAAATTGTCGGAGCATCATTTTTACCTTGATTTTGAGGGTCTATTTAAACTTTGGGACTTTGAAAATTAAGACAATCCTCAAGTTATGATTTTAAGCTCAAATTTCGGATTCAAAAATGGTGATTCATGGGCGTTTTTATAATAAATTCCGATAAATACCAATTTTCAAATTTGTGCTGGGAAATGTCGGATCGAAACCTAAGTTGTTAGTATAAGAAAAACTGGGCGTAACTTGATTCTTCAGTTATGTTGGGCTACCTATTTTTTGACATCAATAACGAATATCACCGAAACAAGTCCAGTAATTGATGTATTTGCGCAGTAGTATTAAAACTGTGTAAGCAAATCCTAAGCCGTTCTGTGCCTATCGGTACTGTAGGGCTTAGGATTGCTTTTGCATAGATACCTGCGGTTTGTAGGCAAGTTTGCAAGTTTTTCGCTTTGGTATTATCCCCTATCATGATGCCTTGAATAGCAGTATCGGAGGCAAGGGCGGGATAGACGAGGGTTTGTGTTAATTGTTGGTAAAGTTGTATGTTTTCCTGTAGCTTTTGCCTTTCCTGCTGAAAAAACGGACTTTCAAGCAAGTTGTATGCTGCTTCTATCGCCTGTAGGCTATGGGCAGGCAAGGCAGTAGTATAAATAAAAGCACGCGCAAAGTTTATCAAATAGCTTCGCAATGCCTTGCTACCCAATACGACTGCGCCGTGCGCACCCATCGCTTTGCCAAATGTATGCACACGCGCCAATACGCGGCCTTGCAAATCCAAACTCTGCACAAGTCCCTCTCCTGCCCTACCTATGATGCCTGTAGCATGCGCCTCATCTACTATCAAATAGGCGTTGTATTGGGTAGCAAGTTCGCACATCGCTTGTAAATGCGCGACATCGCCGTCCATTGAATAGACAGATTCTATACAAATAAAAATATTACTTGCCTGCCCCTGCCCTCTTACAAAGGCTAATTTATGGGCAACATCTTCCAAATCGTTGTGTTTAAATTTCAAACGGTTGGCTTTGCTGAGGCGTATGCCATCAATCATGCTGGCGTGTATAAACGCATCACTCAAATACGTGTCGCCTTTTTGTGCAAGGCAGGAAAGTAGCCCAACATTCGCGTCATAGCCCGAATTGAACAAGAGTCCCGCTTCTGCTTCGTGAAAAGCAGCCAATCTATGTTCGAGTGCTTCAGCTTGCCGGCTGTTGCCACTGATGAGGCGCGAACCTGTCGAACCGTTTTTATTTTTGTTCTCTACTTCTTGTATTGGATTGGCATGGACGGACGGGTGCATTTCAAAACCTTTTTTTAAAACCCCGCTCTGCGCGCTCCAATTTTGAAATGCACCATGTGCGGACTTAGCAAAACCCAAATAATCATTGGAGGCAAAATCTATCAAGCCATCAGGCACGAAAAGCGTGCGCAAAGTGCCTGCATTTTCGCGTTCCTTGAGTGCGTCTTCTAAAAAACTCATAGCTTAACTCCCGGCTCCTCCACGTTTATAACCTATTTTTTGAGAGATTTGCAAGGCTTGTGTGGTATATTTGAGGGCAACCATAACCGAGCCTGTACCTGCCAATACACCACTAAGTTGCAACAATATTTTTACACGAGTTGTGTCTGCTGTATTTTTGTCAGGCAACTTTTGGCGGAGTTGTGTTTCAGGCGATGCTTTTTTAGTTTCTTGTGCTTTCAAAGGGGCGCAAAAACATAAACAAACAATCGGAATTAATATATAATAGCGCATGATTTTAAACACAAAATATGGTTATTGATACTGTTTTCATTAGTCCGCGATAACGCGAAAAGTGTTACGAACTATCTTCAATTTTTCTTTTAGTATTGTTGGGCTTTCGCCTATGAGCGTGATATGCCCCATTTTTCTGCCTGCTTTGGTTGTTTTCTTGCCGTATAAATGTAGGAATACCCCTTGCATCGCCAATATTTCTGCCATGCCTTCACACTTGGCATCGCCTTCGTGTCCTGCTTCGCCTACCAGATTATACATCAAAGCAAAGCTCCTTGCCTGCGTATCGCCAAGCGGGAGGTTCAAAATGGCGCGTAAATGTTGGTCAAATTGAGAGCAATAATTGCCCTCTATGGTTTGGTGTCCGCTATTGTGGGTACGTGGCGCAAGTTCGTTCACCAAAAAATCCCCCTCTTCTGTTACGAATAGTTCTATCGCCAATACGCCCACCATGCCCAATGTTTCTATGATTTGGCAGGCAAGTTCTTCTAATTTTTTGCAATCTTTTGCGTCAAGCAGGTAAGGCGAAAGCTGGTAATCTATCAAATTTAAGGCAGGATTAAAGACCATTTCTACAGGCGGATAGACCTTTACTTCGCCTTTTGCATTGCGTGCTACGATAAGGGCAACTTCTGTACGCATATTTTCTACAGCTTTTTCCAATAGACTTGGGGCAGGAAAGGCTTTATAAAAATCGGCAGGCGAGTCAATGCGTTGAACGCCTTTGCCGTCATAGCCGCCCTTGCCTACTTTGAGGAAGGCAGGCAAGAAAGCCGTATGTTGCTCAAGGTGGGCAGGCAAGTCAATTAACACAAAATCTGCTGTAGGGATATTATGGGCGTTCAAAAACTGCTTTTGTGTACGTTTGTCTTGTATGATGCGCAATATGTGTGGTTGCGGAAATACTTGCCTGCCCTCACGCTCAAGCTGCTCAAGCGCATCAACATTTACATGTTCAATCTCAATAGTAAGAATGTCAAATTGTTTGCCAAATTGATACACAGTTTCATAATCTGTAAGCGCGCCTACCGTAAAAGAGTGGGCTATATGAGCGCAGGGCGCGTTTATGTCAGGGTCAAGGATATGAATTTCATACGGATAATTGAGTGCATTTTGTATGAACATGCGCCCTAATTGCCCGCCTCCTAAGATGCCAATAGTTGGTTTCATAAATATTTTTTTGTAAAAGTACGAAAATAATCAGTGTGTAATGTCAAATAATATGCCGATTTATGTAGTCAGTTCAAGAATTTGTGTGGTCAGTTCTATATTTTGTTTTTCGTCAAGTTAAAATTTAAATTGTATAAGAAGCTTCTCCAATGAAGGAGTCATATTTATCACTTTTTGGCGTATTTCTTTGCTCGTTCTGTTTCAATAAGGTTATAGTTTTCGTTGTTCATGCTTTTTTTCATGTAATTTTGCGCAAAATAAGCATTTTTCTGTATGTACGCAAATTCTTTTCATACAAAAAGCCTTGACGACCTTTCTTTTTTAGTAACAGGGGGCGCGGGTTTTATTGGTTCTCACTTGGTAGAATATCTTTTGACGCATAACGCAAAGCGCGTGGCAGTGTTAGACAACCTTGCCACAGGCAGTTTCGAAAACCTTGCGCCATTTCGTACAAATGCACGATTTGAGTGGATAGAAGGTGATATACGCACGCTTGAGCATTGTTCAAATGCGTGTAAAGGTATAGACATTGTGTTGCATCAAGCGGCACTCGGCTCTGTTCCACGCAGTATAATAGACCCTATTACGACTAATGAAGTGAATATCAATGGTTTTTTAAACATGTTAGTCGCTTCGCGTGATGCAGGTGTGAAGCGTTTTGTATATGCGGCTTCGTCTTCTACGTATGGCGATAGTACAGAGCTTCCCAAACGCGAAGGGAAAATAGGCAAGCCGCTTTCTCCGTATGCCGTTACGAAATACGTGAACGAATTGTATGCGGATGTTTTTGGACGTTTGTATGATTTGGAAGTGATAGGGTTGCGTTATTTCAATGTTTTTGGACCGCGCCAAAGTCCAAACGGTGCGTATGCTGCCGTTATTCCGCTTTTTATACAAGGCATATTGAATAATATACCACCTACTATCAACGGCAAAGGCGAGCAGACACGCGACTTTACATTTGTAGCCAATGCAGTGCAGGCGAACGTATTAGCCGCCCTTACTACCAATGAAACAGCTATAGGAGAAGTGTTCAATGTAGCCTGCGGAGATAATACCTCGCTCAATGAACTTTACTTGACACTCAGGCGTTTGGCAAATAGCGACCTCGAACCTGTTTATGGTATGCCACGCACAGGCGACATACAAGACAGCCTTGCAGATATTAGTAAAATCCAAACTTTGTTGCAATATCAACCGAGTATCCTCATAGAGGAGGGTTTGAAAATAACCTTAGATTGGTTCAAACCTGACATAGAATAATTTAAACCTACCTACTTACTTTTATGAATAAACGCACCTTTATCCAACATTTTGCAGTAGCAAGTACGTCTTTGTGGCTACTCCCGCAAACTCTTTTTGGAAAAAAAACACCGGAAATGATTGACTCGCCTGCTTTCGCAATAGATGAAGTACTAAGGCAGGACGAGTTTGCCTTGCCTGCCCTTTTGTATGCTACTGATGCCCTTGAACCACATTTTGATAAGATGACAATGGAAATTCATCACGGAAAGCATCACGCCGCCTATATCAAAAACCTCAACGAAGCAGTGAAAGATACAGCATGGGCAAGCGCAAGTATCGAGAAAATATTAGCCGAAGTTACAGCTAAACAACCTGCTATCCGCAACAATGCAGGCGGACATTACAACCATAGCCTGTTTTGGACATTGTTGAGTCCAAAAGGCGGAGGCGAACCCACAGGCGCAGTGGGAGAAGCTATCAAAGCAAGTTTTGGAAGTTTTACCGCTTTCCAAGAACTATTTGAAAAAGAAGCATTGGCGCGTTTTGGTTCGGGTTGGACATGGCTTGTGATGGACACAAAAACGAAAAAGCTCAAGATTACATCAACGCCTAACCAAGACAATCCACTCATGACTAAATTGGTAAAAGAGCGTGGTACGCCTATTCTTGCCCTTGATGTGTGGGAACATGCTTATTACCTAAAATACCAAAACAAACGCATCGCGTATGTAAAGGCGTTTTGGAATATCGTAAATTGGCAGGAAGTAAATACCTTGTTAGCAAAATAGGCATACTTACAAAGTGCAATTCAAATTTACACGCTTAAATTGCACTCATGATTGTAGTACGCTGACAAATTTTGTGTTGAACCACATAGAAACATAGAGAACATAGCCCGAAACACTGTGCGCCATATCTTTCTGTGTGGTTTATACCTTGCCCCACTAAAATTGTCGGAGCACCATTTATTTTGATTTTTTTAGTTGCTCAATCATTTTTTCATTCATTTTGACGTAAGCATCATCAGTATCTTTTTTAGCAAGTTCTATTGATTTTTCGCAAGTTGCGATAGCTTCTTTGTTTTTACCTAATTTAGCTTGTATTTTTGCTTTAGTGTGTAAAGTCCAATAACGTGGTGCTAAGTCGGTTGCTTTAGTGATAAGGTCAAGAGCTTCAGGAAGTTTTTGGTTGGTATCCAAATAATACTCGGCAATTTGCGCATTCACGCCTGCATCTTTGGCAGGGTTTAGTTGTGCAGTTATTTGTTTTTCAATTTTGGCGACGATTTCGTTTTCTATTTTGAAACGAACGGCGGTACTTTCCCAAAGCAACTCTATAACAGCCGTATTTTTGCTAATGTCAGCAAAGTTAATCGTAAAATTTTCTACGCTTGTAGCGATAGGTTGTGGTTTTACTTTGAGGCGCACGACGTCATCACTTTCCAAATAAGAAGATGCGCCATTGCCTTTGCTGTCTTTGTTCAAGATGATTGTCCACTCAGTAGCTGTAGGGATAGAAACAAGTGTGTATTCACCTGCGGCAACTTTATTGCCCTCAAACATGATGTCATCATCAAACTTTATTTTTGTGGGGCGGTTTGCACCTGTACGCCATACTGCCGCAAAGGGAACAAGGTCACCGTAAATTTTGCGTCCTTTCATGCTGGGGCGCGAATATTTAATGGTGATTTCAGCCAGACCAACAGCTTGTGTAACAGTACTAAGCGGACTTGGTGCAGGCATTTTAAGTTGTGCGAATGCAGTAGCGCAGAGAACAAAAGATAGCGCAAGAGAGAATATTTTTTTCATTGTATAGGAAATTAAACTTGTGCAAAGTTGCCTGCTTTTTTTATCAAAAATGCGCTTTGCAAAGTATTTAACCATTTTTTAACATTAGCGCAAATCTAAAAAAGGAAAAACTACAAAAAAAACAAAAGAAAAGTCAGCACTTCAAATAATTTTTTGTTTTTTGCTGCGTTTAAGAAATAAGACTATTTTACCCTTCATGAAAAAACATTTGTATATAATATTTTGTTTGTTTTATTGCCTACACGCCACTGCCCAAACAGCAGAACAAGCACTCAAAGAGGGCAACGTCAAATTTCAAGAACAAAACTTTACAGAGGCGATAGAGGCATACAAACGCGCTATCTCCTTGGATAAAAAATCATATAAAGCATACCACAATCTCGGAAACGTACAATACCTCTTGCAAGATTATACCAACGCGCTCAAAAATTTTGATAAAGCGATAGCCCTCAACCCCAAAGATGCCGAGCCTTACCAAACACGCGGCGCGGCATACATCGCTCTGCAAAAATATGACGAAGCAAAAAAAGACTTAGAAAAATCTATACAACTCAATCCCAAAAGTGCCTTGGCTTTTTTTCATTTGGGCGAAATAGCATGGCTTACCAAAAAAAATGATGAGGCATGTAAACAATGGGGCAAATCAAATGAACTCGGCTACCAAGAAGCCAAAATGCAAATGCAAAAATACTGTAACTCGTCTAAAGATTCCGTAGCCCTCTCCCCTACCCCACTCCCCAATACCTTGCCTGCATTACTAAAATCCGCAGAAACTAAACTCGAATTGCGCGACTATATAGGCGCAGTACGCGATTTTGGCAACGCATTGGCACTCGACAAAAACAACGCACAGGCTTTATTTGGACGAGGCACTGCCGAATTTGCACAAGGAAACCACACAGACGCATGCAAAGATTGGTATAAGGCACTTGCACTCGGACACACAGAAGCCGCACAAATGATAAAAGATGCTTGTCATTAACAAACTAATAGTAATTTAATCAAAAAACATGTACACCACTTTTTCCATCGACATACAAAACCACATAGCTATCCTAACCCTCAATCAGCCCGACCGCGCCAACGCAATGACGCGGGCTTTTTGGGAGGAAATGCCACAAGCTATGCACGAACTTGATGAAAATGCGGACTGCCGCGTCATCATCATCAGGGGGGCAGGCAAGCATTTTAGCGCAGGCATCGACCTGTCCATGCTCGCTGAAATACAACAAATGATGAGCAGTAAAGAAGAAACGGGTAGAATAAGAGAGAAATTGCGCCGATGGATTTTGAGCCTACAAGACGCTTTCAGTGCTATAGAAAAATGCAGGAAACCAACACTCGCTATGATCCATGGCGCGTGCATAGGCGGCGCGATAGACCTCATAACGGCTTGCGACATGCGCTATGCTACCGAAGATGCCCGCTTTTGCGTAAAAGAAATAGACCTTGCTATAGTAGCCGACGTGGGTACATTGCAACGCTTACCACGCATAGTTTCAGAAGGAATAGCACGCGAACTTGCTTTCACAGGCAAAACCATCTCAGGCAAGGAAGCCGCCACTATCCATTTGGTCAATAGCGTATATCCTACACAAGAAGCCTTGCAAACAGCCGTTGTGGAAATCGCCACACAAATCGCCTCCAAATCGCCTCTCGCTATACGCGGTACGAAAGAAGTGCTAAATTATTCACGCGACCACAATACCCACGATAGTTTGAACTATGTGGCTACATGGAACTCAGCTATGCTGTTTTCGCAAGACACTGCAGAAGCTATGATGGCAAATACGCAAAAACGCACGCCAAATTTTCAAGGATAAATAAACGACTAAACCATTTTTACCTTTTATATTATGAAAAATTTACTCACACTCGCGCTTATTTCTATAAGCTCTTTTACATTCGCACAAGGCGGAGATTCAAAAAATAATGAAAGAAAAGTCCATCCCACTATTGATAAAATAGCTGCCATGATGACAGATGGTATGTGCGACTGTTTCAATAAACATGCCGTCACCAAGCTCACACCAAAAACACGGAAAGCATTGGACAAAATGATGAAAAAAAATGTAACAACTGAAGCAGAAATGATTAAAGCCCTTTCAGCAAGCGAACTCATGGGGATTTCAAGTGAATTGGAAACGCTCATGCCTGAAGAAGGTGATTTTGCAGATTGCCAAGCTGATATATCGATGGGCATGATACAATATCAAGGCGAAATGACCGAAATGCTTGCCAAAGGCGACATAACCGAAGAGCAATTTCAAGCACAGTTGGAAGAGCAAATGGTCGTTCGTATGAAAAAAAATAAAGGTTGTGAAACTTTCTACTACCTCTATCTCATAGGCAAGAAAAATGGCGGCGAATAATAACCGCTCTGTAGCTATTGATTGGGGGAACACACGCCTGAAAGTAGGTGTATTCGAACACGGTATATTGCAAAAAGTAGCGCACCTGCTTGATGCACAAAGTCTGTACGACTTTGTGCATCAAGCAGGTGCGCTTAAAGCAGTTTTAATGGCTACGCAAAACCTCACGCCCGAAATCTTGCCTACCTTGCAAAGCATCTTGCCTACCCTACACGTAGAATCAAACACGCCCTTGCCTATAGGCAACCTCTATGAAACACCGCACACATTGGGTACAGATAGACTCGCTGCTGCTGTAGGGGCATGGGCAATGTACTCCAAAACGGCTTGCCTCATTATTGATGCTGGTACTTGTATCACACTGGATTTTCTAAATGCGGAAGGCGTATTTGAAGGCGGAAATATCACACTTGGACTGGCTATGCGTTTCAAAGCATTACACACATTTACCGCAAAACTGCCACTTGTTGGTACAAATGATTTTGTTAAAAACACTATTACAGGAAACAATACGCGCCAAGCCATTTACAATGGCGTTTTGAACGGCATTGTAGCAGAATTAGCATACACTATAGAAGCCTACCGGCATATACATCCTACAATTAAAGTGTTGTTGTGTGGAGGAGATGCAGATTTTTTAGCTACTTTGTTAAAATATCCGACAACTGTCCAAGCGCATTTGAGTTTGATAGGATTGTATTACATTTTAAATTTTTCTTCTTCTTCATAAATACAAGTATTTGATTATCAATAAATTAGACCCCATTTTGTTTGTCAATCCAAAATTATTGAAGAGGCAAAAAAAATGGTGAAAAATATTTGAAAAAAAATATTTGAAAAAATTTGGATAATTAAAAAAAATACCGCAACTTTGCACACGTAAATAAAAACAAGCATATTCCACACAGAGAGATGGCAGAGTGGTCTAATGCGGCGGTCTTGAAAACCGTTGACTGTTACAGGTCCGGGGGTTCGAATCCCTCTCTCTCTACCAGTGCAATTCAACCCCCTCAAACAGCGTTTTGAGGGGGTTTTGTATTAGAATAATACAATTGTCTATATTACAGCTGTTATTTTCTTGCTAAATGAGCCTTATTGCAAAATACAGTGTTTTGTTGTACTTTTCTAATAAGTTACAAAAATGCTTATTTTTAAACACTCTCTACAAATTACAAGTTATCCGTATATCATTATAGAAGTTACATACTACATCTTACTACCTGCTACAAAACGCATTTTGAGCATATAGAAGCACTTTTTTGTAGTAAGGTGGATTTGTAAAAAAGTGTTCTCTACGTTTACTTTTTGGAGTCCGCACTTTGGAAAACAAGACAGACTGCAATTTTCTATCTGCCTTACCTACAGAAATACAAGACATCATAGAAAATACAACAGATGCTTCATAACCACAGATTTTGCCAACATTGGCAAAAGCTACCCTTCAAAACCTTTGAAAACGCCTTCTAAAATTAAAATTTCAAAAATAATTTGAATTTCAAAAATTTTAATTTATGTTTGCATTACAGACAACACACACCTGTAAAACATTAGAAATCAGAAAGCAACCAGAAACTCCACTTTCGCAACTACTTTCCGAAACCTTCCTATACATTTGCACCACGCTCCACAACAACCCCCAACCACTCTATGCAAACCATCAAAACCATCACATTCACTTGCGAAACGATCACCCCCATGTTCCTTTCAGGAGCAGACGGCACAACCCCCGAACTAAGACCGCCTTCGATTAAGGGTGCGCTAAGGTTTTGGTGGCGCGCTATGAATGGAGGGGATTGGAGGGAACTCAAAAAGAAAGAAGATGAGATTTTTGGAAGCACGAAAATGAAAAGTAAGTTGCTAATCAATATAGTTGAAAATTGGGAGTGTGGTGAAAGTGAATATTTGCAACCAAGTCAAATTAGAAATAATTATTTATTTTTTCCTTTAAGTATGCTACCAGATAGAAGAGCTATTCTAACTAGTAAAACCTTTAAAATAGAATTATCTTCAAAGGATAGCAATGTATTGAAGCAGGGCATTGCCGCATTTTGGCTGCTCTCATTTTTAGGTGGACTTGGATTTCGTTCAAGGAGAGGAGGCGGGAATATATTTGCTGAACCAACAAAAGGAAACACAGAGTTGGTTCGAGAATTAGAAATTTCTTTCAAATCTTCAAATGATGAAATCTTACAAG
>Ga0163154_10006098_pt1 | contig 14914 bp, 14 predicted proteins | sample OliLakLV19MP9P1_FD_148649 | JGI IMG/M metagenome (GOLD analysis project Ga0163154, IMG submission 148649) | Freshwater microbial mat bacterial communities from Lake Vanda, McMurdo Dry Valleys, Antarctica - Oligotrophic Lake LV.19.MP9.P1 | ecosystem: Environmental > Aquatic > Freshwater > Lake >... | reverse complement strand
CACAAAAGAAAAGGAAGTATCAACTAAAATTCGATGAACACACCTGGTTCCTTTCCAGAAACACCTTTTTGAATAGGAATTTAATTCAACGATCTTAGCATTAAATTCCAGTTATGACCCTCACATTTTTTAGTACGCAACCTTACGACAAAACATTTTTCCAAAGTCACAATAAAAGCCTAGGATTTAACCTGGTATTTCAAAGTTCAACTTAACGAGACAACAGTTAGCTTGGCAACACAAACGGAAGCAATCTGTGTTTTTGTAAATGATCGTGTCAACGAAACCATCATTAAACAACTTGCTTTACAGGGTGTAAAAGTTATTGCACTTCGCTGTGCCGGTTTCAATAATATCGATTTAAGTGCCACTGCTGCGCATAAGATCAAGGTAGTACGGGTGCCAGCCTATTCGCCCCATGCGGTTGCTGAACATGCTATCGCCTTGATCATGGCCCTGAACCGCAAAACTCATAAGGCATATAATCGCGTGCGGGAACAAAATTTTTCACTTAACGGATTACTGGGCTTTGACCTAAACGGAAAAACGGTTGGTGTGATCGGAACAGGAAACATTGGCGAGGTTTTCGCTAAAATCATGATTGGGTTTGGTTGCAAGGTTATCGCATTCGATATTCATCAAAACGAAAAGTTGTTAAAAGCCGGAGTAACCTATCTTCCAATTGAAGAACTTCTAGGCCACTCTGACATTATCTCTCTTCACTGCCCATTGAATGAACATACCCGTTATCTTATTAATGACAACACAATTGGTTTAATGAAAGAAGGAGTTATGCTGATTAATACAAGTCGTGGTGCCTTGATCGACACAAGACCGTAATTAAAGGGCTGAAATCCGGACATATCAGTGCCGTAGGCATAGATGTTTACGAACAAGAGGAAAAATTATTCTTCCGCGATTTATCTGAGGAGATTATAGAATATGATACTATCAGCCGTTTGATGAGTTTCCCAAATGTGTTGATTACAGCCCATCAGGGTTTCTTTACACACGAAGCACTTACCCAAATTGCAAAAACTACTTTGTTAAGTTTAGAAGCTTTTAGCAAAGGGCAACCCTTAGTAAATGAGGTTCCTGTTGCGCCCACCTAGAATTCAGCTCTTTTCCATAGGCAGTAATATTTGATAGGACTAAATACATGCTTATCTTTAATCACTGATCAATAGACTTTTGCATGAACTTTCATTCAACACTATTTGCTATCTCCGCACCAACAGGTCTTAGTATAACGGTAATGGGAATCATTATGTTAAAATTTCCGCCAAAGGAAATAAATAATCTCTATGGGTATCGCACAAAAAAATCTGTGCAGTCGCAAGAGCGGTGGGACTTTGCTCAGGTTTATTCTGCTAAGGAACTGGTTAAGAAGGGAATAGTTATAACCTTAGCGGCTTTAACAGGTGTGCTTCTACCATTATCGCATGAACTTGGCGCTGGGATTAGCATAACTTTACTATTCAGTCTCTTCATAATTATATTTATTAAAACTGAAAAATCCATAAACAAAAAATTTAGTACCAATAACCATTTAACTAAAAAGTTATGAAAAATTTCCTCCTTCTATTCGTATTTGTTTTAGGCTTTAGCTTAGCATCTGCACAAATCCCTTCTTCAGAAGTACAAATAAAAACAGCTTTGTTGTCTGCAACGGAAGACCAGCGCGCAGGTGCGCAAGTTTATGGGTACGATGCCAAAGGTGAATTTGTAATCCTTAGAAAAGGAACCAATGAATTAATATGCCTTGCCGATGACCCAAAGCAAAATGGATTAAGTGTTTCGTGTTATCACAAAGATCTGGAACCCTTCATGGCGCGTGGCCGCGAATTGAAAACAGAAGGAAAAACGTTTCAGGAAATTTTTGCTATCCGTGAAGAGGAAGCTAAGTCAGGAAAATTGAAAATGCCTAAACAAGCATCAAACCTGCAAATATATTCAGCGAAAGCCGAAGACTATGACGCAGCCACAGGCGAAGTAAAAAAAGGAAATTTTCGATATGTGGTTTATATTCCCTGGGCAACTGCTGCCAGCACCGGACTACCTATAAAGCCCGAAGCTCCAGGCATGCCATGGATTATGGATCCGGGCACACATCGCGCTCACATTATGATTACTCCTGTTTCAAAGGATTAACTTATTTTTTGAAAGTTAACTTATCAGCCTTCTTCTGAGCGTTAAGTGCTAACTCGGTAGCAAGGAAACAATGATCTTGTGTCATGGCGGTTTCCGTTCTGTTCACAATATCATTTACAAGCAACTCGCCATACGGTAAGTTTTCGTTCGTGCAATCAAAGTAGCGAGTCTCTTTATTATCAACAAGGAACAAATGGTTTCCACCATCGCGGCCGCCAATGTCAACATTCTTTCTGATTTCAATAAACCCGTTCGTTCCCAGAATCGTTAAGCGCCCATCACCCCAGCTGTTCAATCCATCGGGTGTAAACCAATCCACACGAATGTAACCGGTGCCTTTATTGCCGCGCACATGCGCATCCCCAAAATCTTCAAATAGTAGATACTGTGGATAGTGAACGTTGCCTACCTGCGATGAAATGATTTGCGCTTGGGTAGATCCAGTAAAAAATAAAAACTGATCGAATTGATGCGAGGCAATGTCGCAGATGATTCCGCCAAATTTTGTTTTATCAAAAAACCATTCTGGTCGGGATTTAATATTCATGCGATGCGGGCCAAGGCCAATAGTTTGAATTACATTTCCAATTGCTCCGGCCTTTACCAGCTCTCCTGCTTTTACGGTCGCCTTATTTTCAAAGCGCTCGCTATACATGATCGAATAAATACGCTTGGTCTCCTTTTGTACTTTTCTTGCTTCCGCTAATTGATTTAACGTGATAATACCTGGCTTATCAACCATAAAATCTTTTCCGTGCATCATGGCCCGAATGCCAAGTGGAGCCCGATCAATTGGAATTGATGCACTTACGATTAATTGAATTGCCTTGTCTTCGAGAATTTCCTTTTCACTAGTTGCCTTATGTGCATCGGGATAACGTTTCGCAAAAGCTTCAACTAAATCAGCCTCCTTCGCATAAAAAGATATAAGTCGACCTCCGCCTCTGATGAGCGCGCCAACCTGGCTATAAATATGACCATGGTTTAGTCCGACAACTGAAAACTTAATTGAGTTTAAAGGAGCCGGCTGAGTTCGTTGTTTTGAGCTCTCTTTTATAATCCTTTTTCCAGCTGCAAAACTTTGCGGATTTGCCATTGCAGCAATGCCTGCGGCAGCTGCAAGCCTTAGAAACTTTCTTCTTTCATTGTCTTTCATCTGGAAACAGTTTTAATCTCTACAATATAAGACGATAAATATCTGGGTTGCCCTGAATAGCGGCATTTCTAAGATACATTAATTTACTCCTTCTCCAACTGCAGGATTTTTAATCCAGCACGAGGCATTTAAAACCATTTTCAATTACCGGTGAAGTCATTAACAATGTCGATTCAAATCCCTCAGCACGAAGTATGTTATCAATATCATCAAGATCGAAATTGAATTTGAAAGATCTGAAAAGAGTTTTCAGCTCAGAAATAATCTTTGCAGTTTCCACTTTGCAAGTTATGTTTGCTTTAAATATTTCTCCCACGACTACCTAGTCTAATGAGGCAAAAATTGTCTGCTTTATTGCATTGGGAGTTGGGCATTAACGACAAACGTATTTGTCAATTGAGACAATTTTTACAACAACCTACTTTACGCGCACGTAAACAAGCTTAATACCTTTTTTCTCAGTCTGACGCTCATCTACCTCAAACTTTTTAATGTTTTTTATCAGCAACGCTAATTTTCCAAATCCAAAATTTCTTGGATCAAAGTCAGGGCGCTTCTTCAAAATAAGATTACCAATTTCCCCCAAAAAAGCCCAACCACTATCATCCGCCAAGTCACTTATTGTGGTTGATATTAATTGAATAGTTTCTTTGTCTATTCGTTTAAGTGTTTCTCGATGCTTGACCGTTTTATCGCGCCCGCCCTTGTCTAAAGCATTTGACTCCTTATCATCATCAGACTGGACCTCCAAAATTTCTATGTAGATAAATTTATCGCAGGCAACTATAAATGGATTGGGGGTTTTCTTTTCGCCCATGCCAATCACCATCATTCCGGCCTCGCGCAATCGGGTTGCCAAGCGAGTAAAATCACTGTCGCTAGAGACAATGCAAAAAGCATCTACCTTCTCGGAGTATAGAATATCCATTGCATCAATGATCATGGCCGAATCGGTCGCATTCTTGCCAGTTGTGTACGCATATTGCTGAATAGGCGCAATGGCATTTTCCAAAAGCACATTCTTCCAACCTGCGAGGTTCGGTTTAGTCCAGTCGCCATAGATTCGCTTAAAGGTGGGCGTTCCATACTTGGCAATTTCTTCCATCATCGCTTTAATGTTTGCGGACGGAACGTTGTCGGCATCAATCAAAACTGCAATACGGGTGTCGTTGGGTGTCTTCATAGGATCACTTTCTATTAAGGCCGGCAGGATTAGTTGTACAATGAACTGATACGAATCGATCAATCCGATAATTTAGCATTCTCAAAAAATTAGACTTAACGCTCAACAGCATGGCTCTCATAAACATGACAATAATACCTCTTTAATTCCCAAAACCTGGAAAGCTGGAGCTGGACAAACACAAAACCATTTATCATAGATTTTATGAATACCTGTTTTTTTAGTTTGACAGCTGATAATCAGAATTTCTCTGTCTTGCTTTACGTCCCAAAAATCGAATCTGCGTGGACTGCGTTTCGTCCCTCCCCCTCGGCTGGAAAAAGCATTTTTCCAACAGGGATTTTATCAAGTTGTTCTTTAAGATAGTTATTAGGTTGTTCGCCAAAAGCAAATTCTTTTGCACCATATCGCTCGTCCCATTTTTCCTTCATGCCTTTTAACGTTAATAATTTCAGGGTGAAATTAAGAAACTAATAGACGTTGCTCATATGATCCAGATAAACAAGGACTTTTGTCAGGCTACACGATGACTAGACTCATAGTCGGTTGATCTTACAATATTGAGATTTACAGAAAAAAATATGAAAACTACTCTCACAATTTTATTAGCAGGGGTCATTGTGTTAATCGTAAGCGTAGGAATACTTTATGGATTGATCTCCTTCTTTCCGCAGGTCATTGAAGAATATTACAGCCCGGTTTTCCGCTCTAACTCGTTCAATACCGATTGGCTATTTTATGTACATCCTTTTGTATTAAGTGCCGCCCTATATTGGTTTTGGAATAGATCAACTGCCGGCTCAGGGATTGTAAAAGCCTTGAAAGTCTCTTTAACTTATGGAATGGTGGCGATGACGCCTGTTCTTTTATTAACCTTTAGCGCAATTGATATCTCCGTATTTATGGTAATTACCTGGCTGGTTTACGGAATGGCCCAAGCCGCGCTAGCATGCCTGGTTTTTGAATGGCGCGAGAAAGTTTAAATTTCCTTGATAGGATGTGTAATTCGGATTCGTTTAATCAGAGGCTTGAGATGAGTTTGCCGATTAAAAAATTAGCGGTCAGGATGATTTACGAGAACTCGCTTGAAACATAATGGTAAGTATGGAGGCAATAAGTAAGAAATTAAATTCCATTCCATTTCTGCCCCCACCAACTACAAACCAGCCTTCGTTATAATGAATCATTGCGATACCCGCCACCAAAATCGCAATAGTGATGATACCCGCCCAGCGAATGTATTTTTAAAGTATCAAACAAATTGCAGCCACGAGATGCGATAGCTTAATTGCCCATGCAAGTAGAACACCGATTGGACTAAATCCAATTCGATTTAGATAAAAATTACCAAAGTCATTCACGCCATTATTAAACATACCTGGCACACTATGCATAATCAATATGATTGCAACAGCCCAGCGAATAAAAAGGGTGTGATCAAATTTCATTGTTTAATTCGTTGCGGCTTTGCAAATGCAAGATTCTTAACGCTTCCAACATCCAAGGCAAAGCCTGGTCGTTAGACATTTATGTCTTTTAAGGCCGCAACAAACACATCTAGTTCCTCGATGTTGGTAAAAACATTAGGCGTAATGCGGCAACCATGCACGCCCGCTCCATCAATTGCAACCGTCCAGATTTTATATTTCTCCAACAACGTTTTGGCTAAGTCGCCCGGTTTCATGCCACGCACACCCACATTAGCGATGGCACAAGAACGAGTTGGATCTTCCGGAGTATTGATTTCAACATGACTTAGTTTTCGTGCTTTGCCCGTCCAATATTTTTGAAGATAGCGAAGTCGCGCTTCCTTTCTTGCCGGTCCTATAAGTTGATAATAGTCGATGGCATCAGCAATAGAAAGATGTGTAGCTACGGGATGTGTACCTACGTGGTTAAGTCGAAGGACATCATCTTCTTTTCTTCCTTCATCTCCAAACAAAGGCCATACGGTTGGAATGCTTTCTTTCTTTACATACAACATGCCCGCCCCTAACGGCACGCTTAACCACTTGTGTAAACTTGTTCCATAGAAGTCGCAATGTAAATCGGGAATCGAAAACTGAATGTGTGCAAATGCATGCGCTCCATCTACCATCACCTTCACTCCTTTGCTGTGCGCCATGTCACAAATTTTTTGAATTGGTAGAATCTGGCCTGTGATGTTAACCATGTGGCATACCATCAACAACTTAGTTTTAGAAGTTGTGGCTTCCGCATACAGGTTCACAATCTCTTCGTCTGACTTAGGATGGTTCGGCAACGAAACAATTTTATTTACCACGCCATGTCGCTTAGCTACTTGTGCAAACATGTTGAGCATGGCGCCATAATCCTGTTCTGCCATCACCGCTTCATCGCCCGCTTGCCACTGCCAACCGGATATGATCATATCTAGCGACTCAGTAGTGTTTCGGGTGATGATCAATTCCTCTGAAGAACAACCAGCGATCTTAGACAACTTATCCACCACTATTGCTTTATCGGCAAACTGCTTGGTGCGCATGTAATACGAACCTTGATAATTTATCTCGCGAATGTGGTCAAATTGTTTTTCAAGTGTTGCTTTGGGAAGGATACAATAATATCCACCTTCCAAATTGATATAATCTGGTTTAAGTTTATAATCTGCCCGAATGCCTTTCCAGAACGCCTCATCGCTGGCCAATTCAAGTGCAGTTTTTTCGTCAAACTGTTTAATCCATGCCGCTATTGATGGAAAAGGTGTAAAGGCCGCAACACCTAAGGTGGCAGTGCTTTTTAAAAATGTTCGTTTATCCATGTAAATATGTTGAGAGTAAGTACTCAATATTTATTGACTATTCTAAAAGTACAATTTGCTTCTGCGCCAAGGAAATTTTATAGTGAAATTAAAAGTCAGGTTAAAAAACCTGACTTCATTTTTTGAGCCGTATTACTCATTTGATTGTACTTTAAAACCACTGCTTAAGGTTAACTAAAAACCCATATTTGCCATTCATGGTTCTTCATAAAATTCGATTGGCAAATTATCGGGGTCTGAAGTAAATGTAAATCGCTTATTGGTGATTTCGTCAATTCGTATTGGTTCAACTTTAATATTTTGCTTTTCAAGATGAGAAATTACTTTCTCCAAATTTTCTACTCCAAATGCCAGATGTCGGAGGCCTGTTGCTTCGGGGCGCGATGGTCTCTTAGGTGGATTGGGAAATGAAAAGAGTTCTATCACATAATGTCCATTTAATGAGAGATCAAGTTTGAAAGACTCTCTTTCCTTTCTGTAGGTTTCGTTAATCACTTGCAAACCAAGTATGTCAATGTAAAATTTTTTCGATACCTCGTAATCTGAGCAAATGATTGCAATGTGATGAATGTTCTTCAGCATTTATTTTTTTTGTCAAAATTAAAACTGTGTCGATTAAATCGTGATTGCCTGCTAGTCATCCTTTGGTTTTTGTTGGTCGCCTGACCAACAATCTTCAATTTGTATTGCCTCATTATTATCGGGATGCATATTCCATTAATTGAAGATAATAAGAATATTCTCGGTTGCTGATTTTCACTAAAGCAGATGAAAGAATGTTGGTCAGGCGACCAACATTAACGAAGGGGTCGCCTGACCAACAATCTTCAATTTGTATTGCTTCACTATTACCGGGATGCATATTCCATTAATTAAAGATAATAAGAATATTCTCGGTTGCTGATTTTCACTAAAGCAGATGAAAGAATGTTGGTCAGGCGGCCAACATTAACGAAGGCTATGAATTGGAACAACAATAAGTTTAAACCCTGATTTTCGAAATATGGCGTGACTACCCGATTGACGTACGAAAATAAAACCTTCTTTTTCTAAGAGCTTGATTAATTCTTTAGGCTTCATCTAACATTTCAGCAGAAAGTTTTGCAATCTCTTCCTCCATCATAGTATCAAGATATAACTGAATCGCATCTTTTAGATTATCCAAAGCTTTCGAAACTGTTTCACCATGGGTATGGCAACCTGGCAATTCAGGGCACCAGGTATGAAACTCATTTCCATCCTTCTCAATCTTAAGACTTAAAATTGGCGTTGAACTATTCATAACTGAAAGTTACGGTATTTATCAATCAAGTTCAATCTAGTCACGTTCTTCAAGACGCGTTCCATTTAGATGTGCTCGCAACCGTAAAAACTTGATCGCCTTCAGTCCCTCACCCCTGCCTCTCCGGCAGACAAGCCGTCACGCTCCGCACTACACCCCTCTCCCTAGGGAGAGGGGCTGGAGGTGAGGGATTACAAATCAAACTCAATCTCATCCCCTACACCAAACGCTTTTGGCTCTTCGTCATTTTTTACTTTTTCTTTTTTTTGGCTTTCCGCGAAGAGGTCGGCTTGCTTGACTTCTTTTGGCTTTGCTTTGGCTTGGGGCGGTTTGCCATTAACGAGCGGACTGCTTTGCTTTTCTTTGCTTTCGCCAAAGAGGGCGGTTTGACCGTCCTCTTCAATAACTGCTTCGATTTCTTCGCTATCTGATTTTTTTTTTGGCGACTCGCCATCCTTTCCGGTGCCGGTCGCCTTTTCAGTTGCTAACTCTTTTTCATCATCGCCTTCTTCCAGGCTTGTGTCTTCCGGATCCTCTACCGGCCGCACCTTCGTTACTTTATATTGCGACAAGCGATTGCCCAACGCCTTCCAACCTTTCACATCAATAATTTCTTCCAGGTTAATCACCTCGGTCTCTTTGTCCTTGCCCTTCCCTTTCACAACTTCTATTTCCAATTCGGGCGTATCGCTGGTGGTTACAAACTCAAGTCGCGAGCCAATGCCTTCACTAATAAATCCGAATTCTTTATCAAATGTGTTGGTTTCAATCAAGAAGCGTTTTACAAAATGTTGTTTGCTTACACCATCCCAATACACAGCCGAGATTGCCTTCTTAGGATTAAACTTTTCTACCAGAAGCGTTTTCTCTGGTTCGTACCGATTAGTCAATTCAAAACTGGTAAGTTTATAATTTCCACTAGTGGTAATGGCCAGTATCTGATCATCGCCATCAAACTTGTTTACATACTTGCCGCGCTCATCTTTATTCAGCCGCCCCGAAGCCTGATCGAACCACAGTTTCAATCCGCTTAATGTAGAACCTTTTGCTTCTTTAAAATCTACTTTGCGTACCGGGTATTTTGTAATAGTATTTCCTTTTGCACCACGACCTTTTATTTCCAGTTCCGAGAAATCGAAATCAAAAATCTTTTTGCGGGCTGTGCTCGCCTGACTCAACTTCACCTCCACTACTTCGGCCTCGCCATTAGGGTTGGCACTCAGGTAATAGACTTTACTATTGGGGTTGCCCTGATCGAGGTTATACTCTTTATCACGAATGATGGCCGGCATAGCAAAACGTTTAGCGAAAGACTTGCCACTCTTGCCATCGCTATAAATCAGGTTATACACCATTCGTTCATCGCCCTTCTTCCAAACGCCAATATGAACAATGTCCTTGCCCATAAACTTACGCTCACCAATACGACTCACCAGCGCTTTGCCATCTTTGCGTATCGCGATGATATCGTCAAGTTCAGAACATTCAACAATGTATTCGTCTTTGCGCATGCCCCACCCTACAAAACCATCGGCCCGGTTTACATACAACTTCTGGTTGTTCGCAATTACTTCGGTAGCGGTTACGGATTGGAAACTCTTTATCTCTGTTCTACGCTCGCGTCCTTTGCCATATTTCTCCAATAGGTTTTGGTAGTAGGCAATGGCATAGTCGGTCAAATGCTTTAAGTGATGTAGCACTTCCTTCAGTTCCTTCTCAAGGTCTTTTAACAATTCGTCAGCTTTAAACGAATCGTATTTAGAAATTCGCTTAATGCGGATTTCCAACAAACGCAAAATATCATCGCGGGTAATTTCACGATAGAATTGTTTCTTATAAGGCTTCAGCCCTTTATCGGTTGTGCTGATTACTTCTTCAAAGGTTTCGCAATCTTCAATGTCGCGATAGATTCTCTTTTCAATAAAGATTTTCTCGAGCGATGAGAAGAGAATTTTCTCCATCAACTCGTTTTTACGAATCTCCAACTCCTGCTTTAGCAGTTTTACTGTTTGATCGGTATTGTATTTGAGAATGTCATTCACTTTCATGAATTGTGGCTTATCGGCCACAATCACACACGCATTAGGCGAAATGGAAATTTCGCAATCCGTAAAGGCATACAACGCATCTATGGCAACTTCAGGACTGATGCCCGGATGCAAATGAATTTGGATTTCTACATCTTTAGCCGTGTTATCAACTACCTGCTTTACTTTAATCTTTCCTTTCTCGCTGGCTTTCACAATTGAATCCATCAGCGAACTGGTGGTGGTGCCAAACGGAATCTCCTTGATAGCAAGCGTTTTCTTATCGATGATCTCAAGTTTGGCGCGAACTTTTACCTTACCGCCCCGGAAGCCCTGGTCGTAATCCGTAAAGTCGGCAATACCCCCGGTTAAAAAGTCCGGATAGATTTTAGGATTCTTTCCTTTTAGAATATCAACCGAAGCCTTGATCAGTTCACAAAAGTTGTGAGGCAAAATTTTAGTCGAGAGTCCGACAGCGATACCCTCCACCCCTTGGGTTAACAGTAATGGAAACTTAACGGGCAAGGTAACGGGTTCTTTCTTGCGACCATCATACGACAATTGCCATTCGGTGGTCTGCGCGTTGTACACGACATCCAACGCAAACTTTGATAAGCGCGCTTCAATGTAACGAGGTGCCGCTGCACTATCGCCAGTGCGCACATCGCCCCAGTTTCCCTGGGTATCTAATAAGAGTTCTTTCTGCCCAATGTTTACAATTGCTTCACCGATGGCGGCATCACCATGCGGGTGGAATTGCATGGTATTACCAATAACGTTGGCCACTTTATTAAACCGGCCATCGTCCATTTCCTTTATGGAGTGGGCAATCCTCCGCTGCACGGGTTTCAAGCCATCTTCAATACGCGGCACGGCACGTTCCAGAATTACATACGAGGCATACTCCAAAAACCAGTTTTCATACAGGCCATCGAGTGATATTAAACCGTGAACTACTTCGCCATCTTCACCGCGAATCGATTTGTCTCTAATTGCTTTCTTCTTGCTCATTGCTTATTCGATGTTAGAGGTTGGAGGTTCGAAGCTGGACATTAGATGTTCGAGGTTCGAATCCATACTCATTTATTTATTATTCAAAATCTAATTTAAACTTGAGGTCACAATTTGTGATATCAAGTTTCTATAACATTTAGTTCTATTTTAAATCACTAAGACACGAAGGACACAAAGTCACACTAAGGATTATACCTTGCGTCACAGCGCCTTTGCGGTTAGCTCTCTTCTTCAACTGCTACTTCCAACTGCTTATCCACCTTATCCATTTCAACCTTCAGGTTTTCAATAATAAACTCTTGTCGATCGGGGGTGTTTTTACCCATGTAGAATTCAAGGATTTTTTGCAGGTGCTTTTCTTTATCGATACGCACCGGTTGCAAGCGAATGTCTTCGCCAATAAAATTTCCGAATTCTTCCGGTGAAATTTCACCCAGTCCTTTGAAACGGGTGATCTCCGGCTTGCTACCTAACTTAGCTACGGCCTTTTGCTTCTCTTCTTCGCTGTAGCAGTAAATTGTTTCCTTTTTATTACGCACTCGAAAGAGCGGAGTCTCTAAAATATAAACATGATCGGCTTTAACCAGATCCGGAAAAAACTGAAGGAAGAAGGTCATCAACAGCAGGCGGATGTGCATACCATCCACATCGGCATCGGTAGCTACAATCACTTTGTTGTAGCGCAGGCCATCCATACCATCTTCAATATTTAATGCATGTTGAAGGAGGTTAAACTCCTCGTTTTCATACACTACCTTTTTGGTAAGCCCGTAACAGTTCAGTGGCTTACCCCGCAAACTAAACACGGCTTGGGTTTCCACATTGCGCGATTTAGTAATTGAGCCACTGGCCGAATCACCTTCTGTAATAAAGATTACCGACTCAATGCCCTTCTCTCCTTTTTCATCATCAAAATGAAATCGGCAATCGCGAAGTTTTTTATTGTGCAGGTTTGCTTTCTTCGCGCGTTCGTTTGCCAGCTTCTTAATACCGGCTATTTCTTTGCGCTCGCGTTCCGATTGTAAAATGCGTTTTAGCAACGCATCAGCAGCCGTAGAATTTTTATGAAGATAAATCTCGAGTTCTTTCGAAACATAATCACCTACAAAACTTTTCACACTCTGGCCTTCGGGTGCCATGGTAATAGAACCCAACTTGGTTTTTGTTTGCGATTCAAACACAGGTTCTTGCACGCGCACGGCAACAGCGGCTACAATGCTGGCGCGGATATCAGCCGCATCAAAATCTTTTTTATAAAAATCGCGCACGCCACGTACTATGCCTTCGCGGAAAGCTGCTAGGTGCGTTCCACCTTGCGTGGTGTTCTGTCCATTTACAAATGAGTAGTACTCCTCACCATACTGACTACCATGAGTCAAGGCTACTTCAATATCTTCACCTTTAAAATGGATAATCGGATAGCGAATATCTTCCGAATCTGATTTCTGCTTTAGCAAATCAAGCAGACCGTTTTTGGAGTAAAACTTCTTGCTGTTGTAATTAATGGTAAGCCCGGCATTGAGGAAAGCATAGTTCCACATCAAGTCATCCAGGTAATCTGGAATAAAGTGATAATGCTTGAACATGGTGTTATCGGGTTCAAACTCAACCAGCGTTCCATTCTTCTCATCGGTCTTACTTTCTTTGGGATCACTGGTAAGCACACCTTTTTTAAACTCAGCCAGTTTGGTTTTTCCTTCGCGGAAAGCCTGTACTTTAAAGTAATTCGATAAAGCATTTACTGCTTTGGTACCCACACCATTTAAGCCCACCGATTTTTGAAAGGCACCTGAATCGTACTTGGCCCCTGTATTAATCTTAGATACTACATCTACCACCTTCCCTAACGGAATACCACGACCATAATCGCGCACAACTACGCGCTGATCGGTGATCTTTACATCAATCGATCGGCCATAGCCCATCATGTGTTCATCGATGCAGTTGTCGATTACTTCTTTTACCAATACATAAATACCATCGTCCTTCGCTGAGCCATCCCCTAACTTACCGATGTACATACCGGGGCGCATCCGGATATGCTCACGCCAATCGAGCGACCGAATGCTCGATTCATTGTATTCAATTGTCTCCTTCGCCATGTTAAATAAGTACCCTTTTTAAAAGTCGCGCAAAGATTAAAAAATAGAACCAGAAATTGCCTCTTGCGTTTCAATTTTGATTGCTTACACTGATCTGATCGTGATTCAAAAAATAATCGAACTTAAATCCCTTCTAAGTAAATGATTTTTAAGATCACTTCATGTAGGGACACAAATTGTTCAGTTGTAAATAATTTTGAGGTGAGTTCACGTAAATAGCTGATAATCAAATCAGCAACCTCAATCAGTAAAAGTTATTGTTTGGAAGTTATTCTTTGTGAAATCGCATAGATGGGCCAGCCGATTATCCAGGCCGCAACTAAAAATAAACTACCGTAAATTGCCGGAGCCATGCCGCTGTAGTCGTATCGTTCGCCACTATTTAACACATGGAGAAGCAGCAGCGTGGCTATGAAAAATATATTGATGGTCGTGATAAGTCCGCAAAACCAACCATGGAATCCTCGAACATCATTGAACATCAATCGAGTAACAATAAAGACCAGCACGTTGATAAAGGCCACTAGCAAGATAGCCACATAAAATAATCCGTTTTTAGAAATCGAGGTGGCAACCTCCCCCTCCCAAACTACTACTTGCTGGGGCAAGCCTGCGTACACATAGAAAAAAGTGGCCAAAAGCCCCAATAACGAAAAGAACCACAACCCCTTGAATATCTTTAATGCCATCTCCTTAACTTTGGTACAAAACTAACTGATAAATTAACTTGAACCTCAACCCAATTGTTCTTTCCATTCCTATTTTTTTCATCCTTATCGGGATTGAATTGGTGGTAGAACGATTTTCGCATCGCAAGCTTTACAGATTGCCCGATGCTATCGCTAACTTGAGTTGCGGAATCACATCCCAGCTATCTGGTTTATTTATGCGCGTGCTTGCCGTTGGGGTGTACGAAATCATTTACGACAACTTTGCCTTTTTTAATCTGGAAAGAAATGTGGTCTATTGGATTGCCCTCTTCCTGCTTACCGACTTTGCCTATTACTGGGCACATCGCATGAGCCATGAAATTAATTTGTTTTGGGGTGGGCATGTGGTGCACCACCAAAGCGAAGAGTATAATTTATCCGTAGCCTTGCGGCAAAGCAGCTTTCAGGTTGTATGGACGTTTGCATTTAGCTTACCAATTGCCTTGTTGGGTTTTAATACCGTTGACTTTATTCTGGTCTCGGCACTCAATACGCTTTACCAATTCT
>Ga0163154_10006093_pt1 | contig 14918 bp, 6 predicted proteins | sample OliLakLV19MP9P1_FD_148649 | JGI IMG/M metagenome (GOLD analysis project Ga0163154, IMG submission 148649) | Freshwater microbial mat bacterial communities from Lake Vanda, McMurdo Dry Valleys, Antarctica - Oligotrophic Lake LV.19.MP9.P1 | ecosystem: Environmental > Aquatic > Freshwater > Lake >... | reverse complement strand
ACGGGCGGTGAACCACCCGTCTGACCCTCTGAAACCCCGTGAACGGGGTTGTTTTGCCTATTTTCATCACAAAAAATGGGTATGGCGTAGGGGCTTGCCATGGCAAGCCCGATTTTTACGGTTGGTTGCGGAGGGTTTGCCATGGCAAACCCGTACATCATGCCTATCTGATCCTAAAAATCGGCAGACCAACCCCATTTATGGGGTTTTGGTCATATACGTAGGTGGTTCACCGCCTGCCATATCTACGCAAAATCATCAAAACAACTACGGACAAGCCTTATAGCGTGTCCACTTTCTTCTAAGCGTTTGGGGAGGGGGTTGGGGTCAAAAACGCTTTTTCAAAAAATTAACCGAATGTTACTTTTTCTATCCATATGCTACTTATTATAGAGGATATTTATGGCGAATTGTTACATTCAAATACTGATAATCTGACGATAGTCCTATGCCCACCCCTATCAAAAGGGGCAGGCACAGCATATATTATGGCGCGGGTGGCGATTCGCTAAACAGATAATCCAACACATTCGCATCAGAAAAAGACGACTGGTTAAAATAAAATACGCCACTGCGTCCGCCAAAGAAAAATGTCAAGTCTTGGGCGTTATTGAGGTCGAGCGCATTCACCGCCCCTTGCGATTGTACCAATTGGCGTACTTCTTCTGCGGTCAGATTACCACCCAATTGCACCACGCCTAATGAATCGGAGAGTGCAGAATTCAGAGACCCGCCAGACCTATCTGATGCGCTCAATTGCACATCATTTTGCGATTCATCAAACTGAACTTGTGTCCCCGCCACCGATGTAATGGTCGCTTGCACATCTGCATTGGCAATCTGAATCCGTACCGAACCACTCAACACCTCCGATGTCCAGCTACTAGGACGGCGACGGCTGGTTGTATCGCCAAAGGCATCTACTTGTTCGGATGTTGACACACTCTCTAGCCCCGCCACATCCCCACGCCAGAAAAACATCGAGCCACCCGCAATTTCAAACAACGCGCCGTTGATTTCTAAATACAACACCCGTTGGCTGGGCGCAGTTTGAATGAGTACCCCATTGAGCGAGACATTTTGGTCGAGTTGGTCATCGAATAAAATCTCGATGGATTGCATGGCACTATAATCGGGCAAGTTGGGATTTCCCACTTTTAGGGATTCGATAGTCGCCTCTTCATCCACTGTCCGCAACAATTCGGCACTCACCCACCCTGTTTGATAAGGATTATCGGGCAATTGCACCCGTATCCACAAATTATCCTCTGTGCGTGCCACCGCCACGACCTCTTGGGTAGAAATAAGCGTTCCCACCACTACCGATATATTTGTAGAGGGCAGACTGCGGATATTTACGCGCCCATCCAATGGATTTATCATCACCAACCGATTAATCGTATCTGGCGCGAGGATGGCTTTATTGACCACTGTCGCCCCACCAAACACAATCAGTTTGATATTTTCGGTGGTGTTTTCTTCTGGGATATTTGCCTGAATATTCACCAATGCCACGCTAAACGGGTCTACTGTGCCATCGTCACGCACCCCCACGCGGAACGCCAAAACATCGTCTGTGGGGCGAATCTCAACCGCCGTCTGCACGGTGATTTCACCAATATCATCCACCGCTAACACCTGAATCGGCAACCCGCCACCATAGCATATCGTGTTCCAAATCACTTCTCCACACGAATCGTTGACGGCAATTACGGCAGATTTGACAAATGCCGTGCGCGTCCCACTGGAAAAAGTCACATCGCTAGGCGGGGCAAATCCATCTATCATCGGCTCAAAAAATTCACGGAAAATACTCACTGCTTGTATCCCTTGTGGGGTCTCGAAGCGGAAGGCATAGAGGCGGTTATTCAATTCGGTGATATACACTCGCCCCACCATCGGTTGCCCGCCACGAATCACCTCAAATGAAGCCGTGAGCCATTCGTGATGTTCGGCATTATAAACCCGTTGGGTATTTGTGCCACCGAGGGCAAATTCCGCAAGGATGTTATCCATCGCAGTTTGCAAATCACTCTCGTCTAATTGGGCGATAGCGGCAAGCGTCAGACGTGACGCATCGCTAATGGGGCGATACACCGTCCACGCCCCATCAGTCAGTCGTGTGGTATTTTGCCATGTCTTGATGACAGGATAGGGAATCAGTCGGTTGATAAAATCATAGCGCCAATCCGATACATCCTCTAATTGCAAACTTTGGGCATCAAAAAATTGGATGGAATTGGCAAATGACCGAAACAGCGCATCCCGATTCACCCGCGCATCGGCACGGGTATCGAGTGTGAAAACCATACCCCTATCGCCCTGTGCGGTTTGCCGATGAAACACCAAGCCATCCCCATTCCACACCACCCCGTCCGCCGTCTGATAGGTATGCGAGAAACGCAAACCCAGTTCATCCTGCCAGCGATAGGTCTGGGCGGCACTGACAAGTTTGAGGTCAAAACGGCTTTGTGCCGTCTCTAATATGCCAAAAATATCATCTGGGGCGCGGAAATAATACACATTCAGTACGGCATCACCACGCGGACTATTGGCAGTGAGCCATCCGCCCAAATCGGCAATTGAACTCCACCCCGCAGGGCGTTGAAAATTTATCCCCAAATTAATATCGGCATACCCAGCTAAATCGGGTGTGAGGGTTTGATTATCTACTACCACCTGCGCCGAATCGAAACCACTCGCCCCACCAAATGCCGTCACCAAGAAACCTAAATTATATTGACCAGAAGGCGCGGCTTGCTGTGTCCACGAAATGCCATTTTCGCCCCATGTATAGGTGATGTTTGGCTCTGGAAAGAGTCCCCCACCCGATTTGACAGAATAGCGATAACTCTGAAATTCTGCACCAACGGGGATCTGAACCGCCGCCAACGCGCCACTGGCTGTTTGGCTGATAATATCGCGTACCGTACCATCGAGATTAAAAATTATTGTGACATCGTTCCAACGCTCACTACCCACTTCCCGATAGCGCCCATTGAGCGATGCATTATCACCCGTGCGCGTGAGGTATTCAAACTCGCTTATCGTGCCATCGGTGACAACGGGCAATGTCATGGGTAGCCAATTGAAATAAGACTGATCTACACCAGATTTCCAGCTATTCACAAAATTGACGGTGGTATCGGTAACAATTTCGGTCAAAATACGGTTTTCTGCCAACCGATAGACCGTCCCATCATCACCAATACGGTCTATGGTAAACGCACCAGAGGCGATTCTGCGCCCCACAATTTCCACCGAGATGGTCGGCGGAAACACAACGCTACTCACACTCGGATATACCCGCGTGACCCGCACTTGGGGCGCAATAGCAGGATGATATGCCAGCAACGAATCATCTGCCTGCCATAAGCGCGGGGTGATGACATTATAATAATCGCGGAGCATTTGCCCCCATGCTTGTAATGGGGTGATGAGGGTATAATCACGCGCAAAATTTTTGCTTCTGGCGGGGAAATAGATGCTATAAAACGAAATACGTCCCTGCACCCGCGAGGCGGCTTGGGCATAAATACGAATATCCTCTAATGCGCCTATCACCCCACGCGCCAAACCAATCAATTGGGTATCTGAACTATAGGCGATGAGTTGTTGCATGAGGTCGCCTACATCTATCAGGTCATTTTGGTCTAAAAAGGCACTATAGGTATACGTATTGGCACGCGCCTGCCCGATGATATTGCTATAGCCGATGGGGTCGGAATTAATCACATCGGCAAACGCCGTGAGCGACTCCACCACACCGTCAAATGCGGTTAAATCGGTGAACGCCAAACTGAGATAGTCGTTATCTATCCCCTGTCGGTCTACAATATCACGCCCAATATACGCATCTACCAATGGCTCACCCAACGTTTCTAATGCCAGTGGGTTTTCGTTGAGCAATTGCGTGAGGGCGGTCATATCCACACCAGGGTCTACAACAATCTCTGGTGACGCGAATGTGTAATCGAAAAATGGCTGTACCACCATGAAATATTCGATACTGCTCATGGAACAAGCGTCATTAACCAACAAATCAAATTTTTCGATGTTGTTGGCGGTCAGAACGGCACTAAAAGCAGTCTCTAGCCCAATAAGCGAGATGCTATTGCCAGTGGATTCATCTGCGACCACCCCTTGCCATGCCGCGCCGTGTCCTGCGAGGATGACCCCATATCGCTTGGCGGGATAATTTTGGATACCCCAATGCAAAAATTGGGCGAGGGTTTGGGCATTGCCAGAATTTATCACACCCAAATCTGCCAATGGGGTGCTATCTAATGTGGCGGGGAAAATTTGCTCATGGTCGGCAGAAATATCTGCGCCAATCTCAAACAGTTGCGCCGTCTTTATATCGCCATTCGATATGTTGTACTCTGGATGACGGTCAAGCAAGGCGACAATTCGCACCGAATCGGTACTGCCACCTGCGCGTTCAAATTCATCCAAATCATTCATGACACTGGCTTCGAGGTTGCTATCGCCACCGCTATACACCAATAATGTCCACTCTGATTCATCATGTGGGGCAATCTGTGGATAGCCTGCATCCGCCAGCGATGTTTCATCTAGCAAAAAATCGGCTACCACATCTGGGGATGTAGCGGGTTCAATACTCATCGCCAACGAAAAATCACCATTGGTATTGCCATTATCCACCCCAAAACGGCTGACAATAACCGTATATTTGCCAAACGGGGGTCTCACAAACTCGATATAAGAATCGGTATTACCGTCGGCAACATCATCATTTTCTGCGATGATGTTGCCGTTGTTGTCTACTAAATAGAGGAGTGTATCGAGGTCGCCAGAAGTGGCAGTGAGGCTAACTTTGAATACAGAGTTATCGTCAAAGACGGCAATCGGCACTTCTATAAACGGGGTATTGTTATCAATGCGTCCCACAAGGCTTTGGGCATTACTAGGCTGATAAGATGTGGCAATAACCCACACGATTAACAAAAAGAGGAGTGACGCGATTGCTCGCGTCCTCCCCGTAAAAGAATTGAGAGAAAATAGTAAAGGTATCATAGGTTTCTCATGGTGTCAGGTCAATAACACAGGTTTGGCGGATATTTTGGTCGGATGAATTCACATATTCTTCTGGGGTCAATGGTGGCACAGTGTTGCATGTACCAATCAATTGTCCGCCATTATACACTTGGAAGCGCGTAGAACTGTCTACATTGAGCCAAAATGGATTGCGTGTAGAACGGAAGGCTTGGCGTGTCCGACAAATTTCCACAGGATATTCGCCAATTGGCAAATCCACATACCCCGCCACCCATACATGATAACACGCGCCCACACCGACATTTTCTTTATCGCCAAATTCCCAATCGGCGATGCTAAATATGAGTTGATTACCACTCAGTGGTGTTTGGACAAAGCGCAAATCACTAATATCCACGCTGGCGCTGGGCAGGCGGTTATAGAGCATCAAGGCACGGCTATCATAGCGGAGCAAAATGGCTGGTTCTAAATTATCTGTAGCAGTGATACCCACTTCTGCAAATGTTGTTTGGACAACTTCTTCTTCGACCACATCAATGAACATGCCATCTACCATCGGTTCTAAAATATCGGTATACACCGCTTCGGCATTTTCGCCTTCTGCGGTTTCCATCCACATGGCGTAGAAACGGGCATTGAGATAGGTGACATATAAACGACCACGCACTATCTCGCCATCACGGTCTAGGGTATATAACACAGACCGCCATGAATGATTAAGTCCGGAGTAGTTTCTGCGGTCTGTCTCGACAAAATTGTTGGTATTGGCAGTCATATCTGCCAACAATTCGGTGAGAATTGCATCGGCATCGGTGCTGGTGGTAGGGAACTCTCCAATTGCCATAAAAGTGCTATTGGCAACATCTTCATCAGATGAATAACGCACCCACACATCGCCATCTGCCATCTCTGCCGCAGACCATGTTTGCAAAACAGGATAGGTGGTGGTGTCTGCACCATCAAAATACCAATCACTGGCACTAATATCTATGGGGTCAAATAATACAAGGTCATCGCGCACAATGGCATAAAGGTCTTCAAAATTATCCAAAGATCCATCTCTGACTTCGGCGGCAAACACAAATCCGAGTGGTGGGGTGCGTTGTGCCACATAGTAGGCAAAGCCACGCCCCGTAAAATTACCCTCTGGGGTACTAGTGGTGTAATCAAATTCGAGCGCAGGTTGCCCATCCACCATGATTTCACGATAATCGCCCACGAGGGTCATACTATAATCGCGTTGGGCGGCTTCTGCGATGGTTTGCAAATCTTCTGTGAGTCCCTGATTGGGTCGAATCACATAGAACGAGAAATTACTGCTGTTATCGGGATTACTGCTCCGTAGGAAAGTGAAGCCAGAGTCGGCATTTTCTAATAACACGGCTGGCAACCACGTTTTTGGGCGTGACCACGAATAACCGAGTGTACCACGAATATTACTGCGTAAATCGGGGTTTACGCCATCGTTGTTGATAGAGACAGAGGTCGTATTGAACCCTGTCGTACCGCCAAATGTTGTGACCAGCAGACCCAAATTATAATCGCCTGTGGGGGCTGGCTCCCATGACCATTGTAGACCTGCTTCGGGCCACGTATAGGTGTTCCCAATTTGCGAGACCACACGACCATCTGCCGTCACCACATAACGGAAAGTCTGAAATTCTGCACCAGGGGGAATCGTCACAACCGCCACCGCGTTAGATTCTGTAGAACGGTTAACCACCCGTTGCACCTGTGCGGGTTGTCCCTCTGGGGGGATATTAAACACCAAACTCACATTATTCCATGTCTCTGCACCCACTTCCCGATAGCGCCCCTCTAGCGAGGATACATTTTCGGTGATATTGAGCAATTCGTTATAACTCACCACACTATCTGTAATGCTCGGTAGGGTGACATCAAACACGATTTCGGTAATATCCACCCCAGAATCCCATTCATTCACCGCCTGAAAGATACCATTGCGGATGACAGGGGTCAAAATACGTTGACTGAGCAAGCGGAAGGTTGTGCCATCCGGTTGTGCTTGGTCTACTGTAAAGTTGGTATAGGCAATATTCCGCCCCACAATTTGTTGGGTGATACTAAGTGGGTTGATATTGCTCAATTCATTGGTGGGGTAAATATTGGTGATGCTCACTTTTGGCGTAACAGGTGGGTGAAAACGATAGACCGATTCACCCAATGACCATACTTGTGGGGTCACAGCATTATAATAGGCACGGAGCATAGACCCCCAACCTGGGAGATATGTCTCTGCCAAATATTCAGAGTCAAATTTTTGGCTACTACTAGGGAAATAAATGCTCTGGTAGGTATTGGTCTGTGAGGCGACCTGTCCGCCACCGCGTCCATAGACCACCGATTCTTGCAGAGCCGTCAGAACGCCTTGTGCAGATTCAATGAGTTCTGCATTGGTGGCAGGGTTTGCCAAAAAGATGATTTGGCGCATCAATGCACCCAAATCTATAAGTGCATCATCTCCCAAAAAGCCCGAATAGACATAAGCATTAGAACGGGCGCGACCCAGTAAGGTGCTATAGACTGCGGGCGTGGCTTTAATCACTTCTGAAAAATCATTGATTGCGCTTCTCACCTCATTATAGGCACTCAGCCGAATGAGGTTGCTGGTCAAAAACGCCACATCCGACCCTGGTCTGAGGAGAATATCTTCGTCTATGTATTTATCAATCAGGCTCAGACCAAATTCGGTTTCTGGGTTTGTCAACCCGTCTCGAATCGCATTGAGCAAAATCGTCATATCGTGGGCGGGGTCTACCACAATCTCGGGCGAGGCAATAGCATAATCAAAATAATCTGCCACGACATCAAAATATTCGATACTCGCCATTAGACACGCATCGTTGATGACCATCGCAAATTTTTCTATGCCTGCTGTTTCTTTGGCAAGGCGTAATGCTTCGCGCATTTCTGGCAGAGAGATGAGGTCTTCGCCTTCAGAGTCGTCACGGCTAACCCCTTCCCAAGCCGCCCCATGACTACCAAAGGTGATGGCATAATTATCGGCGGGATAATGCTTAAGTACCCACACCAAATATTGGGCAAAAGTGAGTCCATCGCCACTATTTACCTCGCCCAAATCGGCTAATGGTTGGCTATCTAGTGTAGGTGGGGTGGTCATACCAAGCCCTGTTATATCATTCGTCACCTCAAAGACCCGCGCCCCTGTCCATGTGGTGGCTTCGGTCAGATAATCGGGTGAACGGTCAAAAAACAGCACCACATTGATATTGCCATCGGACCCACCACCCACTTCAAATTCCTTAAAATCAATTTCAAGGCTAGGAGCGAGGTTATTATCACCGCCATAATAAGCGATAATGGTCCAATCGGAACGTGGACGGGGTTCTATTTCTGGATACCCTGCATCCGCCAGGGCTTCATCGGAAATATCATAATTGAGGATAATGATTTCTGCTTGGGGGGCAACACGAATAATCGCCTCATATTCGCCAGAACTCGTCCCATTGACCACCCCATACCGCGTGACAATAATCAGATAGCGTCCCGCATCGGCTTGAGGAAATTCGATGAATGAGTTGGTATCGCTACCCGCCACACGGTCATCATTTTCTGCCAAAATATTGCCGTCACGGTCTACTAAATAGAGGAGGGTGTCTAAATTACCACTAATGGCACTGAGGTCAATGGTGATAAGACTACCATCTTGAGGAATATCAAATTCAATTTCGACAAATGGGGTTTCATTATCAATAACCCCAGTTTTTCGGTCTTCTGTCATTTGGGCAGATGCCATGTTGATAAAACTCGCCAGCATCAACAAGCATAATAGGCTTAAAATCCATTTTGTTCGGTTCATGGCAACCAATTACTCCTCAGTTTATTTCAGTCTGTAAGGTCATTATAACGTATATCAGCAGATATAAAAAATGGCGTGTGACGGTCATAAAACCAGTTTCACGCCATTTGTAAAACATCTATTTATCGAAAAAAATATATGGGACACAATACATCTGGTATATGCCCCATGAGGCGCTCAACTCAGGGGAATGGTGGGTTGGCTGTGCCACCGCGTGTAGAACCCAGACGTTCTTGTTGACCTGCACGCAAGCCTGCGGTAAAAGTTTCATTGACATCAATAGCAAGGGTAGCCCGTTCAAAGGCAATTTCTTCGAGCAATGCGCCTGTTTTATCCACCCAACTTTCGGGCAATTCACCCGTAAAGCGAATTTCATAGCTAAAGGTATCACCCAACATATCATAGGCAGATGGCGCAACGGTGAGTTCAATATCCACAGTAAATTCGTTCAATTCCAATGTACCTGTGCTGGTGAGTGTTTCGGTGCGGTTGGCTGTTTCCCAATCACCGACCAAATCACTCAGGCTATAGTTGAACAAAAATAATTCAGGTTGAATGATAACCACCGCATTAAAATCGGCGGTATTGGTGAGCATCATCAAATAAGTATCTTCTTCAAGTGGGGTGATAATACCCGCTTCTGCCAAGTGCAAAATATAGCCACTGCGCTCTGGTGCTGTTTGGGCATTGGTAGCAACAATCACAACCAAAAGGCTGATGATGAGTCCAAAACTGGTTAAAAATTTACGCATGATAGAACCTCTTTTGTGATAACGATGTAGACGGGTTTGTTACAAAAACCACCCGCACCGGGCGAGTGGTCTGAATCTTAATTACGAATCGGTAATCTCACCATTAACAGCAAGGAGGATTTTTACTACCACCGCGTGTTGAATCGAGACGGGCTTCGCGTCCTGCGACCAAACCAGCAATGACACCATCATTCATTTCAAAGGCGAGTGTGGCGGTGGTGAAGCTAATTTCTGCCAACACATTACCATCTTTGTCCAGCCATTCGGCGGGGACAGCACCTTCAAAGGAGATGATATAGGTGAATTGATTGGTAAGAATATCGAAGGCAGAATCGGCAACGGTGACACTCACATCAACAGCCACTTCATTGAGTTCCAAACGCCCATTGACGACAATCGCTTCAACTTCGTTGGCAAATGCCCAGTCGCCAGCCAAATCGCTGAGATTATAATTGAATAAATCGAGGGAGGGAGTGGTTAGCACGACAGAATTAAAATCGGCGGCACTTTCGATGCTCAGGGTATATGTCCCATCAATATTGGGGGTAATCACACCCGATTTTGCCAAGTGTACCATGTAACCAGTACGTTCAGATTCAATTTCTTGGGCGCTAACTGCCACAACCGATAATGACAGAGCCATAATAACTGCAATAAGAATACGAATTACTTTTGTCATGATACATCCTTTTCAGAGATACTTATTTATGTTGTTTATCTTATGTACTTACAGTGTACACTATTTATCTTATAGTGCAAAACAAAAGTAAAAGATTTTTTATTCAATTTGTGTAAAAATCCGTTAGAATATTCAAACAACGCAACAAAATACATATCAGATATGACGAAAAGAGCTGATTTTCATGTTTTCTCATCCACATACCCCCATTCGCCTATTGACAATCGCTTACCTTATAATAGGGGTTTTATTCGCCCTATACACCCCTCTATGGCAGACACCCGATGAACCCGCCCATTATCATTATATCGCCCAAATCCCTACCATCGGACTCCCCACCATAGAGACGGGCGATTGGGATAGTGCCTATTTGGATGCGCTCAAAAGCACGAAATTTGCGGATATAAATCCACAAACCTTTGCAACGATTCAATATGAAGACCATCAACCACCCCTCTATTACTTGCTGGCAACACCTGTTTATGCGATTACTAATGGCAATCCACACGCCATACGGATTTTTTCGGTGCTGATTGGGATGATTATTGTGTGGTGTGCTTATGGCATAGGACGGCTTATGTTCCCCAATTCGCCCCAAATCGCGTTAGGTGTGGCGGGGTTTGTGGCATTTCATCCCCAACACCTGCATATCATCACCTCTATCAATAATGATGTGCTGGCGTGGGCGCTGGTGGGCATATTTTTGGTGCTGGCAATCACCTACCTCAAAACAGGTAATTCCCGCCTACCATTGTTCATGGGAATACTCGTGGGGATTGCCTTCATGACCAAAGCCACCGCCTATTTCTTATTGGCGATTGGGTTACTCGCCATTTTGCTCAAACGAAAAAATTTGTTTTTGGCGATAATGCAATTCATCTCTCCTGCCGTGATATTGGGGCTAATATGGTGGATACGCAACATCGCCGTGTATGGCTTTCCCGACTTTTTGGGATTGCGGGCGCATGATGCGGTGGTGGTGGGGCAATTACGCACAGCAGAACGCATCGCAGAATTGGGCTTTGGCGGGTATCTTTCAGAATTTATGCAGACCACCTATAACAGTTTTTGGGGGCAATTCGGATGGATGGCTGTCCCCATGCCAACTTGGATTTATATCGGCATTTTGGCGCTATTGATAGTAGCTGTGGTGGGATTTTTCATCGGCAAGCGCGATGAATCACCCCAACGCGGGGTATGGTTATTGCTGACTGCCACGACACTTTTGGCGGTGGTCGCCTATGTATACTATAACAGCGAATTTGTTCAATATCAGGGGCGGTATATGTTCCCGTTGCTAATTCCCTTGGGGATAGGGCTGGTGGTGGGCATAGATAATTGGCGCAAGTTATTTTTTGGGGCAATAAAGAACAGACTTGCGTCATATCTCACTGCTGTGCCGTTTTTGCTACTGGCGGTATTGGATATTTATCTGATATGGCGCGTGATTGTGCCGAATTTATAGACATCTAGCACTCATTGAATAATTTGTTAATTTTTTGCTTCCATTCAAAATCAAATACCATGTGAAATTCTACCATATGGTATTTGCTAAATCCTTGTCCTAAGTCTTCCCAACGAATTTTTGCGCCTTCGCGGTTGCATATTTTGAAGATTTCTTGCTTATAGCGGGTGTCATCATTACCACTTAGATGAGAGCCTTTGGTTTCTAACACATAAACGGTGCTATATTCTTCGGATTCCCGCTTATGTGCAGTGACGAAATCGGTAAATATACGGTTATTACGCCACCCCTGTAAGCTATATTTTGCACCAACTAAGTGACGATACCACCATAACAAGTTATGTTGCTCATCTAAATAAAGGGCTACTGCCTTTTCAGTATCATTAAATAGGCGCTCTGGTATCTCCTCAAATAATGACCGTTGAACTGGCTTATTATTGCTACGCACTAACACCTTTTCATCCTGTTGCATCGTAATAGATTTTGGCAAAGCATAATCAGTCATTTTTTCTAAGAAAAAGATAATTTCGTCATCCTCAATCCGCCTCAAAAATGTTTCACCTGCCAAGCCAATAGAATCTATTTCATCGGCAAAATAGCCATCAATCTGTTTGCTGAGAAAACGACGCAATTCCTCAGAGATTTCAACGGCACGGTTGGCAATTTCTGCTGGTGCATAACTCTCTTTGAGTTTATTTATCATCGTATTAACAACCCGCCATGCTCGCCATTCGTTGGGAATAATATCGCCAATTTGCCGCACAAAATAATCGGGTTTTAATTCATTACTGCGTTCAACTTCTTCAAAATCACGTTGAAATAACGGATTATAAGATGAATTACCCAACCCTAATGTCAGGCGATGTTCTTGTGAGCGCGAAGTAGTTTTATTAATTTGAAACCCATCTAAACTCAACTCATCCCAGTGGATATGAGGCGCAACATCCATGATATAGCTGATAGGGCGAATATCATCGCCCTCACGTACCACAAAGCGAGGCAAGTAAATTGTCCAATCAGAAAATTCTTGACGATAAGGGATTCTAATCATATCACCACCAGCATCAGAATCTTTTACGACATGACTGGTTAAATCGTCTAAACCTTCTATCCTAAACCCATTAGCAATTGCCTCGACAACAGCTTTAGGGGCTTGTTGATGGCAAAATACATAACTCTCATCAAGTGCCAAAATACCTGTTTTTTTAGCATACGGTTGGCGCAAAATTCGTCCGACTAACTGTTTAAGACTGGTAGTAGATTTTGTGTTATTCAGCAATACCAACACATAAGCAAATGGACAATCCCATCCCTCTTGCAAGGCATTTTTAGTAATAACATATTGAATAGGGCATGTCTCCGAGAGTAAATCTACATCCTTTAATTCATCTATATCTGCCGATTTTATGGCAATCGCTTGTGGGGATATACCTTGTTGAATCAGATAATCACGCGCATTATTGGCATGAATAAATTTTCCTGTATCCTCTTTTTTACCAGTTCGTTCCACACTAATCACTGCAATGGGACGAATATAAGGATTCCCATTGTTTTTATAAATTGTTGCCTCATGGGTAAGATATTTAATCTTCTCAACACCTGCAAGTAGTGTGTTTTGCCATTCTACACTGTCTTTTGTGGTCACATGCAAGTCGAGTTTTATCATCTCTTCTTGATGTAATTCCTGCCCACTCACATTAACCAATATATTACTCTCTGGTTTTGGTGTGGCAGATAGCTCTAACACGAAAGATGGATTAAAATCTTTGCGTGTCTCATGCGAGAGTTCACTACTAGCACGATGCGATTCATCTAAAATTACTAACGGCTTAAGCAATCGAATCACATTACCCAAACTCGGCTTAATTGTCACACCAAAAAACTGGTCTATCCCACCTTCAAATGCCAAGTTGGGAATTTGTTCATGCAATGCGCGATGTTCCGATTGATTGCCTTCATTAGGAAAAAAGTTCATAAATCCGCCTTGCCCCTTAAACAGATTCAGTTCTTTTTCACGATTTTTGCGGTTGCCACTCTGCAACATCAACAATAAAACCACAATATTTTCTTTCACATCTGATTGTGTGAACAAATCGCCTTTTTCGACAATGAGTGTTTTACCACCACTGGCTTTATCCAATGTATGCCGATAAACGTGTCGTTTATCACGCAAAGCAGTAAGGGTTTGTTGAAAAATGGCTTTTGTTGGCACAATCCATAATACTAAGCCCGTTTGCTCCTGTTGAAATTTGTGCTGAATCAGTTCTATTGCCCGCCCCGCCAAATAAGTCTTACCACCGCCCGTTGGTACTTTGAAACAAATGTGAGGAACACCTTCACCTAAGCCATTTTCATAAGACTTATAAGTGTCCCGCCCAATTACCTGCTCCCAAGCCTTACGTGGAACATCATAAGTAACATTTCCACGCAATTGTGCTGGAATTTGTTGGAGAATAGCTTCATGTGTTATGAGTGCATTTAAATAATCAGTTAGGCGGTCTAATACTCGTTGTTGATAATCTTTAATTTGCATCGCGCCGACCCTGATACTTGTAAATTTCATAGGGCAACCTTAAAAATTCGACCCCATATTGACGAAGATAATGGTCATCTACAAACCCACTTGGAGCATAAACTAGTCGTTTTTTGCCACCTGCAAACGGCAATGCTTTGAGCATATATAGTGTTAACCCCGTGTTCATCAGATAATCCCAATCTTGTTTGTAATAGAGGAACACATGATGCTCATCGCTCTCACCAATATAATTGATTTCGCGGTCAATACGCGATTCATCAAATTCCCCACCTGTCGCCATATAAAAAATGAGCCGCGCCAAATTATTATAGCTGGGCAATTCGTTATTATTTTCGGCAAACAGTGCCTCAATATCAAATGGCTTACCCAATTCAAAATAACTGAATGTGCCACCAATGCCCTCGCGCAACCGCTTATTTTTGGCAGATGGCACACCTGCAATCACACGGCGCACACGCTCGGCGGTGAGGGTATTGGCATAATCTTCCATTTCAATCAGAACAAATTTGCGATTGCCACCATCCTCTTTATTGAGGTCTAGCACCGCATGAGCAGTCGTGCCACTCCCTGCGAATGAGTCCATGATGATAGCTGATTCATCTGGCGATGTGACCAGTTTTAAGATA
>Ga0163154_10006086_pt1 | contig 14933 bp, 14 predicted proteins | sample OliLakLV19MP9P1_FD_148649 | JGI IMG/M metagenome (GOLD analysis project Ga0163154, IMG submission 148649) | Freshwater microbial mat bacterial communities from Lake Vanda, McMurdo Dry Valleys, Antarctica - Oligotrophic Lake LV.19.MP9.P1 | ecosystem: Environmental > Aquatic > Freshwater > Lake >... | reverse complement strand
TATCGTGAGATTCAGGCTAGGCACGGACATCCTGATGTGGTTTATACTGAGTTTATCCCCGTGGAAGGGATTGTGAGGTTGAGTCCGCAGCTACTTAGAGATTTTTGGTATAGTAGTCAGCAAAGGCCGGTTTTGGCGCAGATTTACGGGAATGATCCTGCATTATTTTATGCCGCTACCCAACTGATTTGTGAGTTGGGGTTTGATGGTGTCGATATTAATATGGGCTGTCCAGCAAAGTCAGTGGTGCATAGAGGTTGCGGAGCGGCTTTGATTCGCACACCTGAACTCGCCAAATCATTAATTAAGGCGAGCCAGCAGGCGGTACTAGACTGGTGTGAATCGGGGGTTAATTGGGCCAAGTGGCCGGTACTTTCTCCTGAAAAGGCTCATAGATTACTTCGGGAATTTATTAGGCACAGCGCTGAATTTGGAATTAATTACCAGATCCCTCAAGCCAGTGAGCGTAGACAAATTCCAGTGTCCGTAAAAACTAGGGTAGGGTTTGACAAACCGGTGACTGAAGCGTGGTTGACAGAGATTTTGAGTACCAAGCCAGCCACAATCGCTTTGCATGGGAGAACTTTGAAGCAGTTATATACTGGCAAGGCTGATTGGAACGAAATTGCCAAGGGAGTAGCTTTGAGAGATAAATTACAATCACATCTGCCTGTAGCTGAGCGTAGTTTAATCCTAGGTAATGGGGACGTCAATAGTTTGAATGATGCAGTAGCAAAGATCTCTATGAGCCATGTTGATGGAGTACTTGTGGGCAGAGCTACGTTTGGAAATCCATGGCTTATGGCTGATTTAGTTGCGCAAAGGAAGTCGCTTAAAGAGCCAGTCCTGCCGGGTATACAGCTCAGTTCCCAGTCACGTCCGCAGGAAATTGCCCAAATCTTTGCGGTAATCATTGAACATGCCAAGCTACATCAACAACAGCGCCCAGATAACTTTGTACAAATGCGCAAGAATCTCGCGTGGTATATTAGCGCAATTGCAGGTGCAGCTGAGTTGAGGAGCCAGCTGGTGCGAGCTAGTTCTGTTGAGGAAGTCACACAAATTTGTGAGCAGTATCTAAAGTCTAATATGTTAGAATCAGCCTATTAATCTAAGCGCAATGTTTAATGGCACAGCAAGTAACTAAAAAAGAGGAGAAAGAGTCTAGCGAAATTTCTGCTAGTTCTGGAAGTAACAAAGATTATAGCTATGAACTTAGTTTCCCGGATAACTCTTCAGTAACCATTGAAGTGAAAGTTGGCACAGCAGCTTTTGCTGGAGCTAGACAAAGAGTTTTGCAAAGATTGGCGCCACAGACGAATGTGGCTGGATTCAGACCTGGCAAGGCTCCCTTGAATATTATCGAGGCTAAGTTGGGTGCGAGGGTGTACGAAGATGCAATTAATGACTTGTTACCAGTTATCACTGCAGAGATTATCCAGCATGCCAAACTAGAACCATTGGACTATGCCAGTTATGAAATTAAGAATATAGCATTAGATACTGGACTGGAATATAACGCCAAGTTTGTAATCTTGCCGAAGATTGCGATTCCTGATTTGAAGAAGATTAAGCTCACCACTGAAAAAGAAACTACAAAAGACTCAGATGTAGAAGATATGTTCACAAAATTAGCAGATGATATTAAGGCTTCTAAGCGTAAGGCTATGGTAGACAAAGAGTCAGAAGTGGAGATTGATTGGGAAAAAGACCTGGAAGTGGAAGGTGTCAAAACTGAAGTAGAGGTTAAGGCCAGATTGAAAGATAATCTAGATAAGAAGAAGGCCCAGGATTTTGAGGAGAAACAGATAGAGGAATTGATTAGACAGTCACTATTGACGTTTAATATCACACCTCCAAAGAAGCTAGTAGATACTGAGGTGCACAGACTAGAGCATCAATACGTAGATCGTATTGAAAAGTTAGGCTTAAAGTTGGAGGATTTCTTGAAAATGCAGAAAACAGATTTAAGCAAATTGCATGAGACTTGGGAAAAAGAGGCGGAATTTGCAATCGCGAGCGACGTTATGTTTATGTTGATCAACAAAGAGTATGCTTTGCAGGTATCTGCAGAAGAATTACAGGCTGAGATTGCCAAGATCAGCGATCCTAAACTACAAGACTATTATTCAGAGACCAGTGGTAGGCGTGTAATGTCTTCAATTATGGCTAGACAAAAGGCTTTAGCTAAGCTTAAAGAATTAGCAGGAGTTCCTGAAGCAAAAACTGACGAAGCTAAAAGCTCGTAAGATCTCAAAGAATTTAATCATTGGGCCGATTGTTGATGTTTATCCGTACTTGCAAATTGTTGAACTACAAAAACCTCAGTCTTGAGCTGGGGTTAGTGAAGAATTTCAACGTGATCGTGGCACCCAATGCCACCGGTAAAACTAACTTTCTGGAGGCGGTTAATTACGTAGCCACTGGCAAGTCATTTCGCGGCCTAGCTGATGAACTAGTCTTGCCGGTAAAAGGCAACTGTCAATTTGCAAGTGTGGAGTTAACTTTGCAAGAGCATCTAGATACACATACGGATAGTATTCCTACACTAGTGAAATTCGTAATCAGCAGCACTGGTATAAAATCTCTCTATCTTAATGAAAAGAAGACTACTGCAGCCAAGATAAATAGTGTATTTGCTAGCCTGGTGTACGCGCCAGAAAGTATGGATCTTGTAACAGGCGGCCCTGCAAGAAGGCGGGAATTCATTGACATGGCGGTGGCCAGGCTATCTCAGGTTGGTAAATTAGCATTGAAAGAATATAAGTCTGTGCTGACTAGGAAAAATGTACTCCTCAAGAGTTACAATCACAGTGCTTCCAGGAGTGATTTTTTTCGACAGCTAGAATTCTGGAACCAGAAGTTGCTGGCTAATGCCAAAATACTCAATCAGGAAAGATTGGAGCTGTTGGCTGCTTTATTGCCAATAGCTGAATCTATGGCTAGTCAGATCTTCCACTTGGACTTACCAAAATTGAATTTTGCGGTTAATGCTGAAGTAAACATCAACCAGGACTTGCAAAATTGGAGTGGCAAATTGACTCAAGTGTTTCAGCAGAAACTCACTGAAAATTCTCACAAAGAAGCTTTGGTGGGTAGAAGTCTTTATGGGCCGCATAAAGATGGCTATGAATTTACGCTGCAGGCACTAAACATCCGAGATTTTGGCTCACGAGGCCAACAGAGATTGTGTAGCTTGATATTACACCTCAGCCTGCTCAAACTCCTCGAGGACCATAAGCTGACTCAACCAGTACTTCTGTTGGATGATACTCTCTCAGAACTTGACCCGGAACACCGTCTCAAGACTTTGACTTTCCTGCAAACACTCACTACGGGTGGCAATGCCATCCAAATGATAATGACCTCAGCGGATAAGGCCGACTTTGCTGGCTTTTCATTGGGATTTGCTACGGAGTTGAAGCTTTGAAGCCCGTCTGAGATTTAGCGAATATTAAGCTGACTCAGCTTCTTGTTTAAGCTTTTCTACAGTGAATATATCTTCCAGTATCCCACTCTTGTAAAACAAATTGTAGGCATCTAGTGCGTCATCGCTGGATATAGCTTTAGCACCAGCGAATTGCATCAACTCATTGGTACCATTGACGTCTAGATTGACTGCTGCTCTCGAGCTAGCGAACAAGCCTTGTGCAGGGCTAATAATATTCAACATGTAAGAGTTACCACAATTTTGACAGCTAAGATGGATCATAGACTGCTGATTTTGAGCCTTAACTGGCTTAAAGTCAGTATCTTCGTACTTTTGACCACAAATATCACAATGCTTAGGAGCGATGCCCTTGATACTTTTGATCACCTTATTTAATTCTGTTTCTATCATAGTTAATATTATGTTAGCCGATAATAGCTATTTTGTCAATCGGCGAGGGAGAGTGCTAATTTGTTAGAAATGCGGATTCTGGGGTATTACATTAAGCGCTTGTTGGATTGCACGTAAGGGCAAGAGCACACATTTGACGCGATTGATTGTCAGCTCAGTGCCAAGTAATTCCTGCACAGATTTCTCATTCCAACCAGCAATTTCACTTAATGATTTAGACTCCAGTTCTTGGCTAAGAATAGAGGCACTAGCAATGCACAAGGCGCAACCGGTAACTTCATAGCTAATCTGCGTTACTTTATTATTTATACTACTTACATATGCGGTAATTTCATCGCCACAGGTACGATTGGCCAGGAATTGTTCGCGGTCGTAACTCGCAGGCCTTCCCAGATTTTGGGGATTACGATAATTCTCTTGTAGGTTCTCACGTAAATAGCTATTAGACATGTAGTTATTTCATATTACTAAAATAATTCCGACAATCTTCTAGAGCCCTGGCCAATTGCGCAATATCTGCTGCAGAGTTATATACTTGCAAGCTAGCTCTTACAGACCCAGTCTGGCCAAGTATTTCTCGATGTAAAATCTGTGTACAGTGATGCCCAGCGCGCACCGCTATATGTTGGGTATTTAAAAATCCAGCCACGTCATGTGGGTGGATTCCCTCCAAATTAAACGCCAATACTGGCGCTGAAACTGCTTCAGGGTGGTAAATCTTCAGTCCGGGAATCGTCTGCATTGCGCTGACTAGTTCTTCGGTTAAGCTGTGAAGCCTTGCTTCAATATTGTCCATTCCCAGTTCTTGGCAATAGTCTACTGCAGCAGCTAGGCTTACGGCTCCTGCAATATTGGGAGTACCGGCTTCGAACCTCTGGGGGATCTCGTCAAAAGTCGTGACTTCTCTATTTACTGAGAGGACCATGCCTCCACCCACAGTTGCTGGCAGAGTCTGCTCTAGCAAGTCTGATTTACCCCAAAGTACTCCGATACCAGTTTCCGCAAACAGCTTATGGCCTGAGAAGTAGGCAAAGTCTAAATCATATAAACTTGGTGTAAATTTACTATGAGTAACCAATTGAGCAGCATCGATAATAATCTTGGCTTTGGGAGCATGGGTGCGCACGGCTTTACTAATTTTGGCCAGATCCAGATTGTAACCTAAAACATTACTAACCGCTGACAGAACTACCACTTTAATTTTAGCTCCAAACTCGAGCAAATTAGATTCAAAATCTTCATAATCAAAATCGTAATCTGAGCTAATATTTGTAAACACGAGTTTGGCATTGTTATTCTGAGCAACTAGTTGCCAAGGTAAGAAGTTGCTATGGTGTTCGGCCAATGAGGTGAGAATTACTTCTCCCACATTTACATTCTTAGCACCCCAGCTTTGGGCAACTAGATTGGCACTAGCAGTGGTGCCACTGGTGAAAATCACTTCCCGCGTTGCCACCCCTAGATAATTGGCCACTTTAACACGAGCCAGTTCATAACTGGCAGTGGCCAACTCCGATAAATCATAAATTCCACGGTGCACATTACTATTTTGTCTGGAATAGAAGTCAGTAACTGCAGTCAACACTACCGCTGGTTTTTGACTTGTGGCGGCTGAGTCTAGGTAAACTAGCTCGGGATAGCTCTGGAAAATCGGAAACTGAGTTTTGATTCTGTGCCAATCAATCTGCTGCAATGGTTTTTAGTTGATAGATTTTAATCTTGTCTGCGCTGGCTACTAAATTAATTTTATCTCTAGCGCCATCCTGCAAGTCCTCTAAGGATTTTAGCATTAATTTACTAGGGCGCTGAAGGTTGTTGCTGTAACTAACTTCCATAAATAAGATAATTTCAAAATTACTGGTATTGATTTTATTGTTTAAATAATCATTGATGTTTAAATAGCCAATATTTCTAGCAGCCAGATCGATGCCTGGGTTTAAGTAAATCATGTCCTCCTCATCGCCGATTAGGAGGGTAGCGTTGCTATCTAACTTGCTAATCAATTGCCTTACGACCTGAGCGTTTTCTACCCGCTCGGCCAAGAAGTTCTGGTGCTGATAACTTAGGAATATGCTGGACAGCAAGAAACTACCGGTAAGCAAAATTAAAATTAGGCTTTTCAGGAGTGAATTAAATTTAACTGCCTGCAAACTACTGGCGTAATTTAGGCATAGCAATGGCAAAATCGGCACGAGGAAACGTAAGCCAATGATGCTATCGCTAAGCTCACCTTGAAATAAAAAGCCTCCAGCGACACTATGAAATAAAATTAAAATTATAGTGAAAATTAATATTAGCTTACTTAGCTTTTGCTTGGCAAAGAGGGCGAATAGCAATAAAAATGGCGGCAAAACGTTTATATGCAATAGATAACTGCCTAATCTCTGGGGTAGCAGGCCTAAGTTAAATATTTCTTCACCTGAGAACTTATAGCCTGACGACAATACACTGCCGTATAAAGTGCTATTAACTACCAGCAATACCAATAGCGCGGGCAAAGATCCGATTATTATGGCTAAAAAACTGGGTAGAAAATTCAATTTAGCCTGCCAAAATCTTCGTATTCCGTAGTGTTGTATTGCGCTTAGGGCAAGTGCGCTTACTAGTAGCAACGCCCAAATCGCCAGACTGTAGCGTACTAACACCATGGCACCCAGGCTAGAGCCTAATACTAGTCCCCAAAGCCCCCAAAGCCAGCGCTGGCTTAGTCCGTCCCAATTGATTAATTTTAATGCAGCAAAAAACCCTGTGACCAATAGCAGTGCTGCTGGTAGTTCGGAAAAAGCCGTGCGTGCATAATAAATAATTATTGGGTTGAGGGCAACAATACTTATCCAGAAAACCGAGAGTTGGTAATGTTTGCGGATTCTATCAGCAACCACTAGCAGTGCAAGGAAGGTAAGCCACGCCCAAATCAACACTCCCTCTACACCTGCAATACCCATTGGCAAGCTGTACCAAAGGCTAGCGCCGATATTATACTTGCTAATGTACTTAGCGCTTTGGTTTTCAAAACCTGCGGGTTGTTGCCATATTTCAGTTAATTGTAGGCTGCTACCATTAGCAATTCTAGCTGCACTGAGTAAATAATTATGCTCATCTACATTGGCAAAGTAAATGGGGCGGAATGCTAGCCAAATAAGCGTTGTCGTGATTATGCACCCTAGTAAAAAATGTTTTCTGAAGAATTCTAAATGGTTAGCCATGATTATGCTCTAATTCTAGTTGCAACGCTAATTGCAATTGTTGCAAATGCCCTGCTGCTAGTGCTTTATGAGTCGGATCAGTAAGCTTGTCAGTAATTTCTCTTAAGAATCCCTGTAACAACAACTCCTGTGCTTGTGCGTGCGCAAGTCCACGGCTGGTAAGATAGAATAGTGCCTCACGGTCTAATTGACCTACTGTAGCACCATGCCCACCTTTGACATCATTCTCCATGATTTCTAAAGAGGGAACTGCAGTGGCTTTGGCCTCGGACGACATCATCAACACTTGCGCCTTTAGGTAAGTATCGGTGTGCTTTGCGCCTTTTTTAATAATCAAGTTGCCAGTGAAGTTGAAGTTACTTTGATCAAACAGAATTGCCTTTACGCTAGTCACTGAGGTGAGATGAGGTTTAGCGTGTACTATATCCAGAGTGCTAGTGATTTCCGTTGAGCCTCGGCCTATAAAAACACCAAAGATTTGGCAGGGTTCAGTAACAATAATTTCTTGATAGCCAATGCTCAAGTCTATGAAGATCTGTTTGCCTAAATCTGCGCTCATCTAATGGTATAATTTGTAGTAGTAAAATAGTCCAATAATTATTTAATTATATTACATTTAAGCTTTATGAAATCGTCAATTATTCTCGCTGTCAGTATTGTAGCAGCTCTAGGCTTTATTGTAGGCGCTTTCGTGTTTTTGCGTCCACAAGAACAAATAGGCCTTCCATTGTTGGTAGAGGAGTATGCAGATTTTAATTGTATCCATTGTAAAGATTTTGAACCGGTTTCCCAGAGAATTAATGAAGAATATGGCAATAAAATTAATTTCCAGTTTATCAAATTTCCAGTTTATCAATAATCCAATTTTAGGCAATGATTCACTAGAGAAGGCCTTTGCTAGTGAGGCTGCTCGCGAACAGGGTAAATTTAGTGAATACAAGTCGAAAATGTATGATGGTTTTGGCAAAACAGGTGATGAAACAATCACCCAAATCGCCCAAGAGTTAGGACTGGATATGGATAAGTTCAATGCTGATAGACAGAGTGAGGCTGTTCAACAAAGAGTGACTTCAACCCTGGATGCAAATCGCAAGAAGGGCGTCACTTCCACACCGACAATTTTTATTAATGGCAAACAGATCGTGGATCGTAGCTATGAAAATCTGAATAAGATTATTAAAGAAAAGCTAGAGTTAGGTGAGAAACAAGCCAGTGAGTCTGGTAAAATTAGCAACTCGAACAACTAACTAACCTATGCGCACAATACAGCTACTGTATGAGAACTTAGCAGAAAAGCATGTGGGGCAGAGATTCGCCCTACGCGATCCTAAACAGTTGAAGCATTTACAAGTAATAAAAGCTGAATTTGCCAATTACAAATACGAGTTCATCGACGGGAAAGGGTTTAGAGTGAAAGCCTTGATGAAACAGCGCCAGGATGAAGGAATTTTATTTGAAGTCATTGAAATCTTGGAGGACGCTAGCAGTTTACGCGCTAGTGAACTAGCAGTCAAAAAAGTCTTGTTTCTGCCCATAATTCGTCAGGCTGCACTTGAAAATGCCGTAGAACTGGTTACTCAATTGAATCTTTATGCAGAGATAGTAATATATTTCAGTGATTTCACGCGTTATACCACCAAAGAATATTCAGCCAATAAATTGCAGCGTCTACGTAAAATCTCCGCTGGCGCAGTGGGTCAATCCAAGTCTAGTCTGATTCCTACGGTCTCTTTAGAGCCAAATTTGGCCAGTGCAATTGCAGCTCAGGGTGGGGTGGAGAATTTGCATTTGATCTTTCCGTTATCGCAGAAAGATACCCCGGCATTCTCATTGTCAAAACTAGTGAAGTTTATGCAAATTAAAAAGGGTACTATAGCTTTGGTAATTGGGGCTGAGGGAGGCTTTGGACCCAAGGAAATAGTCTTGAGCAATCAGTCAAAAAAGTCCTATCAGTTTTATTTTGGAGACTCAGTGCTGACCAGTGAGAATGCCGCAGCAGTATTCTCGGGCCTAGTAAAGCTAGCAGCCCAGTAGTAAGAAACTGGCATTGTACAAGTATTGAGCCAATATTTAGCCAATATTAGGCCAATATTCAGCAGGTATTCAGCAAGTATTTAGCAAGGGTTCTCCCCCCACTTTCAATTTGACTTATGGGCGGGCTACTTGCGTCTGCGTTTCTTCTTTTGGGCTTTGCTGAGCTTGTTACTTGGTAATATGGCACTACTGGAATTGTTTCCGTTTAAATTGCTGATCCCAGTCCCCTTGGCATTTGCTACAACTTGTTTAGCTCCCAAAAGTTCACGATCACCTGTAAGTATATCTTGGATCTCTCTAAGGTTAGTTTGAGCTTTGGACAGTTCAGTATTCTCACCTGTTTCAACGGAAATATTTACCTCTTCTACTTGCAGCAATGCCACTAAAGACTGTCGATTAATCTGCCCTACAAAGTCTGAAAATGCCTTAAAACCCTCATTTTTATACTCAGTTAATGGGTCCAATTGGGCAATACCCCTTAATCCAATGCCCTCTCGGATATCTTGCATATAATCTAAATGCAACGTCCAAAGCTCGTCCATTACCTCTAAAAAGGTGGCCTTGATCAGCCCAGAATGATTATTTATGCGATTGATTTTTAGATTTACTGCAGTTCTAAGAAAGTTAGCAATAAATTGATTTAAAACACCCGCGTTGTTTTTTTCAGCTGTCAACTCTGTGGAAATCACTGTTCTTAAGTCAGCAACAGTTTGAAGTTTGTCCTTGCGCATTCTGAGTTCATTTGCAGTATCAATCAACAATTGGTCATTACCCAGACCGAGGATATTTTCAGTGACTTCAGAAATTTGTTCTAGTTGTAAACTAGCCTCTGGGGTAACGCTGATTAGTAGGCTAAAGCTGTGAGCCTCACTTTGCACTGCCTCTTTGAATTGCTTCTCTAACTCAGACTTATTTTGCTTGAGTAGGTCATCATGTCTATCTTTATCAGTAATTTGATAATTTTTATTGAAATCTTCTGCCAACATTAAATATCGTAGGCGTCTACTATAAAAGATTTCACGTTGCTGGTTAATGACGTCGTCGTATTCCACTACGTGTTTTCTAGCGTCGAAGTACATACCTTCCATGCGTCTTTGTGCTCTTTCGATTGAGGAACTAATCATCTTCGATTCTAGTGGCAAATCTTCAGGCAAATTTGCCATGTCCATAATCTTTTTGACGATATCGCCACCTTGCACTCGCATTATTTGATCATCCAAGCCTACGTAGAAACGAGTTTTACCAGAGTCACCTTGTCTACCTGCTCTACCGCGCAGTTGATTATCTATACGTCGTGCTTCATGTCTTTCGGTACCTATAACATATAAGCCGCCTTTTTCAACTGCACCTGGACCTAAAGGAATATCAGTACCTCTACCAGCCATATTAGTAGCTACAGTGACGCTACCAACTTCGCCAGCACGTGCCACTATTTGGGCTTCCTTGTCATGCAGCTTGGCGTTTAAAACTTGATGTTGAATACCCAGTTTGAGCAAAGCCCCTGATAGGAACTCTGAATCAGAGATAGAGGTAGTACCAACCAGCACTGGCTGTCCTTTGGCATTTGCTTCTTGGATTTCACTAACTACTGCATTGAATTTAGCTGCTTTATGTTTGTATATACGATCAGATTCATCAGCTCTTACCATAGTTTTATTTGTGGGAATTTCAGTGACCTCAAGATTGTAGATTTTAAAAAATTCTTCTTGTTCCGTCACAACTGTACCTGACCCACCAGTCAGAATCTTATAGATTCTAAAGAAGTTCTGGAATGTAATTGTGGCAAGGGTGCGGGATTCTTGCTGAATTTTGACACCTTCCTTGGCTTCAATAGCTTGGTGCAATCCTTCGGAGTATCTTCTACCTGCTAGAACTCTGCCAGTGAACTCGTCTACAATCATGACTTCACCGTCGCGCACTAAATATTGTTTGTCTAGTTCAAAATAAACTAAAGCTCGCAGAGCGTTGTCTAAGTGATGTGCTAGTTTGTAGTCTTCCCAGATGTTATCAACTCCTAAGAGCTTTTCCATCTTGACAATACCCTCATCGGTTAGATTCACAGCTTTTTCTTTCTCCTCTAATACGTAGTCCGTATCCTTTTCCAATTTGACCACTAATTGCGCAAATTGAGTATATAAGTTATTGGATTCAGCTGCAGGGCTAGATATAATCAAAGGAGTCCTAGCCTCGTCAATCAGAATTGAGTCAGCTTCGTCTACGATACAGAAGTACAGTTCACGTTGTACCAATTTGTCAGCTGCGCGAGTCATATTGTCACGCAAATAGTCAAATCCAAACTCATTGTTGGTGCCGTAGACTACATCACATCCATAAGCTTCTTTTTTGCTACACTCCACTAAGTTGATTCCAGACATCTTGCTTACGTTCAGTTTCCCCATTTCACTGCGAGCTTTGGCAGCCTCAGCTCCTTTGGCACTGGCTAGTTCAGCGTCAGTGACAAATTTGTAACTTGCTTGTGGAGTGATTACCCCGACTTGCACCCCTAACTCGCCAAATATATGTCCAGCGTACTCACCATCACGTTTAGCTAAATAGTCATTTACGGTAACTAAGTGTGCACCTTTGCCAGTCAGTCCATATAGGAATAAAGGCAATTGAAAGGTCATCGTTTTACCTTCACCAGTTTTCATTTCCACTAGTTTCTGACCACTAGCCAATACTGCACCGGCCAGAAGTTGTACATCAAAATGCATAATGCCTAGTTTGTTCCGTGTGGTTAAGGCCAAAATGGCATAAACTTCAGGCATAATCTCCTGTATCTTGCTATAAAGCTCAGCCTCAGCTGGGTGTAGTTTATCCAACTTGCGACGCATTCTTACGGTCGAACGCTCAGCTTCGGGAATTTTGGAATTAATTTTGGTAAGCTCTGTTTGATGCGCGCTAATTATACGAGTCAGTTCATCTTGCGGCTTAGCTTGATACGCTTCTAGAAATTTCTTGATTTCAGGCAATCTAGCTTGAGCTTTGCGCAAAATGGATCTACTTGGATCGAACAGATTTTGAATAGTTTTCAACATAATAGTAGTTATTTTAGCACTCAAGGTTCAGGTGCTACTAGTAATTATAACCGAAGACTGTTATACTATGTCCTATAGTAATATTAGATAATTATGAAAGACCCAAGAGACGACATATACTACAAGTTACTCAGTAAATTACTACAGATTTACAAGTTCGCAGGCGTGCTGCTTCTCCTGTGTGCCTTTGCAGTACTAAGTTTTAATATATTCCCTGAGCTTAGTTATGTATTGGATCCTAACGGTGGAGTTATAGAAGCACAGACTTTGATCGGTACTAGCATCAATTCCATAGTCGAGCCTGATACGCAATCAGAAAAGATTAGCTACTCAATTGCTAAGGCGCTACCTGCAGTGGATCCTAACTTGCCTAAGGAGCCTACTCTACGAGTCCCTAGGATCGGCGTAGATGCTAAACTCTACATAGGACAGGGTGAGGAAATGTTGGATAAAGGTGTGTGGCTACCGACTGATGCTAGTAATCCTTTGACTAGTTTGCCTATGGTAATGTCATCGCATCGTTTTGGTAAGTTATCGTGGTCCAAGGAATATCGAGATAGAAATTGGTTTTATAGATTGAGTGAGCTTAGACCTGGCGATGAAATTACGGTTATCTGGGAGCAGAGACCATTTAAATATGTAGTGCAAAGAACCGCGGAAGGTGAAAATAATGTTGAGTTACGTGAGGATCTGCTGTTATTCACGTGTAAACATTTTAGATCGCCAGTGAGAATTTTGGTATTCGCGAACAAGGCTTGGTAGAAATAAAGTGATTAAATACTTGACAAATTATAGACTATAGGATATAATATAATAATTATTTAGCTTAAAAATATGAGTAAACCATCAAACAAAATTAAATACCTAGTAGTCAGTGTGCTAACAGTTCTGTCGTTAGGGATCGCCTCTAGCACCAATGTAACGGCCGATTCAGTCACCAACGAGAGTTGTCAGACAGTCTACGGTGTAAGAAACTGTAATGTTTCAATTACCCCAAATACTGCCATTTCCCTAAATGAAGTGGTGATGATCGCCGCAGTATTGTTTGTAGTAGGCTTAGGTGCGGTGATTTATAGTAAACAACTACGAAACCAACTTGAACTGAACTAAGTGGCCATTTTTCAAGTTTTGCACGGCTAAATCAGGCGAGCAATGAAATGACCAGTGTTCCCTGCTTCGAAACTAGTGAATTGCAGGTGTTGTGCCTGATTGAACTCAGCCACACTGTCACCAGGTTGCACAACTAGTAGCTTATAGTAAGCAGTTCCTTGCTTGGCTTTGATGATTAGTATATCGCCTGCTATTAGTTTGCCTAACACTGGACAATTATCCTGGCAATTAATCTTGATCAATCCGCCACTATTTGCAGCACTGTCATCCGCTAGACTTGCTAGAGTGTTAGACTCAGTGATTGTTGTGTCAAGAGTGTAAGTGAGTCCCAATACTGGAATTTGCAAAGACTCAATTTGATTCGCGTCTAACTCGGAAGTTTGGCTCACCGGATAATTCTGAAACCTACCCTTGTAAAGATTGTAATCACTGGGGATATTGTAGAGCTGATAAGGGTTATTAGCTTTGCTGTCACTGTTAACAGGATTGAATTCCTTGGCAACATCGGCGTTCAAAGTTTCTTTACTGGGGAATACGTAATTGGCTGAGCCCAGGCCAGGAAGTACGTTGATGCTGCCTGTGACCTTGCTAAGTGCCTGCGCTACGACGCTACTTCCTACATCTACTCCACGAAAAATGATACCTGCCGACACCACAATAAAAATACCTAAAATCAACAACAATAGAAATATGCCAGCAATCCGAATTCTATCTTTCCCAGCCATTATTTCTGACTTAAAAGCTTAGCAGTGGAGATTAGTCTGGTACTTAGTTTGTTGCGGATAAGATCAGTCCCAATAATACTAATGTTATCTATTAGCATAGTAGTAGGCTGCGCAAACAGCTTGATACGAGACACTATAGCTTCTTTGTCCGCTACACTGGCATTCTTGCGAATGATACCTAGACGTGTAATTCCCAAAATCTGTTGGTGATCTTGTCTGCGCGCGATAATATCGTCACTCAAGTTTACGATATGCAAATTTAAGAATCTGAACCACTCCAGCATGCTGTCGTCCTTATTTATATCCATCTTCAATACTAAAGGGTCATTAGCAGATTTTTCACCTACACGTACTTTTCTTAATGAGTGTGTAAACTCCATAATTTGCTTACTTTTGATCAACTGCTCCAAGCCAATATGCAAATCTCTCAACAAATCCGGACTGAGGTTCAGTCCTAGGAATTTGTAGTTAAAGTGTAGGTATTCCAAAGCAGCAAAATTGACTTGGCGCTTGTATTTAGCCAAATCCTGCTTAAGATCTCTCACGTAGTCCTGGAACTCTTTAGTTGTTATCGTGCATAAAAAGTAGCGCATTGCTACATTTTACCATTTCTGGAGCTTAATCCAGCGTATTGCTAGGGGACAAGTAGTAATACCAGAAAGCATATTGCGCCAATCAATAAATATTCTAGAATAATTCCCAGTTTGAGAGTGCGGTTAACTTCGTGGTGCACTGTGGCGTTGAGAATGTAGAAGATAATTGTAGAGTACAAGCTAGTGAGAATACTTCTCTGCGCCAAGAATTCAAACAAGTTTGCTACTAGATAACCAAGGCTTAAACCTGCGAGCAGGATTAGCAAAATATCAAACAGCTGGAAGTTTTTTTGGCGCAATAGAATCAGAAAAGTCAGCAAACTGCCAACACAGAAGACCAAACCAGTGATTATAAAGAAATTAAAGCCCAAACTGTTGCCCATGGT
>Ga0163154_10006085_pt1 | contig 14942 bp, 11 predicted proteins | sample OliLakLV19MP9P1_FD_148649 | JGI IMG/M metagenome (GOLD analysis project Ga0163154, IMG submission 148649) | Freshwater microbial mat bacterial communities from Lake Vanda, McMurdo Dry Valleys, Antarctica - Oligotrophic Lake LV.19.MP9.P1 | ecosystem: Environmental > Aquatic > Freshwater > Lake >... | reverse complement strand
AGGTAGATGTAACCCGATGTATTCACGAGGATTCCTTCTCTACTTCGACATTGTACTCACGCACGAGACGGGCGAAATCTCCTAAGTGCTTCACACGCCCAAATAAAATCAAAACACCCCGGTTCACATGCGCGCGAAATTGGGCCTCTAAATCACGTTCTAAATCAAGACCATCGTGGAAACACCGCTCCCGCAGGAGAGCGACGAAGTAATCGTCCCACTCTCCCAGCAAGGTATAACGGTTGATTTCACGTTCACTGTCAGGAGGAAAGGCTTCTGGATCAGGAACAGTTGGGTCATTCAAGGAGAGACAGAATCCAATTCTGCACAGCAAATTTGGATTCATGCCCGTTCTGGATTTCAGATGAATAAGGCGTTGATCGACTTCTTTGCAAACGCGAAGCCGTGTCATTTTCATGATATTGCCTCCATTTCCGCAAAATATCGCTCTTCGACTTCAGTGCAATTCTTGCCCATGTTGAAATTCAGCAAGTAGGCACGAGAAATAGACGGTGACAACAATGCATACCCTTCTGCATCCAATTCGGTATCTGTTGATAGGAGTACAAGTTGGTGTGCTGCATGAGGGAAGAATTCGGTCAACAGTGTGCGCCGATGGTCTGTATCAAGGCGTCCCATTGGTGTATCAACAATGATCGGAAGCTGTCGACCAGAGACAGAACGTAAAGCCCAAAGGAGAGACATGGCATAGAGCTGACGTTCACCCGCAGAAAGACTTGACTTAGGTAGAACTTCTCCATTTTCTGTATACAGGGTGACACGATAATGATCGGGGTCAATCGCTACACTGCGCACAAGTTGTTGTTTACGGCACAAACGATTGAAATACTCTGCCACACGTCCTTGTAACTCCTCCAACTTAATGTCTGTAATGCGTGCTTTGTACTCGTCCAAGACGACCTGTATTTTTGCAGCACGTTCAACACGTAGATCAATATCGCCGAGCGTGGCAATCTCAATCCAAACTTTCTTGCGAAGCCGCTCAATTTCATCAAGTTGAACCTGATATTGACGTATCACTTCATCTTTTTCATTGACTTGCTGATTGATCTCACCGGTTTGTACTGCGAGACTTTGAAATTCTTCGATCAGAGGGTTCGCTAGTGCCTCATCAGGTACTTGGCGCAATTCTTGAGCAATTTTTCTTTGTCGTTCTTCCAGCCCCTCAAGTTGCCGTCCAAGTTCTTCCATTCGACGAGGTACTTCATCAAGCACCTGGTCGATAAAACCAATGAGCTGTTCACGTCGTTGAACGGAAAGTGAGTGCAAAACAGGCTCATAATTTTCAGACTGATCAGGAAGCAAAAGCTTTTTTATTTCTCGTGTAAGCTTTTGCCAATCACGATCTGGAATGTTGGACAACACTCGTTTTCTAAATTTTTCACTCGATAATGCCTGTGCAACTTTTTCAGCACTCTCTTTATGTAACCGTAAAGCCAAACGCGACTCGTCAACTTGCGCTTCATGTTGGAGGCGCTGGCGCAATACACGACTCCAGTTGGGTGTTACTGCGAATGGAAGGAGTTCGTTTGCGAGTTCCCGAATAGCGTTTCGAGTACGCTCCAGTTGACGTTCAACTTCTTTTTGATCGGTTTCGAGCCGTGTGCGTTCCTGAAGGAAGTTAGCACCTTCGCGCACCAGCGCCTGCCGAGCCGTTTCTGTACGCTTCCGCAACTGATCTAATCTCGAAATAAGTCCTGCTCTATCTTGTCTTAACTCAGACAATTGTTGTTCGAGTTGAACATATTGATCATAAAGTTGTTCAGCTTGCTGCTGAAGACGCGAACGCTCTTGCTGTTCTTGCTGTCGAACATAAAGATCGAGATCAGCTTTCAATTGATCGACTAGATTGAGGTTTAGTAAACCGCCAACTGCCGTTTCTAATGCTTCGGCTTCTGACTCTTCGTCAGCCAAAGCCTGGATTTGTTCACCATCGAAGAAAAAAAGGTTAGCAATACCTGGTGGAATTAAATCACGGAGAAACTCATTCCAATGTGCATCATCGACATCTCGAAAGATCTGCCCATCTTTGTAAATGTAGACACGCTCTTGAACGTTTTTTGCTTCAACCTTCCATGTTCGTTGCGCATCATACACGCTGCGGACTCCCGCATGAACAAACTCAAATCCAATTTGAACGGAAGCTTGATGCAGTAGGGTATTATCAGCGGGTCGATGTATACGTTCTTGAAGATAGCTGTTATAGTCGATTTTTCGCACACGACTCCCTAAAGCGTTGCGCCCGTAAAGACAGAGGCGAATTGCTTCGAGAAGGGTTGTTTTACCAGCCCCATTCTTTCCTCCAAAAAGAATGATTGGAGGAGTCTCATCTGATAGACGACGTGGGCTTAGATCGATGTCTACCTGACCGCGAAAAACCCCGAAATTCTCTAAAGTCAGACGTGTGATGATCATTCTATTTCTGTCTCTTCGCCATCTTGCATTGTTGGCAACTTGTACTGATGCCGAATAGCTTCTTCATCTCGCCATTCTTCACTTAAGACATCATTTATACGAGCGGAAATGCCAGCGCGACGATGCATTCCCTGCACTTGGCGTTCCTGCTCCATGAGGCGTGCGATTAGATCGGTAGGGATGTCACTCTTTTGGCAAATCTCATCAAGAACGCCGTATTCAGTTGCTGAAAACATGCCGATGTCGTCCTGCAACCAGCGTAAATGTCTGCCAGTAACCTCATGGTAAATTTGCGGGACAGAATCTTCCCAGTCTTGACGTTCGGTACGCCAAAGACGTCGAATTTCGTGAAGTTCTGCTTCCGAAATAAGTTCCATGTTTGGGTCTGGACCTTCAGTCTGGACTTGTTTCTGTATGGTCAATAATTGATGCAAAAGTTCTTTACAAAAAGACAGACGATAGGGTCCTCGGATAAGTTTAGGATCGACCACCTCTTCCTGTGTCTCTTCGACGTATTGATCGATGTTTCGTAAACCACGTAGCCGTTTACCATCGTGCGTTTTACCTTCTACCAGCACTTCGCCTGTGCGACGCTTATGTTCCCTGTAGAGATGTTTTTTCTCTGGGTCTTGTGTCGATGTTAACCAATCTCGAAATTCTAGTAATGGCAGCATCCACTCCTCACCATTATCGATCATGGCCTCCATCGATTTATCCCGGGTAACAACGGTGCATGTCCAGCACCCAAATCGGCTGTTTCCACACGAGGGGGTTGTATCATCCACAACCAGGGGGCATTCGCCAGAATTTGCTGAACGATACAACGCCGCAAGATCCCGGTTATTCCCGCCCCAAGGTGAAGGGACTTGCAACAAATATGTCCATACATCATCCGTAGAGAAGTCAGCGATGGGGGTGTAAACATAAGCCCGAGACAAAATGTGATGTCTTCCAAGTCGGCTTCCTGTTACTTTTGGTCGAGCGGACATAACCTGAGCACGGCTCGCGCTCTCGCTCTTACGCCCACCCAACACCATAACAACTTCGCCAAACTCTGCGGCGCGTTCTAGAATGAATCGATTAGCTGGTTGAATTTTCATCCGTTCGGTACACCAACGAAAACGCTGATTGGGCGCGGGGTAGCCTCGTCCGATTAAATTCGACCAGAATGTATCTGTAACTTGAGGGGTTACTTTATGTGCCTCAAACTTCAGACCCTGTGCTTCGGCTCGCTGATTCATCATTCGAAGCGTTGATGTCAAATGATCAACAATAACTGGGGTTTCGACGAGTGTATCCGACGCGATGATATAAATCGGCCATTTGAATTTTTCGCGTGGCATCTTTGAGAGTGCATACCACACGAGTTGAACGACTGTTGTCGAGTCTTTACCACCACTGTAACCAATAACCCAGGGCAATCCACTTGAAATATAAGTCTCTTGAATTTCGGCGTAAATCTCATCGAGTTTACGAGTTTCAAAGATGGATCCTTGGGTATTGGGCATATCAATTTGAAGGTTCATATTCATTTTCCGCCATATGCTGAAAGACGATTTTGTAGTGTAATTTCATCTGAATTCAAAGGGAGACCCAACTCTCGCTTGATGGCGATTGCGGTCATTTTGACACTCTTATTTGCTTTGCTCATTTTCCCTTGTACGATGGCGCTGCCTTGCCAAATGCCGTTAGAACGAAGCCAATTAATCTGGTTAATGTCTCTTAACTCAGCTTCCCACTGATCAGATCGCTGAGTAACTATTTGTCCAACAATTCCCAATGCTTGTAAGACGACTCCATGAGCGTGAACATAATCATCACGCAATTCTGATGTCTTCATTTCGTGTCTCAAAACCGCCTGCCATTCAAGGATAGCGTTGCCCAAATACGTCCAATAAGCAGTGGCTAGTTGGGCATCTTCTAACGTGATTGGGTCATTTTTACTCTTGCTCAAAAGTGCCAATGTAGCCTGGTGGATTGCGCTTAAAGTAAAAAGTTTCGTGCTACGATTTGAAATTGAAGTCTTTTCGAGTTCTGTAAGCCCATCTGAAAAAATAGGAACATCTCGCATCAGATCACGGCAAAGCTGGCTCATCGGTTCGCGTCCATCGTACAAAATCCCAATCGAACGAGATGGACGAACCGCATGTTTGTTGAGATCGGCAAACCATTGCTGACTTCGTTTCAATCCAGCATCCATAAATAACACCACTGAGATTGACTCGTCCCTCAGCTTTGGGCATTGCTTAAGCGCTTCGGTAATTGCTGCTCGGCGATGTTGTCCATCGTTCACAATAATTCTGCTGTCCATATCAATATGTAATAAGCCGAGATTTCTTTGAGCACCTTTGGATGTAATTGGCTCAAACTCGACATCTCCATCAATGCAAGCTGTGATGGAAGACAAAACATAGTCTTCTTGATTGGTGACTAAATAACGAGTGATATCTGGAACTCGCGCTCGATTGAGTATCCTTTGCGCCCGCATATTGGCTGGCACTTCATCATCGTCGAAGACAAACAGACGAGACACCAATTTTAGAGGACACATGACCACGTAATATTCACGTCCCGCTTGAATGCCGCGTACAGCAGGAAATTGGTGATTGTTTCCATTCATCCTAATTTATATCCCACTTGGATGGAAGTTTATTTTTCTCATTTGGAAGTTTAATTTAAAACTCTCAAATGAGCAACTGCTTGTTACATCCAACACATAATGAGGATGAGGCGAAAAGCCTCATCCTCAAGAATTGATAGCTTAGTCGCCTAAAACGGAATATCTTCTCCGCTCTCCGGTTCGTCGTTCTCCAGCCGATCCAGTAGTACCAGCCGGTTCGCGTCTAAATCCAGACTTGCCTGCGGTGCGCCGCTCTTGTGAGTTCCAATATAACTTGAGACGAGACCGAACCATTTCACTCGAAGAGAGGGCTACTACTCAACGGACGACCGTGAGAATAATCCAGCGCAAGTTGAGAAAACATACCAGAATCCAGTAGAACGTGAGAAAACCGCCACCGGTGTTAGACACAAAAAAAGCGACACTGCTGTAACAGTGCCGCTGAGACTTGCGGGTATGCGGTGCTTAGAATGGCACATCGTCCATGTGTTCGACTGAGTCTTCGTTATCGCCAACGCGATCCAGCAAAACAAGGCGGCTTGCGGTCAGATCAACACTGGCTTGCGGATTCCCACTCTGGTCAAGCCATGCCCCGCTACGCATCCACTCTGCCATGACCAACACCTGTGAGCCTTTTTGGATGTACTGACTTGCCACATCTGCCAGCTTGTTCCAGCAAGAGACTCGTACCCAGAGGGTTTGTTGTTCGCCAGTGCTGGTCTTGCGGTTGACTGCGAGTGAGAATGAAGCGACCCGCTGTTCCCCGACTGTGCGTAGATTGACATCGCCACCAACAAAACCTGTTACCGAAATAGAAATCATTGTACCCATGAGAAAGCTCCTTTAGCTCTGTAATCGACCCGATGTCGATTTCTGACACACATCAAACGGGCGTATCAGGTAGCTTTTCACCTGTAAGGCGCTAAGCGTTTTTGTTGAGAGAAACGGCACAAGCCAGACAAAAACGCTTGAAGCGAAGTCCTGTGGACTTTGAAAAGATGACGCGCCTGTTAGTTTGTCAGGCGAAATTGACATCTGCGGTGGATACAGCGTGTGCAAAAGGAAGCCAATGGGTACGCGCATCTTGAGTAACAGGCTGTTGGCAAAGTCAGAGACAGGTCGGGAATGCGGTATCTCATGGATGTCAGCGTCCAGGCATGGCAACAAAACAAGCGGTTCAAGCCATGTGTGGATCAGGGCAGAAAAGCATTGTGTCATTCAGACAGATCCAGTGGGAAACCATGGTGCAAGAGGGGAAAATGGACAGATCGTCCGACGAGACTGCATGAACTGAAGCCGTCTTGTTAGCTGGTTCCAGAGAAGGAGCATACTCATGGGACTGAAGCGTAATCCCCCTGCAGACAACAGCCGTCGTGTGCGGAGTAGCGGGCAGAATATTTGTGGTGTCATCACCAACAAAGCAGGTCGCACCGTGCAATTTGAGTCATTCGCAGAACGCTGTTGGTTGCTGCGACTTGAACGACTCGCCACCGTGCGAGACTACATCAGCCAGCCTGAAGCATTAGCGTACACAGATGAGAGCGGGAAATGGCACAGCTACACCCCTGATTTTCTCGTCTGGCATACAGATGAGCGCACGAGCTTGCATGAAGTCTCGCTCACCAAACGTCTGACCCTGCCTGCTCTTGAGCAACGTCACACAGCCGCCCAGCAGATATGCAAAGAACGGGGATGGACATTTCACATCCATACTGAGCAAGACCTGCCGCAGGGCAGTGAGCTTGCCAATCTATTAGCCCTCTGGATGTACCGCTCTCACCGCTATGCAGATGACCCTCTTCTGGAGAATCTGCAACAAGCACTACGTGGCGGGAACACGCTCTACCCGCTGGTCCTGTCCATCTACCACCAGCACCAGACATCCATAGCACAGATTGCCAGTAACCTCTACTACTACCTGTGGCATGGTCAGATTGAGATGGATTGGCAGCAATTGCTGTTTCAGGATGCCATCCCGAATCCGGACACCAAATTGTGGTTGCCACAGAAAGCAGGTGTGACATGGCTGGGCTAAGTCAGGCACTCGAAAGTGGTTTGCGAGCAGGCTGGTATGTTTACTGGCAGAGAACACGTTACCAGATTGTGTCATTCGACAGTCATACCCTGTGTGTGACGCTCATGAATCTGGATACAGAAGTTCAACAGATGGTTCAACTCGAAAGCCTGTTACTGGGATTTACAGATGAAACTTCCGCACCTGTATTTGCTGCAACATTGGAGCGATTAGACGCAAAATGTGAACAGCAGTATTGCCATCTCACAGCAGTCGTCGCTGAAGATCTCCCTGCCAATTTGTTGAAACATGCGGAGCGTGTCGTCGAGGTTGTGCAGGAGATTGAAGCAAAACTGGCAGACGCCATTCGTCTGGCGCAGTTGCAGGACAAGCCCATTCGTCGCAAAGAGGTACTGACACAACACTTACAGACATTGGCGGAACCCGTTTCGCTGGCAACTTACTACCGTTACCGTGCCTGCTACCAGCAGTTCAATGGTGACCGCAAGCAGATCGCCGCCTCGTTTCGTCGCAAGAGCTTTAACCAGAGTAAGCTGAATCCCATCCAACAACATTTCATAGACACACTCATCCTGCGTTTTTACGCCCGTCAACCACGGATTCGCCCTGCAACACTCTACAAGATTATCGTTGCCACACGGCAACGCACACAGGGATGGTGGATTGACCCGCAGAAGTGTTCCGCAGATGTGCCACAGGATCTGGTCACGGAATTGCTCAATCCAGATATTCCCATGAGCAACCTTCTCAACAATTTGGAAAAGAAGCAATTACTCACAGCCGTGCGAGTCCCATCTCGAAGCTGGTTGTATGGCTATTTGCGTTGGTTTGAACAACAACCGGAACAAGGCAAAGCGGTCATGACATCCCGTTATGGCAAAGAGGTATGGGAACGTGAGCAGATGGTCTTCGACACCTTTGTCACCCGTGCAGCATTTCCCTTGCAATATGTGTTTGCAGACCATTGGTTGCTAGATGTCTTCATTGTAGATGAAGCCACACGCCAGTATCCGGTACGGTTGTGGTTAACGGTTCTGCTGGATGCCTACTCGCGTTGTGTGCTGGGCATGGCTTTGTCACACGAAACACCCTGTATTGAATCTATTCAGCAAGCACTACAACATGCCATCTGGCCCAAAACCTCGCACCAGCAATTCGAGCTGGAAAAGGCATGGATCTGCTATGGGATTCCACAACAATTGTCGTTGGACAATGCCTGGGCGCACCACTCCCACAGTTTAGAGAATCTAGCACGCTTACTCAGTCAGAACGGCGAGTACAACAGCATGGATTTGCTCTTTCGCCCACCGTACAAAGGACGTTATGGCGCACTCGTCGAACGCTTTTTTGGTAATCTCTCACAACGGGTGAAAGAACATCTACCCGGTGCGATTCAATCCAGTCTGCCACAAGCTGTACGTCAGGCAGCAGGTGATGCACGGCTGTTGTATACCGATATTGAACGCATCCTCCACCAACTCATTCTGGAATACCAGCATACCCCGCACCGTGAACTCAATGGTCTGAGTCCCCATGAAAAATGGGTCGAGGGCATGGCGTGGCATCTAGCGTATGTTCCACCCCAAACTGCGGAGATGGCGCGACTTTTCTGGCGTTTATCCCCACAGACTCGTGTCCTGACGAACAAAGGCATTCATGCCTTTGGCATGTGCTATTGGTCGCCCGATTTGCAACAGGCGACACGGGTAGATATGGCTGGTAAGCAGATTCGTTACCGTTTTCGCTACAACCCGCAAGATATTTCGCGCATTGCGCTGTTCCGGGATGGACACTGGCTGGGTGATCTGACAGCCAAAGAATTACGTCAGGCAGATGGCAGTGTACAACCCCTGAGTTTGTGGGAACGCACCTCACATCTCAGACAGGCACAGCAAGCTGTTGCTCAACACGCACACTGGCTCGATTTTGTTCACGACATGGAAACACTTAGCCAGCAGCGCTACCGTGAACAACGACGACAGCAGCTGTCGGTTAGCCCGACCACAAAACCCGCGAATGTCACGAAGACAGAGACCGCTTTAGCAAGCACGGATACCGCACAATCTTACGCGCAATACACTGACCTCTTGACGAAGTTTATGGAGAGAAAATAGCCATGACACAGACCCAACTTGCATCTACTCAGTATTTAGACACGCAATTAAATGTCCATAGCCGTTTACAGCAATTAGGTGAATGGCATGAGCAGTGGCAACAGCAACACGCTCAATTGAGTACACAACTGCGTCAGTTGAACCCCAACGAGCATTTTGACATCCAGCGTGGTGCACAACTCGCACAGATTCTGCCACGCCTCCGCATGAAACTCGTTCAGATTCCACTGGAAATTGCACCGGATGTCATCCAAGCTGTGGGGTATGAAGCACTGCGGCAACATCTTGTCCAGCAGTTTGTTACCTTATCTCAGGCAGACCGTCTTCTGTGGCTTCAGAACTTCCTGTTCATTATGACCCCAGACTTACGACGCCTCAATGACAAACTGACATCTGTGCGGGCATACCGTTCCTTTGGACAGAGACGCAACTTCTTGCTCGGAGGTGCTTCAGGTATGGGCAAGTCCACCTATCTGGACTGGTACACCACATGTTACTTCCCCACTATTGAACCAGATTACAACCACGTTCCGGTCATTAAAATTGACGCACCGGTCAGCAACCACACTCCCAAACCACTTTTCCAGCGCATTATCCTTGCCTGCGGCATGGCATATCTACGCAGTGACAACGAGGAAGATCTCCTGATGAAGATGGCACTCTACTTACAGACCTGCGGCACCGAATTACTCGTCATTGACGAAGTGGAACACATCCACAGTGCCCATCTCAAACGTCGTTTGTTGGAAGTGTCTAATCTTGCACCGAATCTACCCATTGTCTGTGCATCCTGTCACCCGACGAGTTGGGTAGCAGGCGACACCGAAGTTGCAGGGCGCTGGAATGACTTTTTTGAGTTGCGCCAGTACACAGGCAAACGCCTCCAACAACTGCTCGCCTATCTCGAATTACTCCTGCCATTTCCCGAACCCTCTTTGCTGGCTCTCTACGAAATACAGGGATCTCAGTCTCGAACAAGCGACGGACCTGCTCGCCTCATTGAACACTGGACAGGCGGTGTCCTGCGCGATGTCATGATGCTCATTCTAGATGCCAGTACACGGGCGATTCAACAACATCTATCCTGCCTGACACCTTCGCTACTCGAAGAAACATGGCACAATATCCAGACACACCAGGTCACGGATTTCCTGAGCCTCTTGCAGCAACGGAGTCAGCGACAATGACACTAAATCCTGACAGACTCTACTTGAATACCTTGCCTGCACATCCAAATCCCATGCCACTGGAAACATTGAATAGTTATCTCAAACGTCTGGCACAGGCGAACGGGATTCGCCATCTGGCAACCTTTTCGCACCTGACAGGTATTTCGCAACCGGAACGCTTACTGGAATTGCATCCACCACCGGACTGGGGCTACCTGACACAGACAACACACACCAGTCCACAGCAGTTGCTGGCACTCACCACGTATTATCTTGTCCACAAATTTGGTCGGGTCATTTCTCCGGGACGCTTTCTTGCCCGTAGTTGTAGCCAGCATCTTCGCTGGTGTCCGTGTTGTCTGGCAGAGGAAGGGTACTACCAGTTGCCCTGGCAATTTCTTTTGCTCCGGGCATGTCCACGCCATGCACAACCACTGTTAGACCATTGTCCGCATTGCCAGCACAAAATCCCTCTCAAATCTCGAACCATGCAACTCACGGTGTGTCGGTATTGCAGTGGGGATTTATCTCAGGCACAGGGGACAAACCTAAGTGCGGAAGAACACAGGACTTGCCAGCAACACTGGCAGGAATTGGTGTATCTGCTAACGCCACAGGACTGGCAGTTAGCACCTACAACAGAGATTGCAGATGCCATGCGTCAGCGACTGGGATACCTGCGTCGTCTCCAGAACCGCAAAGCACCACAGGTGGCGCGGGCGCTAGGCGTGAGTCCGCGCATCCTCGGTGCAATGGAAAATGAGACCCAATCTGGACTTGGTGAGACCTTTGAAGATTATCTGCATTATCTGGATTACTTTGGCTTGACGCTTAAAACCATTTTCTGCGAGGCTGCCCGGACAGGTTATATCCACAAAGATGTTTTGTATGCCAACCACTTGTTTGAGCAGGCACAGCAGGTCGCCGCAAAACTCAAGCAACAGGGTATTCGCATTACGCACAAGCGCGTCGCTCACGGTCTGGGACATACCCCATCCATGTTACGGAAGTATCCCGAAATCCACGCATTACTCTGTTCTGAAGCCGCCATCCGTGACAGGCTTACAGATGCTTACGAAGACCAACTCTATGGGCAAGCCCAACAGGTCATCCAGACTTTGCAGGCACGGCAGGCACGTCCGAGCAAACGCAAAATTGCTTTGCAATTGGGTTACAACTCAGCAAAAATATGTAAGCATTATCCCCGTGTTGAGCAACTGCTTGTATCTACTGTGAACCAATACCAGCAACAAAAGCGACAGGCTGCTGCACAATTACGATGGGATGTCCACCAGGCTTTACAGATATCTCGCCAGCAAGGGCTTTCCATTACACAGAAAAATGTTGCACCGTATCTGGATGTTTCTGTGACAAAACTCGGTGACGATCCATACATCCAAGCCTTGTTTGCTGAACAGCAGCAGGAAGCACATGACTGCTGGTTCGAGGCACTCAAAGAGCGCATTGCTCAGGCGATGAACATCCTTCTGGAACAAGCGATATTTGTCTCGCAGACAAAATTGCTCATCCGTTTGCAACTGACGAAACACTACTTTGCCCACTACCCTGAGTTGAATGTGATGTGGCAAACTTTTGATGCTGAACAACGCCAGCAACGCGAAGCGCGTTTGTTGGAACGTGTCCAAAAAGCGATACTATCTTGCCAGCAACAGGATATTCCGCTCACATTTCGCGCTGTTGAAAAAATGGTCGGGGTGACACGCCAATCCATGAAGGGTTATCCCGCTGTCTATGCCTTACTCAAGGCACACAATCTTGTCCGTACATAACCACTCTACGGCACGCTCCGGTGTGCCGTTCTTCGCCTCGAAATTCCCGGAGGATTTCTCAACTTACATTGGATTTTTTGCTGAGTCTCAAGTTATGTTGGAACTCACAACTCTGGTCAACCCACGCACTCAGACGCAGCCATTCTGTCGTCACCTGAACCAGCGAGCCTTTCTTGACGTACTGCGCCGCGATATCGGCGAGTTTATTCCAGCAGGTGCGACCTGAAAGCGGTCTCGATCATTGTTCGACAGGAGGTTGATATATCCTGAAAAGAACCTATTGTTCCATCAATAGTACGCTAGGCGGTGGCGCGGGAAGGTAACAACCCGTGTATTGCCCGCCGACAATGTACCCACAGCCGAAAGGTTGCCGTTCAAACCGTGAGGTGAGAATGGTTCTGCCAGCACTAGGCGGATTGGGGCTAGCGTGGAGGGTATGGCGAGCAGATGCGAATGCTCGTAAGTGTCGTCAACAAAGGAAAAGCCAAAGGTGCTGACAGGCTTTGCCAAAAGGCATGTGGTTTGGTACAGGGGCTTTGCTTGTCCTCTGTCATGGGCTGACAACCACCGGCGTAAAGAGCGCGTCCTAACCCCTCTGGTGATCGAGATTGAACAGGGTAAGCCCGATGTGTTCCCGTTCAACGGGTAAGATAGCCGCAAGGCGATCTAATGATACAGCGGGTAAAGGAGGCGGGAGCAAGCGAACGCCGTTCTGTAATGGAGCGGATAGGGATTGCGGCAGTCGTAAGGCGAGCTAACATCATTCCACGCGAAAGCATGCAGACTTCCCGCTGGTCTTCGCTCACGAGAGCGTTTGAGAAACCGATTAAGGAGACAAAGCAGATGACGGTTGAAACACAGACTGGTGCGGTCTCCCACACTTTGATGGAGTGGCACGCCATTGACTGGCAAGCTGCCCATGAGAACGTGCGTCGGCTGCAAGCCCGTATCGTGAAGGCAACTCAGATGGGTAAATGGGGTAAGGTCAAAGCCTTGCAACGTTTGCTCACCCGCTCGCACAGCGCCAAAGTCGTGGCGGTGAAACGAGTGACAGAAAATGCTGGTAAGAATACACCGGGCGTAGATGGCACGATCTGGGATACTCCCAAGAAAAAGTTGAACGCTGTCTATGCGCTGCAACAGATTGGGCATCGTCCCCTCCCTCTACGCCGCATTTACATCCCTAAAGACCTCGAAGCCAAGAAAATGCGACCTCTGTCCATCCCGACCATGCACGACCCGGCGATGCAAGCACTTTACTTGCTGGCGCTCGAACCGATTGCGGAAACGACAGGCGACCCGAACTCCTATGGGTTCAGAAAAGAACGTTCCTGTCAGGATGCCATTGGACAATGTTTCATCGTGTTTAGTCAGGAACGCAACGCAAAATGGGTATTGGAAGGGGACATTAAAGCGTGTTTCGACACGATTAGTCACGGTTGGCTTATGGCGAACATCCCGATGGAAAAAGCTGTACTGCACAAGTGGCTTAAAGCCGGATACATGGAAAAAGGTAGGCTGTATCCAACTCAGGAAGGGACACCACCGGGAGGCATCGCGTCCCCCGTGCTGGCAAATATGGCACTGGATGGATTAGAAAAGGCTCTACGCCAGCGATTTCCTACAACAACCCTTGCAGGCAAGCAGGCAAAAGTCCATCTGATCCGGTACGCGGACGATTTCGTCATCAGTGGTTGCTCAAAAGAACTGCTGGAAAACGAGGTCAAGCCGCTGGTGGAAACCTTTCTGGCAGAACGCCGGTTACAGCTTTCACAGGAAAAGACCCGGATCACCCACATCGACACAGGCTTTGACTTTCTGAGCCAGAATGTTCGCCGTTATGGGGACAAACTGCTCATCAAGCCATCTAAGAAAAGTATCAAGAAACTGTTGACCAAAGTCCGTACCATCGTTAAGAACAACAAACCGGTTCCAGCGGGACAGCTTATCATGATGCTGAACTCGCTTATCCGAGGATGGGCGCACTATCATCGTCATGTTGTGAGCAAAGCCATCTTCGCCAGAATAGATCACGAAGTTTTCCATGCCATCTGGCGCTGGGCAAAACGCCGCCACCCGAAAAAGGGATTACGCTGGGTCAAGGCGAAATACTTCAAACGGGTAGGTAATCGTGATTGGCTGTTTCATGGAGAGTACCGAGGCGGTTATCGTCAAATGTACTTCGCAGCAGGACTACCGATCATGCGCCATGTCAAGATCAAAGCAGAAGCCAACCCGTTTGACCCCGCGTGGGAACTCTACTTCGAGCGGCGGTTAGGTTTGAAGATGGTCAACAGTCTACGCGGACGACGACAACTGATCTACCTGTGGAAGGAACAAAACGGTATTTGTCCAATCTGCCAGCAAAAGATCACGAAAATCACGGGATGGCAGAACCATCATATCGTGATGCGCTCTTTGGGCGGAGCGGATCAATCCGAAAACCGCATCCTGCTACACCCCAACTGTCACCGATTAGTTCACAGCCAGCATTTGCATGTTGAGAAGCCGCGTTCTCGCAAGAGGGCGTTACCGAAGGCTTGAGCCGTATGATGGGAAACTGTCAAGTACGGTTCTGAGGGGGCTGAGGGGCAGTAATGCTCCTCTGGCTACCCGACTTCACACGCAGCCACAGAGTCTGCTTCTTGCCGCCGCCGTTCTTACGATTGACTGCCACACTGAAGCTGGCTACCTGCTGTTCGCCGACGGTCTTCACCTGTGGATCGCTGCCGACGAACCCTGTCACCTGAATGTTGATGCTCGTGTCTATCAACCACT
>Ga0163154_10006084_pt1 | contig 14943 bp, 11 predicted proteins | sample OliLakLV19MP9P1_FD_148649 | JGI IMG/M metagenome (GOLD analysis project Ga0163154, IMG submission 148649) | Freshwater microbial mat bacterial communities from Lake Vanda, McMurdo Dry Valleys, Antarctica - Oligotrophic Lake LV.19.MP9.P1 | ecosystem: Environmental > Aquatic > Freshwater > Lake >... | reverse complement strand
CCAGCGGTTCACGCATCACGTCGTAGTTCGAGTATTTGCCCGTGCCCACGAACAGCCGACTCGAAAACTCGCGGCCAGCGATTTGAAGCGGGGTCATTGAAGCGGGCGATGATGAACGTGTTCCTTGAGCCATGCCGACAGGGTAGGAACCAACGCCGGGAGCAGCCTCCAGGTGAGGTCGGCGAATCTCTACTTCGCGTGCAGAAAACCGAGGTGCAATTCGCAGCGCCAGCACTGCAGCGACCGCCACTTTTCGTGCGACAGCGGGCCGAAGATCACGTCGGGTGACGTCGGCGGTTTGGCGTCCATCCGAGCGCTCCCCCGCGGCGTCCCGACACGACGGCGCCCACCAACAAACCTGGGTCGCGAGAGATCGCAGCGAAGGACTAGAAAATGAAGCTCCCGACCGTCATCGAGCCTCGCGGTATCGATCAAAGTTCCCGCGACCCGACCATACCGAACCCGGCTCGATCTGCTCATCGCGTGAAGTGGTGGGTTGAATCTAGCGGTCGAATTTCACCCGCCGCCGACCAGCGACACGAGCTCCACCGCGTCACCTTCCGAAATGACGTGTGTGGGGTGCTGACGCTTAAAAACAAGCTCTTTGTTCACCTCGACCGCGCACGCTGCCTTGGCCAGGCCCAGCGATTCGATCAGAGCTTCAACCGTCAGGCCGTCGGGAATCTCGCGGAGTTCGCCGTTGATTGCAACACGCATGAGGGATGGTAGGTAAAGTTGATGCGGCGAGCGTGCCTCCGAGCATTAGCCCGCCCGCAGTGGGGGCAATCGCCATGGCAGGTTTCTCAATTCGCACAGCTGGTTTTTCCGTTTCTCTTTCGTCCGTCGCACGGGCGCTGTTCACGCTGAGCGTGCTGCTCGCTTTCGTGACCACGACGGGCTGCAAACGCAGCAACGGCTACAGCCAGGAAACGCCCGACGCCGTTGTCCGTACCGCCAAGCTCATGGTCGAACGCGGCGACGCCAGCCAGCTGCACGAGCTGATCTACGCCGAGAACGACGACATGCGTGGCCTGCTCAGACGCCTCGGGCGAGCACTCGGGCACCTTCAAGACCTCGGCACCGAGATCGCCAAGGCGTTCCCCAAAGAGATCGCCGAACTCAAGGCCCAGACCGAGGCCGCCGCGAAAAAGGGCAAGGCCACGGGTCTCTTGCAGCAACTGACCAGTCAGGCGGGCTTCCGCGGCCGAGGAAGACCGAAAGTCTCTGGCAAGGACCAGAAGGAAAAACAAGAACTCTTCAACTCCGCGATCAAACGCCTCTTTGCCGACCCCTACGGCTTTCTCGAAGACACCCAAGGCCGATTGACCACCGCCGAGATCTCTGACGACCTCGCCGCGATCATGTGGGACAACGCGCCGATCCTCCCGCCCGTCGGGCTCACCATGCGCCATCACACCGCCGAAGAAGGCATGCGCTGGTCCGTGGTCCTGCCGCTCAATCTCCCGTTCCTCGCCAACTACGCCCCGCGCACTACCAGCGAGTACAAAGTCCTCGGAAGCATGGTCAGGACCTTCGACAACGCGATCCTGGACCTGACCAAGGACATCCAGGCCAAGAGAATCTCAAGCCTCGATCAAGTTTCCAAACGAGCTGGCGAAAAGCTGTTCGTGCCCGCAGTTATGACCTTCTACGCGTACAGCAAGGTTGTCGAGGCTCGGAAAAAAGCCGTCGCGCCAAGTTCTACGAAAGACGCGCCCGCGAACGCGCCCAGCGAGAAAAAATAAATGTTCGTTTACCGCTCAAGCCCGCGCCCGCCGATCCCCGACAATCCCCGGCTCTGGCCCCGCACGCCCTCGGGCTGCAGGATGAAGCTGAAGCTCGTCTCGCCGTTGATGTTGTCATACGACAGCCCCACGCCGAGCACCAGCCCCGGGAAACGCCGCCGCACTTCGCCGCCGGTCGATTGAAACCCGCCGTCATTCAGGTCGAACGTCGCGCTGCCGTAGATGTCGTACTTGCTGCTGAGCCGGTACCCCGCCCCCGCGGTCAAAAGCGTCGTCCGCTCGGGATGCAGGTTGCGGATCTCCGCATCCGTAAAGAACCCTGGCCAGTGGTCGATGATGAACCCCGCCGAGCTGCGCGACTGCTGCCCGACGTTCATGTCGTAAATACTGCTGCCCGTGATCGCGAACGTGTCGCTTAACTGATAGATCAGCTCGTTGTTGAGGTAGTTCCCGGGATTGGAAAGCTCGGGCCTAAACTGCACAAAGCGTCCCACCGGCGAGGTCTGGTCTGAATCGCCCGACGAGAACACCACGCTTGAATCAAACTTCAGCACGTCCACCGAGTGCCAGCGCCCCGGCCCGCCGCGCTGTGTCTGAAATGTCTGATCGAGCCCCAGCCGCAGCGTGCTCCCGTCTGCGATCTGCTCCACTTCACGGTCGTACACCGGCAGGTTCACGCTGTCGATGTTCGTGCCTGCGTGCCACACCGTGGCATTCGGCTCGACGATGTGCCGCAGCCGGTGCAGGTCGAATAGGCGTGAATCAACCGTGTCGTCCACCCGCTGGATCGTCGTGGAAAACCTGCTGCCGATCCCGCCCCACGCTCGCGCGTTCTCCGATTCGTCCGGCGAGAACCTCGAAAAATCATCGTCGTACAGCGTCAGCCGACCGACCGCGAACGGCGTTACGTTGACCGGCCCGGCCGAAAGCGGCAGGTCGAACTCGTGCCGAGTGTCGAACCGGTTCACGTCGCTCTCGGAATACCCGCCCGCCCGCAGTCGGTCCGCGATCGACTGCGCGCTGTTAATCCCAAAGGCTCTCTGCGCCAAAAAATCGTTCGTGTACCCACGCTCGCGCGACCGGGGCTCGTCGAAGCTCAGCTTCAATCGGCTAACGCGGTACTCGGAGAAATAGCTGACGAGCCCCGACTCAAGCCCCGGGAACAGGTCGTCCGCCTGCCTCGTGTACATCAGCTCGGGCAGCTTCTGCGTCGCGTACCCGGGCGCCTGAAGCAGGTAATCGTTCGCCAGGAAATCATTGAAGTTCGCCTTCGCCTCGATCGTCAAGGCCGTGTTGTCCTCCAGACGCCGCGCGAGCACTCGATTCGTGAACTCACGCCGCTCCTGCGCCAAAGGCCTGAAGAACGCGTCCACGAACGACTCGTCGGAGACATACGACCCTTCGAGCTGCACAGCCCAGTGCTCATCGATCCGCAGCCGATACTCGCCTAGGAAAATATCTCGCGTCTCGTTGTCCCGATCGATCTTCGCCCCAGATCGAAGAATGTCCTTGCCGCTATCGCTGGGCAGCCCGTACGCGAAAATCTCGCCCTTGGAGTCCACATCCTGCCACGTCAGCTTTGTCCCCAAGCCCACGCCGCGATCAAAGTAGTAATCCGCCTGCAGGTCCGCACCGAACCGGTTCGTGCGCTCCAAACCCAGCAACCCTTGAATGCTCCACGTGGTCTTGAACGCCGACCCCGAGCCCGACGAGTTCTCAACCCGCACGTCTCGCAGTGGGATGTCCTCTGGAAACCCGCGATATCGCGGCACATAAAAAAACGGCAGGTTGTTCGTACGCAACGTCACGTTGTCCGCGTCCACAACACCAGGTACGCTGTATCCGAGGCCCCGCGCGGCGAGCCCGGCTCACGCTGGCGCTCACGCGGCACGCCCGTGATCGTCATCGTCGTCGCGCCGATCGAGAACTGCGGGTCCAAGAACGCCGAGTTCGTCAGCGTCGCCTTCTCCGCCGAAAACTGCTTCTCCGCTTCCTGCCGGATCGTCTTGGCCCGCAGGTACAGCGGCAGCCGCCGCTGCTGGTCGTAGGTCCAGAACACCGCATCAAGGATCACCGATCGGCCCTTGGTCAAGTCATAAAACACTCGAGGCCCGCGCAGCGTGTACTTCCCGCCCTCGGCCACCACCACCACGTCCCCCTCAAGATAAATCCCCAGCACATCCTCACGACGTAGCCGGCCGATCTGCTCCAGCGGCCCCGGCTTCAAAAAGATCACGCCACGCTCCGACGTGAGCTGCAAAGATTTCTCAGGCCGCGCCAGGTCCTCGTACTGCACCACCAGCCCGCCCGAGATCTCCGCCGCGTTCTCCTGCTCTCCTGAGATCAAAGTCCAATCGCCGGGCGCGATGGTCAGCAACCCAGATTTGGCAAAGATCGGCGCAGCCGCGTCCGCCAGCGGGAGCGACTCCATCAAGTCCCGGATTTCCTGTTGCGTGGTGCCAACCGCGCGAGACGCGCTCTCTCGCACCGCGTTCTCCGCCCCGATCTCATCCGTGGGCACAACCTCAGCCGACCCGGGCCGCAACGGATCACGCGGCCCCGCTGGCTCCGGCGTCGTGCCCGGCTGAACCTGCGCCCTCAGCGACTTGGCCAGACTCTGCTCGGCCTCTTCCAAAAACGGATCAAGCGGTCGAGTCGGCGACAACGAATCCGCACGCAGTTCAATGCCGCTCTCGATTTCGACCACGCCGCGCACCGGCAGCCGATCTGCCCGCATCGAGATCGCCGCGTCCGCCTCCGCCGTCGCGACCTGGTCGAGGTACGCAAAGACCTGGTACACCTTTTTCCCGTCGTGATCCTCGGCCGGAATCCGTTGTAACCACACCACCCCACGCTTGGCGCTGAACAAGTACGCGCCGATCTGCACGCGAACATCGCCGCTCAGCAGCAGCTTCTGGGTCAGAGCGCCAGGCGCGCCACCCACCGCGTACCCGGGTTCTTCCACCCAAGCAAAGGCCTTCGCCGAGCGAAAACTCAGCCGCCCGCCCGTGGCCGCCAACGGAAAGCGAATCCCCGCGAAGTCGCGCCCGCTGATCTGATCCATATCTCCCGCCACCGCACCCGGTTGGCGACGTGCGTCCGCGCTCGGAGCCGCCGCCCACGCCGCAACGCCCGTCGGTAGCCACAGCCCGAGCGCCGTCCCAGCCAGCGCCCAGACGAGACCCGCGCTCCGCCGCGTCCGCGCCGCCGCGTTCCTGAATGCCGATGGTGGGCGTGTCATGTGGCCGGATGCTAAGGGATCTCCGCCCCGCGAACAACCAAACCGCGATCAACCTCTCGCCCGATCTACACTCCTCACAACACCGGAAAGGACACCTTCTGACGATCGCCCAACCCAACCCGCTCCCCCGCCGCGCCCTCGTCGGCATGGTCCACGTTCACGCCCTGCCCGGCACGCCCTTCGCCTCCTCAAGCATCCAACAACTCGCCGAATCAGCCGCTGCCGAAGCGAAAATCTTGGCCGATTCAGGCTTCGACGCGCTCATCGTCGAGAACATGCACGACCGCCCTTACGTCCACGGCCAGCACGGCCCCGAGGTTGTCGCCGCCATGACCGTCGCCGCGCTCGCCTGCAAACACGCCGCGCCGAACCTCGTCATGGGCATCCAAGTCCTCTCCGGCGGCGCGACCGAAGCCATCGCCATCGCCCTCGCCACCGGCGCGTCCTTCATCCGCTGCGAAAACTTCGTCTTCACGCACGTCGCCGACGAGGGCCTGCTCGCCACCGCCGAGGCTGGACCGCTGCTCCGCTACCGCCGCGGCATCGGTGCCGACAAAATCTCGGTCTTCTGCGATATCAAGAAAAAGCACGCTTCGCACGCCATCACCGCAGACATCTCGATCGCCGACGCCGCCGAGGCCGCCCAGTTCTTCGGCGCCGACGGCCTCATTGTCACCGGCACCGCCACCGGCAAGCCAACCTCCATCGATGATCTCCGCCAAGTCCGCGACGCAAGCCCTCTCCCGCTCCTCGTCGGATCGGGCGTCACCATCGAACAACTCCCAAAGATCATTCCCCACGCCGACGCCCTGATCGTCGGTTCCTCCATTAAACACGGCGGCCTCTGGTCCAACCTCATCGACCCCGCCCGCTGTGTCAAACTCGTCCAAGCCGCGCGAGCCGTCCGCGCCTGAAAGAACGCCACGCGCGAGCGTGCAAACTTCTCCCCCCGTCCACGCATCCCGCTCATGTCCCAGATCCTCCTGATCCTCACCTTCGTCCTCGTCACGGTGCCCGATCTCTTCGGTGCGCCAGTGTTCGACACCGCGCCCGCGCCCGCCGTCGCGATCTCCCTGGGTCTCTTTACCCTCATCTCGACCGTCGCCCACCTCGCCATAACCGCCTGCACTCGCACCGTCGACCGCACCGGCTCCTGGCGCGCCATCCGCCGCGGCGAACGCATCGCACGCTTCACACGCCTTCTCGCAATTGCTGTCCACATCGCACGCTTCACACGCCTTCTCGCAATTGCCGTCCACGCCTTCAACATCCTCGCCCTCGGTTTGGTCGGCGCTCTCCGTTCTTTGTTGGGCGACATCCCGCTTCTCATCGAACTCCTCGCCATCACGCCGCCGCTGCTGGTCTGGGCCGCGTCGTGGTGGTCCGTCGAGCCGCTCGAGCGCCGCCTGCGTGAGGCCGCCCTCATCCGCGACCTCGACACCGGCACGCCGCTCTACCCAATCCAATCGCGCGCCGCGTTCGTGTGGATGTCCCTCCGCCATCAAGTCTTCTTCATCGCTGCACCGATCGTCATCATCCTCGCCTGGGGCCAGTGCGTGTCGGCCGTCGCCCAGCACCTCGGCGCATCCGCGCACAGACCACGCGGCACGCCCTCGTCCACCGACATCGAACTCATCGCTGGTGTCGTTCAAGTTCTCGGCGTCGTGCTCACCTTCATCCTCATGCCCGCCCTGCTCCGCCGCATCTGGTCCACCACCCCGCTAGGCCCCGGCCCGCTCCGCGACACCCTCCTCGCACTCTGCCAACGCTCTGGCGTTCGCGTCCGCGAGCTGCTCGTCTGGCGAACCAACGGCCAGCTCATCAACGGCGCCGCCGTAGGCCTCGTCCGCCCGCTCCGCTACATCATGCTCACCGACGCACTCCTCGACCGTCTCACCCAACCGCAGATCGAGGCCGTAACCGCCCACGAGATCGCCCACATCCGCCGCCATCACATGTTCTGGCTCGCGGCCTGCATGGTCGGCGCAGCCTTAGCCCTTGGCACTATCGCCGAACTCGCCCTTTACGCCGTCAGCGATCACCTCACCTTGGTCTTCGGCGCGCCCATCGACATCGACTCGATGTTCTCCGGCCCCGCCTCGCTCGTCATGCTCGGGCTCACCCTCGCCGTCCTCGGGCTCGTCAGCCGCCGCTTCGAGTGGCAGGCCGACGCATTCGCCGTCTCCGCCCTCAGCCAAGGTCCAGCGCTCGCGTCAAATCTCAGCGAACCAGTCACAACCATCACCACCGACGCCGTTCACGCCATGTCCTCCGCCCTCGGCAGCGTCGCCACTCTCAACGGCCTCTCACCTCGCGCCCCCTCATGGCGCCACGGCTCTATCGCCACTCGCCAACACAAGCTCAAAGAGATCATCGGCCTCCCCATCAGCGCCCTGCCTATTGACCGCGCCGTCCGCCGGATCAAGCTCGCGACGATCCTCGCGATCACACTCAGCATCGCGGCCTCCGCCTTTAATCCCTGGGATTCGCCACGCGAACCGTCCGCACACGCCTCAGTCAATGAGCCGATCAACACGCAGACATGGAAAACTCACGCGTCTCTCGCGTTGTCAACAATCAACCCATGACCGCACCATCACCACAGCCAACCCCGCTCTCGGGCACCGAAGCCAAGCTCATCGCCGCGATCGAACGCCGCCGCTTGAGCCTCCTCGAAGACCTCCGTCTCCACGTCGGCCTCCCGACCGGTGGATTTAACAAACTCGCGCTTGACCAAACCCGCGACCTCCTCACCGCACGCCTCACCAACCTCGGCGCAACCCTCGAACTCCACCCTGGTCAACCACGTCCCGACTGGCTCTACGGCGCGAGCGATTCCAGCGCCCACATCCCGCCGACCGCCATCGCCTCGCGTCTCAAACCCAACTCCGACTCACCTCGAATCCTCATCTCCGGACACCTCGACACCGTCCACAACCCACGCGGCCCGTTCCAGCGACTCGAACTCGCGCCCAACCAAGAAACCGCCGTCGGCCCCGGCTGCGTCGACATGAAAGGCGGGCTCGTCATCGCCATCGCCGCACTCGAAGCTCTCGATGAAATCGGCATCGCCGTCAACTGGACGTTCGTCCTCAACAGCGACGAGGAGACCGGCTCGTACCACTCCGAGCAAGCTCTCCGCCACGCCGCGACCCACGCCGACCTCGCGCTCGTCCTCGAACCCGCTCTCCCCAACGGCGGCCTCGTCGTCGAACGCCCGGGCAGCGGCCAGTTCGTCGTCCGAGCCCACGGCAAGTCTGCTCACGTCGGGCGAGATTTCAAGCTCGGAGTCTCGGCCGTCACCGCACTCGCCGAGCGCCTCGTCGCGCTGGGAAAAATGTCCAAGCCCGACGCTGGCAAGATCGTGAACATCGGCCCCATCATCGTGAACATCGGCCCCATCGCCGGCGGTATCGCCACCAACGTCGTCCCCGATTCCGCCAACGCCTGGGGCAACGTCCGCTTCCTGAACCTCGCGATCGCGCACGAACTAGAGGGCGAGGTCCTCGCTCTCGCAACCAAACACGACGCAATGCCAAGTGTCGAAGTTCTCACCAGCTTCAACCGCCCCGCCAAACCTCTCACGCCCGCAACCAAGGCCCTCGCCAACTTCGCCGCATATACCGCCAGCGCTCTAAATCAAACACTCCCCTTTGGCTCCACCGGCGGCGTCTGCGACGGCAACATCCTCCAAGATGCCGGAATCCCCACCATCGACACCCTCGGCGTCCGAGGCGGCGGCCTGCACACCTCGCAAGAATGGATCGAGATCCCCAGCCTCGTCCAACGCTGCCAACTTCTCGCCCTATTGATCGCACGGATCTCAAGCTCAGCCTGGAACTCGCACCTCAGCCTCGACGAAACCTTCGTCTAAAAGAGCCCTGCGCGCAAGCGTGAGGCTGCTCCGAAATCAGTCAAACAACACACCTCGCCACGATCTTCGCAGAAAATGAAGTTACCTTCCATCTCCTCTTCGCTCTGTACGGCCCGCGCACGGGTGGCAACCCACGATCAGACTGCGAAAGATCACTGATTCTTGCCGATGAAAGGCTCACCATGACCTCAGCCGCCGCCAATGCCGCACCGTCCGCCGCCGCCACAACCATCGGCCACCAGTTTCGCGAGAGCCCCGTCATCAAGGCCGCGATCAAATCGATCGTCAGCGAGCTCAAGTCCAAGTCCGCTCACATCACCGAAACTCGCGCCTCGCTCCCCGGCATGAAAGAAAGCTACGAGGCCCTCATGGCTCGCGCCGCCGCCGTCCGAGGCCGCGCCCTCCTCTACCCCTACATCGGCTCTGGCATCGGCAACGGCGCGCTCGTCGAACTGGCCGACGGCTCCGTCAAGTGGGACATGATCTGCGGCATCGGCGTCCACTTCTTCGGACACTCCGACCTCGACCTCGTCGAGGCCGCCGTCACCGCCTCGCTCGGCGACACCGTCAAGCAGGGCAACCTCATGGCCAACTTCGAGCCCCACGCCTTCAGCGAGGTTCTCCTCAAAGAAGCCGCTAAGGGCAGCAAGCTCAAGCACGCCTACCTCAGCACCTCTGGATGCATGGCCAACGAGAACGCGCTCAAGGTCTGCATGCAAAGGCACTACCCGGCACGCCGCGTCCTCGCCTTCAAAGACTGCTTCATGGGCCGCTCAACCATGATGGCCTCGATCGGCGATTCGCACGACGGCCGCGTCGGGCTCCCCATCGTCGCCGACGTCGACTACATGCCCTTCTACGACGAAGTCGCCGCCGCACGCATGGGCGGTACACGCTTCATCGACATGGCCGTCATGCATCTGCGTCAGTACGTCGAACGCTACCCCGGCCAGCACTGCTGCTTCATCTTCGAGCTGGCGCAGGGCGAGGGCGGCTTCAACACCGGCCGCCGCGACTTCTTCAAAGCCCTCATCGACGTCTGCAAAGCAAGCAAAATCGCAGTCTGGGACGACGAGATCCAGACCTTCGGACGCCTCCCCCAGATGTTCGCGTACGACTACTACAACCTCGGCGAGTACGTCGATGTCTTCTGCGTCGGCAAAATGACCCAGGTCTGCGCCACGCTCTACACCGAGGAATACAACCCCAAGGCCGGGCTGCTCTCGGGCACGTTCGTCGGCGAGCACGTCAGCTTCGACGTCGGCCGTCGAGTGATCGAGCGCCTTCGCGACGGCAACTACTACGGCGACAACGGCTCCATCGAACGCCACCACACGCTCTTCCGCGAGCAGGTCCACGCTCTCGCCGCCAAGCACCCCGAGTGGTTCCCCAAGCTCCCCGAGATCGCTGACATCGCTGGCGGCATCGGCGGCATGATGCGCTTCACACCCTTCGGCGGCAAAAAAGATAAAATCATGGCCGCGTGCAAGGCCATGTTCGAAGAGGGCGTCATCCTCTTCTACTGCGGCCACGGCCCCTACCACGTCCGAATGCTCGCCCCCCTCGGAGTCTTCAACGAACAAGATTGGCCGCGGGTCTTCGCCTGCATCGAGCGAGGCCTCGCGAAAGTCGCAACCTAAACAGGCTCGTTCAGATAAGAACTTGAAACAGGGCGTATTGAACCGAGCGTCGTCGAGTTCCTGGTCTCGCGCCTTGTTGTTGTCAAACCGTCTCTTTGAGACCCGCCGCGTCCTCTTCGCTCAATTCCTTCTTGAGCTGCTCAAGCGTCCGCTCCAGGCTCTCGACCATCCGTTTCGTCGAAGCGATCGCGTTCTCCATCGACGACCGACCCGTCACTCGCTTCATCGCGTCCATCTCGACGCCGGAGCCCAGGTGCCGCTCCGAAACAACTCGTGCTTCCACAAGCCCGCGCAACAACGCCTGCGCCTTGTCTCGCACCCCCGCCGCGTCCTGCAAAATCCGCTGCCTGTCGTCCATAAGTTCAATCTCCCAGCACATCAGCTTTAGCAGATCGATCTTTCGTAGGTCGATCTTTGGTAGGTCGGCTCTCCGAGCCGAGCCTTCTCTCTTCCAACCGGCGTTCCCTCAATCCCAACCGACCCAAGGCCTCTCCCCCAGCATTGCCCCCGCTCTATTCAGAATCAAGCAGCAGACTGTTTGAGATTCGGGAACCGTACGGAATCATCACTACTTCTACCGGTTTCTAACGCCTCCGCCGCACCAACACCTCGCAGTTTTGGTGAAATCACCGGCGTCTTGCCAGCCCGCAACGTCGGCACGTACCGCTTCAGCACGCTCACCACCGCCTCCGCGTCGCCGCTTCGTCGCACCGTCGCCAAGTCCGCGACCATCGCGTTCGCCGCCGCCGCCTCGTCCTCGACTTCGCCCTTCGCTGCACACTCGCTCTCGATCCCGTCCCCACTCGAACCACCCGCCCACGAGTTGATCCCCGGGTGCGTCGTCGGCCTCAGTTGCTCCGCCGCGTACGCCAGCTCTTCAAACAATTTCTCTCCAGGCCGCGCCCCGGTAAGCCGGATCTCGATCGCGCGACCCCGCGCCTCACCATCGTGCGACTCGCCCGCGCGCCGAACCACCGACTCAAACCCGTGCGCCGCGACCAACCGCTTGGCCAGATCGAGCACACGCACCGGTTTACCCATGTCCACCGACTCAAACCCGTGCGCCGCGACCAACCGCTTGGCCAGATCGAGCACACGCACCGGTTTACCCATGTCAAGCACGAACACCGCCGCGTTGCCGCTTCCGCCGCTCATCGCCGCCGCCTGAATCACCAGCGTCGCCGCCTCGTGGATCGTCATGAAATACCGAGTCATCCGCTCGTCGGTCACCGTCACCGGCCCGCCGTTGGCGACCTGCTGCGACCAGATCGGCAGCACGCTGCACGCCGACCCCAGCACGTTCCCGAACCGAACCATCGAGAATCGCGTCTCCACCGTCCCATCGCGCAGCGCCGCGGCCTGCAACGACTGCACATACTTTTCCGCCAGCCGTTTCGTCGCGCCCATCACCGAGCTCGGATTCACCGCCTTGTCCGACGAGATCATCACGAAGCGCTCGCAACCCACCGACGCCGAAGCGTCCGCGATCGACTTGGTCCCAAAGAAATTGTTCTCCACCGCGTGCGACGGGTGGTCCTCCATCAGCGGGACGTGTTTGTGCGCCGCCGCATGAAACACCACATGAGGCCGCGTCTCCGCCAGCCGCCGCAACGTCCGCTCCGTGTCCACCACGTCGTGCATCATCGCCCGCCGCGACACCGACGAGAACCGCTCCGCCAACTGCCGATCGATCTCAAACAGCGCGTTCTCAGATCGCTCCATTAGCACGATCTGCTCGGGCCTAAACGTCGCGACAATCCGGACCAGCTCCGACCCGATCGACCCGCCCGCGCCCGTCACCAAGACCCGCTTACCTTCAAGAATCCGCGCCACCGCCGCGCGATCAATCGAATGCGGCGTGCGCCCGATCAATTCCGCCATGTCAACATTCACCGGCCCGAACCCCAGACCGAACCCCAGACCGGGCCGCGTGCCCGAACCAGCGCTATTCGTCACCGGCGCACTCCCCAGCGATTCGCTCAGTGGCACCACAAACCGCTCCGCGATGCCCAGCGTCGCCAGCGCCGACCGAACCCGCAGGATCTCCGCCGCCGATGTCGACGGCAAGCTCACGAGCGCCACGCCGAACCCGTGCCGCCCCTGTAAATCTGCCAGTTCGTCGATCGACCCCAGCACCGGGTGCAGCCGTTCTTCCTCGCTCACCGGTTCAGTCAGCACGCACCCGACCACCCGCGGCGGCGCAGCCAGCAAGGCTAGTTGCCCCGCCAACGCACGCACCGTCTCTCTCGTCCCGATCATCACGCAAGTCTGAGATGTTGTCACGCCTCATCTATCGGCACTCCGCCAATCACCTCGCGCCGTGCATCAGAGCTCGCTCCGTGATTCCCTCGTTATCGGCGCTCGCTTCAATGCTTCCCCCAGCAGATCGCCTCTCTGGTAGGTCAGTTGGTAGGTGGGCTCTTCGAGTTGACTCTCTCGTCTTTCTCAGTACCTTTTCCCCTCTTCATCCAAAGCCTCTTGCAGCATCCATACCCCAACCCCGGTACTCTCCCTCAACATGATCTGTCGAATCACCGGCACCATCACCAGCGTCGAACCGCCCGCCATCGTCCTCGAAATCGAAGGCCAAGGCCTCTCCTACGAAATACTCACCCCCGCCTACCTCGCCGCACAGCTCGCCAACCAGGTCGGCCAGCGCATCACGCTCATCACCATCCAGTACCTTGAATCTCAAGGCCAGGGCTCGTCTTTCATCCCTCGACTCATCGGTTTCCAACACGCCAGCGACCGCCGCTTCTTCGAGGTCTTCATCACCGTCAAGGGCATCGGCAACCGTAAAGCTCTTCGCGCCATGGCCATCGAGCCCGCACGCATCGCTCGCGCCATCACCAGCCGCGACGCCGCCGCGCTCAAAGAACTCCCCGAGATCGGCAAGCGCCTCGCCGACACCATCGTCGCGGAACTCACCGGCAAGGTTGACGCGTTTTTATCCTCATCTGAAATCGAGTCGCTCGACGCCGCGATCAACGACGCCGCGATCAAGCCAGCTCGCGCCGTCGCCTCAGGCCCGCACGAAGAAGCCATCGAGATCCTTGTCGCGCTCGGCGAAACCCGCGAGCAAGCCGACCGCCGAGTCTCTCTCGCTCTCTCCCGCGCGGCAGTCAAAGGCCATCAAGAGCCCACCGCCGCGCAACTCGTCGATATGGTTTTCGGTTCAACCTAGAAGTAAGAAGCCGTTTTTAAACCCAACCCCTCTCTCTCCGCTTCTTCTTCTTAATCTTCTTCTCGTATCACCCTCGCCCCGCCAGTTCTTTCATCACCTCGCCTCTCTTCCCCTTCTCCACTCCGAAAACCGAGGTCGCCGCGACCATCACGTCGCACCCCGCCTCGCGCACAGCCTCGGCATTTTCCAGCCCTATCCCCCCGTCCATCTGCACCCGCTGACTCTCATCAACCATCCTCGCCAGCACCCGCGTCTTCTCCAGCACGCCGGGAATAAAAGCCTGCCCCGAAAACCCGGGGTTCACCGACATCACCAAAAAAAGATCTGCCGCATCAACCAGCCTCGTGATCCGCTCAACAGCGGTAGGGGGGTTGATCGCCAGACCGGCCGACATCCCCATCTCGCGAATGTGCCCGCACAGCCACCGCGCATGATCCGGCGACACCGCTTCCACATGAAACGTGACGTGGTCCGCCCCCGCCGCTTTGAAAGGCCCCACGAACATCGTCGGGTCCGTCACCATCAGGTGTACGTCCAAAAACGCCGACGGCAATGCTCGTCGCAACGCCCGGCACACCTCAGGCCCCATCGAAAGATTCGGCACAAAGTGCCCGTCCATCACGTCCAGATGCAGCGAATCCGCCCCGTTCGCAAGCGCGTGCCCCGCCTCATCCACCAACGCCGCAAGCACGTTGGCCGACAAAACCGACGGCGCAACCAACGGCAGACGCGTTAGCCGAGTGTAAAGGTTCGAAATCGTTCGTGCCATGAGGTCGGACTGTACCCGACGACCCCGCGCCGCGTCCGAAGCCCACTAGGAATTCAGTCGCGAACCAACCCTAGGAATTCAGTCGCGAACCAACCTGTTAACACGCCACGCGGCGCTCACCGGCTCGGCCTGATCTGCAACCGCCAGTCCGTGGCCTTGGACGACATCGCGTTCCCGCTCAGGAAATCCTGCCGACGCGACGCGAGCTTCCGCCACGTCCACGCCGCGTCCGGGTTCAGAACCGTCCCGAACTGATCCGCGAAGATGAAGCGGTACTGCACACGCAGGTCTTCCGATTCCGTCCGCGCCCGAATCGGCACCTGCACCGTCAACGGACTCTGGCTCGTGACCTTCACGTCGCCGTACGACAAGTACTCCCCCAGCCCCTCGGCCGCCTCGATCTTCGGGTACGCCACGTTGGGCAGCGGGTCGGGCGTGGCCGAGCCCGGTGCGCGCACCGTGTCACACCCGCTGAGCAAAAAACTCGCGG
>Ga0163154_10006081_pt1 | contig 14943 bp, 8 predicted proteins | sample OliLakLV19MP9P1_FD_148649 | JGI IMG/M metagenome (GOLD analysis project Ga0163154, IMG submission 148649) | Freshwater microbial mat bacterial communities from Lake Vanda, McMurdo Dry Valleys, Antarctica - Oligotrophic Lake LV.19.MP9.P1 | ecosystem: Environmental > Aquatic > Freshwater > Lake >... | reverse complement strand
AAGATGTTTTTAACAACATCACGACTACTGCAATAATGCGAACTCCAGATAATGTGCAGCATTTAAAAATCAGAGATGTCAAAAGTGTTGAGAAATTGGTGCCACCACTCCCCACGCAATCCTCTGCTGAATATCCGGACTTTCAGGGGAAGAAATTCGGCAACCTGACCGGGTACGCCTCTTACCACGGATTCAAGGCCATGGCTGAACTGTATCGCAATATTACCACGGTGGTGCAAGAACGCTACATGGTGGAGGAATTGCGCATAGCCTCCGAGTTTATTGATGCCATTGAAGGAATTGCCGAATTCATCGACGTCATGTTGCCTGGGTGTAAGTGCTTCGAATCCAAAGGCTCTGTTTCCAAAGGTGAAATTATCGCTGAACAATTGATGAATATGGTTGGGTTTCCCCTGTGGATCAATGCCAAAAAGGCTGGCCTTTTCATCATCGATCAAACTACTGGTGCTATATTGAATGGCAGAGATTTGGATGATCCCCTGTTGTTAAAGGCGGTAACACACGTTTTACTAGCGACAGATACTGGTGGACGGGATGCCACTGCCGCTAATTGGGTTATTACTGCCACCAATACTGCTGGTGGTGCTGGTGTTCCTATAACAAACTTTGTCACGACTAGAACCATTTTTGGTGAGTTTTACGAAGAATATGTTAGGGCTGGATTGAAACGATACTATGCATCGGAAGATGGTGGTCCTCACGTATTTGAAACCTTTTGGACCGCCATGTCCACACGCCTCAAGAACATGAAGGGTGTTGATTACACGGCCCATTACAATGCTTTGACAATTGATGCAAGTAAACCTTACTGTGACCTGAATGCTAATTATGCAGCAAACACGCCAGATTTGATGTTGGCCTTGTTAAAAGATTGGATACAGCCCACATTGCGCCGAGGATTTGGGCACGCACATGATGTAAACATACAAATTGCAACCAGAGTGGCTGCCGTTGCTGCTACTCATGTCAGTGCTAGGTTGGTTTACATAGGTGATGATGTGACTATAAATCAAGTCAATGAGCGTTGCAATGGAGATCAGGTTATGGGATTGGCACTCTCCAAACCCGATGTCAGTTACACTCTTTTGCACATGTTTGGACCCCTGCGGTTGTGTTTGTTTCAAGCGGTTTTAGACACTGCGCTGCTAGCTGCCCAACATGTGAAGAATGATAAAGATTTCTTGGAAGCGCTGATGATTTTAAATTTGCTGATGCTTCCTTATTCAACCGTAAATTTGGCTGCTGGTCAACAACATCCCTTCGCTTTTCTTCTTTATAATAGGGCAAGTGCTGGTGGTCTCGTCGCAGCCAACACATATGTTCAGTCTAGCACTGGTACAGCTGTAGGTGGCGCAGTTTATGGTTTAGACGGTTACTATTCCAGAAGTGATTCTAGGACGCAAGAGACAATTGCAATGGGTGTGTTGAATGCTCATGCACCCTTTAACACAGCTGGGGACGGGTTAACTCGCATCAGAGGACAGTTGCCGAAGATCTTGGACCACATATTTAAAAACCAGCCGGGTGGTGTACTCGCACTCGTTGACGAAATAAAACAGAATATTAGTGCAGCCGAGGCTGACCAACAATCCTTGGACATGACCGGGAAGCTGGCAGCAGCAGGATTTAGCGATAATCTTCCCTTTTTGGAAGGAATTAGTGATGACCCAAAACAAAATAAAGTCCATGTGCCACTTCTTGCTGCTGATACCAACAATGCCATTGTGACTGAGATATTTTTCACAGCAGCAACAAATCATATTTGTAGGATGCTAGGGTTAACATGGCGAGATCAACCAGATAACTTTTCAACACAAGTGCCACTTGCCATAATCGGTGGTCCTCAGAAAAGAAAGAAAAATGCAACTCAACAACAGTCCAGTCCTGCAGACATATCTGAGCTGATACCCGAACTCAAGATACAAAGTTTTGTAAAAACTGGATTGTATATTTCGTCAGATCAAATCCATTTCCTCATTCAAAAGAACTCTCCGAATCAAAGCAGGCCATATTTTGACTTGCGTGTGGGAAGTTTTCAGGAGCCCAAGACCTACATTGCTTACGATTACCAAGATACTTTCCTCAATGAAATTCAGGGAATTCAACACGCTTACCAAACCAACCGCGGCATGAACAGAACAGCCAAGGATTTGCTTTGTCTCCCGGTAGATACACGGATGCGATCGATTCATATTGCAGGCAGCTCTGGTGGTAGAACGGAACAGGACATTAGTGTTGGCTCCAGAATAAAAATCCACATGACAAAAAGTTTCAAAGAAACGTGCAGGAGTCTGGAACTGATGGCTGCTAATCACTTGGACCGTTTGATGGCACTATTTTGGATGTGCACGCCATTCACAGAACAGGCATGCAAGGCCTTAATTTCACACAATGTGCGCCTGCCAATCAACTTTCTGGTGGTTCGACCACACGCCAACTATTTGATGGAAACCTGTGCAATGTTGACGCCCGGGATTGATAATTTGGGGTTCACTGCAGTTGCTGGCACCGACTACGTTTGGTCCAGCAGTGTACTGACTAAAGAATTTAACGGACACTTGAGCTTTTGGGCCAATTGTATAGTGACTAAGCCACAGAATTGCGTCATTGTTCGCAACGTGGTGCCTGTGGGCTATGGTCCAGGAGGTGGTGTTGAGTTTTTCAGCCCAAAAAACTACGATCCCAGCAATTTGGGGGAACATCGCAAGCCTACTCAGCCGTCGCGTTCGTTAATATGTCTGCCAATCCCATTTACTGAGAATGTTACACGAAACTACATTTGCACAAGTGGCAAATTGCCTCACGTAGAAGAAGGTCATGGTGGTTCAACTAGTATTTTAAAGCCCAGAGACCAACATGACTTGCATTATCGCACGGCTAAGCGAGCCAATAGAATATGGCGTTGGACATACGCTGTAGATTCAAACTTTATGGATACCCTTGGTGCAAATGGAACATATCCTCTCTACAACAAAATCTGCTACTCTGGAATGACGTTTTATTCCAACATACCCACTCTTTCGCAATCCATTGGCGGTTTTACACACATGACGACTAACAAGGGTCATTGGGGCTCCAATCAAGGTCCCGGTTGTCAAGCTGTCTATTCGGGCATCCCTCAAGCACTCCCCAACTTTAACTATGAGACAAGTGGCAAATATACCATTGTGTCTTAAATAACATTGTTTAGTAAAATAACGTCAAAAAGTCGTCAATAAAGCTGTTTTACAAACAATTAGACTAAAACATGTGTAAATGATTAAATTTATTATACTTTCAATAATTGACTGGTCATTGACAATTATGGGAAGGTTAGAGTTATTTGAGTCCAACATCGTGGAATGCGTGACAGAAATCATGCAAGGTGGTAGTTTGGGCCTTTCGGTACAATGTATAGGCCTTTGAACGACTGAGCCACCTATCCACCAATTTACTCAGGAACATTCGTATTTTATCGACGGCCTCCGTTGAGTATTCCACCCGGACCATTAGGTCCTGATCATCTTGAGGAAGGTGCGACCTGCGCTCGAACAGATCGTCAAGTTTTGTGAGAGTTCCCTCCGAATCTTTGGGTGATGTGGAGGCACCCTGGTCATCATAGACAGGATCGCTGACTTGTGTCTGCAGGAGACCGCGAAGGGCTTCGATGTGGCGAATAGGTGGATATTTCTGCATAACGTATTGTAAGTGTTTGGCAACGCATTTTTTGGTCACATGCCAACACAGGGTGCCCGCTGGCAAGCGTTGATAGAAGGAGTGTTTGGCCTTCTTTTGTGACATGATTGCCGAGCGAGAACGCTTCTTCTCTACCTTTCCGGAATTAACACTCGTCATATTGTCCTCGGTAGACTTTGCTTTTTTATAAAAGCGACGAGCTTTAGATTTGTGTTTACCTTCAGCACGCGGTGCTTTAGTGGGGGCAGCGGGGGGGTTACCATCCATCAACATGTTGTGTCAATACTTTAATCTGACAAACTAAATTAATTATGTGTAAATAACTACAGTAATGGGGGTAAAATGTGTGGTAAATATTATATGGCTGTTATACTTGTAATAAGTACCGATAATGAACATACTAATATCAGCTGTTAATATTAATATTTAATTGACAATTGGCCAACTCGGGACCGCTGTATGAAACGGGCCAACCGTTCCAAGAAAAGGAGCAATGGCGGCAGAGCTGAAAAGCAGCGTCGCACTTTGATGGGGTCTAAGAAAGTAGTGCCATACGGGCAATATTGCGAGTTGGTGGATGAAATGCGGTCTCCTGATGGTCCAGACTCCGTGGCTGAGTCTGGTGGCACGCAATCGTCCAATGTGTCCAGAGCAACTGTTGAATTTGACGAAGATACAGTGTCACGTTTGAACCTTGCAGAGTTTCTGGACAATTTGTCAGAGGACGAGGAAGCTTACGCCATTGAGGATGAACGAAAACGGCATTATGACGTCAATTCTGCCCATTTGAATGCTAGGGACCGTAATAGAGCAGAAGCGTTGAATAAACAACGGCGACTTCCAATAAGTAAGGCCGATAGATTGCGATACACAACTAAAATGGATAACATGACGTGGAAACCAAGCAGTTCTGATCTGGCCATGATTCGCCGAGATTTTGAAGCCAACACTAGAGTTAATGGTAAAGACCGTCATCCTAATGACGGTTTGGCAGACACGCCGACAAGTGGCAAATATAATTTGTCAGAACCCAACACCCAAACTGAAACAGTGAGTTTACACAGAGTACGTAATAAAGTTTATTTTTGAATTGTGATATTGGGATAATTAATTAATTTAACATGGTGGTGGTGATGATAATGTTAAGGGGCAACTGTGCGAGACAGTTGGCCGTCATTCATGGTTGTCGGTACAAGGGGTCGTTTAATTCATTAGTGTTAAAATTCAAAGGGTACAATTTATCATACAGATCCTGTTCAATGAGTCCGAGATAGGCGTGTGTTCTTTGGGTAATGCCGGAAGTCAACATTTTCTTATAATAGCCATATTTAACGATATCACTTACTGGCGGGGCGCATTGAGACGCGTAGTGTACTTTAGGAATAATGACACGATCGTTATTCATGCTGAATCCTCCACCGGCCATATCGTACAACACTGCCAGACAAATGCTGATAAAGTCTACCGGAGCTGAATTGGAGGTTGTTGCATTGGCAGTTTTAGATAACTTGGCGTGTGCACAGATAACCATCCATTGTAACCAACACATATTGGCGTAAAAGGCCTTGAATGTTGCACATGGCCCCATGTTTAATAGCCTCAGTGTTTCTGTGGAACATCCATCCACATAATTGTGCACAACTGCCAGAGTTGTAAGCATATTGAGGTGTCCCACCTGGGTTGTTGGCAAGGACTCTATGCTCAACATGTGTTTGTAATAAAGTTGTTTAATGAGCATATTGCAGTGGTTTAAGGTTTGGTTTTCAATGTTTGTGATGCGAGACTTGCTGTAGAATAAATTATTAAGCAATTGGTCACACTGTTGTCGCCTTCCCTCTTTGGTGCCCAGTTGCATATTCTGCATTGACACCTTCTGCAAGTTGGTCCAATTGGCCGAGTTGGAAGACACTAGGAAGAAAGTGAACAATCTGACGTCACTTACTTCCAAAATGTCCTTGAATGAGCAGTTTGGCGGGTATTGTTGTGTATCGTAAGTCATAATGCAAAATTCATCAATAATCTCGGTGGAAGCGTTACGTTTACACACTGTGTGACCGACGTGTTGATTGTAATCTTCTATGGTACCTATTCTTTCACAGCGCGATAAATCCACAACTTCCAATTGTTTATCCTCACCCGTGAACAGCGTGGAGTTGGTTACTGAGCTGTCTTCCAGTAGAATATCAATCATGTTAGGTTGATTGTTGGGGCAAACAGTGGCAGCTCGATGATTGTACAATTTAGCCGCTGCTTTCAATGACGACGTAGACCCAGACCCACGCGAGTTACCAAATGGCAGTTCTGACGTATTTGAATGAGACCTAAGGGATACTGCTGCTGGGTTGAACCCAGTAACACTGATATCTTCGGATTCCTGAACAACAATTGTCTTTTGACGTTTGTCTCGATGGTGCCTATTCGGCACTGTGCCACCACCACGATAGTCTTTTTTTAGCTTAGTTTGAGGGGTATAGGAGCGCGCGTTGGTTCCATATGTTCGCGCATGCACTGAATGATGTTGAAATGGGGTAATAATATCTTTCACGTTCAGGATACTCATGTTCTGGTTGGTATATTCATCAAACTTTCGCTTTACTCCATACAGCTTTGACTGATTGAGGTCTTCGTCGGCTGTCTGGATCATGGCGTCGGTCGAGTGGCAGGCAACATACCGAGAGTTATTGTGTTTTTTCACAAAGTTTTTAATGATATGATCGGTCCGACCGGCGCAGGCTTGTGCTGGATGTGGGACGTCATAGTACTCAAAGGGAATCATTTCAGTTGGTTGATTGGTAATCAAACACATACATTGTCCATTTTCAAAATACTCATTCATGTCGATAATACACGGGGATAATAGGCCCCCTCCATGCTTGCACACGTGAATTGTGCCACATTTACCCAAATATATATTGTTACACAGCGGAATGTAGGTCGTTGGTAAGTACTTCAAGGTTTTGGCTCTCTCTTCGTTAACTGGCGCGCACACATCATAGCTACAGTGATGTGTGAAATTGGTGTCACATAACAGGCCTTCTATCCGTTTGGTTTGTTCAATACTTATGCATTCTGGTTGATATGGTGCCGAGGCAGAGTTGTGGTCATTCAAATGAGTATTGATTAAGGGATATGTTGGGACTTTGGACGGATCTGACACCACGTGATTTCTAAAAGGAATAACTTTATAAAGTATAGAAATCACAGTGTCCACCTTATTACTCCAATCAGCTACCGAATACATGTGTTGTGGTTCCGATGCAAAGTATAAGTGATTAATTTATTGAAAAAATAGGTGACACCTCTTAAACAGAACTTAGGTCAAATAACAGATTGTTAAGTTAATAATTTGTTTATTTATTTCATTTCGACTGGTAGACTTCCACTACTATATGTGACTTATGATTATTGTTAACTGCTAACGTTTTTCTTGGGGCCGAATCCCACAAACTTAGCAGATTTTCCGGTGACACTGGTACCGGTGTTGTTCATCTTGGACAGACTGTCTTCAGTTGGCTTGGTTGACTTATGTTTTGGCTTCTTGCTAGATGGAGCACGGTCATCTAGATGCGCTTGTTCCTTTGTACGTTTTAGTGTAGTCGAAGCCGGTGTCATGATGGAAGAATCTTTCTTCTTACTAAGGTGCTGGCTGTTGTTGTTGGAATTCGGTGTATTCTTGGTTGCATGTGCTGAAGATTGTTGCGAATGGCTACCGTGGTCTGTTTTCTTAATCACACTAGTCGTGGGTGCTGATGGTGTTGATGGTGTTGGTGTTGTGGATGTTGTGGATGTGGTTGTAGGTTTTGTTGATTTAGTAGTGGGAATATCTCTGGACTTGGCAGTTGTTGAAGATGACGAGACATTCTTCGACCCATTTGAGCCGGATTTCACCTTAGGATTGATATCCTCTTTGGGCTTTCTATCGGACACGGACTTGCGATTCTTGGATGATGTCTTGGCGGGCGTTGCCTCCTCAAGCACTGTCAGCTTCCCTGCAATACTGTGTTTTGTGGTTTTAGGACGCAGCGTCTTATTTATGACAATCGTGTCAACAATAACATGTTTCAGCGACTTTACCGGGACCACGTTTTTGGTCAAAGAGTAGGGTTCATTTTTATTCTTGTACGGAGGCGGCAGAGCGTTTTCTGGATAGCAGGGAAATGATATCTCTCCCTCACAAGATTTAATCTTGTCTTTTTTACCACTGCTCTTTTTCTTATAGTCGTAAGATAACTTGGCGGTTTGTGGTGCTGAAATCACAGCAATCATGGTATTTTCGGCGGAAGCTCGTTGAATGGCGTTCATGCGTCCCTTGCCCTGAAAGATAGGGTAGAAGAGTCCCAGCTTTTTCAGAATAGTCGGTTTGATTACAACCAAGCGCGCTGGATTGACTTTACCGACTGCCGATGTGGTTATAACGCGCGCGGCGTAATACCAACGGGATTTACCAGACGTTCCCAACACAAACGAACCAGTGTAGGAATCTGATTGCGAGTCCTGGATGTAGGGCTCATCCAAAGTGACCGAGTATCCCACGTGTTGAATATCGATATGTTCGGATGCTTCAGCCAACTTCATACCGGCTGACAATCGCAAAGTTTGAGTGTGTTCCATTTTGATAAATAACGTGGGATTCGGCAAAGACTGGCCCTTAGACTTTCTTTTGGTAACAGGCTCCGAGGTCTTCTTTTTGCTTTCAACGCCATTATCACCACTCATATCGACCTCATCACTGGCACTCTGACAACCCCCCGAACTGTTGTCGCCATTATTGTGACTATCGTCGGGATCGTGGTGATTGTTGCTGTTGTCGTCATCCTGTGAACCCGAGCTCTGTGCAGAGCCAGCGTTATTGTCCTCCTCCAGCGACTCCACTACTTCGCTGCAAAAACTATCATCATCACCATCAGACGACTCAGAAGATGACGGTGATTTCATGTTTGATTTAGGCTGTGTTTTTTTGTTGTTGGGTTGTGGCAGAACTTGTTGTTGTTGGGGTTCAGAACTCGAGTTCAACTTGAGAACAGGCGAAGATGTTGCCTTAGACGAGGAGGAGGAGGAGGAGGAGGAGGTCAACACCTGTTTGGGTTGAACCGTTTGACTCACCGGCGACTTAGCAACATGTGGGGAAGGTGTTGGAGGTTCAAAGGCTTTGGTTGGCTTAATGGAGTTGGTATTTGTATTTTCTGAGGGGGCTGGGGTGGTTGTTATTGCTGGTATTGACATTGGTGTAGGTGTAGATTTAATGGGGGTAGTGATCGGAGGTGAGGGAGACACGTTATCCACTTTGTCGACTATGGTTGACATTGTCAACCATAGCTTAGCCGTCGCGTTGGAGAGTTTTTCCACTGCGTCATCTGCCAACAAGGCATTGGGAGACATCAGTTTGGCTTGGATCAATATTCTGAACGCGATGGCTATCAAGTTCACAAATAGTGCAGGGTGTGCTAAAACGGAAGAGTCGACTCTGTCAGTGGAGCGGTCACTGTTGGGCTGTTGGTCATCGGGACCGTCATAACAGAGATTTGCGTCTTCGTAGCAATAACTGTCCCACTCCTCCATAGGTTGGTTTAATTTAAGGCAGCTGTTGACGAATGTGTTGTAAAAGGAAAATGCGGCAGTGTTGGCTTGCAATGGGTACTCAGCAAACGATTGCACTAATTGACGTCGGTCTGAATAAACGGCACCGATTTCGATATGAGTAGCGTTAGAACTGAAGGTGTAATCCTTCAACACCGTTTGCATGGCGTATTGTAACAAGGACATTTCTTGACCGCAGTTATCATCGGTGGGCACCGGCAGGTCGTTGGTCACATCTACCGTAATGCGAGAGTTAGGTGTCGTCATGTCAACGGAGAACAAAATATATATTTGTCTTTTAATTATTAACTTAATTGGATGTGTGGTATTTTAGTGGGTAAGTTAATATTATTTTATGCCATTTTGGCGAGTTAGTTCAACCATTATAATTATGATTATAATGCAATGCAAATCACGGTACTACACATATTGCTTACTTGTGTGTTTATTCATGGTTACGTTGGTCCAATTGCTTGGGCTGCCGGCGATATTCACCAACTAGGCGTTTTATCAACAGAGGAGCGCCAACTAGGCGTTTTATTACCAGAGGAGCGCCAACCAGGCGTTTTATTACCAGAGGAACGCCAACTAGATGTTCTATCAACAGAGGAGCGCCAACTAGGCGTTTTATCAACAGAGGAGCGCCAACTAGGCGTTTTATCAAAAGAGGAGCGCCAACTAGGCGTTTTATCAAAAGAGGAGCGCCAACTAGGCGTTTTATCAACAGAGGAGCGCCAACCAGGCGCTTTATTAACAGAGAAACGCCAACTTGGCGGTTCATTAGCAGAAAACCGCCAAGTAGGCGGTTTTTACCTAGTGAGGGCTGTGAAAAGCGCCAATGCCAGCAATGGCGAACCTGGATGGGTAAAGAAAACAGCTTCAGAATTGTGGGAAATTGATGCATTATCCACAACCTTGGCAAATATGATAAAAGTGGTCAACTCTACAAGCTCAGTTAAAACTGATCCTTCTTGGTTCAGAACCACCAATAAGATACGAGTTTTATATGACGTCTCTGAAAAACAACTCATGCGACGACTGGTCCATTATAGAATTGAACTGTGTTGTCCATTAAACCACGGCGACAACCTAAGCTCTGCCATTTTGAACTATTTGAAATCTCGCATTTCGAATGAAAAGGGCCCCATGCTGCACGACATACAGTTTGTGGCAGTTCCCAGATGGACCGATGTTACTGGGGCATTCAACAAGCATTCGAGACTGTTGCTAAAACACAACCACCCTGAATCATTTGGCCTGTGGTCAACTATCACGATTACGGCAGCGACACTGTCAGCTTTTAGATTACATTTAGAAAGTCCAACCTCACCCTCAGCTAACACTAATTTCAGTACATTGTGTTTCAGCACTCCCACGTATGTGACTGTAGTGGGACAAACGATGACGCTTGACCCACTATTGTGGGACTTGTATGTCTGGGAAATTCAGCAAGGGTTCAGGTTGCCCCAATTGGTCACTTTAAACTTGACAAGCCCAAAATTAAGATTGGTTACAGAGTGTAGTGCAGAATATCATTGTGATCCTGACATTCCGGACAATGTGTATGCTGGGTTGGTTGACAACCTCTCCACGTTTAACATGGCCAATATTGCCGTTTTGAACGGGTCTCATTGTGTAAGCCCGTGTATCGGTGGCGATCAGTGTGGCTATTCAGATTGTGGGGAGGTATGTGGGGAGGGGTGTTTTGACGGGAAGGTGTGTGACTCTTATATCAGACAGTGTTGGAGCCCTGGTACCTCTGAAGGCAGCTGTCAGAAACCTAAGATATTAATGAGAGAAGGCTTAAATAGTCAAGGTCTTCCATATGTACCAGTTCCTAATGATCATATTAATACTATTGGCGGTGACGTTGATTACAGTCCCAGTTATCCATTGCCAGTGGTCAGTCACGAGCGGACCATCAGGGGACACTTAATGTCAAAGGTCAATTTTACAAGATCACAAGATTATTACAAACCCAGTTGTGGTTCCGCAGGCTCTGATTTGTTGTTCTATGTCTTCGAGGTACGCCAATTGATTGGTTTTACTGCCGAAGTTATTGGGTGTGACGCGGCTGTCAACTTGACCGTTGGACCCGCTGGATGCTGGGGATCCTTGGATGCCGTGGTGGAAATCAGGCGGCTAGACACTTACTGTTCACCCATATCCAAACAATCATTGATTGGGTCAACATCAGACTCAGCTACAGCGTGCATTACAAACACAACCTCTCTGGACGCCGTGTGGTGGGACCTGTGGGAAAATTGGAATGGAGGAAAGTACAAAAAGCAATCGGTGATGGTCGGAAGTTACAAAAACTGTGAACAGGCAAAGCTGTGTGCTGTTAAAACCAACTCCTCTTTGGTCAGAATAGAGACCTGGTTGACTGTGGGTAAATATGTAGTTGTAGTGGCCGGTAACGGGCCTGCAGTAATTGGAGACTACACTTTGCGAATTACCAGCAATCCTGGCTGCTTGCAGCAATGTAATAATGATTGGCAATGTGGCAAAGATCCAATTTGTAATGCCTCATGTGGCAGTTGCGTAGTTGATCACTATTGTGACATTATAACACATCAATGTATAGTTAATATAAGTGAACCCGGTCAACAACAGTCAGATGGCAACAATACAAATGGCGATGGTTCTTCAGGATCTGATATACAGTCAGTATTAAAGAAGGTTGAACAATCTCTGTTTGCCACGCCATTACCAACTACATCGCAATGTGAACCACTGGCTGCCAGCTGCGCAAGTCCAACAACAACAGGTTGGGACATTGAATATCAGTCCTACTGTGGGGCCTCTTGCTATTGGATAAACCAAACAAGACGTGATAAGATGCCAGATCTGCAACTGAGAGTGTTTTCAGATACGCTACTTCAATTTCGGTGGATATTGGTAGATGAACTCTACACTAATAACACTGATTGTATCTCAGGTTCGGCAGATGCTTGCTTTCACGGCACCGGATGGCGACTCATTATGTATACTCGTGTCGTCATTGCTAATGCTGGGGAGAGTGCTTTCATAATGAGCAGCAGTGATTCCAGATGGAGTTGGAAGCGTCTGAAATGTGGTCCATATCACAATAATGCACTATATGCAAGTAGCCTATTAACAATGGATTGGCACGTGCCACTCTCAACGCTAGGCCTCAGTTATGACAATGCTCTTTCAGAAACTAATCACGACATTATGTTAGGCACCCAGTTAACATTCAAGTATCCGCTGTACAAAATGTTTCAAACATCAAACTCGGGGTTAGGCTTGGAAAGGTTCCCCAATAACAACACTTTGGATAATACAACATGGATTCGCCCGCCAAATCCTGCATTATGGACTCAGTCAATGCCAATGTATTTAAGCTCGGCTCAATCTCAATCTTTGGAGCCCAACCAGGTATTTAGTAGCGCACACTTGCCAAGTAATCCCTGTTTTTGGTTTGACATTACAGAACAATACAACAATGTCAAACGGCATCGAGACATTATTCTTAAAACTGAAGAGAGTTCATTTATCATCACAATAGAAATCAATCCAAGGCGCATTGTGGAAGAATCGCGCTATGACAATAATGTGCTCAGGTTCTCGCTAACCCCTGATGATTTACCACCGTTGCCTGACCCTAACTCACAAGTGTGAAAGAATAAACAAATGCAGATAAAACAGATGAACTGTTGTAATTTATTAATCAGAGGAAGTAAATCAGGGTTTATGCCTTTAACTGAGAAGCCTGGGTGGATGCCTGAGTTATGGCTTTGCTTGGGGTTCGTGCTTTAGTTTTGATAGTCTTTCGTGGGGTTTTGGGCACCTGTGACCTTTTGCGAGGCTTGTTTTTGGATTTGTTGTCAGTGCAGTGTTGTTGTTGTTGTTGTTGTTGTTGGTGATCAAGTGACTGCTGACTCATGGCCTTAAGCGCGTAGTGTCCGCGTTTAATGCCGTGTTTTTTCATAAGCTGAGTTGCACAGTGTGCCGGATGTATAATGAGCATATTTTGATCGCGACACACCTCGTTCTGATCTGCTAAGGCGCGCATTTGTATAATTTCCATAATGTTGTAGAGAAATTGTTGAGCATTCTTTTTGATTTTGGGCGGAGAAAGAAGCACCGGCAGTAAGTCAACCCCAGTCGTCAAATTTTTAAGGGAGGATACTGCGCCCTCTCCGTGTAGGGTCTTTATCAGAGTGATCACTTCTTCAGTGGTGATCCATTCGGAGGCTTTGTGGGTTGGATTCTTCTTGTCATTAATGGAGGGTAATTTGGAAAGAGGTGTTGCTTTCAGTTCATTTTCAACACATTCAATGTCAACAGATGACATAATGTCAGCAAAATCGGTGTTGATAATATCTCTCCAGACACTGGCTATAGACACATAGCCGAGATAACGGAAGTTGCGCAACCATTGCCCCTTTTCCCCCCTGTGGCGGGCGATCTTTGGGCGGGCTGTGGGTTTCTTCAAAGTGTCAGCAGTACTCAATATTCCGGGAGGTGCTTGGGAACTTGCTGAAACAATGGGCTTGGTAGATTTACCTTTGACACTCATGTTGTCTAGGTGTGTAAATAGACACAATAATAATCATTGACAGTGTTAATATTATTTAATCATATTAGAAATCTGTTATTGGCTGGGGTTGTCCCGAAAATGAATGCTGAGGTTAATTGTATTATTAACACTTTAGAGGTGACGACACTAGTAAATAAAAGGATATATATTTATAACAGTAAAGATTGATTTTATATGTATAAAATGGCATATATACATATAAAAGGCCTTATTTGTGGTATTTATTGTATCGCACAACATGGCTCGTATCTCCCAGAAAGAATCGAGCGCTGTCACCAAAACTAAGAAACAGCATTCGAAGAAAAACTCTGTATCAAAACAACCCCCGAGCAAGCTCGTCTCCAAAAAGCCTAAACCATCCATCACCAAACAAAAGGTTAGGGTGATGCCTACTAAAACGTTGAAGGCTCCCACCAAATCCTCGGTATCCAAAGCTAAGGCTACAATATCTAAGAAAGCCCCAGCAAAGGTCAAGAGGGCCTCAGTGAAACCAACAAAGTCTAAAAATGTATCAAAGCTATTACAGTCCCAACCAGACGAGTCCGAAGACTGTGATATGGACACTGGCGCTAATAAGACTGCTGTCACCCCTATTAAAAGAAAGAAAGCTTCTCGGCGGAAATCCAGTCTTGTGGAGTCCACAGACAAGTCTCCTGACCTCACGTGGTTCATGCGACGTCCTATTCGCGGAGGAACTCGTCTGCTAAAGGACGGCAAAGATAGGGAAGTGTTTTTGTACCGAGCGAATATTCTTAGAGCCGGCAAAGGGATCATGGGGGCCGCATCACATGCCGTCGACTTGACCTGTAAACGCCTCACACGGCACTTGTATGCTGCCATTATGCCTAAAATTCTGACCATGGCCATCAATGGGGGCATTATACCCAAACACAAGGCTGGTCAGGAAGCTGCCATTCGCATTACCGATCATCACGTAGACGTTGCATTGCGCAGTCTCGACACTCCTTGTGTTTCTATTCAAATGTGAACAGCACAACCAACCAACCAACCAACCAACCAACCAACCAACCAACCAACCAACCAACCAACCAACCAACCAACCAACCAACCAACCAACCAACCAACCAACCAACCAACCAAAC